>Ga0302321_100005357_pt1 | contig 11234 bp, 8 predicted proteins | sample Fen_T0_1_FD_202505 | JGI IMG/M metagenome (GOLD analysis project Ga0302321, IMG submission 202505) | Peat permafrost microbial communities from Stordalen Mire near Abisko, Sweden - Fen_T0_1 | ecosystem: Environmental > Terrestrial > Soil > Wetlands > Permafrost | place: Sweden: Abisko...
GCTGAAGGTCACCTACTGCCCCCAGATGGTGCCGCCCGGCACCGTGCCCGACCTGGTGAAGTCGCTGGGCTACCGGGCCGCCGAGTTCGGCACCGAGCAGGAGGGCGATCGCCGCGCGTGGCAGGACATGCTGCTGCGCCTGGGCATCGCCGGCGGCCTGTGGATGAACGTGATGCTGTTCAGCCTCGTCATCTACGCCAGCTACTGGGAGGGCATCGCGGGGTGGGCCCAGCGGGCCGTGCCCTTCATCCTCATGGCCCTTACCCTGCCCGTGGTGCTCTATTCCGCCTGGCCCATCCACCGCATCGCCTGGTTCGGCCTCAAGACCGGCCACCTGCGGATGGAGGCCCTCATCTCCACGGGCGTGCTGGCGGCCTTCGCCTACAGCTCGGCCCAGGCCTTCCTGGGCGGCAAGCATTTCTACTTCGATACCGCCTGCGCCATCGTCACCCTGGTGCTCACGGGCAAGGCCCTGGAGCGGCATGCGAAGGACCGCAGCGCCCGCGCCATCGCCCTGCTCCACCGCCTGCTGCCCAAGAAGGCCCGGCTGCGCATCGACGGTCAGGAGCGCTTCGTGGCCATCGAGGCGCTGGAACCCGGCACGGTGATCCTGGTGAAACCCGGCGAGCGCATTCCCGCCGATGGCCTGGTGGTGGACGGTCAGTCCGCGGTGGATGAATCCGTGGTCACCGGCGAATCCGATCCCCGCGCCAAGGCCCCGGGCGATGCGGTCATCTGCGGCAGCCTGAACACCGCGGGGGTGCTGGAGGTCCGCGTCACCCGCTGCGGTGAGGACTCCACCCTGGCCCAGATCGTGAAGTCCGTGCAGCTGGCCCTGGCCAGCAAGAGCCCCCTTGAGCGCCTGGTGGATCGCGTGTCACGCGTGTTCATTCCGGCGGTGCTGATCCTGGCCGCGCTCACCGTCCTGGTCTGCCTCGGCCGCGGGTTGTCGGGCACCGAGGCCATGCTCCGAGGCATCGCGGTGCTGGTCATCGCCTGCCCCTGCGCCCTGGGCATTGCCACGCCCCTGGCCACCACCGCCGCCATCGGCGCGGCCTCGCGCCAGGGCATCATCATCCGCGATGTGCGCGTGCTGGAGACCTTCCGCAAGGTGGATCTCCTGATCCTCGACAAGACCGGCACCGTCACCGAAGGGGACTTCCGGGTGCGCCACGCCGAGTTGGACGGGCTGGAGCTGGTGGTGGCCCTGGAATCCTATTCCGAACATCCCCTGGCCCATGCCGTGGGCCGGTACGCCACGGAACAGGGTCTGCCCCGCCTGGATGCCACGGGCATCGAGGTGCGCGCGGGTCGCGGCATCCAGGGCACCGTGGCGAACCGCCGCGTGGCCGTGGGCAACCGCAGGCTGATGGTGGAAGCGGGCCTCTCGCTGCCGCCCGAGGTCGAACTCAAGGCCCGGGCCTGGGAATCCGAAGGCCTCACGGTGGCCTTTGCCGCGGTGGATGGCACGGTCACTGGCGCCCTGGCCTTCGGGGATCGCCCCAGGCCGGAAGCAGCGGCGGTGATCGCCGAGCTGCGGGCCCGCGGTGTGCGGGTCGTCTTGCTCTCCGGCGATGCCTGGGCCACCACCGAGCGCATCGCCAAGGCCGTGGGTGTGGACGATTGGGTGGGCGAGGTGTCGCCCGAGGAAAAGGCCGAGGCGGTGCGCCGCTTCCAGGCCCAGGGCAGGGTGGTGGCCATGGTGGGCGACGGCATCAACGATGCCCCGGCCCTGGCCGCCGCAGATCTGGGCATCGCCATGGGTTCGGGCGCGGACCTGGCCATGCACGCGGCGCCAGTGGTGCTCATGCGCGATTCGCTCACCCGCATCACCCACGTCTTCCGCCTGGCCACCCTCACCCTGCGCGTGCTCAAGCAGAACCTGTTCTGGGCCTTCTTCTACAACACCGCGGGCATCTCCCTGGCCATGACCGGTGTGCTCAACCCCATCCTCGCCGCCGGCGCCATGGTGCTCTCCAGCCTCTCGGTCATCGGCAATTCCATGCGGCTGGGGCGCGACTGAGTGTCGTTTCCCTGGTCCGGAGTTGCGTCAACAGGAAGACCAAGACACCCCATGGGTTGAAAGCATGGAACCGCGAAAGACGCGAAAGGGCGCGAAAACGACGGACCAGGGCCGCCTGGGCCCTTGGCCCCAGCCGCGCATCTGCGCGGCTGGCCGTTCACGGGGCGGTGTCGCCGTCCTTCAAGAGCCGGCGAATCCGCCCCGAGAGCGGAGGCGGAGGAACACTCGTTCGCCTTTCGCGCGCCCGGAGGGCGATTCCTGGATTTCGCGGTTAGCTTTTCTTATCCCTGAATTCCCGGATGAGCCTTGTTTTTGAATCAATATTCGCGTCAGGCCTTTGGAATCTGATTTCTGCGGTGGTAGTGGCGACGGGCCTTGGCGCGGTTCCCGCAGCTGGCCATGGAGCACCAGCGCCGGGACCGGCCGCGGCTGTGGTCCAGGAACAGCCAGGTGCATTGGGCCCCGCCGCATTCCCGCACGGGGGCGGGGGACGCCGCCGTGAGCAGGTCCGCCGCGGCCCTGGCGATGGGCCACAGGGGCGAGGTCAGGACGGTTCCCTCCTGCTGCCAATGCCAGACGAGCGCCTTGTCCTGGAGGCCGAGCCGGAGGTTGGGAAGGGCCTCGCGGAGGGCCTCGTTGAGGCGCTGGAGGTCCTGGGCCGGGACAGCCAGGTCCTGGGCCTGCGCGGAGAAGATGCCGTACAGGGCCTCGCGAAGCTGGCGTGCGGCCTGGATCGCCGCCTGGGCCGCCGAAGGCTCGGCCTGGGCCCGCGAGACCAAGGCCTCCAGACCCGCGGGGTCGACCAGGGCGGTCTGTCGGGCGAAGACCAGCAGTCGGGAATAGGTCTGCAGGTCATCCGTCTCGGGCCGGCCACGGTCTCCCCAGGTATTGGCGAAATCCAGGCAGAGGTCCCCCCCGGACAGCTCGAAGGGGCCCTGGCCAGGCAGGGGAGGGGCTTCATCCATGTCAAGACTATAACTCGTAACGATGGGTTGACAGGTTAGAATTTGACCCCATATTAACCTGCATTACTCATCAAGGAGGTTATCCATGGCTCAGACTCAAGACCTCGCCCCCACCCGTCTGGCCGATCAACTGGAGCGCGGCTTCCGGGGTGGCGCCTGGCACGGTCCCGCGGTGATGGAGCTCCTGTCCGGCGTCGACGAAGCGCTCGCCCAGTGGCGCCCAGCGCCCGCCAGCCACTCCATCGCGGAGATCGTGGGGCACCTGACCTACTGGCTGGAGGAAACCCAGGGGCAGATCGCCGGCCTCGCGCGGCCCCAGGGTGAACCCGGCTCGGACTGGGGTCCTTCGGTCCTGACATCCAAAACCGCCTGGCAGGCCGCCTATGCCGCCCTTGAGGAGGCCCATGGCAGGCTGCAAACCGCGGTCCTGGATCTGGCGGAGACTCGCCTCGACGAGGCCCGGTCCGGTTCCGACACCACCATCCGGGGGCTCCTGCAGGGAACCCTGCAGCACAACGCCTACCACGCGGGCCAGATCGCCCTGCTGCGCAAGCTGGCCGAAGCCGCCCTCGGGAGGCCTTCGTGACGCCTCTGGAAACCCGGACCCTCGAACGGCTCATCACGCGGAGGAACCACCTGGCCGGGCTGACGTCCTCGCGGAAGGAACGGCGCTGGGTGGATCTGATGCGGCAGGTGGATGCGGCCATCGGCGCCATCGAGGTGGGCACCTGGGGCATCTGCGCCGTGTGCCACGACCCCATGAACGCCGACAGACTGGCCGAGGATCCCCTGCTGACGGTATGTCTGGAATGCCTGTCCGAGGCTGATCGTCGCGCCCTTGAGCGGGACCTCCAGTCCGCCGGCAAGGTGCAGCGCACCCTGCTGCCGCCGGCCCATGTGGCCCAGGGTGGCTGGGATGTGGCCTACCACTGGGAGCCCCGGGGCGTGGTGTCCGGGGACCATGTGGACCTCATCCCCCCCGCGACGCCCGGGGATCCCCTGCACCTGGTGCTGGGCGACGTGTCGGGCAAGGGCGTGGCCGCCGCGCTTCTCCAATCCCACCTGCATGCCCTGTTCCGGGCGCTGGTGCCTGCCGGGCAGTCGCTTCCAGACCTGTTCAAGCGGGCCAACGAGCTGTTCGCGGAGGCCACGTCCTCGGTCAGCTACGCGACCCTGGCTGCGCTGCGCCTGGGCTGCGATGGGCGCTTCACCATCGCCAACGCGGGCCATCCACGGCCCCTCGTGGCGGATGGCCGCGGGGTGCGGCCCATCGAGGGCGGCGGCCTCCCGCTGGGCTTGTTCTGCGATTCCGTCTACACCGAACGGGACCTGACCCTGAAACCCGGCCAGACGCTGCTGCTCTACACGGATGGCTGGACGGAAGGGGCGCGGGACAACCGCGAATTTGGCATCGGCCGGGCCGCCGCCGCCCTGCGCCGGGGAGCCGACCTGCCGCTGCCCGAGCTGCTGGCCTCCTGCCGGGCGGAACTGGAAACCTTCCTGCAGGGCTCTCCTCGTGGCGACGACCTCACGCTGGTGGCGGTCCGGCGCGCGGCCGCCTGAGACCGAAGTGCGTTCATGACATAGAAGTTCTTGAACCGCGAAAGGCGCGAAAGGCCCTTCGGGCGCGCGAAGGGCGGAGGAGCTTGCTTCCGCCTCCGCTTCTCATGGATTAGCTTTGCCCTTGGATCCGCAGCAGCATCACGGCCTGCCAGAGGATGTAGCCGCCCATGCCAGCCACCAGAACTCCCCCCATGCGTAACAGCACGGCCTTCCAGGCCTGGCTGAGGCGCGTGCTGGCGAGGCCCAGGCCCAGCAGCAGGGGCGCGTTGCCCAGGCCGAAGGCGGCCATGCCCGCGGCGCCCATTTTCCAGTCGCCACCATCTAGCGTGCGCAGCAGCATCATGTAGACGAGGCCGCAGGGGATCAGGCCCCAGAGCAGGCCCAGCGCATAGGGCAGGCTGCCCAGGGCGAGGCCGCGGCCCATGAGCCTCTGCAGCGGCGCGGGCAGCTTGAACTCCATGAGCGAATCCGCCCGGCCGCCCAGAGCCATCACCAGGCCCATGAGCAGCATGAGCACGCCGATGCCCAGCTTCACCCAGATCTGCCAGGGCCAGGCTTGCGCGGCGATGAGGGCCGCGCCATCCGGACGGCAGCAGGCATGCATGTCCTGCACGGTCTGCAACCGGGCAAAGCCGCCCAGGAAACCGATGAGGCCGCCGAGGATGGCGTAGGTGGTGATGCGGCCCAACTGGAAGCGCAGGTGCCGCGTCCAGGTGCTTCCACCGCGCTTTGCTTGTGAGATCCCGAAGGCGGCCACGATGGGTCCGCACATGCCCGCACAGTGGCCCAGCGAGCCCAGCAGCCCGGCGATCCACATCACCACCAGCCAGGGGGCGGCGTGCGGGTGGTTCAGCCAGTGTTCGAGCATGGCCCATGGTCCCCCGAAGCCGACGGAACCCGCAAGCGACGGGGATCACGGGTGGGTGCGACAGCCTGTCGCAGGCATCGGAAAATCAGGGCTCTTCTGTCTTCTCCACCACGATCACCATGCGCGTGACCACAGCGGCCAGGGCGCCCACGGCCGCGAAGATCGGCAGCAGGGCTGCGCCCACGAGCCCGAGGGTGAGTGGAATTTCGATGAGCGTCTTGCCCGATTCATTCTTCAGGATGATCCGCCGGATGTTGCCCTGGTGGATCAGCTCCTTGATCTTGTCCAGCACCTTGCCGCCATCGAGCTTGAATTCCTCGGTGTGGGTGCGGTCCTGCGTGGTGTCGTTCGTCATGGCGTGTTCCTTTCTGTGAGGGGAGGGCTCAGGCGTGGACCAGCAGGTGCTCGGCGAGCCAGACCTGGAAGCGGCCCAGCAGCAGCGCCAGGTGGAAGGTGAGGGGGATCAGGGCCAGGCCCGCCAGGCCGCAGAGCGCCCCCGCCAAGTTGGGATGGGCGACGATCCAGGCCGTGCCGCCCAGGTCAAAACTCAGGCTGCCCGTGGCGTGGAAGAGGCCGGCGAAGGGCACCGCAACCAGGGCCAGTCCCGTGGCGAGGAGGCTGGTCAGCGTCGTGAAGTAGGCGATGCCCAGGGGCATGAGCAGCAGGAAATAGAGCAGGCTGGTCCAGGTGCGCCGGTCGCCCAGCAGGGCCTTGAGGCGGAAGCCTAATCCCTGGCCCTCGGGCAGCAGGTCGGGGCCCGCCGAACCTTCGCCGCCCACCAGGAATCGCAGAAGATGGACCTCGGCCACGGACAGCAGGCGGGTACCCATGAGGAAGGCCAGCGCCACGGGGATGCCGATGATGAGGATGGCCAGGCCCAGGCTGAGGGAGAGGCCCGTCACCACGAAGGTGAAGGCGACGATGCCGGTGGCCATCGACAGCAGCAGATACAGCAAGGTGGTGTAGGCGCGGCGCGTGGCCAGGACCTCGAAGAAACCTGGGTGGGGCGGGGCCAGCAGGGACATGGAACCTCCGGTGATGTCTCCAATCTACGGAGCGACCCGAGGCCATCGAGGAGGAAACCGGCGAACAGCGGCCCTGGATCGGTGAAGGCGCGAACAGGTCACCCTCCGCAGGAATCTCCGAGCCTCCATGGCCAAGAAAACCAACCCGAAATGACACGAATGGAGGCCTGCCGGGAATCCTGGCGAATGATCACAAGCAAACGCCAACCGCAGAGAACACGGAGGGCGCAGAGGCGCGCCGACCCAACCACGCACAGGCCCGTCGAAGGCGGCTTCCGGCGCAGCCGGAAGTGATCCCGGGGGCGCCGGGACCACGTCCCAAGAAGCGCAGCCCCAGCGCCCCCGGGATGCAGCCCGTGCCCACGAATCAGACGACCCCACCCTGCTTCAGTGCCTTCCCGTTTTTATCCGCTCTTCATCGGTGTTCATCCGTGGCTCAGATGTCTGTTGTTATCTCTCTGCGATCTCTGCGCCCTCTGCGGTGAAATGGCTTTCCCTCCAATCCCGGAAGCCCCTATTTGTGTTCTTTGTGGCTACGTTTTTCGTTCTTACGTGGTGGTTCTTTTCCAACTCTCACGACCCACCGAGTCTGTGGCTCAGCCCAGGGTCGGCACCCGCCAGAGGGGCAGTTCCTCGCCCAGGGCGGGCACGGGCAGGAGGCCGTTTTCCACCGCGCCATCATCGCTCTCGGGTTCGCAGAGGTAGACGGCGATGGCGCCCAGGGGTTGATCCGTGGGAACAAGGGCCCAGCCGGGGGGCACGGCCCGGTGGCTGCGGCGCCAGGACACGGACAGTTCACCCACGGCAGCGGCCTCGAGGATGGCGCGGCCCTCTTCGGAACCCAGCCCCTCGGTGACGGGCACTTCCACTTCGAAGGCTCCCACCGCCTCCTGGAGGCTGAGGCCATGCAGGCGCAGGTGCGCAGCCATGGACGCAGGCACCAGGTAGGCGGCCGGGCGCTCCACCACGGTGGTGCCCACGAAACGGCCGAGATGCGGCAGCGTCACGCTCACGGGTGCGCCTTCCAGGGTTCGTGGCGTGCGGGTGAGGATCTCGACGGGGGTTTCGAACCGTTCCAGGCCATAGCGGATGGCGATGCGCTCCCGGGGCGTTCGGCTCTCCACCACGGTCTGCACCACCTCATCCCGGTGCGCCGCCACGTATTTCAGCGTCTCCAGCATGAAGGCGTAGGCCGTGCGCACGCGCTCCGCGAAGCTGATGTAGGAATAGCACTCCAGCAGCAGGTCCATGCGGTTGGTGAGACCCCGGTAGTTGCTGCCGAAGCGCGGGTGATGTGGGTAGGTCATCCAGCCTTCGCCGATGGGGGCGCCGGGCTGGGCGTCCACGTCGGCATCCATGGCTCGCTCATCCTCGACGAAGTTGCCGTACCAGCCTGCATCCAGTCCGTGGTTGGCCTTCAGCGCCGCGGTGACCGGCGGCAGCAGCCGCTCCCGCATGTAGCGGATGGGCTCGCCGCGGCCGCTCTCTGCCGTATGCGGGATGTCATAGGTCATGGAGAAGCGGTGCACCGAGCCATTCGTCGCGTGGTTGTCGATGGTGAGGTCCGGCGCCCAGGGCTGGCAGACGCGGGTCTGCAGCAGGCGCATCTCCTCCCCCTGCATGCGCAGGTAGTCGCGGTTCAGGTTGATCTGGGCGGCATTCACGCGGGTGCCCACACCGCTGGTCGGGCCCAGCTGGCCGCTGAGCTTGGGCAGGTACAGGCGCCGGTTGCCGGGATCGATGGCGTCGTTGCCATCGGGATTGAAGAGAGGCACCACCACCAAGGTCAGATCGGAAAGGATCGCCCCGGCATCGAGCCCGGGCTTGCCTTCCAGCAGGTCGCGCACCAGCATCAGGCAGCCTTCCTTGCCTTCGACCTCGCCGGCATGAATGCCACTGATCACCAGCACCACCGGCCGTTCCAGGCTCCGGGCCTCCTGGGGAGTCTTCACCCCGTGGGCCGAGAGCACCAACAGGGGCAGCTCACGGCCTTCGGGGCTCGTGCCAAAGCTGGCGACGTGCAGGCGCTTGTCGCCCAGGGCTTGGAGCCCGGCGATGAAGGCCATCACGTCCGCGTGGCGACTGGTCTCTTCATAGCGGGTGGCCTCGGCGCGGGTGAGCAGGGACATGGAAACTCCTTGATCAGGCCCTGGAGGCCAGTTCCTGAAAATCCGCGGTGCGGGGCAGGGATCGCATGGTGTCGAGCAGGGCGGGTGGCGGGACGGCCAGCTTTCTCGCCGCCTGATCCAGCCAGCCGCCCAGGCTGGTAACGCGGGCCGCGGTCCGGCCATCCTCCTTGATGAACTCGTTTCGCAACAGAAAGCGGCTGCCATCCTCCGACTGGCCGGCGAGGGCCAGGGTGACACGGAAGCTTTCCAGCAGTCCGATCTCCCGGAAATATTCCACCTCGTCCTTGCGCACCACGGGTCCGATGCGGAGGCGCACAAACTCCGACATGGGAAAGCCGTGCTCGGCGAAAAAGAGCATGCGGACGTCACCCGATTTGTCGAGGTACGAGGTGTTCCGCATGTGCGAATTGAAATCCATGTCGCCCCAGCCTGCGAACAGGATTTTTTCGAACATGGAGGACTCCTTCCCGAGGGGGTTCAGAATCACCGCATCGCAGCCTTCGTTTCAACCTTTCCTCGTCCAGGCAACCACCCACCGGCCTCATCGGGCCAGCCTGTGTCGATCGGAGGAATCAGGAATTGGGGTACAGAGCTAGCGCAGGCCCCGCACTGATCTGGGCTGATCAGTGCGGGGCCGCGATGCGGGTTCCCGCCGAACGGGGCTGGTAGGTGTTTCGCCTGGTCAGTGGGAGGCATTGAGCAGGGTGGCCTGGGCAGCGCCCGAGCGGTTCTCCTTGTCCACCACCATGACGCCCAGCGCAGGGGTTTTCACCCACTCGGCCGGGTTGATCGTCACGGGAACGGAGGCTTTGGTGCCCGCGGCCACTTCGACAAAGTCGCCGTTGGAGATCGCGGGGGTGAAGGCATTGAATGAGGCCGTTCCGGGAACCACACCTGAGGTGCCCGTCATCAGGTTGAAATAACTGGCCTGGTAGGTGAACCGCGGATTCGCTGACGACAGGCCAAGGTCCGAGTTGAAGACCGGCAACAGCATCGTCGAACCATCGGTCGGCGCATCGGTGAAGAAACGCACCCGGATGGTTCCGGTCTGCAGATTCAACACACCCACCACGGCCTGGCCATCGAAGGAACCTGCGGTCAGCAGGCCGTGGTCGAGGCTGAACAACAGGTAGTCGGCAATGCCGTCGCCCGTGGAGTCGATGGCAATATCCACTTCACTGGAAGCCGCGGTGCTGAAGCGATCGAAGGTGTTGACGGCGAAGACCATCAGACCGGCGGAGGGGAAAGACTGTACGCCGACCGCCCGGATGTCGAAGGGTGAGACGCCTTGGCGGGTGCCGGCCAGGCCCCACGCGTAGAAATCGGCCATGGCGGGCTTGCCTGCGGAATCCGCGTTGCTCAGCCGGACCGTCGAGGCCGGACGGCGCGGGCTCAGGGTGCTGGCGAGATTGGCGCTCATCAGGGACCGGGCGCGATCCACCAGGTAATAGGGCAGGCTGAGCGTCACACCGTTGTTGTCGCTGGGGCTCGCAGGCGTCAGCGTGACCAGACCGGCAACCTCCCGGAAGTTCGACGAATCTCCTGCCGTGGCCACGGGGACCGACAGCGCGACTTTCACCGATCCCGTTTCCCCCGCGCCGATCGTGACCGATGAGCGGCTGAGCGCCACTGAGTGCGGATCGCCACCGGTGGCCGCCGCATCGAGGTGGAAGCTGGCGCGCTGGTCACCCTTGTTGGTGATGCGCAGCTGGCGCGTGGCTTTGAAGTTGGAGCTGAATTCGGCAAAGCCGAATGAAATCGCCGTGGCGGTCGGGTCATCGTCGATCGCCACGACAGTCTGGGTCTCCGTGGCGCCAACCGGCTGCACCAATCCACCCCCCTCGATGCGGGTCGCGTAGCCAGGCAGCTTGGACGGGGCTGCGGTCTGCGTGATGGCGGCGGCGAGGGCGCGTTCGCTCCAGAGCGGATGCGCTTGGCGTGTCAGGGCGGCGACGCCGGTGACGTGCGGGGCTGCCATCGAGGTGCCGCTGAACGCGATCGTTTCGGTGCCGGTTCCCGCAAAGGTCGAGAAGACGGAGACACCGGGCGCCGCCACGGAGGGCTTCAACGCACTGTCGCCATTGCGCGGGCCGCCCGAGCTGAAGCTGGCCGCCGTGCCGACAAACGCGTTGCTGAGCGTCGTCGCCGCCAGGGTGGCGTTGGCCGTGCCCGTGAGCGCCGCCGCATCGGAAGGCTGAATGCCCAGGAAGGGGATGGTGACCCCGGGGATGGGCCCTTCGAAGATCCCATAACCGGCGCCGTTGTTGATCATCGCCACGGCGGCCGCGCCCGCGGCCTGACCGTTCACCGCGCGATCGATGCGCGCACAGGTGCCACGCATCACCACCACCAGCTTGCCCGCCGTGCCGATGTATTCGGCCGGATTGCAGCCGAGCGATACGCTGCCGTCCGGATTGCGCAGCACAACGGTTTCCAGAGCTGTGGTCGGCAAGGGTGCGCCGTTGGAATCCTGAGCATTGATGGTCGTTCCACCAGTCAGCGTGAGGACCGCTCCCGGGAACGAGGGCCTGCCATCGACGGCGGCGACGCTGATCACGCCATCACCGCTGGCTGGAGAGCCAGTGATGTAGGGTGCCGGACCCGAGTTGCCCGCTGACGCCACCACGACGATGCCAGCCTTGGCCGCGTTCGCCGCCGCCA
>Ga0302321_100005358_pt1 | contig 11234 bp, 9 predicted proteins | sample Fen_T0_1_FD_202505 | JGI IMG/M metagenome (GOLD analysis project Ga0302321, IMG submission 202505) | Peat permafrost microbial communities from Stordalen Mire near Abisko, Sweden - Fen_T0_1 | ecosystem: Environmental > Terrestrial > Soil > Wetlands > Permafrost | place: Sweden: Abisko...
AACACCTTACGCCGGAGGAATCTGCGGCGGTGCGCGATGTTTCTTGTGCTGCAGGATTGCGCGCGAACCGCCCACCCACCACCGTGCTGCGCTCATGGCTTTATTCAGTCTGCTTGATGTCAATCTCAGCTTCGGTGGTCCGGCGATTCTGGAAAATGTAAATTTCCAGGTCGATCCCGGCGAACGCGTCTGCCTGCTCGGGCGCAACGGCGCGGGCAAATCGACTTTGATGCGTGTCATCGCGGGCGAAATGAAACCCGACACGGGTGCGGCGTTCCGTCAGCCCGGCGCACTCTTCACGCGGCTTGAGCAGGAGGTGCCGGAGTTGGAGGGCACCGTGCATGACCTCGTCTGGTCGGGGCTACGTCCGCCTCACGATCATGAGGAAGATTGGGAGCGCGAAGTGCGCGTCGAGAATTTGATCGAGCGCCTGCAACTGCGGCCTAACGCAAAGTACGTCGATCTCTCTGGCGGCTTGAAGCGCCGCACGCTGCTGGCCCGCGCGCTGGCAGGCCAGCCGGATCTTCTTCTGCTCGATGAGCCGACCAATCACCTAGATCTAGAATCCATTCTCTGGCTGGAAGAATTCCTGGTCTCGGAAAAGATCACGCTATTTTTCGTAACGCATGATCGTACTTTTCTGCGCAAGCTCGCCACGCGCATCGTCGAACTCGACCGCGGCCGCCTCGCGAGCTGGGCGTGCGACTACGATACGTACCTCGTGCGCAAGGAAGAAGTCGTGGCTGCCGAGGAGAAGCAACAAGCCGCCTTCGACAAACGACTCGCGCAAGAGGAAGTGTGGATTCGCAAAGGGGTGAAGGCGCAGCGTTCTCGCGCGCAGGGCCGCGTCCACGCGCTCATGGAAATGCGTGCACAGCGTGCTGCTCGTCGCGAACGGGTGGGCAACGTCAACCTTCGTCTCGCGGAGGCCGACACATCGGGCGTCAAGGTGATCGACGCGGAGAATCTCTCTTTCACCTGGCCAAACGGGCATGAAGTCGTGCGCAATTTCACAACGACGATCACGCGCGGCGACAAGATTGGCATCATCGGCCCCAACGGCGCGGGAAAAACGACGTTGATCAAGCTTCTGCTTGGCCAGCTGGCACCCACCGGCGGTATCCTTAAGCTAGGGACAAATCTCGAGGTCGTCTACTACGACCAGTTGCGTGAGCAAATCGACGACGATAAATCCGTGGCCGACAATATCGCCAACGGCAACACGACCGTGACGATCGACGGGCGATCGCGCCACGTAATCAGTTACCTCGATGATTTTCTGTTCACGCCTGACCGCGCCCGCACTCCGGCACGCGTTCTTTCGGGTGGGGAACGCAACCGTTTGCTCCTTGCGCGACTTTTCACCAAGCCCGCCAACGTGCTCGTGCTCGACGAGCCGACCAATGATCTAGATCTAGAAACACTCGACCTGCTCGAAAATCTTCTCGTGGAGTACGAGGGCACGATGGTGCTGGTGAGCCATGATCGTGACTTCTTGGATAATGTTGTCACGAGCACGCTCGTCTTCGAAGGTGACAGTCAGATCAGCGAATACGTCGGCGGTTATGCCGACTGGGTGCGTGAAAAAGAAAGACGCGCCACCGCTGCGGCGCTCAGGGCCGAAGCGGCCAAGCGAGCTGAAGAAGCAAAACCAGCGGCAAAGCCTGTACGCAAATTGACCAACAAGGAGCGCAAGGAACTTGAAGAACTGCCGGCGAAGATTGAAGCACTCGAAACTGAACAGGCAGCATTGATCGCGAAGCTCGCTGACGTGGGCATCTACCGCCGTGATCCAACCGGAGCCGTCGCGGCAAAAACCCGCCTCGACGAAATCGAACATGAACACGCGATCTCGTTTGGACGTTGGGAAGAGTTGGAGGCCGTGAGAAACGCCGGCGGCAACTAGTCCGAGCTTTATCCGTATCCGGTCCGGGCTAAAACGTTTCACCATGAATCGGACCGACCGGCTTGTCGCGATGGTGATGCACCTGCAAGGTCGGCGCGTCGTGCGCGCCGAAGAGCTGGCCGGGCATTTCGAGATCAGCGTGCGCACGGTCTACCGCGACATCTCTGCCCTCGCCGAATCGGGCGTGCCGATCTGTGGCGAGGCGGGCGTGGGTTATAGCTTGATGAAAGGTTACCACCTGCCGCCGGTGATGCTGACGGCGGAGGAAGCAATGGCGCTTTTTATCGGTGGCGAGATGGTCAAGCAATTTGCCGATGCGTCGTTGGGCGCACCGATGCAATCGGCGTTGGCCAAGATTCGCTCGGTTCTGCCGCGTGAGAGCCAGGACGATCTCGACCGGCTTTCGCAGGCGACGGCGATCTTTCGCGAGTCCCGTTTGCCGTCCGGGCTGGATCAACGGATGCTGCTGCCGATTCAGCAGGCGATTGTTGCGCGTCGCGTTTTGCGGATGACCTACCGGGCAAAGGCACGCGACGATGATACGGTGCGCGAGGTCGAACCACTTGGTGTAACCTACCACAGCGCCGCCTGGTATCTGGTCGCGTGGTGCCGACTGCGGAAGGATTTTCGCTATTTCAAAATCGAACGTCTGCGCGCGCTGGAGGTGCTCAACGAGCGCTTCGCTGTGCGTGCGGGTTTTTCGTTGCGCGAGCACTTACGTGAATTGCGGTCGACCGGTGAACGGATTGGCGCCCGTGTGTGGTTTTCGCCTGACGCCATCGAGCGCGCACGACGCGAGAGTTACGCGGAGATTCAGAGCGAGGAGGCGACGCGAGGCGGTTTCGAAGTGAAGATGGAAACGTTTTCTTTGGATTGGCTGGCGCACTGGCTCTTGTCGTTTGGTGCGGAAGCCGAGGCGGTGGCTCCCGCAAAGTTGCGGACGAAAGTGTCCGCGGCCGCCGCAGCGGTGACTGAACGCTACGCAGGGAAATAATAACTCGCGACGAGGCTGCGGAAGGGAATCTGCGAGGCAAAAAGAGTCTCCTGACATAATGCTGTCAGGAGGGCGTGGTACCGTGACCGCATGACAAAACTTCCTGACCCAAACTTCATCCTGCTGTATGTGAAAAATATACCGGCGAGTGCGACGTTTTACGCGGAGTTGCTTGGCCGACCACCGGTTGATTCGTCGCCAAACTTCGCGATGTTCGCACTCTCGTCGGGTGTCATGCTCGGACTCTGGGCGTTGCATGATGTGAAGCCGGTCGCCGTTGCCACGGGTGGCGGTGGCGAGGTTTGCATCACGGTTGCCAGCGTCGAGGAGGTCGAAACCGTGCATTCTCAATGGCGTGGGCGCGGGCTGACGATCATTCAGCCACCGACAAAGATGGACTTTGGATTCACGTTTGTGGGCTGCGATCCTGACGGCCACCGGCTACGGGTTTTCGTCCCAGCCGCGTCATGAAAGACAGGGTAGAATCTTCCAGAAACAACCCAGCCGTTTTCCCCTATGATTCGAATTACTGAAATCGCCTTCACCGGTTATCCGGTCACCGACATCGTCCGCGCTCGAAACTTTTACGAGAAGGTGTTGCTGCTAAAAATCACGGCCACGTTTGAAAATGAAGGGAGGCACTGGATTGAGTACGATATCGGCCCAAGTACAATTGCCATCACCAACATGTCGCCAGATTGGAAGCCCTCCGGTGCAGGTCCAGCTGTGGCGCTTGAAGTGGTGGACTTTGACGCGGCGGTCGCCGCGTTGCGGGAAGCGTCGGTAAAGTTTGTCGTTGAGCCGACGACCAGTCCCGCGTGTCGCCTTGCCGTGGTTGCCGATCCGGATGGAAACACGGTGGCGATCCATAAACGTACGCACTTATGAGGACTGCGATCCGCAACTAGACCGGAAGGACTGATATGACTTCGAATCAATCAACAAAATCTAAGGTTGAGGCGTTCCATTTTGGCGTCGTGACCGCGAAATTCTACGAGACGTGGGATTTCTACACCGAGCAACTGGGTTTCCGCACGTTTGCAGAGAGCGATAATTTGGTGCGGCTGGTGCATCCGTCGGGTGCCCAACTCGGCGTCATGCGGCAGGAAACGAACGAGCAGTATCCTGAACTGGTGAGTGCGACCGATGGTCGTGGCTTTTGGCTGAGCCTCCGCGTTGGTGATACGGATGCGTTGTATCAACGTCTATGTGGCGCTGGCGTTGCGGTCGTGCAGCCGCTCGAACCAGTCCAAGGTAGATCGCAGTCCTTCACGGTTCGGGATCCGAATGGCATCTTGATATTTGTAGTGCATGAGTCGATTCGGGAGCTGGCGCCCGGTATATGTCCCGACGAACGTGCCCACGAAAATGAGGCTGCTTTTGCTCGTTGAGAGGCTTGGTTGCCTGGTAGGATACAGCGTCAAGGGTCTCTCTGGACGTTACAACTAGCTCACATCCGCAATTTTGGGTGGCTGGCCGCGGTGTGGCAGGATCTCATCTGCTTTTGAAGGTCTATTATTTTCCACAACGGGTGTTAAGGTGACCGTTTTTGTGCCGTTGAAGGTTTCAGTAACTTTCTACCATGACGGTTTTGCCTGAGGTCTGTGGTCGGTCGATTCCCGTAGTAGAGGAGCGTCTGCGTTCGGAGATGACGCGGCTTCTCTACCGTTCCGTTGGCCCTGGCATGTGGCTCCAGTTCGTCATGGCCTTGGTTACGGTCTTTGGTGGTTGGAATTCGTTCCCTCGCTGGCAGGTGATTGCCTGGCTTGTGGTGATGACCCTAAGCACTTTGGTGCGTCTTCGCCTGCTTGTTCACTTCGAACGTCAGCAACCGGACGATGCACACCTCGAGTTCTGGCGGCGGATTTTTTTTGTTGGAATGGTGGTGACGGCGCTGTTGTGGGGCGTCGCGATGTGGGTGTTTTTTGCAACCGACCAATTGCTGCCTCGGTTTTATATGGTGGTGTTGCTTTGTGGTATGAATGCAGGAGCGGCGCGTTCACTTGCGTCTGCACCGTGGTGTTCAGCGGTCTATGTGTTTGCTACGATGTCGCCGCTGATCGTCCGGTTCGGTCAGATGTCCGATGATGGCGGCTTGGTGCTGGCGTTTTTGACCGCGGCGTTCGGCGCTTATTTGGTGAACATTGCCTTCAAAGGATACGAGGATTTGTTGAGGATTTATCGTCTGGCTTATGCCAACGAGGAGCTGGCGCGGACTCTGGGCGTCGCCAAGGAACGGGCTGAAGCCGCGAGCCAAGCCAAGAGTGGTTTCCTGGCGATGATGAGTCACGAGATCCGCACGCCTATGAACGGCGTGCTGGGGATGCTTCAGATCTTGCGCGGGACGAAAATGGAGCCTGACCAGCGGGAGCAGCTAGAGGTGGCAACCTGTTCGGCGGAAGCGTTGATGCACCTGCTTAACGATATTTTGGATCTGTTCAAGATCGAGAGCGGGAAGATTGAATTTGAACGTGTCCGTTTCTCGCCCGCCAATTGTGCTCGTGAGGTAGTGGCATTGGTTCGGTCCGCGGTGTTGGAGAAAAAATTGCAGCTCGATCTTGAGCTGGACCCCTCGATCCCTGACTGCCTTGAAGGCGATCCGGTACGACTGAGGCAGGTGCTGTTGAATCTCTTGGGCAATGCGATCAAGTTCACCGCTAAGGGGAGAGTCGAACTGCGCATCGCCACGGTGAATTGCCATGATGGTATGGCTTGTTTGAACTTTGCCGTGAGCGACACAGGCATCGGAATGGATGAAGAGGTGAAGAGCCGAATTTTTGAGGTTTTCAGTCAGGCCGAGAACGGCATGACTCGACGGTATGGCGGCACCGGTGTCGGGCTCGCGATTTCCCAGCGACTGGTCGGTCTGATGGGTGGCAAGATTGCGGTGAAGAGTACGCCGGGCCAGGGCTCGGTGTTTTCCTTTGAGGTCAAAATGCGCATCCTCGCGAAAGAGGCCGGAGAAAGTGTGGTGGCGGTTATGCATGACAGCACCGCACCGCTGCGTGGACGCATTCTGGTGGTGGAGGATGATCGGGTGAACCAGAAGGTTATTCAATTACTGCTTTCCAAATTGGGTGTGATTTCCGAAGTCGTGGGCGATGGCGAACACGCGGTGCAGCGTGCGCTCGGCGAGCAGTGGGATCTCGTGTTGATGGATTTGCAGATGCCCGGGATGGATGGACTCGAAGCGACACGCCGCATCCGTGCACATCCCTATGGTAAGGCAATGCCGATCATCGCGATCACCGCCAACACGATGCCGGAAGACCGTGCGGCGTGCGATGCGGTCGGCATGAACGGCTTTGTGGCAAAACCTGTTCGTCAAAAAGAGCTGCGGCAGGCACTGGAGCGCTGGCTAGTCGGTGCCAAGGCCAAGGCTGCCTGAAGACAACTGCGGCGCTGCGAGGACGGGTTGCTACAGCGGAGCTCGCGTCGCGCGGACGCCGGTTCCCTGAAAAATAACCATTGGCTATACTATAGAATCGTAGGTCGTACCTAGCATGTTTTTGCCGTACGCTATGCGGGTTTACCGAATCAATGCGCTGTCTCTTATTACCAGTCTAGGTGTGGCCTCTCCCGAATATGGCGTACGATACTTGGCGGTTACAGGCACGTACAAATCCAATTAGCAGAACCAAGAACCCGGTTGAGTTCCTTCATGATGGGCTGTTGCAGAGCTATCCGCGGACTATTTCTGTGCGGCCGAGCTGTCGACCAATGTCTGCAGGTCGACGAGGGCGCGGTGCATGGCGGTTGCGTGTGATTGCAAGTCCTGGGCCGCGCTGGCGCTTTCCTCTGAATGGGCGGCGTTCTTCTGAGTGACATTGTCCATCTGCGTCACCGCGGTGAGGATTTGCGTCAATCCCTCGTCCTGCTCGGCGGAGGCATGGGCGATCTCAGCGATGATTTCATCAACCTGACGCGCCTTGCCGACAATTTCGTTCAGACTCTGCGCAACCTTTTCATTCAGCTGAGCACCATGTTCACTCTTGTGAATGGAGTCTTCGATGCTCTCGGCGGTTTCGCGGGCAGCGCGGACGGAGCGTTGGGCTAGGCTGCGCACTTCGTCGGCGACGACAGCAAACCCGGCGCCGGCTTCCCCGGCGCGAGCGGCTTCGACGGCGGCGTTTAGGGCGAGCAGGTTGGTTTGAAAAGCGATCTCGTCGATCGTTTTGATGATTTTCGCGATGTTTCCGCTTGAAGTCTTAATGGCATCCATCGCGGTGGACATGGCCTTCATGTCGGTGGCGCCTGTTTCGGCGGCGGTGCGTGCCTGGGAGGCGAACTCTTTGGCGCGGCCGGCGTTCTCGGCATTGCGCTTGGTCATGCTGGCAATTTCGTTGAGTGATGCACTGGTCTCCTGGAGTGATGCGGCCTGCGTGCTGGCGCCATCAGCAACCGACTGGCTGATACTGGCGACACTGCCGGCGGCTTCGGCGGTGCCGGAGCTGGCGTCCTTGATTTTGTCGATGGCGTTACGTAGAGGGCGTTCAATCTGGCGGCGGTTGAAATAGAAAAAGCCCGTCAGTGTCACTATCAACATACCCGTGCCGACAAGGGTGATCCGCTGCATACTGGCGATGACGACTGGGTCGGATTTCAATGGTGCGCGGAGGACAAAGGCGCCGCGCAGGTCGCCCACTTTCATGTTTTCCATCTGGAAGCCCAGCGGATCGCGGCCGTCCTTGGTCGGACTGGTCGCGGGGTCGCCGTGACATTTCATGCAGCCTTCGCTCAGCAGGGCGGGACGGGCGAACTTGACGTGATGGTTCTCCTGATCGTCAGCGAAAAATTCTTTCGCCCCATTTTTCAAGGCTTCTAGGATCGGCGCGTCGTCTGCGGTGGGGACATTCTTCGGGTTACGTGGCGGAATGCCAGGTGCGGCCACCACCGTGAATTCGTAGCCTTTGCTCTTCGCGACTTCGCGAATGGAATCCCACGCGGCTACAATCGGGACGGCTTTGTAGAGCGCGGTCTGCTGGTATACGTCTTTCAGCGAGTCGGTGTTGAACTGCTTCTTCGCTTCCGCAACGAGTTTGGTCAGGTCAATGGCGTTGGTCTTGTGGAGAAACTCCATGTTACCGCGCACGGTTTCGGCCTGCAAAAGCACCGTGGCCATCGCGGCTCTTAGTTCGTTGATGCGGTTGCTGCGCGCGATCAGGTAGACGGTCAGGATTGCGGCCAAGGTCGTGGCGACAACGGCGACGGCGACCGAGAGGAGGATCTTCTTACCGAGGTTCATGAATGAGGATCGGGTGAAATCACGACATCAGTGGCTAGCTGCCAGCAGCCGTCGAGTTATACCCGATGCATCGGTTGTTTACCAAGCCACTTGAGCCTCAAAGAACATTCAGGATGCGCACCAGGCAGAGTGTACCGAAAGCCGGAACACTTTTAAATGGAATGAATAGCGGAACTTGAACGGCCGGTTTCTACCTTATTGCGCCACAAACAGGATGCACGTTGGCATGGGGACTTTTGCAGTGTTGCCAGTCGCGCTCAGATGACCGGAGACTGGATTGATGCGATAAACTGACACGGTGTCGGCGTCGCGATTTGCGCAGAGCAGCCAGTTACCGCTCGGATCGATCGCGATGTGTCGAGGGTGCTTTACGCCTTCGTGCATGTACTCGACGAAGGTCAGTTGGCCTGTATTTGGTGCGATGGTGAAGAGAGCCAGACTGTCGTGTCCTCGATTTGAGGCATAGAGAAAATTGCCCGACGGATGCACGACGACCTCGGCGGCCGTGCTCAATCCTTTAAAATCAGGCGGCAGCAGCGGGAGAATTTGCCGTTCAGTAAGCGAGCCGTCTTTCGGGTCGTAGTCGGCGAGTGTAAGGGTGGAATCGATTTCGTTGACGATGTAAACATGGCGCCCGGACGGATCAAAAGTAAGGTGGCGCGGTCCAGCGCCGGGCTTGCTCCGAAAAAGCGCGGGTTGCGAAGTGAGCGTGCTCTTGGCGGAGTCAAATTTGTAGGTGAGTACTTGGTCGAGGCCGAGGTCAGCAACGAGGGCGAAGCTGTTGGCCGGGTCGAGGTCGATGCAATGCGCGTGGGGACTGGTTTGGCGCTCCTTGTTCACGCTGGAGCCAAAGTGTTTGACCCGTGAAGTACGCTCGCCCAGCGCCCCGTCGGCGTACAGCGGGAACGACACCACATAACCGTTGTTGTAGGCGGCGCCGAGGGCGGTGTGGCCGTCTTTGGCGATCGTGACGTAGCACAGCGGCCCGTCGCCAGCGGTCTGGTGGTTTAGCGGTGTGAGCTGGCCTGTGGTCGAATCGATGATGAACGCCCCGACGGTGCCGAGCACTCTAGCTTCGGTGCTTTTCTGTTCACCGATTGCGTAGAGTATGCGGTGGTTTGGATGTAGGTTGATGAAGAGGGGATTGGTCGTCTTCGCCGCAAGATTCACCGGTCCAAATACGCCGGTTACTACATCGAAAAGGGAAACGTAGATGCCCTCGCTTGTTTTCTCGGTGGTGGTACCGAAATACACAAGTGAGCCGTTTGTGGCGTGGGCGGGGTGGTTGGTGCAGAGTCCGGCGATCACCATAAGGAACACGTGACGAATGGGGCGTGTCATGCTTGCGCACGATGGCGCGTCACGATTCGAAGTCGATCTCGGCCAGGGATAGTTTCGGGATTTTGTCGTCCGCTCGATCTGGTAGCGTTTCGGCACGACGCAATTTATTCAGCCAATCTCTGAAAAACAAAAAGCCCCCGGCGTGAACCGGGGGCTTTTTTCAACAGAATAACTTAGTCAAGTAATGGCCGAGTATTTCTGTCTGCTTAAAACTTATTTCTTGGTCCTGAAGCGACGGGCGACTACGAGCCCCAGCAGTGCGGCCGCACCGAGCAAACCATAGGTCGAGGGCTCAGGAACTGGATTAAATGGCGTGCCGTCTGGCTTAAGGAACTGCACTGCGAACACGAAGTCATTGTAGTCCTTGTCCGCACCGAGATCGGTGCGCCAATCTTCGAAGCCGACAAAGTAGGTCGGTACGTCAACCCAAGTGCCCAGGGCAGCGATCCACGTGCTGACCGCCAGGCCAGTTGTCGTGATTTTTACGTTACCGGGCGTGTTGTTGGGGCTGCTGTTGGTCGGATGAAACGCGGTGTAGACACCGCCGTAAGTGGTTGAGGAGGACGGCGCATTGTAGCCGCCGTTACCTACGCCGTTCAGCCAGAAGTCGAAATTGCCGACAGTGCCTGGGAGAAAACTGATGTCGAACGAGGTTCCGAAGGTAACGTTGGTCGTATAGGGTGTGCCCGTTTTTGCCTGAATATCCTTGAATACCGTGTAGGAACTCGAACTTGAAGGAATCCCATTGTAGCTGTAGCCGAAGTCATTCAGCCAGCCAGCTGACTCGCCAACAAAAATCGTGCGGATGATCCCGCCTTTTGTGTTGGTCTGGTCAAGGAGGTTGAGAACCTGCGCCGAAATGGGGGACCAATTCAGACCGAGTGCATTATCTGGAGTGCCGGGTTTCGGAGCCCCGAGGTTGTCATCGGACGCGAACTTATACGCAGCCAAACCGAGAGGATTGTCCCAGTGGGTTACGCCTGCGTTGAGCCCCAGCGAGGTATTGAGGGTGACACTGTCGTTTGTGTACGACTGTGGCAGCGAACTTAGCTGTGCATTTGCGCTGCTGGCCAGGGCGGCTAGAGCGACGATTGCGATTACCTTTTTCATTGGATAATTTACTTGGTTATACGGAGGTGTTGAGCTGTCTATGCAAAAAGATAGCATAAACGCTCAGGCAATCGCTATAGAGCTACGTCTCAACTTCCGGCAGGGCTGTGGATGACTGTGCTGTAGGGGAAACCCCTAGAGGGGGCCTGCTGGGTAATGCCAATTATTCGCATATCTATTGGCGCTTTCTAAACATTTTGAGCTGTGAGACTTCTGCGCCGGAAGCGTGAAATAATAGAGGTTTCAATTGGTTTCAAATCTTCGCCTCTCGGATAAGCAATCGGTTAAATTTAAAGGGCACCCACCGGCACGGAGAGCGCTTGGGCTTGGTTTCGGAGCTTGATTCTCATTCTTCGACCCTGTTCCCAATGTCATCTCTGGGCGGTGGCAGGCTGCCCTATGGCTAAATCAAAGTGTCGGCGTGGTGGCCTCTGCCGGTTGTTGATGGTTCTACGGTGCAGAACGTGTTGCGCAAATCACGGTGCGAAACCCGCGGGCACAATCCGAGGAGGTTTGGGAGCGAGTAGTGACTTTTCAGAAATTGACGTCAGGCTGGTGAAGGACTGTGGTTCGGTTGCATCCTGGTCGGGACGTGTGATGATGATTGCGATGTCTTTTCGTCCGGATGGACAAGAGCG
>Ga0302321_100005360_pt1 | contig 11231 bp, 12 predicted proteins | sample Fen_T0_1_FD_202505 | JGI IMG/M metagenome (GOLD analysis project Ga0302321, IMG submission 202505) | Peat permafrost microbial communities from Stordalen Mire near Abisko, Sweden - Fen_T0_1 | ecosystem: Environmental > Terrestrial > Soil > Wetlands > Permafrost | place: Sweden: Abisko...
CGGTGCCCGGCACCGGTCACCGCCCCTTGGCGAACACCAGCCCCGCGATCAGCGCCGCTGCATCCTCCTGCATCGCCGGGATAGCCAACGAGCAGGTGTCGAGTGTGATCGAGACGGTCGCATGCCCGAGTCGTTCGGAGACGACCTTCGGGTGGATGCCGGCCTGGAGCGCCAGCGTCGCGTGCGTGTGCCTGAGGTCGTGGAGGCGGATCGGTGAGAGCATCGACCTCTTCGCTGCCGCCCGATGGTGGACCGATCTCGCGGAGCCCTTGTGTGGGGAGGGCGTGTCGTCGGAAACGGTAGGGCGACGGACCGTCCTGCGCGCATGGGAGACTCATGTCCGCGGCGTCTTGGGTGCGACCGGATGCAAATACCAGCGATGGTCGCGCATGCCGGGCTCGTGAGAAGGGATGATTTCCCAGCCGCCAACTCGAGCGCGCTCGAGGAACGCTGCCGCCGTCAAAGCGTCCGGCGTCATCGGCCCCACCATGCCGGCGTTGGCGGCGAGGGACACGACGTCGCCGGCGATGCATGCGCGGCCGTCCGCGGTCTCGACCAAGACGCTCTGGTGGCCAGCTGTGTGGCCGCCGCTCAGCGTCACCTCGACTCCAGGGAGGAGCTCTGCGTCGCCGTCGACGGTGCGCAGGCGGGTCCCGAGCCGCTCCGCAAGCTCGGCGGTCCCGAGATACCAGAGGCCGGCGTCCTGAGACGCCGCGTACGGTCCCGCCATCAGCGCCGCCCGCTCACCGGTCGTGAGAGCGCGGCAGGTGGCCTCCGTCGCCAGCGCGTTCTCCAGTTCGCGCCGCTGGACAACAACTTCCGCATTGGCGAAGAGCGAATCGTTCTGGACGTGGTCCTGGTGCAGGTGCGTGTGAACGATCGTCGAGATTTCCTCGGGCAGCACCCCTCCCGCCTGGAGCCCCCGCACCAGCGCCGCCCGCGTGTCGCCCGCGACCTCGTACCCCACATCCTCTGCCGGCTCGGCGTTCGGCCCAGTGTCAACGAGTACGGCCCGGCCGACGTCACGCAGCAGCCAGCAGTAGCAGGGAAGGTCGAGCGTCACGTCCGCCGGAGCATCCGGGAGGTAGGCCGCCAGCGAGCAGCCCGGCATGACGCCCACCTCGATGATCCCGACGGACCAAGTCATGAGGGACCGCCGGGCAGGGCCCGTGCCTCGCCGTCCGCAGGCCCGTTGATCGAGAAGTCGGAGATCTGCTCCCGGTTGCCGGGGAAGATCGCCCAGAACAGCCGGCACCCCTTCGGACTCACGTAGCGGCCCCGTGAGCCTTTGGGGATCGTCATGATCTGGCCCGGCCTGACGGTGTGCTCGCCATCCTCGTCGATCACTGTGAGCGAGCCCGAGATCATGTAGTAGACGGCCTCGTAGTGCAGGTCCCACTCGAAGACGCCCTTGTACTCGCAGACGCCAGCGCCCAGCGAGGCGGGGTCGGTTGCGCCGAGGGGCTGCCACGACTTGACCGTTCCCGTCGCCCCGAACGGGTAGTTGGCGAGGACGGCGGTGTCAGGATCGTACGTCTCAATCGGGCGCATGGGAGATCCTTCTCAGACGGATGGGCCGGCCACGGCGGTGGGAGCGGGCGCAGCAGACGGCTGGGCGGAGAGGTCGATGCGCCGCCAGTGATGACAGGCGACCATCTCGCCGTCGGCGAGGTCCTCGAGTTGCGGGACCTCGTCGGTGCAGCGCTGATCTGCGTAGGCGCAGCGCGGGTGGAAGCGGCAGCCGGAGGGCGGGTCATGCGGGCTCGGAATCTCCCCGCCGAGGACGTTCTCGAGATGCCCCTCATTGAGGTGCGGGTCGGGGACCGGCGCGCACGAAAGCAGGGCATGCGTATATGGGTGCCTCGGGTGCGCGAGGATCCTGTCGCCGAGGCCGATTTCGACCAGCTGGCCTACGTACATCACGGCGATGCGGTCGGCGAAGTACCCGACCACATTGAGATCGTGGGTGATGAGTACGTAGGTGAGGCCGAGACGGTCGCGCAGGTCGCGCATGAGGTTGAGGATGCTGGCCGCCGCCGACACGTCGAGGCCGGCGGTGGGCTCGTCGGCGAAGAGCACGTCCGGGTGCAGGGCCAGGGCCCGCGCGATGGAGACGCGGCGCGCCTGGCCGCCGGACAACTCGTGCGGATACTTGTCCGCCTGCTCGGCTGACAGGCCGACCATCTCGAGCAGCTCGTCAACGCTCGACTGGCGTTCCAGCGGCACCTTGTTGATGACGTAGGGCTCCTTGAGCAGGAAGGACACGCGGAACCGCGGCGACAAGCTGGACACGGGATCTTGGAAGATCATCTGCATGCGCCGGCGCAGCGGCCGCCACTCGCGGCGGCCGAGCCCGATGAGCTCGCGGCCGTCCAGCAGCGCGCTGCCGCCGGTGGCCGGCACGAGGCCCATTACCGTTCGCGCAAGGGTGGACTTGCCCGAGCCGGACTCGCCAACCAGGCCCAGCGTCTCCCCGCGGACGACGTCGAAGCTCACGCCGTCCACGGCGCGCACCTCGCCGGTCTTTCGGCGCGAGAGCCGCGCGATCATGCCCTGCCGATCGCTGAAGTAAGTCTGCAGGCCCCGCACGCGCAGGAGCCGGGCGCCGTCCTGGGCGCTGTTTGTGATGTCCGCGGCGGCGCTCATGCCGGCGCCAGCTCGCGCGCCCAGTCGGCCCGAGGTCGCTCGGCCGCCGGCACGCGCTCGTCGTAGAGGAAGCAGCGCACGCACGAGCCGACGACCTCAAGGCTGTCAGGCTCGCGCTCGGCGCACACGGGCTCGGCGTGGCCGCAGCGATCCGCGTACTTGCACCCGGGGGGCAGCGCCAGCAGGCTCGGCACCCGGCCGGGGATCGCCGCCAGGGTCTTGCCGCGGTGCTGCGGCGATGGGACCGCCGCGAGCAAGGCGCGCGTGTAGGGGTGCAGGGGTCGGTCGAAGATCGAAAAGACGCCGGCCTCCTCGACCGCGCGCCCGGCATACATGACGACCACCCGCTCGCAGACTTCAGCGATCACGCCGAGGTTGTGCGAGATCAGCAGGATCGCCGTGCCGTGCGTGGCGTTGATGTCCTTGAGCAGCTTGAGGATCTGCGCCTCCAGTGTCACATCGAGCGCCGAGGTGGCCTCGTCGGCGATCAGCAGCTGGGGCTCGTGCAGCAGCGCGATGGCGATCATGATGCGCTGGCGCATCCCGCCTGAGAACTCGTGCGGATGATTGTCGATGCGCCGTGCGGCGTCCGGGATGCCGACTCTCGTCAACGCCTCAATCGCCTGGGCTCGCAGGACCTGCTTGCTCACGCTGCCCTGCTGGTGAGCCCGCTGGGCGTCGATCATCTGCTGGCCCACGGTGAACGTCGGATTGAGGCTTGTCAGCGGGTCTTGGAAGACAGTTGCGATGCCGCTGCCCCGCACACCACGGAGGTCGCCTGACGAAAGGCCGGCGAGGTCACGGCCTTCGAACATCACGCGGCCGCCCACGATCTCGCCATTCGGCGGGAGCAGCCGCAGGAGTGCCGCGCCGAGTGTCGATTTGCCGCAGCCGGACTCCCCAACCACGCCCACGATCTGGCCCTCGCGCACCTCGAACCTCACGTCCGAAAGTGCGGGCAGCGTCCCTGCGTCGGTGTGGTAGACGACCTCGAGACCCTCGATCGACAGCAGTGCCGCCGTCATCTCTTCCTCCAGCGGCGCGTGCCCGAGAGCTTGGGGTCGAGGACGTCGCGCAGGGTCTCGCCGAGCATGGCGAAGCCGAGCGTCGTAATCATCAGAGCGCCGCTCGCCGCGATGATCGCCCACGGCGAGATGAGCACGTAGCTGAAGCCGTCGGCGAGGAGCGCCCCCCACGACGGGCTGGGTGGCGGCACGCCGAGGCCGAGGAACGCGAGGCCCGCCTCGATGGCGATCGCGCTCGGGATGTCCATGGCGATGAGGATGAAGAGTGGCGCGGCGATGTTGGGCAGCAAGTGGTGCACCGCGATGCGCGTCGTGCTTGCGCCTAGCGACAGCTCCGCCTCGACGTACTGGTTCTGCTTAGCGGCGCGCGTCATTGCCCGCACGACGCGCGCATAGCCGGGCGCCAAGGCCACGCCGATGACGATCACGACGTTGCGCAGCGACGGCCCGAGGACCGCCAGCAAGGCCAGAGCGAGGATCACCGCCGGGAACGCCTGGATGGCGTCCATCCCGACAATGGCGACCTGGTCGGTGCCACCCCCAATGTAGCCAGAGATGAGACCGGTGAGCATCCCGACGAACATCGCGATGAGCACAGCGGGAATGGCCACGCCAAGGGCGATGCGAGCTCCGAAGATGACCCGTGAGAGGAGATCGCGGCCAAGCTCGTCGGTCCCGAGAAGGTGGTGCGCCGAAGGACCCTCGAGCCGGTGGACGATGTCCTGGGAGTACGGGCTGTACGGCGCGACCAGCGGGGCTGCCACCACGACTACCAGAAGGATGCAGATGACGATGAGCCCGAAAAGCCCGGCAGGACGTCGCGCCACGTCGCGCATGACTCCGCCGAACCGGGCCAGAGTGCCGCCGGACCGCGGCGCCCTGACGACTGTCGCCCCACCATCCGGTGCCACGGCCGCCACCGCTACGAGACCACTCTGATTCGCGGGTCCACGAGGCGGTAGACGAAGTCGGTGAGTAGGTTGACGAGCACGAAGAGCAGGGCCACGACGAGGACGCCACCCCGCACGATCGGGTAGTTGCGTGTCTGGATCGAGTTGTAGATCAGCATGCCGAGGCCGGCGCGAGCAAAGATCACCTCGACGAAGATGGCACCCCCGAGCAGCGTGCCGAGGCCCACGCCTACGACAGCGATGGTCGGGATCACGGCGTTACGCAGCGCATACTTGTAGACGATGAGGCGGTCGCGGATGCCTTGCGAACGCGCTGCGAGGATGTAGCGCTCGTTGAGGACCTCGAGCATGCTCGTGCGCACGAGGCGGGCAAGATAGCCGATCCAGGTCACCGCGAGAGCGAGCGCGGGAAGCGCGAGATGCCGTGCGTAGTCCGCCGGGTTCGATAGGCTTCCCGTCCCAGTCGCCGGCATGATCTGCCAGTGGACTGAGAAGACGAGTAGGAGGAGCAAGCCGGCCACGTAGGCAGGCATGGTGATCAGCGAGATCGTCGCCACGGCGGTGACGCGGTCGAGCCACCCGCCGGGATGCGTGGCGGCGTAGACGCCTAGGGGGACTCCCAAGAGGCCGGCCAAGAGCAGGCTCGCAAATGCAAGGATGACGGTGTGTGGCAAGGCGATCCAGATCAGTGACGTGACCGGCCGCTGGCTCTGGAAGTCAACGCCGAGGTTACCGTGCACGGCGTCCCGAAAGAAGTAGTACACCTGCGCCGGCACCGGCTCGTCGAGGTACATCTGGTGCCTCACAGCCTGGACCTCGGCCTCGGGGGCCTTGGCGCCGAGGACCAGACGGACCGGGTCGCCCGGGACGAACTGGATGAGCAGGGCCAGGAACGTCATGATGATGATCACGACGAAGAACGTCATGACCAGACGCCGCAGGGCGTAGTCGAGCATGGCGCTGTGTCCCCTATCCTGCCGTCAGGCCCCCGCGAACCTCCAGAAGATGGGGTCGCCATCCGGCCGGAAGAACGCGCTCACTGACTTCTTGTATGCGTAGGGGTTGGTCAGATAGCCAATCCACACCATGTTGGCGTCAGCGTCCCAGATTTGCTGCATCTGCTCGTAGATGGACTGACGCTTGGCGGTGTCGAGCGTGGTGGTTCCTTGCGTGTAGAGCTGGTCGAACTGCTTATTGCTCCACTCCGACCAGTTCCAGAGGCCGATCTGGTCGGTCGTCCACCACTCCATCGACCAGGCCGGGTCGGGCTCGGTGACGTAGTAGCTGTAGACCATCTGGCGCTTGTCGCCGCCACCGCCGGTGCCGGGGATGGTCCAGAAGCTGGCGGCGTCCTGGACGTTGATGGTCACGTCAATGCCGATGTCCTTGAGGTTCTGCTGCACCACTTGCGCCGCAACCTTGTCGGCGGATGCGTCGACGCAGGTGAAGGAGAGCTTGGCGCTGGAGACGCCGGCGGCCTGCATATAGGACTTGGCCTTGGCCACATCACGATCGTACTGTGGTGCCGCGGCCCAATAGCCCAGACCCATGTTCTTGGGGAGGATGGCGTTGGCTCGCGACCACACGCCGTCGTAGGCGGCCTCGATGATGCCGGGCACGTCGATTGCCTGGCGGATCGCTTTGCGCACGTTGATGTTGGACAACACCGGATCCTTGACGTTCATCGCGATCCACTCGTAGTTGAGCGACGCCGTCTTTGCGAGGTTGAAGTCCGACGAGCTGCTGATGAGCTTCACGTAGGCGGTCGAGATCTGCGCGAACTCGAGGTCGCCCGACTGCAGTGCCGTCTGTGCCGCCCCGTCGTCGGTAATGAGCTGGAATACGAGGGCGTCAGCCGCCGGAGGCGGCGCATAGGCGGAGTTCGCGCCGCCGTACTTGGCGAACTTCGTGAGCGTGAGCTTCTGTTTCGGGATCCATTCGCTGAACTCGTAGGGGCCGGTCCCGACGGGGTTCCTGATATAGCCCTTGCCGAGCTCGGTCACCGCCTTCTTCGACATGATCTTGCCGCTCAGCACCGGCAGCGTGCTCCTCATGAGCGGGGCGAACGGCTCCTTCATGATGATGGTGCCGCCGTACTTGGAGTCGACTTTGACCTCCTTCAACGCTGCCCAGTCCGCCTGGTAGGCCGCCGCGATCTTCGGCTGGGTGAGGCCGGCGATACGCTCGAAGGAGAACTTCACGTCCTCGGCTGTGACCTCGCCGTAGTTGCGATGGAACGGGATGCCTTGCTTGAGCGTGAACTTGTAGCTTAGGCCGTCGCTCGAGGGCTCGAACACATCGGCGAGCGTGTTCACGACGTCCCACGTGCCCGGCTTGTAGCTGACCAGGCCCTCGGAGATGGCGTCCAGCGTGTACACGTCGACGGGTGAGCTCCAGTTGGCTGGGTCGAGCGTGCCCACCTCAAGGGTGCTCCGCGCCGTGAGCGTGCCCAGCGGCTTGTTGGCGCCGGCGGATGCGGAGGCCGAAGCGCCTCCAGTGGAGCTGCTACCGCCGCAGGCTGCCAGCAGGTTCCCGGCCGCAGTGACCGACAGACCGAGGATCGCGGCTCTCTGCAAGAACTGCCGCCGCGTCATCTGGCCCAAACAGGCTCGCTCGACCAGGTCCTGCATGGCATCCGTCTTGTTCGCCATCACTCCCCCTCAACGTCGCCGAGTGTTTCGACTGAGTACACCACACCTCGCTGGCCCATGGAATCTTGGCCAGGACCCCCGCCAATCGTAGGAGGCGATTTGGAGCGTTGCAAACCTCGTAACCGAGCACTGCACTGCTGAGCAACGATATGACGCATTCTGAGTATTGCAAGAGCGTTGTGTGCTGGATCGTGCTGTGTGCAGAGAATATTGTGCAGTTACGTGTATGTCGTCAGCTTTTCATGGAGACGTGGGCGCAACTCAGGTGTGAAGTGTGACGGTGAACAACGAGCGGTCTGCACTGCGTCGACATCAGATGTGCCCCTTGTTGAGTGTACCGTGTCAACCTTCTTGGAGAGTAGGGGTTGTCTTGGCGACGTCCAGTTCCGGTTCGCCAGCTGCGCGCCGCCTGGCGGGGCCGATGAAGACGGTGTCCCGTGTCAAGGATGTTGGAGACCTAGGGCCTGGAATAGCTGCGGATCGGCGCGGTGCATCACCAGTGGTTGACGCCACGCGAGCGACTCATGCGGCCTAACCTCGTTGAACATCGCAAAGAACGCTTCGCCCTCTCGGCGGGAGGCCGCAATCCTTCCGAATCGGCAGAACTGCCGACATTCTTCCGACGAGACACTCGACCACCAGACGCCACGGCGGCACGTCGGACAACGCGCGCCCGTTGGACAGGCCACGAAGACGGGCATGCTCAGCGGACAGGACACGCTCCGGTGTCCGCTCCTAGGAGGAGGCACTCCATGAGCGAGTCCGCGAACCGCACGACACTCGAGGCGCTCGTTGCCGCGCTCAACGCCAGCGACCTTGAGGGCCTCGACCAGGTGTTCACCGACGACGTCGTGATGGAGTGGCCGCAGTCGGGTGAGCGCATCGTCGGCGGGCAGAACCGGCGCGAGGTCTACAGCCGCTTCCCCTCTCTTCCGCACGTGACGCCGCGCCGCATGACCGGGAGCGACGACCTCTGGGTGGTCGAGGCGAGCCTCGACTACGGCGACGGCGATCCCTTCCAGTGCGTCTTCGTCTTCGAGATGCGCGACGGGCTGATCGCCAAAGAGACAGGCTACTGGTCGAAGGCGTTCCCGGCTCCCGACTGGCGGGCACCCTGGGTGGAGCGTCTCTAGGACTTCCCGGCCAGCACCAGCCCCGCGAGCAGCGCCGCACGCCTCTTCCCGTCGCGCCGGGACGGCATGCGACCTGCTCCACTCGGTGGCTACTACTGCTTGAGCACCAGAGGCCCGCCGCAGCAGATGAGCGACTCAGCGCAGGCGCAGGCACCTTCCTCGCTGTCGGCGCACGAGCGGATCACCTGAATCTCCAAGTTGCAGTCCTCGCAGACGTACACCTCGCCAGCTTTCATCTCGCTGCACGATGCCATGGTCCTCACGTCCTTTCAGGTCGTCGCGCCAGCGCCAGCCGGGCAGCCGGCGGTAGAGTCCTTCCCGGAGCGCGAGCCAGTCAAGCGTGCTCACTAGAGCCGCGAGACCTAGGATATCCTGGGACCTGGGCGTGGTCGGCGTCGGAATGGTCAACGGGCGGTCAGACGGCGTTGTTCGCTCGCCACTGCTCATCAACGTCACGTTTCTCAACAACGCGCCCCCCGGAACCGGTTTCTTGCGCAGGCAACCAGGGTCATGATTCGCATAGCCAGCGGGCGCGACCGGCATGCCGAAGGCAGCCGCGATGCCCAGCCGGGAAGCTTCATCCACCTCGAGGTGAGGCCATGAGAGTCAAGCTTCGCAGGCGCTTCCCCTTTGTCACCGCCGCTCCGACGGACGAGGCATCCGACCCTGAGAGAGGGATTCAGGACAGGGACATCTTCGAACCTGTCCGGCGTGGGTACAGCGCGCTCGGCCTCGGCGCCGACGCGGACGTGCTCGCCATGCTCGACCAGGGCGGCCCTGAGCCGGTCTGTTGGGAGATCCACAGCCTCGATGTCCGGCGAGTGCGCTCGCGGCCCGCGGGAGAGATCGCGGCGCTCGCTCTCTTCGGAGGGCTTCCTTCGCAGTTCGAGCTGGCCAGCGTGCAAGTGAGGACATGGTCACCGAACGTACGCCACGCGCGCCTGGTCGTGGGCGGCACCTATCGCGTGCGCATCCGCGGGACCGCTGAGACTCTCGACCTCCCCTTCAGCCATGTCTGGTCGTTCGCGAACGACCGCGTGCAGGACGTGCGTAACCTGGCCGAGGGGTTCGAGCTCCGGCGCCTCCCCGCCGGTGCGGCCTGCGCGGCCTGAGGCTCACCTGCCAACAGCGTGCGGCCGACCCGGACTTGCCCAGGCTGCGCTCGCGGGTGCATGAGTTGCACAGGGTACCGCCTGCGCCGAGGAGCTGCCGCACACGCGGCGCGGTCGGAACGGCGCTCGCGGCGGTGCAGGCCGGGCCCCCTTTTCCACGGTCGCGGACGGTATGGTAGTCGGACTTGAGGACTATCCTCGGCGTCAAGTCCATCGAAGGGGGAGTCATGAAGCAGTTGTTCACGCGTCCCGTCATCATCGCCCTGCTCATCGGCGTGTGTGCGGGGAGCGCCGTCGCCCTGGCCGTTGCCGGCGGAGCGAGCTCGGCGCCGACAGCGGCGCCACAGGCTGGCGCGGCGACGCACACCATCACCTGGACGAAGGTCGTCGACCTGCAGCATGCGATCACCCAGAAGATCCCACTTTGGCCCGGGGACCCGCACGTGCGCTTCGTGCCCGTCGCCACGATGGCCAAGGACGGCTACTACCTGCGCAAGTTCACGATCGGCGAGCACAGCGCGACGCACATGAACGCGCCGAACAGCTTCATCGCTGGCAATCACCAGGCGATCACGAGCTACTCCGCGACCCAGCGCGTCGTGCCGGCGGCGGTCATCGACGTGCGCGCCAAGTGCGCCGCCAACCCCGACTACCGGCTGACGATCGCCGACGTCCAGGCGTGGGAGGCGGCGCACGGCCAGCTGCGGCCCGGGACCTTCGTCATCATGTTCACCGGCTGGGAGGCCAAGTGGAGCCACCCGAAGGCGTTCTTCAGCCAGGACGCGAGGGGTCGTCTCCACTTCCCCGGCTTCGCCAAGGCGGCCACCCTGTGGCTGGTGGACCAGCGCCAGATCGCCGGCGTCGGCATCGACACGCACGGAGTCGACCCCGGTCTCGACACGAGCTACGCGACCAACACGGAGATGGCGAAGACGCACAAGATCGCGATCGAGTGCCTGGCTCACCTCGACAAGATGCCGGCGGCCGGCGCGACCCTGGTGCTCGGGCCGCTGGCGCTGAGCCACGGCTCCGGCTCGCCGCTGTCGGTCATGGCGCTCATCCCCTGAGGTCGAGAAGGCGAAGTCGATGACGCTGATGGACACAGACTGGAACACGGAGTGGATGCAGCTGCAGGCGGGGCGCGAGTTCCCTCGTGACGCCTCGTACTGGGACAAGCGCGCCGACGACTTCTCGGCCACCGGTGATGCCTCCGCCTACGCGCTGACCTTCATCGAGTATGCGGGATTGTCGCCGGGGGAGAGCGTGCTGGACGTCGGCAGCGGCTCGGGCACGCTGGCGCTGCCGCTCGCGCGTGCGGGTCACGCGGTGTGCGCCGTGGATTTCTCGGAGCGCATGCTGGCGATCCTGCGGGCCCAGGCCGCGGAGGAGGGCCTGGGCGGCCTGAGGGCCATCAGAGCGAGCTGGGAAGACGACTGGCCCGCAGCGGGGATCCGCGCGGCGGACGTGGCCGTGGCGTCCCGGTCGATCGCCGTGACGGACCTGCGAGCGGCGCTGCGGAAGCTGGACGCGAGCGCTCGCCGGCGCGTGTGTCTCACGGCGGCCGTGGACGGCGTCCTGCCGGCGCTGGTCGCCCATGCGACGGTCGGGCGCGACTACAGGCGGCACCACGACTACGTCTACGTCGTGAACGTCCTCTTCCAGATGGGCATCCTGCCCGACGTGCGGTTCATGCGGCACGAGTGGAACCAGCCGTTCGCGGACGTCGAGAGCGCACGAGCCGTCATCCGGCGCC
>Ga0302321_100005361_pt1 | contig 11231 bp, 5 predicted proteins | sample Fen_T0_1_FD_202505 | JGI IMG/M metagenome (GOLD analysis project Ga0302321, IMG submission 202505) | Peat permafrost microbial communities from Stordalen Mire near Abisko, Sweden - Fen_T0_1 | ecosystem: Environmental > Terrestrial > Soil > Wetlands > Permafrost | place: Sweden: Abisko...
GTCAACAGGGAAATCGCGGACAAACTCATCCTTGACAACAAGGTATTTGCTTTTCCCACAACTGCACATATTCAGGAACACAGTATTGAGGTTCAGATACCATTCATTCAGTCATATTTTAAAAATATTCCGCCTATTATTCCCATTATTATCGGGACAGATAAGGAAAATACCATAAAAAAGATCGCAGAGGCTCTCAGACCGTGGTTTACTCCGGAAAATCTTTTTATTATAAGCAGCGACTTCTCTCATTACCCTCCGTATAAAGATGCTGTTGAAAACGATAGTTTAACAGCTATGAGCATTATCTCCGGCAAGCCAAGGATCTTTCTCAATACTCTAAGAAACAACGCTTCTAAAAACATATCTGGCCTCGCAACAAGCATGTGCGGCTGGACGTCAGGATTGACGCTTCTCTACCTTGCCGAGGGGAATGATAAACTTGAAACCAAACGTCTGGATTACTGTAATTCGGGAGATTCTCCAAGTGGAGGAAAAGCGGAAGTAGTTGGTTATAATGCGATGGTAATGATTGATAAAGATCAATCTTCCTCACTTCCTCACACATCTGGCAACAGCTTTTCTTTCACCATGGAGGAAAAGAAAAAGCTTTTTGATATAGCAAAGAAGTCCATTGAATCAAGATTCACAGATAATAAATATGTTCTGGATGAAAGGTCGATGCCGGATGACCTTAAAAAGCCAATGGGTGCCTTTGTCACATTAAAAATCAATGGAGCCCTGAGAGGATGCATAGGAAGATTCTTTTCGGAAGAGCCATTATATAATGTGGTCAGTGAATCTGCGATCTCTTCGGCTTTCGAAGATCCCCGCTTCTCCCCTCTTACAAAAGATGAATATAAAGTTACCAATATAGAGATCACGGTGATTGGGCCGTTAAAAAAGATAAACAATATCAATGAGATAGTTCTTGGCAAGCATGGAATTTATATTAAAAAGGGACTGAGAGCAGGAACTATGCTCCCTCAGGTTGCTACGGAGAATGGCTGGTCACTTGAAGAGTTTCTGGGATATACTTCCAGAGATAAAGCCGGGTTAGGATGGGATGGTTGGAAAGATGCAGAGATTTCTATTTACGAAGGCGTCGTTCTTGAAGATAAGCGAAAGTAACCATGTATCATGTTATTAGTACGTGTTTTACTGCAATACTATTATATTTAGTCAGTTACTTTTTTTATCGTATTGGTTATTTCTCCCTGCAGGTTCACAGAAAATTCTGGAACCTGGTTCTCGCTATTGCCTTTATTCTGACAGCTGTCGCTGGCTTGTTTGTTGCTCTCCAGATGAATTACAAATGGAACATACCTTTTATCAAGGAAATACTCAGCTGGCACGTTGAATTTGGTGTAGGACTGGCCGTAACCGGTATGATTCATTTTTTCTGGCACCTGAACTATTACGGAAAATATTTCGGCAAATCTTCATATATTCCTAAAGATCCAAAACCTCTGAATATTTCATCTGCTGAAATAAAAACGAATCTCTTTGTAGTTGGTTTCGTTAGCTCATCCATTCAATTTATGATGATGCGAGAGATAATGAATATTACAGGTGGCTATGAGTTGATTACTGGTTCATTTTTGGGATCATGGCTCATTGCATCAGCAATCGGGGCCTCACTTGGTTCTAAATCAGCATTAGATGACATCAGAAAAATAAACCTGGTTTTTGCTTTCAGCCTTGTTCTTTCAGTGATTTTAATGCTGTTCCTTACCAGGCTGTTCCTAAGTCCCGGGGAAACCCCTTCAATGCTCGCATCGATTATCTATACATTCCTCGTTCTGTTTCCTTTCTGTATGGTATCAGGATTTACCTTCATAAGATTGATTCAGATAGCTGTTTCTGAGAATAAATTTGTGCCGGGAAAATCATTCTCTATAGAAACAACAGGAGGAATAGTTGCCGGTATTGTCATATCCCTGTTAACGGCACTGTTAATAGGAACTTATAAATTGCTCCTTCTGATTATTCTGTTATCGGTCACTTATGTTTTGATAGCATATTATTTAAAAAGATCAGCAGGAAGTACCATATTCAGATTTTTTGTGCTTTTGCTTTGTACGCTTATTATCTTTTTGGATCCTGACATTCCATTCAGGCAGATATTACATCCGTCAGTTAGAGTTACCTTGACGAACGATACTCCATATGGCAACATAACAAAAGGCAAGTATAAAGGTGAAGAAAGCCTGTATTATAATCAACGGCTCCTGTCATACAATGACGATGCGACAGAACGTGAAGAAGATGTTCACTATGCAATGCTTCAATGTGATTCCCCCCGGAAAGTGATATTGATTTCCGGATCGCTTCAAAGTCACCTTCCTGAAATATTAAAATACCCGGTCAGTAAAATTACATATATTGAAAGAGATCCATTTCTTGCCAGGTATGAGACTCCGGGTGAAAAGAAGTATGCGGACAGTGTGGAAATTGTGAATCAGGATGCCTACAGGTATATCCGGAACTCCGATGAACTGGTCGATGCCATAATTCTACTTGTTCCGCCCCCGACAACATTACTCCTAAACCGGTATTATACCTCCGAATTCTTTCAGGAAGTTAAGAAAAGACTCAATCCCGATGGCATTTTTATGTGTTCGCCGGGACCGGGAGACAGTTATTTTAATAAAGAATCTCTTAATTTATACTCATCAGTTTATAATGGACTGTCAGCCATTTTCAAAAACGTAAAACCGGTTGTCGGCAACAAACTTTATTTCATCGCCTCTGACAAACCACTATCATTGTCCTTTTGCCAGCTCGATGAAAAGAAGAAAATAAAAAATGTATATGTCAATTCTGACTATCTTGATGACGAAAGAATAATTATAAAGTCAGAAGAAGTAACAGCTCTTATTAACCGGGAAATAAAACCGAACAGATCAGCATACCCTGTTGCCTGTTTTCATTCCCAGTCATATCAATTCAGTAAATACCTTAATGAGAAGATACCTGCAATAGTTCTTATGTTTATTGTCTTCGCACTGCCGGTGACAACAATAAAAAGAAAAAACCTGCTAATGTATTTCAGTGCTTCATCTCTCGCAGGCTTTGAAATAATAATTCTGATCTCGCTTCAACTTATGGTTGGGAATATGTACCAGCTCACAGGACTTATAATTGCGGGGCTTATGACCGGCCTTGCTGTCGGTTCAGGAATTAATTCAAGCTTCATGAATACTATTTCATTAAGAAACAAAGTTATCTTCCAGATCTTATTTTATATAATCTTTGCTTTTAGTTATAATCGGATGATAGGTATAAAGAGCGGATTCCTCTCAGTTGCAGTAATTTTATTGTCAGGTTTTTTACCGGCATTAATTACAGGCCGGATCTTTCGTGAACTTACTTTTAAAACCACCGGGTTTACCGATTCTCCTTCAGTATATAGTGCAGACCTTGCCGGGTCAGCATTTGGATTTATTTTTATTTCAGGAATTGCCATTCCTGTATTTGGTATTCAGGTATCGATATTCTTTCTGGCTGTATTGGTCTTCGGAGGAATTTTTTTTGGAAGAATCAGCAGCAAATTGTAGTTTTAGAAATTGTGCCCGAATATACAAATAATAGATATTTTGATTAACTCATAAACAAGTTGAAAACAAGCAGGGATGAAAAATAAAAAATATGATCTTAGTAAACGTGATTTCCTGAAGAAATCACTGGCATTATCAGCTGGTCTGATGTGTTTTCCATGCCGCTCGGTATTGTCAGAAACAATTACTGAAAAAAATGGCATTTATAAGCGAATTGCTATGTTCCAGGAGGAGACTGCAAGGGGAATAATGTGCAGAATCTGTCCGAACGAATGTGTTCTCAAGGAGGGTGAATTAAGCAAATGCAATAACCGGAAAGTTCACGATTCAAAGCTATATACCATGGCTTTCGGGAATCCGTGTTCTGTAAATGTGGATCCTGTTGAAAAAAAACCATTATATCATTTTCTTCCCGGGTCAAAAGCCTATTCCATTGCAACCGCAGGATGCAATCTGGTATGTCTGAATTGTCAGAACTGGACAATCTCACAGACCAGTCCTGACAAAACAAGAAATATTGATCTATTGCCGGATCAGGTGGTCGAAGAGTCTGTCAAAAACAATTGCAGCTCGATAGCGTATACTTACTCCGAGCCAACGACTTTTTACGAATATACCTTTGAGACTGCAACTCTGGCCAGAAGTGCTGGTGTAAAGAACATCTTCAAATCAAACGGGTATATAAACAGTGATCCGCTTAAAAAGATTTGCAGTGTTATTGATGCAGCTAATATCGATCTCAAGGCATTCTCTGAAAGTACATATCTAAGGTTAACAGGAGGAAAATTACAGCCTGTGCTCGATTCGCTGAAAATAATAAAAGATATGGGTGTATGGCTTGAAATTACCAATCTGATTATTCCTGACTGGACTGATAATATGGACGAATTCAGAGGGATGTGCAAGTGGTTAAGCGACAATGGATTCAGGAATACTCCTTTGCACTTAAGCAGATTTTATCCTCTCCATAAGCTTGAACAATTGCCTCCTACACCTGTTGGAATACTGAACAGCGCTTATAAAATTGCATCAGAAGAAGGTCTGAAATATGTCTATACCGGGAACGTACCAGGGAATGAAATTTCAGATACCAAATGTCCTTCATGCAGCAGTCCCGTTGTCACCAGACAGGGATTCCGGGTAACGACAAATACAATATCTGGGGGGAAATGCAGTAAGTGCGGGAGCAAAATTGACGGGGTCTGGAGCTAAAAAGAGGAACGAAGCGCATCGGCAAATAAAACATTTTTACAAATATGAAACGATCTGAGGCAAAAGACCGGATAGAAACGCTCCGTAAGGAACTTGAAGAACATAACAACAGATATTATGTATTGAATCAACCTTCAATTTCTGATTTTGAATACGACATATTATTAAATGAGCTCGACAACCTTGAAAAAAAATTCCCGGAGTTTGCAAGTGAAAACTCGCCAACCAGACATGTTGGAAGCGACATTACAAATGAATTTGAACAATTCGAACATACATATCCTATGCTGTCGCTGGGTAACACCTATAGTGAACAGGAGTTGCGTGAATTTGACAGCAGGATTGTCAGGTCAATAACAGAGCCAGTTGAGTATGTGTGTGAGTTAAAGTTTGACGGAGCTTCCATTAGCATAATCTATGAAGATGGCGCCCTGCTCAGGGCTGTAACACGGGGAGATGGCAATAAAGGCGATGATGTTACTCTGAATGTCAAAACAATTAAGAGCATTCCATGGAAAATCACCGGAAAAGTTAAACCGTCTGATTTTGTGATAAGGGGCGAAATCCTTATGCCCAGGGCTGTATTTGACAGGTTAAATGAAGAACGTCAAAAAGCAGGATTAGCTCCATTCGCCAACCCAAGAAATGCTGCATCAGGCACTCTGAAGCTTCTTGATCCGCGGATCGTAGCCACAAGATCCCTTGACTGCATGGTCTACTTTCTTCTTTCTGAAGACCTTCCTTTTAATAATCATTATGAAAATCTCCTGGAAGCAGCAAGATGGGGTTTTAAAGTTGCAGATAGTATACGCCTTTGCAAGAGTATTGATGAAGTAATTCAATTTATTTCTTCATGGGAATCAGCCCGGAAAAGCCTTCCCTACGATACTGACGGAGTTGTTGTTAAAGTCAACTCGCTGCGTCAGCAGCAGGAACTTGGGTTTACTGCCAAGTCACCCCGATGGGCAATTGCATACAAATACAAAGCTGAAGAGGCTGCCACCAGATTGTTATCTGTAGCGTTCCAGGTTGGCAGAACAGGAGCTGTAACTCCGGTTGCGAACCTCGAACCGGTATTGCTGTCAGGCTCTACCGTAAAACGGGCAACGCTTCATAATGCTGATCAGATAGCGCTTCTTGATCTTCATTTTAATGATATGGTTTTTGTTGAAAAAGGTGGCGAAATTATTCCAAAGATTGTTGGGGTTGATCATTCCTACAGAAATGAAAGTAATAAGCCGGTTGTCTTTATTTCAAACTGTCCGGAATGCGGCACTCCTCTTATAAAAAATGAGGGGGAGGCAAATCATTTTTGTCCTAATTACCTTCATTGCCCGCCTCAGATAAAAGGCAGAATTGAGCATTTTATCAGCAGAAAAGCAATGGACATAGATGGTTTGGGAGAAGAGACAATCGATCTTCTATTCAACAATAATCTGGTTAAAAACTTCTCGGATCTCTATGATCTGAGGATAGAGCAGCTGGTACCATTGGAACGACTTGGGCAAAAATCAGCTGCCAATATCCTGAAAAGTATCAGAGATTCTGTTAATACGCCATATAGCAGGGTACTTTTCGCTCTTGGAATCAGGCATGTGGGCGAAACTGTAGCAAAAACCATTGCAGGGCAATTCAAATCAATCGATGACCTTATAAAAGCGGGTATTGAACAATTGACCGGGGTATATGAAATCGGACCAAAAATAGCTTCCAGCATCGTTTCGTATTTTTCTGATCCGGATAACCTCGACACCATAAGGCGGCTCAAGGCAGCCGGAATAAAATTCAGCAGTAATGAGGAATCAATTAAACCCGGAAATCTGCTGGATGGAAAAACAATTGTTATTTCAGGTGTATTTGAGAAATACAGTCGCGATGAATATAAAGAATTGATAGAAAGAAACGGAGGGAAAAATTCTTCATCTGTCTCACGAAGTACAACATTTATACTTGCCGGAGATAATATGGGACAATCAAAAAAAGAGAAAGCAACTGAGCTGGGAGTTCCAATGATTAGTGAGCCGGATTTTCTTAAATTAATCGGTAAATAAGATCTCCCGTTCTCTTATTTTAACAAAAAACTCTTAGGTTTGTAAAATGGAATTATTTAGAACACTGAGGCTGAAAATGGGAGATGCAATTCTCCATCATAAGGCAGCCGTTATGAAGAGAAAAACTTCTTATTCAAATTTAGAACAGGTTAAAAATATCGGTATAGTCTGGGATGCTTCGAAGATTGAGGATCTTACATATTTATCGAAATTCTGTCAGAAAATGAATGAGAACAAAACTGAAGTAAAAGTAATGGGATATTTTCCCGGCAATACCCTGCCAAATCAATATACTGCGATCAGGTATTTTTCTATTATCAAAAATGAAGAATTAAACTTTTTCTATCATCCGGTATCTTCTGAATCAATTTCTTTTATCACAAAACGATTTGATGTACTTATTGATTTAAATTTCAAAAAACTATCACCGCTGCAATATATTTCCTCACTGTCTAATGCCAGTCTTAAAGTTGGCCTATTTGAGCCTTCTGTTAAAAATAACCCTTATGATCTCTTAATGGAAATAAAAAGCCCCGTCAATCTTGAAGATTATCTGAATCAGGTAATTTACTATCTTGGAATGATTAATTCTGGAACTGTTCAAAAAGTTGGATAAATATGAAGGATACTAAAAAATTCAGAGGCACCGGAGTCGCCATAGTAACGCCTTTTAAAAACGATTCGAGTATAGATTTTGCTGCTTTGGGCCGGGTTGTAAATCATGTTATCAGCGGTGGTGTTAACTATATAGTTGTCATGGGAACCACAGGCGAATCAGTTACCCTGTCCAAGGATGAAAAGAAAGCAATCATCTCATATGTTGCTGAAGTGAACGCATCACGCGTACCTCTTGTCATTGGTATAGGAGGAAACTGCACCCAGGAAATTATAAATTCCGTAAGACATTCAAATCTTACAGGTGTTGATGGAATATTATCAGTGGCGCCATACTACAACAGACCAAACCAAAGAGGCCTTTTTGAACATTTTAAGGCGATAGCTACATCAAGCTCTGTTCCGATTATAATGTATAATGTCCCGGGAAGGACATGCAGCAATATTACGTCAGAAACCTGTCTAAAGCTCGCCAATGAGTGTGAAAATATTGTTGCTGTTAAGGAAGCATCTGGTGACATAGCCCAGATAATGAGAATAATAAAGGGCAAACCTGATAATTTCAGCGTAATTTCGGGTGACGATATGCTGACTATCCCTGTAATTGCATCAGGAGGATCAGGAGTAATCTCAGTACTGGCGAATGCATTTCCCACAGCAGCTTGTGAACTAGTCTCCAATGCTCTGAAAAGTAATTATAAAGCAGCAAGGGAATTACAGCTCCGGTATCTCGAAATAATAGAACTCCTTTTTATTGAAGGTAACCCCGCAGGTGTTAAAGCCATGCTCAGTATAATGAATCTTTGCCAGAATACCCTCAGGCTGCCGCTTGTTCCGGTTACCAGGACTATCTATACACGGATACAGAAAGCGATTGAAGAAGTAAAGTAAACATCATGCATTCACTCCGGCGCCAGGGAGTCCGGCGTGCTGTAACCCATGACAGTTTTTATATTTTTTACCGCTTCCGCAAGGACACGGGTCATTTCTGCCGACTTTCTTATCAACCCTGACCGGTTCAGTTTTCTGATTCTTGTCCTGTCCTCCTCCTGAATTGCTATACTGCGAAAAATCACTTTTTGAGGTTCTCAGATTGCTCATATCAACCTGACGCTTTCTCTGAGCTTCTTTAACCTGCTCAGGATCCTGCGTTGGAATATGACCCTTCATGAGTGTACTCACTACATCCTTATTGACTTTTGTAAGCATAGTTTTAAAAAGCTCGAAGGATTCAAACTTATAAATCAGCAAGGGGTCTTTCTGTTCATAAGTTGCGTTTTGAACAGATTGTTTAAGTTCATCCATTTCACGCAAATGTTCTTTCCAGGCATCATCTATTGTTGCCAGCACAACAGTCTTCTCATATGCTTTTGCCAGCTCTCTCCCTTCTGATTCTGCGGTAGCCTTCAGGTTAGTAACTACCTGATATACCTTAACTCCGTCAGAAATAGGAACAACAACATTTTCATATACATGAGACATCCTGTCATACACATCTTTCAATACCGGATATGCTTGTGCTGATATTGATTCCACTTTTCTTTTATAGGTATCCAGCACCTTTGTATACACCTTATCAGTGACCTCCTTTGAATTGGATTTCCTGAAATCCTGGTCAGGGACAGGTGAATCCATTGAAAATGAACGAATAAGATCAAAATCAAAGCCCTCAAAATCTCCATCGCCGTGATAAACCTCAACAAGGTTTTCGGTTACGTCAAACATCATATTGGCAATATCGACTGTCAGTCTTTCCCCGAGAAGAGCATGTTTTCTTTTCTTGTAAATGACTTCTCTTTGTGAATTCATAACATCATCATACTCAAGAAGTCTTTTTCTTATACCGAAGTTGTTTTCTTCTACTTTCTTTTGAGCCCTTTCGATGGATTTTGTTATCATCGAATGCTGAATCATTTCGCCGTCTTTCAGTCCGAGCTTATCCATAATGCCGGCAATTCTCTCCGAACCAAACAATCTCATAAGCTCATCTTCAAGTGACACAAAGAACTGCGATGAACCCGGATCTCCCTGTCTTCCCGACCGGCCTCTCAGCTGACGGTCAACTCTCCTTGATTCATGTCTTTCTGTGCCTATGATCGCCAGTCCGCCGGCCTTCCGGACATCCTCAGTAAGCTTTATGTCGGTACCTCGCCCTGCCATGTTTGTTGCTATGGTGATCGTACCTGTTTTACCTGCTTCTGCAACAATCTCAGCTTCCCGCTGATGCAGCTTTGCATTAAGGACATTGTGTTTCAGACCTTTCATCTTGAGCATCCTGCTGAGAAGTTCGGAAATTTCAACTGAAGTAGTTCCAACCAGTACTGGTCGTCCAAGACGGTTCATCTCAGCAATTTCGTCGATTACAGCATTGTACTTTTCCCTCTTGGTTTTATAAACGAGATCTTCCCTGTCAAGTCTGATGACCGGTTTGTTGGTAGGAATAACAACTACATCCAGTTTATAAATATCCCAAAGCTCTCCTGCCTCAGTTTCAGCGGTTCCAGTCATCCCTGCAAGCTTATGATACATCCTGAAATAATTCTGAAGAGTTATTGTGGCATAAGTCTGGGTCGCATCTTCAACTTTGACATTTTCTTTTGCTTCAATAGCCTGGTGCAGACCGTCTGAATACCGTCTTCCTTCAAGTACACGACCTGTTTGTTCATCGACGATTTTTACTTTATTGTCGACTACGATGTATTCGGTATCACGATCAAAAAGCGTCCATGCTTTGAGCAATTGTGTCATTGTATGGACCCTTTCCGATTTAACCGAGTAATCTTGCAGAAGCTCATCTTTTATCTTCAGTTTCTCATGATCTGACATTTCAGATTTCTCTATATCGGCAATCTTGGAACCAACATCCGGAAGAATAAAAAAGCTGACATCCTCGACAGAGTCAGAGATCAAATCTAATCCCTTTTCAGTCAACTCGATAGAATTTGCTTTTTCGTCAATTATAAAGAATAATGCATCCGTGGCTTTTGGCATCTCCTTGCTATTATTCTGCATATAGAAGTTCTCCGTTTTGAGCAGAAGAGATTTATTACCCTCCTCACTGAGGTATTTGATAAGTGCATTATTCTTTGGAAGTCCTTTATAAGCTCTCAGCAGGAGAAGGCCTCCCTCTTCATTTTTATTTTCTGCAATCAGTTTTTTGGCATCAGCAATTATCTGTGTTACAAGCTTTTTCTGTGCAGCTACAAGTTTGTCAACTTTAGGCTTTAGCTCATCAAATTGCTGGGTATCGCTCTTGGCTGTTGGACCTGAAATAATCAGAGGTGTACGTGCATCATCAATAAGAACGGAGTCAACTTCATCAACAATAGCATAATGGTGTTTACGCTGGACAAGATCCTCAGGGTTGATTGCCATATTGTCCCTCAGGTAGTCGAAACCAAATTCATTATTTGTCCCGAATGTAATATCAGCATTATAAGCTTTACGCCTGTCCTGAGAATTGGGTTGGTGTTTATCAATACAGTCAACTGTCAGGCCATGAAACTCGTATATCGGCCCCATCCATTCAGAGTCACGTTTTGACAGATAATCGTTAACCGTAACTATATGAACACCTCTTCCGGCAAGAGCATTCAGGAAAACAGGCAGCGTCGCAACAACGGTTTTTCCTTCACCTGTTCCCATCTCAGCAATTTTGCCCTTATGGAGAGCAACACCTCCATTAAGCTGAACATCATAATGAATCATGTCCCAGGTGATCTCATTACCACCGGCAATCCACTTATTGCTCCAGATTGCCTTGTCATCTTTGATAGTTATGCTTTCTCTTGTG
>Ga0302321_100005363_pt1 | contig 11230 bp, 10 predicted proteins | sample Fen_T0_1_FD_202505 | JGI IMG/M metagenome (GOLD analysis project Ga0302321, IMG submission 202505) | Peat permafrost microbial communities from Stordalen Mire near Abisko, Sweden - Fen_T0_1 | ecosystem: Environmental > Terrestrial > Soil > Wetlands > Permafrost | place: Sweden: Abisko...
GAGACTCCTCGCCCAAGCCGGCTTCGCGTGCCGGGCTCGTTGTGGATCGCCCTCGCCGGGGGATCGGGTGCCGCCTACCACGGCCATGAAACGGTCGATAGCACTACCAAGGTCGCCGGAACAAGTACGCCGGTGGGCGTTCAGCCTGGGTTCTCGGCAGCCACGCTTTTGCAATTCGAACCGGAACTTGGCTACCAAGTCACCAGACGATGGTCGGTGTCAGCCCTGGGCCGCTACCAATACGCGCCCAAGGAAACAAGCGGACACGCGCTTGCCCAAGGTGAACATGCTGTACCAACATCGGCGTTCGCCGGGTTCGTGCGCGGCCAATTCGCCTTTCTCAGCCGCGGCGGATTGCAAACCTACGCCTCGGGCGGTGCAGGCCTCGGCACCAGCTTTCTGGCCGTGGTGAACAAACGCTGTGGGGCAACCCCGTGCAGCCTCGACCACAGCGACACGCTCCATGGGGGCCCCATGGCATTGACAGCCGGCCTCGGCGCCATCTACCACTTCGGACCAACCTTCGGCCTCTTCGTTGAGGTCAAGGAAATCGCCACCCTGCCCAAGGTCATGGCCCTGACCGAAGCGAACGTGGGCGTGGTCTTCGCGCGCAGGTTGCAAGGTGGCGAAAGCTCGAAACAAGCGGGTACCAATCGTCGCGTTTCCTGGCGATAGTAGATTCCGTGGATCCCCTCGAGCCCATACGCGATCAAGTCCTGCCCCACTTTCCCGGCTGGGAACACGCGATCGTATCGCCTCTTGGCAGTGGCCTCATCAATCAAACCCTCTTGCTGACCGTCCGGGAACATCGAGCGGTTCTCCAGCGTCTGTCGACCATCTTCCCGCCGGTCATCAACGAAAACATCGCCGCCGTGACCATGGCATTGTCGGCGGCGGGACTTGCAACCCCGCACCTCTTGCCGACGCGGGATGGGCGACTGTGCCTCGACCTCGGCCAACAAGACGGCGTGTGGCGGCTGCAGACCTTCATGGCCGGGGCGTTCTTCGACAAGGTCCAAGATCCCGCGCAGGCACAATCCGCGGGCGGGTTGGTCGCGCGCTTCCATCGCGCCGTCGAGGGTGTCGACCACACGTTTCGCGGCCTGCGGGAAGGTGTGCACGACACCGCCAAACACCTGGCACGGCTGCGCGAAGGGCTCGCCTTGCATGGTGGGCACCGGCTATTGGCACACGTTGGGCCACTGGCCGAAGTCATCTTGAAACGCGCACGGGATCTCGCGCCCCTGCCCGACTTGCCGCCGCGCCTGTGCCACGGCGATCTCAAATTGAACAACATCCTTTTTGCGGGCCCGAGGCCGCCCGATTCGAATCAAGCCGTGTGCCTCATCGACCTCGACACCGTTGGACCCTTGCCCTTGGCCTACGAGCTCGGTGATGCCTGGCGCTCATGGTGCAACCTGAGTGGCGAAGACGACAGCGTAGCGCGCATCGATCTGGACGTCTTCCGTGCGTCTTTCACAGGCTATGCCTCGAACATCGGGCGAAGGCTGTCCGAAGACGAGCGGCACGCGCTTTTGGGCGGAGTGGAATGGATCAGTCTGGAGCTGGCTAGCCGCTTCGCCGCCGACGCGCTCTTTGAGAACTATTTTGGTTGGGATGCGAAGCGCTTCGCGACCCGAGGCGATCACAACCTCCTGCGGGCGCGCGGACAACTGGCCTTGCACGAGGCCTTCGTGGCCAGCCGAAGCGAGCGCACCGCCATCCTCGGGCTATAGGATCAACGCAGGGAAAAGGATGGTGGACGGGGACGAGACATCGTCGACTCGTTGCCTAAGTACTACCAGTCCTTGAGCGGCAGGCTAAGTGTTACCCGGCCAAGGCTCACGGCGCGCTTCTTGCTTTTGTTCTGACGTGCATGGTCACCGAGCGACACGCTCCGCATGTCAACCAATCGGCCAAAATGGAATGGAGACGCCATCATGATCGTAAGATTTCGGATTGTCCGGTTCCTGGCTTGTTTTGCCTTCGCACCCGCTATCTTTGGTTGTGCAGCTACGCAGCAGCACGAAAGCACCGGCGAATATGTCGATGACTCCGTCCTGACGACCAAGGTAAAGGCCGCAATTCTGGACGAAGCCAGCTTGAAGACGCTTCAGATCAATGTAGAGACATTCAAAGGCATCGTTCAGTTGAGCGGCTTCGTGGACTCCGTAGAACACGTCGCGAAGGCCGGAGAAGTCGCCGCGCGCATTCGGGGCGTCAAGGAAGTGAAAAACGACCTGGTCGCCAAGTAGCCGTCGTGGTCATGGCCGGCCTCTCCATCAAGATGAAGGTCAACTCCATTCATCTTGATGGCCCGACAGGCGGACACGACTGGCACGAACAGCAGTCACCAACCAGTGGAACGGGAAGGAATGAAGATGCGAAACATGGTCTTTTGGAATCGATTGCAGCACATCGCACTTGGGGCTGCGGCGCTGGCAAGTGGCGCCTGGTTTCTCGGGGTTGCGCCCAGCTTGGTAATGGCCAGTGAGGTCGGCTCTGTGGGCGGCAAGCCGCTGCCCAAGGAGCGCCGGCAGGACGAGACTGGCGCCAATTCAAGGCGAGTGGACCGGGCGGAGGACATGCTTGCCTTGCTTCACGCAGGCAATCAGATGGAGCTCGAGGGGGCCATGCTGGCAGCAGAGAAGGGGCAGGCCGAGCGGGTAAAAAACTACGCTCTCCTTCTGACCAAAGAGCACCAACGCTGCGACAAGCAGCTCATGGATTACGCGGACCAGAAGCAGCTCGACCGGAGAAACTTGGAGGAGGGGAAGGAAGAACCGGCAGACGGTCCGCTGGCGAGACTGCGCTTGCGGCAGCCACAAAACTTCGACCGCGCGTTCATGCTGGCCATGGTGCGGGAACACGGAAAGATGATCGACGCGCTCACGGGCACAATGCAAGAGAGCCGCGACCCCGACCTCCGTCGCCTGCTGGCCGACCAACTGCCGGTGCTTCAGAGGCTGAAAAGGTCGGGAGAAGCGATCCTCCTGCGACTCCCCGCGAACAGCGAAAACTGAACGCGGATAGAGCCGTTCGCGCCTGGGGTTTAGCCAGCCTGAATGGCGGCGTCCCCCACGGTTGTTCCTGCGGCATCCGGGGCGGCACCCACCGTGACCTTCACCGTGATGCTGACCTCGACCTTGGTGTCGGTCGGCGTTCCGTCGTGGTGATGGACCCGGCAGATGAGTTTGTGGTTTCCAGCAGGGGTCTGGGCGGGGATCTTGACGTCAACATCAACTTTGGCAGTAACCAAGATGGGCGGGGTGTTGACATCGTCGAGGTAGATCTGCAAGTGCCCAGCGTCGGCGACATGTTCCGCCGGCGGCGGGGTCGCTGGATCAACCAGATAAACGTTCTGCACTGTCACCACAATAGGAATGGTTTGCTCAGGGGCGACGTTGTTCAAATCGACGTCGGTCTTCAAGTTGACCGTCGCATTGGGAATGTTCACCGTATTGTCGTGAATATTGGCCGTGGCCGTACAACCCGCCACCAACAATCCAAACAAAGCAACTGAACCATGGCTCATCAATGGGTGCATTTTCATAGAGTCTCCCTTGGGGGACCGGCCCTTAATCGTGTAAGAAACCGGACCATTTCCTGTTCGTAGAGCGGACCGCCCCACGACTCGTCAGGTGCACACAGCACCTTTCATGCCAGCCGTGGGACCAAAGCAAGTTGAAGTCGTTGCGAGACAGTCCGTTCCCCTCGGCCAAGTTGCTCCATCAAGGTGAAGCACAACCTCATCCAAATGGAAGGCCTTCCCGGCTCGCAGACCGATGGTAAGGCTTGGAGGGTAAGGCTCGGACTCCAGACCGGCTCGGACGACCGGACGCCCTGACCGGCGGGTAAAACAATGCGACAGACACGGAGAGCCGTGCTCGTTGAGACAATGGACCTCGGCCCCCCCCCGCATCTTGTCACGCCAAATGTTCAAGGACCGGCGCGCGTGACATACCTCCTCCACACGGACACACCGACACGTCGATCTTACAGCTGCACCCACCGACCGGGATCGATCCAGCAGGCGTACTCGCTCTACGCCAACAACGAAGTCGGTCTCGGACCCGTCAGTAAATCAAATCGCCTTCAAGCGGACGCTTCACCGGTTGAAGCTATCGCCTCGGTCACGCCATCCGCCGCCTCACAGAGAATGCGTGCGAATCTTCGCATCCAGTAGGTTCCGGCTGGGAAAACGACATCAACGACGCCAGCGATCCATGCCTTGATCGCCTGACGGTACATTTCGAAGAATTCCTTGCGGCGGCCGATGGCCTCGATTCTGAGCCATTTGCTCTTCGCGGCGATACGAGGACTCATATCGAAGCACGGCTCGCTGCCTGGTATAGGGGATGGATCGTCCGTGCAGGCGGGTGTAGTTTACAAAAGACCGGTTACCAAACAGAGGGATGTAGCATCCACATGAAAATGTCCGCTTCTAGCCAAGTAGAAATGTCCGCTTTTCGCGCCCTGGTGTCGCGCAGAAGCTGGGCAGATGGCGAAGGAGCTGGTTACGATGAGCCGCAAGGAAATCGACCGTCTGGAGGTTGTTCGGCGGGTACTTGAGGGACGGCTGTCCCAGGTCAAAGCTGGGCAGTTGATGGGCCTGTGCACGCGCCAGGTCCGACGGTTGTGTACGGCGTACGAGCAGCGAGGCCCGGTGGCGTTGGCATCGCGAAAACGCGGGATGCCGAGCAACCGACGACTGCCGGCGGAGCTGGAGCTGCGAGCGACAGCGATCATACGCGAGCTGTATAGCGACTTCGGACCGACGCTGGCGCGGGAGAAGCTGATGGAGCTTCACGGCGTGCACGTTGGAAAGGAGACGCTACGAAAATGGATGACAGCGGCTGAAATCTGGCTGACACGTGCGGAGCGACTTCCGAAAGTCCATCAGCCACGGCATCGACGGTCGTGCTTCGGAGAGCTGGTTCAGATCGACGGAAGCCCCCATGATTGGTTTGAAGGTCGCGGCCCACGCTGTACGCTGCTGGTGTACGTGGACGATGCCACGGGCAAGCTGATGGAGCTGCGATTCGTGAAGTCCGAATCGACGTTCGACTACTTCGCCTCGACGGTGACATACCTGGAGCGCCACGGAAAGCCGGTGGCATTCTACAGCGACAAACACAGCATCTTTCGTCTATGTCACCAAGGGGCCACGGGGCGAGCTGACGGGGAGACGCAGTTCGGGCGCGCGCTGACCGAGCTCAATATCGACATCATTTGTGCGAATTCACCGCAGGCGAAAGGCCGCGTGGAGCGCATGAACAAGACCTTGCAGGATCGTCTCGTGAAAGAGCTGCGACTGCGTGGCATCTGCACCATGGAAGATGGCAATGCCTTCCTGCCGGAGTACACCGAGGACTACAACCGCCGCTTCGGACGGACAGCGCAGAATCCCCACGATGCCCATCGACCGATCCAAGATGGCGAAGACCTGTCTATGATCTTCTCGTGGCAGGAGGAGCGGACGCTGTCGCGCAGTCTGACGGTCCACTTCAAGCGTGTGACGTATCTGGTGGAGCCTGGCCCAGATACCTCGCCGCTGGGCGGAAATCGCGTGCGCGTCTACGAATGGGAGGACGGTCGTATAGAAATCCACGCCGAAGGGCAATCACTGCCCTATTCCATCTTCGACCAGAATCCCAACGTCACCCAAGGTGCGGTCGTCGAGAACAAGCGGCTCGGTGCAGCCCTGGCAATCATCCAGGCTGCCCAGAGCGAGCGCGATCGCATACGCCTGGACTCGAAGAAGCTCACGATCCGACAGAAGGACCGCATCCGGGCGGCGCGAGATGCGAGCCAACCATCAGAGCCCGTGGAGACGAGCAGCGACCGCCTGGGAGCAGTCGCTGCCTACTTCCAGCAGTTCGAGAAGGAGCAGGAGGAGCGACGGAAAGCCCAGAATCTGAAGGCCGCTGAGCGCCGCAAAGAGCGCTCTCAGACCCAGCCAAACCGGACATTTCTACTTGGCCTTGACATCCGACTGTCTGTGGATGCCATTGGGTGAAGGGGAAATGGCGCTTCTTTTGCCTATCCACACAGTCATCAGGTTTCTTCAGGGATAGTCGAGCGCCGCGATCTTTAGCTAGCGGTCATGTCTTCGCGACCAGCCACGCTTGAGCTTCGCGCACAGGAGGCCTAACCTCGGCCGCGCCATGGGATCATTCGCAAGAGAAGAGTGCAGCACCGCAATTCTGTTCGCGACCACCATCGTGCTGCTTGCAAGCAGCGCCTTCGCCGAAGAAGCCGTCGGCAAGAATCGGCCACCGCGCTTCACGGGCTCGGAGCCGCGCAACTTCGTTCATCTGGAACCGACCAAGGTGCGTTGGGGCAAGGAGATCCGCTTCGTGCTCAATGCCAGCGATCCTGACGGTGACGAACTTCAGTACAAGGTCGAGGATTTGCCCGAAGGTGCGCGCTTTTCGGCCGACACGCGCGAATTCGCGTGGACGCCGGCCAAGCAATATCTCGGACTTCACGCCATCAAGTTCACGGTCAGCGACGGCCGGGCGTCGGAGGTCCGCACCCTGCGGTTCGAGGTAATCGAAAATCGCGCTCCGGTCATCGGAATGAACAAAGTCTACCAGCTGACCAGCGGTGAAAACTTCGACCTGCGCCTCGACGCGAGGGACGAAGACGAAGACCCCATCACCTTCGCCATGAACAATCTCCCGGAGGGTTCGAACTTCCAGCCTCAGTCGCCGGCCCAGTTCGTGTGGGAGCCCAGCGACAGCCAGACCGGAACCCATGTCGTCACGGTGTCGGCGTCGGATGGGATGGAGAGCGACACCAAGAATCTCACCCTCAAGGTGAAGGACGAGTGGGAATCGAAACTGTTGCCAGGCGTGTACTACAGCATGTACCGGCCCGCGGATCGCACCACCTACGGGACGTTTCACGGCGCATCGATCGAGCTGGTTCCGCTGGCATGGATCCGGCGCAACGACAATCGCGGCCCCAGCCACGGCCGCCTGACCCTCAAGGCCGATATCCTGGATTCGACCAAATCAGGCGTGCCAGCTCTCCTCTTCTACTCGGCGGGACTGGATCTGTCGATCGAGCGCAACCCATCTCGCCGCTGGCTCGTTCCCTTCTTCGGCGTGGATCTCGGCGGCATCGTGCAAAAACAGATTGGCCATCATTTTCAAGCCATGCCCCATCTCGGCGTCTATGCCTGGGCCAGCCGCAACGTGTTCGTGAGTATCCTCGGTGGTTATGCCATCACGGTGTCTCAACTCGAAGCTCTGCGCGGCTGGCGCCTTTCCGCCGGGCTCAATCTGACCCTCTGGTAATTCCGGCCTACAGCGACAGGAAGACGAACCCCTGTGGTGAACCGCCGCCCGTGACGATGGTCGTCTTGTCAGGCGAAACGCCGATACCCAAGGCCTGCCCGCCTGTCGACCAGACCTTCGACGCCGCGAAGGATCCGGAAGCATCGCGAGCCCAGAGCACGACCGTGCCCTGCCAGTCGTCGCTGACCAACCGGTCTTGATCTATCCAGACGACATGGCTGACATAGGCCGAATGATAGCCGGCGAGGGTCTGGAGCAATCCGCCGGTGGCTGCGTTCCAGATGCGCACGACGTTGCCGTCACCGGTCGACGCGATTTGCTTGCCATCGGGCGAGAAGGAAGCGTCGGCCATTTCCGAGGTAATTTGGATCTTGTCCAGTATCAAGGCGCCGGTGGCCACATCCCAAACTCTGGCCACACCGTCGTAGGTGGCCACGATCAGCTTGGAGTCGTCGGGGGAGAAATGCACGTTGTGCGCCGTCGAGGGCACCGTGATGGCGAGCACGCGCGTTCCATCCGACACGCGCCAGATCTCCACCTCTTTTCCATAACCGCCCGTCGCCAGCAGGGCTCCGTCGCGTGTGAAGGCCACGCTATCCGCATAGAACCCGGTATCCACGGGGAGCCTTCGAATAAGCGCGCCCGTCGAGACATCCCACAGCCTGACCAATGCGGACGAGCTGTCGTCCAGCTGGTTCCCCCCTTGCAGTTGGACGTAGCCCGCCGTCGCCAGCGTCTTGCCATCCGGCGAAAACGCCAGATTGTAGGTGGTGTCTTCGGTTTGCATATCGAGGTTGGGCAAGGGCATTCCGTCGCTGAGCCGCCAAAGATGCACGCTCGGCATGGCGGGATTCGAACCCACGGCCAGGATCTGCCCGTCCGGCGAATAGGCGACGCCAGAGCTTTGCCCACAGGGATTGAGCACATCGGGCGTCGTCGCAATGGGTGCGCAGCTGCTTCCGATGGAGATCGTGACAGGGGTGATTGTGGGGGACGTGCTGCCCCCCGCTCCGCCCGCACCGCTCGCTCCGCCGCCTCCCGGAGGCGGCACCTTCACGATGATGTCGGTCGTTGCGCCGGCAGCGCCGCCGGTTCCAATGGAGGAAGTACTTCCGACGCCGCCAGTGCCACCGGCGAGCCCTTGCCCGCCGGCATCGGGGTCGACCATGGCGCCGACGAGAAGCGTCTTGTCGCAGCCGAGGAGCATGGCGAAGGAAAGGAGAGCCGACCATCGCGTGGCGTGGATGATTCTGGAAGTTCGCGGGTTCAAGCTCTTGACTGGTTGTTCTTGCATGACTGCCTCCAACCGTGAATGGGGAGTCGGCGCGTTTATTATGAGCTAAGGACGCGGGGCCAGCGCCTTTTCGATTCGGGTTTGGTAGATCGAACTCGGGTGCGCGCGCGTGAATTGGTTCGCCCGCCTTTGCGCCTCGCGCATCTGGCCCAGGTCGACGAGTGCGGTGATGGCGATCAGCTCTCGCTCCTGATCCATCGTGCTTTGGGGAAAGCGCCGCGTGTGTTCGTCGGCCACGGTCAACGCCAGCGCGGGCGATTTTGCCAGCGCGCGGTTGGCGCGCGCGAGCAGCGACAATTCTTCATCCGAGGTCTCGCGCGCGGACTCACCCGAACCCGCGCGCGACGCCTCGATTGCCCTGAAGGTCGCCGCGGCCCGCGGCGGCGCTATGGCGGGCTGTTGCGGCGGCCGCGCCCAACGCGCCTTTGATTCCGAGGTGGGCTTGATATCCGTGCGCGCCGAGCCGGCGACGATGGGCTCTGGCGCGCCCATCCCGGCGGAATGGGACCGCGATGCTTGAGCCGGCGCGACGAATGTTGGCGAGAGCGCGGGACTGGGCACGGCGGCTGGAAGCTCCGCGCGCCGTCCGGATACACCCGGGGATGGACGCGCAGGCGTCGCAACGGCTGCGTCGTTCGGCCTCCTGTTGCTAGCCACATGCCAGACCGCCACCGATCCACCAGCGATGGTCACGGTTGCAACCAAAGTCACGATCAACTTCGCCGAGCCAGCCGAGAGCCAGCCGACAGCGCTGCCTGCCGTTTGCGCCCCGGCGGTCTTGGCGATGGTTACCGCAGCGGCGGCAGCGGTGGTCGCGCCGAGGCCAACCAGCACGCGCCGCTCGAGCGCCTGCAATTGCTCGTCGCTTGGGCCGCTGGCCTGCGCGGCGTCCAGTCCGCGTTCGAGCAGCGAGCCACGCGCGACCATTCTGCGCAGCCGGATCGGATCGCCTGCCATGCTCATGTTGTTCTCCTCGGGAAGCGCATTCACTCGCCCTCCAAATGTTCGCCGAGCGCGGCCGTCACGCTCTTGCGAGCCGCGTGCAAGCGCGAATAGGCGGTCTGCAGCGGGCAGCCCACCGCGCGCGCGACCTCGGCCATGCCAAGCTCCTCGATTTCGTAGAGCACGAAGACCTCGCGCTGGGCGGGATCGATCGCATCCAAGGCGGTACGCAACCGGTCGAGCGCTTCGCGGCTCGAAACCAGACTCTCTTGAGAAGGCGCGGCGGTTGGACGCTCGGGCGGCACGGCGCAAAGCTGTTCACGCCGCACGTGCGCCCGGCGACGGAAATCAGAAGCGACACGCAGACAGATGCCGTACACGAAGGTGCTGACAGCACAACCTTCGTCGATCTGGTCGAGCTTGCCTTGCAGCACCAGGAAGACCTGTTGGCTGGCGTCGGGCACGTCATTCTCCGGCACGCCCAAGCCAAGTAGGGAGCGCCACACAAAACGCGCGTGAGCCTGGAAGACCTCGCGGAAATCCCCAAGCGCCGCCGCCGAGGCGGCCTGTGACTTATCTACCTGCGTCGCGCTGGACATGGTGAAGGTCTACTTGTGAATGGGAAGTCGCTCGGTGAATTATCACCAAAAAGCGTAACCCAAGCGTAGCGAGCCCGCACCGGCCACTGGCGAAGCTCGCCAAACCTCAACCGTCTCTCCCGCGGCGCCTGCATAGGCCACCCGTCCCTTGGTCACCGGTAGCACGATTTCCAGGCCAAGCGCTGCCGAGAATCCGGCTGCCAGTCGACGCTGCAACTGGGTTCCGGCAGACAAGTCGAAAGTCCACTGCGTATCGCTGGCCGGGGTGGAAAAGCCGAATCCCGCGGCACGCAAGCGGCCCAACTCAACGCCGGCGCACAGACCCAGCGCCCACGCGACGGAGCGCGCGTACACAGGGCAGGCGCCAAGGCCCGCGGTCCAGAGGTCGAGATTGGCGCCGCGACCGGTTGCGATGGTCTTCGTGTTTTCTCGCCAAAGTGCAAACGTCGTGTAGAGCACCGGCCAGGCCGGCGGGGCAAACGCCAGACGAATCTCGCCGCCCAAGTTCAGGCCTGGGAGGATCCCAATCGCGGCGGCAATCCCGCCATCGATAGCAACCGCCCATCGGCGAGGTTTGGCTGGCGGGTCCGATGACAACGCCAATACCGGAACCGGCGCGCTGCTTGTCGTCGTGGCTTCGGATGGGTGCTCCGCGAGCAGCGGAGTGGGATTGGCTGGTGGCGCCTCGGACTCGGCGAGCGACGGGTCTGAAAGAATCAGCGCCGCTACCAAAGCAAGCGCATCCGCCGCGGGTTCACACGCGTCACTCGTCTTGGCAATCGTCCGACGGCCGACAATCTTGCCCGCAAAGTCGAAGACCTCCACGGCGGCCAACCATCGCCAAGGGGCGCTCGCTTCCCGCTGGATGCGCGCCACCAACCTGCGCTTGGATTCACCCGCAGCCTGGGCCGGCGAATGTCCAAGGTGTGTCTCGATCTTGGCGACGAAAGCGGTGGTGTCCGGACACGACGCCGAACCTTGGGCGCGAATCCATTCCAGCCAATCGCCAGACGCATCCTCGCTTGCGCCATGCGCGGATCCCACGCCCAGCAAAGCGGCGTGCAGCAGTGTCCAGGTGGCCATCGAACGAC
>Ga0302321_100005364_pt1 | contig 11228 bp, 13 predicted proteins | sample Fen_T0_1_FD_202505 | JGI IMG/M metagenome (GOLD analysis project Ga0302321, IMG submission 202505) | Peat permafrost microbial communities from Stordalen Mire near Abisko, Sweden - Fen_T0_1 | ecosystem: Environmental > Terrestrial > Soil > Wetlands > Permafrost | place: Sweden: Abisko...
CGACTCGCTGCGGGTAACGGTGGTTTCGATGGCGGCGATTTGCGAGACCATGCGCGCCGTTCGCGGGCTTGCCAGATTGCGCGCGAAGTACGAAGTAACCCGCTTCTTGAGATCGCGCGCCTTGCCGACGTAGATGACCTCGTCGGCTGCATTCTTCATGCGGTAGACGCCGGGCAGACCGGGAAGTTGGGCGAGGATAGCTTTGGGATCGAACATGCGGCGCAGGCCGGGGCGAAAGTGGTGCTTTCTAGGCTAAGTGCCGGCGAATGGCCTCGAAAACGGAATGAAACGTGGCTTCGGTCAGTCGGCGGGTGTTGGTATTGTATCGGGAGCAGTGATAGCTATCGAACAGCCATCGCCCGTTCGGCAATTCGTGGATGGCGCCGTGACCGAACTTGGCCGCGCCGGCCTTCAAGTCGCACGCCATTAGCACCGCATTGTGGGCGATGCTGCCGAGCGCCAGGATGACGGCATCCGCCGGCAAGGCGGCGATCTCGGCTTTCAAGTAGGGGTTGCAGGTGCGAATTTCCGCCGGTGTAGGCTTGTTCTGCGGTGGCAGGCACTTTACGGCATTGGAAATGCGGCAGCCAACCAGCCGCAGGTCGTCTTTCGCATGCAGCGACTCGGCGGCCGTGGCAAAGCCGAATGCGTGCAAGGTTTGGTACAGCAGGATGCCGGCATGGTCGCCGGTAAACGGCCGGCCGCTGGCGTTGGCGCCATGCATGCCGGGCGCCAGCCCGACAATCAGCAATTTTGGTTTGGCGTCACCGAACGGCGGCACCGGCTTGCAGAAGTAAGCCGGATACTTCCGGCCCACTTCGGTCAGGAAGCCTGCAAGGCGGTCGCAGCGCGTACAGCTTGCGTCGTAGACCGCCTGACCAGGCCCGGCTTTGGCCGGCACGCTCCGGGGCAATCGCGACGTCAAACGCGGCGCTTGTATTCGCCGGTACGGGTATCGATTTCGATCTTGTCGCCGGTCTCGCAAAACAACGGCACCATCACCACATGATCGGTGGGTTTGATGCGAGCCGGCTTTAGCACCTTGCCGGATGTGTCGCCGCGCACGGCGGGTTCGGTTTCGATTTCACGTTCGACCGAGGTCGGCATTTGCACGGAAATGGCGCGGCCGTCGTAGAACACCACGTCGCACGGCATGCCGTCGTCGAGGTAGTTGAGCGAATCGCCCATGTTCTCGGCTTCGACTTCATACTGGTTGTATTCCGTGTCCATGAACACATACATCGGATCGGAAAAATACGAATAGGTGCACTCCTTGCGGTCGAGCATGATCAGTTCGAACTTGTCGTCGGCCTTGTACACCGATTCGGTGCCGCTACCGGACAGCAGGTTCTTCATTTTCATCTTGACCACGGCGGAATTGCGGCCGGACTTGTTGTATTCGGCCTTCAACACCACCATCGGATCCTTGCCGATCATGACGACGTTGCCGGCCCGGAGATCTTGAGCGATTTTCATGGAGAGACTTTCATCTTCGTGGTTGCCCCGGCCACCACAAGGTGATTGACCGGGTTGCTGGCGCCAATGCGCTGCAAAGCCTTACATTTTAACGGTTTTTTGGTAAAAAGTCACTAGATTCGTCGCCAGATCTGGCATTTTTCGCAGGTTCATTGCCCACTCGCCGGCATGGCTGCGTATCTCCGGCAAATGGCCGGCAAACGCATGCCAGGCGGATGCTGCGGACGATCCGTCTTCGCGATTCCAGGCCGTCCAAAGCGACCGCACGGCACCCGCCGCCGCACGTGTCATGCCCGTACAGTAATGGTCGAGGAATGCATTCAGCTTCTGCCAATGAGCGTCGTCTTGTTGCGGGTAAATATGCCAGACGAAGGGTTTGGCCGCCCATTGCGCGCGAATAAAAGAGTCTTCGCCGCGCACAAAGAGCACGTCGTGCCGGGCCAGCAGGGCATCGAATTCCCGTTGCGGGCAGAACGGCAGAATCGATATCTGCAGTGACCTCGCCACGTCGTGCGAGGTGCGCCAGGACAGCGCTGCGGTGCCGGCCGGGCCGTCGGCAATGGTCAAATGCGGCGGTTGTGCGAGCGTCCGCCACGTTTCCAATAGTCCCGGCAAGGCCCGATTGGGGTAGCTGAATACAAATACCTGCAACGGGTTTCCGGCATGGTGGGACGGTTCAGGCTCTTTCCCCACCCATTGCTCGCGAATCAGACCGCCGGTCTTCTCGACAAACCCGGGGAAGAAAAAATACTTGGTCAATGGCAGGCGTGGATGCGGAGACGGCATCAAGTGATGTTGCGCGACCCAGGCCTCGGCACTCAGGTATTCGAGGTTGATCCAGACCGGGCGGCGAGGCTTGCCGGCCATTGCTTCGACGTATTTGGGAGGCAGCTCGCAGGCAAACGCCTCGATCACGCAGTCCGCCGGTTGCAAGGCGGCAGCTTGTTGCCAGTGGCAGATCGTTACCTGATCGACGATCGCACCCTTTGTCGCGCCAGGCACGAGCAACCGCAGCGGCGCAATATCGTCGATCAGCAAACGGACCGTAAGGCCAAATTCGCCGGCCAATTGCCGCGCCAGCCGCCAGCAGACACCGGCGTCGCCGAAGTTGTCGACCACCCGGCAAAACAAATCGATGGAAAAGACCGGCAGCGATTTCAAATCAGATCAAATTTCGCGAGCGTCGCCAGCGCCGCACGGTAGCGGGTATCCTGCATGGCGGCGGCGTTGCCCCGGTATCGAAGGCGCTCCAGGCGCGGTGCAAGCCCCACAGGCACGACGTATCCACGCGACTGCAGCCCTGCCAATAACTGATCGCACAACGGCAGGTTGTTGCAGACAGGCACGATATCGCAGCCGGCAGCGAATGCCGCCTCGGCGCGATCGACGATTCCGCCCGCAACCGAAGCGCCTTCCATGGTGAGATCGTCGGAAAACAGAATACCGTCGAAGCCCAGGTCCTTGCGCAAAATCTGCTGCAACCATACCGGCGAGAATCCCGCGGGACGGCTGTCGATGGCCTCGTAGATCACGTGCGCCGGCATGATCGAATCGAGTTCTGCGGCGAGTAGTGCAAACGGGATCAGGTCGTCGGCGAAAATTTCTTCCCGATTGCGATCGTCGCGCGGAATCTCGTGGTGCGAGTCGGCGCGAACATGGCCATGGCCCGGAAAATGCTTGCCGCAGGCGACCGTGCCGGCCTCGTGCAAGCCGGCAATCAGGGCGCCGGCCAGTTCTGCGACGGCCTCCGGTTTGCGATGAAAGGCGCGATGGCCGATTACACCGCTGGCGCCCCAATCGAGGTCCAGCACCGGCGTAAAGCTGAAATCGATGCCGTGCGCACCCAGTTCGGCGCCGATCACATAGCCGATTTCGCGAGCGGCCATCCGGCCCTCTTCCAGCGACCGGTCCCACAAGGTGCCCAAGTCGCGCATCGGCGGAATCTTCGTGAAGCCTTCCTGAAAGCGCTGCACGCGCCCTCCTTCGTGATCCACGGCGATCAACAATTGCGGCGAACGCAGCGCCTTGATTTGCGCGGTCAGCGCACGCAATTGCGCAGGCGACTCGTAATTACGCGCGAACAGGATGATGGAGCCGATCAGAGGGTCCTGCAGCCGCGTCGCGTCGTCGTCGGTCAATGCGGTGCCGGCAACATCCGCCATCACCGGTCCCAGGGTCGAAGCAATTGTCATGATTCTTTCTCGATGATCACAAATGCGATAGCCGTCTCGGCTTCGTCTGCCAGCGATACGTGCGCGTCGGCGAGGTGCAGACTTTTCAGCCGGGCCGCCAGCGCGGCGGATGGCAGGATGCAGGGCTTGCCACGGACGTCATGGGTAACGGCGATGTCGTGCCAGGAAAGGCTTGCGCCGATGCCGGTGCCAAAGGCTTTGGAATACGCCTCCTTGACGGCAAATCGCTTGGCCAGAAAATGTGCCGGCCGGCTGGCGGCAGCGCACTCGTCGGCTTCCGCCGCGCCGAGAATGCGCCTTACGAAGCGATCCCCGTATCGGCTCATTGCCTTCTCGATGCGCGGAACACTGACGATATCGGTGCCGATGCCGTGAATCATGACTGCCCCTTGGCGATGGCCGCAAGGTACCTGCGCACGGTGTCGGCAAGCCCGAATTCGAGCGCATCGGCGATCAACGCATGGCCGATCGATACTTCCGCAATCTGCGGTATCGCTTGCAACAACGACGGCAGGTTGTCCAAGTTGAGATCGTGACCGGCGTTGATCCCGAGTCCGCACGCTTGCGCGGCTTCGGCGGCCGTTCGGTAGGTTTGCAATACAGCCGACTCATTTGCCGTGCCGAACGCTTGCGCATACGGTTCGGTATAAAGTTCGACCCGGTCGGCGCCAACCGCTTTGGCGGCAGCCATCGCCTCCGCAACGGGGTCCATGAACAGGCTCACGCGTACGCCCATGCTCTTTAGCTCGGCCACCACCGGCTGCAGCCGGGCAGCGTCTTGCGGAAAATTCCAGCCATGGTCGGAAGTGAACTGACCGCTTTCGTCGGGCACCAAGGTGCATTGATGTGGCTTAGCGGTCCGCACAAAATCGAGCAGACCGTGAAACGGGTTGCCTTCGATGTTGAATTCGATGCCGGGCCATTCCTGCAACAGCTTCACCAGCGCGTCGACGTCTGCTGCACGAACGTGGCGCCCGTCGGGCCGCGGGTGCACCGTGATGCCCTGGGCGCCGGCTTGCAGGACGATGCGAGCGGCGTGCGTCACGTCGGGGATGCCGAGTTGGCGAGTATTGCGCAGCAGGGCCACCTTGTTGAGATTTACGCTGAGTTTGGTCATAAATTACGCCGGTTAACGAAGCTCGCGCATCAGCTGGCGAGTGTGCAGCGGTTTGTCGCCGAGCAGGCGGTTGATGACGCGCCGCATCAGCGCCTTGGCCTGCTGCTGGCTGTTCGCGTCGAGTAACTCGCCGCGGTCCATGTCGAGCAAGGTCTTGCCGAGCACGGTGGGCTCATCGCGCCAGCGCGGATCGTCCTTGAGCAGCCTGGCGGCAACCGGACCACGCTCCATGATGTAGATATAGCGTTGTCCGGGTTCGATCGGCGCATGGCTGTCGGCCTCCTCGGTGAGATGCAGGGCGTAGCCGATTTCGCGCAGGAACACAACCTCGAACCGGCGCAGGATTTGGGCAACCTCACCAGTCGCCGATGCATTGCGCCCGCTCAGCCCTTGCAGGGCGTCGTGGTAGGCATCGAACAGCGATTCATGGGCATCCTCCCGAACCGTCAGTTTCATCAGTAACTCATTGAGATAGAAAGCGGACAACAGCGCATCGCCCGCCATCTGCGGAAAGATGATTTCGTGTTCGACCTCTTTCAGCGTCTTCATTTCCGCCCTGCCAAACCACGAAAAATGCAGCCCCTGGAAAGGATGCAGGTTGCCGCGCAGCGCACCGCGCGGGCGCTTGGCGCCGCGCGCAACAAAGGTCATGCGACCGTGGCCGCGCGTAAACGCTTCGACAATCAAGCTGGTTTCTCGGTACGGGTAGGTGTGCAACACGAAGCCCGCGCTGGAATCTGCTGCGGTCGCCTTCATCGTCAACCCGTCTGTTGATAGCCGAATTGCCGCAACATGGCGTCGTCGTCGGCCCAGCCCTTTTTGACCCGCACCCACAATTCGAGGTAGACCTTGCCGCCGAAGGTCAATTCCATGTCTTTGCGGGCGTCGGTGCCGATGCGTTTCAGGCGCTCGCCCTTGGCGCCGATCAGGATGGCTTTTTGGCTGGCCTTGTCGACGATGATGGCGGCCAGCACGCGGCGCAGCTTGCCGTCCATTTCAAATTTCTCGATGACGACATTGACGCTATAGGGCAATTCGTCGCCGAGCTGGCGGAACACCTTTTCGCGGATGAATTCGGCCGCCATGAAGCGTTCCGACTTGTCGGTGACCTCATCGTCGCCGTACTGCGGCGGCGCCACCGGCAACAGCTTGGCCACCGCGCGCTTCAATTCGGTCAACGTGCCCTTTTGCTTGATGCTGGTCGGCACCGTGGCGGCAAAGGCATGGCGAGCCTGCATTTCGGTGAGGAAGGAAAGCAATTCGGCGCGATCCTTGCAACGGTCGATTTTGTTGACCGCCAGGATGACTTTTTTGTTGGGGCCGATGGCCGACAGCACCGCAGCATCGGCCGCCGAAAAACGCAGCGCTTCCACCATGAAGACCACTACATCCGCATCGGTGACGGCCTGGCCTACCGCGCGATTGAGTACCCGGTTCAGCGCGTTTTCGTGCTCGCGTTGATAACCAGGCGTATCGAGAAACAGAAATTGGACATGGGGCTCGGTGCGAATACCGAGAATGCGATGCCGGGTGGTCTGCGCCTTTTTCGAGGTAATCGTCACCTTTTGGCCGATGACATGATTCAAAAGGCTCGACTTGCCGACGTTGGGGCGGCCGACGATGGCCACCGTGCCGCAACGAAAATCGGTCGTCACGAGGTTTTGCCCGGTACGCCGTCGGCCAGCTTCGCCAGCGCCGCCGTGGCCGCCGCCTGCTCCGCAGCGCGCCGTGTGGTGCCCTTGCCGGTGCTGGTAATGCGCATCGCGGCGATATCGCACTTCACATCGAAAGTCTGGCGATGGGCCTCGCCATCGATTCGCGTCACTTCGTACTTCGGCAGGTCCAGCCGGCGCGCTTGCAGCCATTCCTGCAGGGACGTTTTGGCATCTTTTGCCGACGATTCGAAGCGGGCGTGATCGAAGCGTTTGGCATACAGGTTGCGAACGACATCGCGTGCGGCGTCGAAGCCGGCATCGAGAAATATGGCGCCCAGCAGGGCCTCCACCGCGTCTGCAAGGATCGATGGCCGGCCTGCGCCACCGGTTTTGATTTCCCCGTCGCCAAGCCGCAAGAACGAGGCGACGCCGATCTCGCCGGCGATTTCGACCAGCATGGCCTGGTTGACCAGGTTGGCGCGCAACCGGCTCAAGTCCCCCTCCGGCAGTTCCGGATAGCGCGCATACAAGGCGTCGGCGACCACGCAATTCAGAATGCTATCCCCCAGAAACTCGAGGCGCTCGTTGTGCGGCACGCCGAAGCTGCGATGGGTCAGGGCCTGGCGCAGCAAGCCGCCATCGACAAAATTGTGGCCGAGCTTGCGCTCCACGTCATGGGGCGCCGACATGGGGTCAATTCTTGTCTGCGGTACTCGCGGCAAAGTCGATGAGAAGGGTATAACCGGTAAACAGTACGACTTTTTGTTGATATATGGCTTGAACTACCGTCTCGCCACCTTCCTTGGAAATTTCAAGATCCTGGCCGGTAATGACATTGATGTTGTCAATACTGGCGCGACGATCAAAACTCTTGCGAATTTCCGTGACGGTTCCGGCCCGCACTTCCTCGGTGGAAGCCATCGTGGAGATGACCTTTTTTATAGACATGTATTCCAGATAGGCGGGCACCAGTTTCAAGCCCAGCAAGGTAACCGCACCCACCACCACAAATATGAAGATGATCCCAATGAAACCGATACCCCGCTGACGATTCCGCCCACTGCGCAATTGAAAACTCATGGCCTTCCCCGCTATCTGCCTGTCAAGATCACTCGATCGAGGTACCGATCCGTTTGAATGCACCGAAATTCATCCAGACCAATACCGCCCGGCCGACGATATTTTCTTCGGGCACGAAACCCCAATATCGTCCGTCATCGCTGTTGTCCCGGCTGTCGCCCAACATCAGGTAATGGCCGGAAGGCACAAGACAACTCATACCTTCTTCATTGTATTCGCAATTTTTCTTGTTGGGAAATTCCCGCACCTGCATCAGGTTGATCGACCGGTAGTTGGGATCGACCATCATGCGGTGCGGCTTGTCGCCAAGTTGCTCGTTGTACGTTTCAAAATAGCGGGTCGAAAGCCGTTCGGTAATTTCCGTGTAAGCGCCGGATTTTTCCACTGCGATCGGGGTACCGTTGATGGTGAGGCGCTTGTCCTTGTATGCGACCAGGTCGCCGGGCAGGCCCACCACGCGCTTGATAAAGTCCTTGGCCGGATTCTCGGGGTAGCGAAACACCATGACGTCACCGCGCTTGGGCAGGCCGACATCGAAGATCTTTTTGTTGATGACGGGAATGCGAATACCGTAGGTGAACTTGTTCACCAGAATGAAATCCCCCACCAACAAGGTCGGCTCCATGGACGCGGACGGAATTTTGAACGGTTCGAACAGAAAAGAACGCAGCACGAACACGACCAGAATCACCGGGAAGAAACTCTGCGCCATTTCGACGAACACCGGCTGGCCGGCGCCCTTGGCGCGGTGCTTGCGCAGGAACAGGATATCGATGCCCCAGACCACCCCGGTCAAGACGGTGGCGAGCAACAGTACCGCTGCAAAACCCATCACCTCCTTGAGCGTCAGCATGCCCATGATGGCGATAAACAGCACCGGCCAGGCAATCTCCAGCCAGACGTACAGCGGATGCACGCTCCCGTCCGGGACGGCAGCACCGGCGCCTTCGGTGGTGGCAGCCGTCGCCGGCGCTTTAACGCCCAGCCAAAAACTGGCGAGGATGACGAGACTGCTGGCCGCAATGGCGATCCAACCGATGGTTTCCCAATTCATGTCGAACATTTTCCGATTTGTGAGGGGGCTAGTGCTGGGGGCATTGTCGCCCGGCCGGCCAACGTGACGCGCGGCCGCTGCGACGAAAGGCGGCCGGACGCCGACGAGTCCGAGAATGACGTCATTTGCCGTCCACCTGCAGAATTGCCAGGAAGGCCTCCTGAGGTATTTCCACGCTGCCGACCTGCTTCATGCGTTTCTTGCCCGCCTTCTGTTTTTCCAGAAGTTTCCGCTTGCGGGAAATATCGCCGCCGTAACACTTCGCCAATACGTTCTTACGCAGCGCCTTGATATTCTCGCGAGCAATGATATTGGCGCCAATGGCGGCCTGCACGGCTACGTCGAACATCTGGCGCGGGATCAGCTGGCGCATTTTTGCCGCCAGTTCGCGGCCGCGATACTGGCTGTTGACCCGGTGAACGATCAGCGACAGCGCATCGACTTTGTCGCCGTTGATGAGGATATCGAGTTTGACCAGGTCCGCGGTTCGATATTCCTTGAAATCGTAATCGAGAGAGGCGTAGCCGCGCGATACCGATTTCAGCTTGTCGAAGAAGTCCATCACGACCTCGTTCATCGGCATATCGTACTTGAGAATCACCTGGCGACCGTGATACTGCATATCCACCTGCACGCCGCGCTTTTGGTTGCACAGGATGATGACCGGACCCACGTATTCCTGCGGCATCAGCATGGTCGCGGTAATGATCGGTTCGCGGATTTCCTCGATTTTCGACAAGTCCGGCAGGCGCGACGGATTTTCGATTTCGACCGTGGTGCCGTCTTTCATCAGGATTTGGTAAATCACCGTAGGCGCAGTGGTGATCAGGTCCATGTCATATTCGCGCTCCAACCGCTCCTGCACGATTTCCATGTGCAAGAGGCCGAGGAACCCGCAGCGAAAACCAAAGCCCAGCGCCTGCGAAGTTTCCGGCTCGAAGCGCAATGAAGCGTCGTTCAACTGCAATTTGGTGAGCGCGTCGCGCAAGGCATCGTACTGGTTGGATTCAATGGGATAGAGGCCCGCGAACACCTGCGGCTTGATTTCCTTGAAACCAGGCAGCGGCGCGTCTGCCGGCCGCTCGGCCAGCGTAACGGTGTCGCCTACCTTGGCCGATTTCAGCTCCTTGATACCGGCGATGATGAAGCCTACGCCGCCGGCGGACAAGTCTTCCCTGACTACCGCCTTGGGGGTGAACACCCCGACTTGTTCGACCAGGTGTTGAGCGCCAGTCGCCATCAGCAGGATCTTGTCCTTGGCCTTCAAGACGCCGTCCACCACCCGCACCAGCATCACCACGCCGACGTAATTGTCGAACCAGGAATCGATGATCAGGGCCTTCAGCGGCTTGTCGGCTGAACCCTTGGGCGGCGACACCCGCGCAATGACGGTCTCGATCACGTCATCGATTCCTTCGCCGGTCTTGGCGCTGCAGCGCACCGCATCGTGGGCTTCGATACCGATGATGTCTTCGATTTCCTCTATAACGCGATCGGGGTCGGCACTGGGAAGGTCGATCTTGTTCAGCACCGGATACACTTCGACGCCCAGGTCGGTGGCCGTGTAGCAATTGGCGACGGTCTGCGCTTCCACCCCCTGCGAGGCATCCACCACCAGCAAGGCGCCTTCACAGGCCGAAAGAGACCGCGAAACCTCGTAGGAAAAATCGACGTGGCCGGGAGTATCGATGAGGTTGAGTTGGTACAGCTGTCCGTCTCGCGCCGTGTAGGTCAGCGCCGCGGTCTGCGCCTTGATGGTAATGCCGCGCTCGCGTTCCAAATCCATCGAATCGAGCACCTGGGCCTCCATTTCGCGCGAGGATAGGCCGCCGCAGCGCTCGATGATGCGATCCGCCAGGGTCGATTTACCGTGGTCGATGTGGGCAATGATGGAAAAGTTGCGAATGCGATTCATGCGTCAGACGAAAATAAGGGCACCGAACGTGCCCTTGTGGAAACCTTTGGTTAGCCAAGCATTTTAGCCTATTTCGCCCCCAGAAAGGCCATCAATTTGGGTTCATCGAGGTGGTAATGGCATATCTCGACGCCTTCCGACAGCAGCACCGGTACCAGGTCGCCCCGAAGCTCTGCCAGCGGCGGGGCTGCATCGACATCCACGACCTCGAGTTCGAATGAAAAACGGCCCTGAAAACCTCTCAGGGCCGCGATCATGTCGTCGCACAAATGGCAATAGGTGCGCGACAGTACCGTCAGGGTGGTCACAAGATCACTTTTCCACCTTGACGACGATGTAACGCGTGTTCTTGCCGCGCTTCACCGACAGCGCCACCGGTTTTTTGGCTTCCAGCTTGGCAATCATGTCGTTGAATTGTGCGGCGGATTTCACCTCGGTCGTTTTGACGGCCAGGATCACATCGCCCGGCTTAATGCCGGCCTGCTCGGCCACGCCGTCGACGTCGTCGACCACCACACCTTGGGTCACTTCCAGTTCCTTCTTGTCATCGGCGGTAAGGTCGCTGACGATGAGGCCGATTCGATTCGGCACCGCTTCCTTCTTACCGTCCTTCTTGTCCTTGCGATCGACTTTCTTGACGGTTTTGTTTTCATCCGGAGCTTCGTCGGTGGTCACGGTGATTTCGCGCATCACACCGTTGCGCCACAGCGAAAGCACGACCTTGGTACCGGGCGGGAAC
>Ga0302321_100005368_pt1 | contig 11222 bp, 5 predicted proteins | sample Fen_T0_1_FD_202505 | JGI IMG/M metagenome (GOLD analysis project Ga0302321, IMG submission 202505) | Peat permafrost microbial communities from Stordalen Mire near Abisko, Sweden - Fen_T0_1 | ecosystem: Environmental > Terrestrial > Soil > Wetlands > Permafrost | place: Sweden: Abisko...
AAGACCTGAAACACGAGAAACCAAAAAAGTGGAACGCGCACGTTACACAAATTACGCGGAGCGACGGCGCAGCGTGCGCTTTAGGGACAAAGGGCCATGAAAGCGCTGAAGTTTCCATTTCAAAGCACCAACCACGCGGCAGCGGTCGGGATAGGCGGGCTTCATGGCCTTGTATTTCGCATGAAGTCTGACAAGGCCGTTTATCGGTCGGCCTCTTGAGAGTTTCGGAAGCCGTTAGCGAAGTGAAGCGTTGGGGGCTGTATTTGACCAAGCTGCCCAGCGTTCCAAGGATATGAAATTCCAATGAATTACCCGCGGCGAAGCTTACGTCCGCCAAGGAATCGAGGACTACGAACAAAAACACCGCAAGCGCAAACGCAAAAATTTGGAAGCCGCCGCCAAATCCATCGGCCTTCAGCTCATTCAAATGCAAAAAGTTCCGGAATTGGTTTCTTAGAAGGGCGGGAAAAAGGCGACGCGCTTAAGAAGTTGCTGTCGGGAAAATGGATGGCCCGGCGCGCAAACTAACGGCGGTGGATTTAGGTATCTACATCAGCTTGGTTAGAGATTTAAATAATTTTTGTTGTAAAATTATTTTTCTTGAGTTTGCAGATTCAAACTTTAAGATTTGCTATACATTGTAAAAAATTTGAGGTCGGAATTCAAAACCATGCAAATCATGGGAATCTTAAATGTTAAATGGGCATATCCATTAATTGCGCTGGAATCGTTGAATATCTTCATCTTTGCCTCCCTTGGGCGTGATTTCGGGACGTGGAAGGCCCAGTTGCTGGATTCTGTTATGAGCCTGATTCCAGCGCAACTGAGATTGAGCGTCGGCTCTTGCCAGAATGGTGAGGCACCATATTCGCCCGACTTTTTTTAAGGAAAACATTAATTAAGGAACCAAAGATGAACTTTATGTATAAATTCACCACACTCATGGCTGCGGGATACGTTCTGTGTTCATTACCAACCTCGGTATGTCATGCTCAGGTAGTTCCCAATCTCATAAATTACCAAGGGCGCTTGACCGACCAGACAGGTGCAGGATTGCCAGCGGCGATTTACCAAATCCAATTTCGCTTGTGGGATTCACCTACGTCCACTGGGACATCAAGCTTCATCTGGGGCCAGCAGGTGAATGTCACTGTGCAGTCAAATGGTATATTTGCGGTCATGTTGGGTTCGGGCGGAACCCCAATTGCAAATCCGACGCCTGCTGTAAATGATCTTTCGTTTGCATTTGGTCAGCCTAATAGATACATGGGAATAACTGTGGTTACGAGCAATGGAAGCGCAATCACGGGCGCTTCAGAAATCCTGCCGCGCCAGCAGATATTGAGCACACCGTTCGCCTTAGTTGCACAACAAGCGGCGGCAGCACAGCAAGCATCCGCCCTGGTTGGAAGCATAACAAATTCACTTTGCCCACCAGGTTCTATCATGGCGTTTGCCGGCGACTTTAACCATATTCCTTCAGGCTGGATTCTATGTGATGGCTCTGCGGTAAGTAGAACGGCTTTCAGTTCACTGTTTTCAGCAATCGGAAACGCCTATGGATCTGGTGATGGAGCCAACACATTCAATCTTCCGGATTTTCGCGGCATGTTTCTTCGCGGAGTGGACGGTAACGCTGGGCGCGACCCGGACGATGCTACGCGAACAGCCAGCGCGGCGGGTGGAAATGTTGGAAATGCAGTTGGTAGCGTGCAATCTGGACAAATCCAGTCGCATGCACATCCATACAAAGCATGGACACAACAAAGTGGCAGCAATGTCGGCGTGTACGGTCCTTACACTGGTAATGATCCATCAAGCACTATGATCATGTATACCAATATGCCCACTGGTGGCAATGAGACTCGTCCTATCAATGCTTACGTTAACTTTATAGTTAAATATTGATTGCCCTGATTTTTTCAATAGATCACTGGTTGACGAGGATGCGGAGAAAGAGGGTGGCGTTATTGGTGGGCATTGGAATCACGAACACATTGGTACCGGGTGTCCCAACTATGTTTGTTTGTATTGCATCGAACGGATCGTTGAGAGATCTGGATTGCAGAATTGTGTAAGTCTTACCGGCGATACTGGACCATAAAATTTGGACGCCTTGTGTAACGGGTTGAATCCCGACGAATTTGAAAACGGAGTTTGGATCGTTCGGATTCAGACCCGCGATAAATTGTTGCATCAGCGTCATACCTTTGTGAGTCGGATCGGAGTTGGGATCAGAATTCGCAGGTAAGCTGTTTTGTGTGAGCCACTGGGTGAAAATTAAAGGCGGCGTGACAGCAAGATCAACTCGCTCGAAGCGGCCCCGATCAGAAGGACCGAAGCAAAATGTATTGCTCAAACCCGAGGAGGCAAAGACAATGTTGGCATTCGTGCCGTTCACCATAGCGAGACGTGCATAAGTTGTCGTAGTCGAATTTAACGGCAGAGTGTTGGGAGTTGCCGTTCCAACAGAAATGGGGCCGATATAACGGGTTTCAAACGGGATTAACGCGACGTAGAAGTTCTGGTCGTTGATATTGAATGTTGCGGGAATAATTGCAACGCTAGTCGAGGCTGATGAGATTTTCCAAACGACATTTGTCATTCGTGTGGCCGCGGCTACGTTTGAATTCTCTATCGCGCCATATAAGATATAACCAGGTTCAGGAAGTCCCGAGCACGCTTCAAAAGTCGACAGAAAAGACAGTATGATCATAAGCACATACACTGGTCTAGATTTCATAGATCGCCAATTATATAGGTCGTTTAAGCTAAGCAAATATCAAACTTGTCTACTGACATTTTGCGGCTAAGAGGTTGAACGGTCCTGTTGGTTTGGAAAGTTGGCCGAATAAACACTCCATTCGGCTATCAAAACAACTGCCTTTTCGCAGCGCTGATTCCTCTGCGGTATAGCCAGTTTACAAAATTTCGATCAATTGCCTGTATTTTGGATTTTTATTCTTAAACAACCTCCATCCTGACATTTTCTCGACAGTCTTGAAATACGATTTTGCGGTCTCATAATCGGATCGGGCAAATGCAACTTCACCTAGCAAGAATTCGCTCTCACCTGCCAAATTGAAATTGCCGCTGTAAGTTAATCCTCGTAGCGCCCATGACCAAGCTTCATCTAGGGATCTTATTTTGAGCGCGATTGTCACACCATAGGATACGATTAAATAGGAATTAAGTGTGGCCTCCTTTGGGTTGGGTACCTTTTGCCACAAAAGTTCCAACTCAACTAAAGCGTCGCTATAGCGCTCGGATTTGAACAGTTCCCCGATTGGCCTCAGCTCAAGCATAATTTCGATCATAATATTCCTTCACTTCAGTGGAGTCAAATATGTTTCGCCAATACTAGCTCCGGCTGATCTATTATACCTGAAGTAATCAATTGTGTAATTCTCGGGGTTTAACATCCATTGGCGAACTTCAGGCGATTTCGCTCCAAATCCTCTGCCGGTTTCATTCCACCACGTCACGGCGTCAACCTTGTGTGACATATCACCTTCAGCCAAAGGACGCCATCCCCCTCTGCTGTCTTGAAAAAGAGTTCCTAAAACTGGATCTTCCATTATTTTGCCGTCTGAACTCATTTGCGCAATGACGGCACGCCCGGTTGTTGAAGTTTTTCCGGGGGTTTTGCCAACTGTGTTAAGGCGATTCCAAACTGTTTCTTTCTCTGCGGCTTTTTTTAATCCCTGTTCAACACCTCCTATCAATTCCTTTTCTAGCACCTCCTTCGCAGCATTTTTAATAACGCCTTTCGCAACCGCTTCACCTCCGAGGGAAGCGAAATTCAGAGCTACCTCAGTGACTGCTGCAATCCCGCCTACAATAACAACAGCACGCTCCGCATAGGCCAACGCACTATTGTCCCCCTCCGTATCTCGCCAACCATTTCCAAGCTCTTGAAACTCGCTCTTGTTAAAGAAAATTTCTTGGAAATCGAACGAGGCGCGACCAGTCGGATCGACAAACCTTTGCGGATTGTTTGCGGCATATAAATACGGCGTACGTGTAACCTCGATCGAAGGGTCAACGCTCAGAAAACGACTCAATGAACCACAATAATAACGAGCGCCGAAACACATTATTCCGCTTTCTAAATCCACTTCCTTTTGGGCATAACTGTAATCAGCGAATAAACTGCTCTGGCTTCGGAAACGATTCCGTTCAGCGCCGAATGCGTAATAAGTTGTTTCATCGACAGGTTGGCCTTTGGCGTCTGTCAGCAGAAAGGCCGAGCCAAGGTGATCTTGATGATAATAACAAAGGCGAAGCTCAGCACATGGCGGCATCAATTTCGTGGCGCCGTCGGATCGCACAAACAAAACCTCGCCAGGGGAAAAGGCTGGTGGCAGCGAATTGAAATTGGTTACTGTAACACTTAGCGATAGTTGCCAAACCTGATTTGGCGCATCAAAATGCCATTGATTCGTTGAATTTAGGGTGCTGGAATTTACACGCGACAATGCTTCAAACCCGGAAACGGGAAGGAAATTTGGTCCAGTAGTAACAAACACATTCGTTGGGTCGGTATAATTTCCGGTAAACGATAGCGTCGCATTGGTGACTGCCTGGAGCCAAAGCACACTGCCGCCAGAGAGCCCCGCTCCTTGAACAATAGGCACCCACGAAAGCGTGGCGATATTCCATTGGTAGGCAGCGGTAATGAGATTCGTAGTTGTAGGTAACTTTCCCCCATCGACCACAAGGGAAACGAGATTCAAGCCAGGCCAGATACGAAGGCGTTGAATTCGTTGATTGTTGGCTAGCGAACCCGTTGCGCAGGCTACGCGAGTGTTGCCGTTCCAGATGTATTTGGTCGGCGTATCGTGTGCCCGGACCTCAAAATACTTATTAACGTATAGAGTCGTTATCGATGAATCCAAGTTTGTCGCACCTGGTTTGTATGAAACTGTCTTTGCTACACGCCGATCTGCATAATCGTATATATATACGGCTCGCATTTGACCATTTTCAACGGCGTCGAGACGATCCTTAAAATCCCAGGTGTTTGTTAGCCCATCGATGACGACCATGTTGCCGTTGGCATCGTAGGGATAAGCTCGTGTAGCGGAATTAGTCGAGGCGGGCTTGATTGACGTCAATGCGTGTGGTCCGGGCGGGTCGGTGGCGGTACGGCCAAGGCGATTGAATGTCCCTGAGGTTCCGCCCGATGCCATTTGCCCGAGATTCGCAACGGGCAGGCCAGTGAGCGAGTCGAAATCGTTTATACTGGATGTCTGGCCGAGAATGTTGCCGATACGGTCGTAATGGTAAGCGATCGAGCCGCCGTTGATAGTGGAGTCGCCGGGCGCATCAAAGTTGTAACCGGCGGAGGTGATGCGGTATCGATCGTCATAGCCGAAGAGTTGCGTGTTACGACGAGGATTGCCAGATGGCACCACGGAAGACGGGCGATTGTCATTGATCGTCTTGACGTTGGAAGCGTCGTCATAGGCGTAACCAAATGAAATCAATGGGCTGGACGAGTTGGTTGCAGGCGCAGTGGTGATGGAAGTTAGGCGCAGGCGCGGGTCGTATCCGTATTGCGTCAAAATTCCGTTACCATAACCAATGGAACTGAGTTGCGCTGATGCCTGATAGCTGAGATTTCCGATGACTGCTCCACCTTGCGTGAGATGGTTGGCCCCGCCCTCGATGCTTTGGAGGAGATTCCGATTGTTATAAGAATAGCCGATGGCGTCGTTATCCGGATAGACTAGAGATGTCAATCGATCCAGTGAATCTAAGCCGAACCTGGTGCAGTAACTGACGAGCGACTGGCCAATACCTGAGTTGGTGGTGTAAAGAAATTGCAGGTCGGGCAGTCGTTTGATGGTGAAGACGATCCGTCCACGAGCATCGTAACTGGTGTGCTCTTCGCCGGAAAGGTCTTCCACCCAGGCGAGTTTCGCCATCGTGTTCGTTGCCGTAGTGATGGTACCATCTCCGACAGGGACATTTTGATAAGGAATGTCGTAATGGTAAATGATGTTGTGACTGCCTGACTCCGAAGTGGCTTGGGTAACGGATCGCCAAGGTGGGAGAGGATTACCATCGAGGTAGTTTTCCGCCTGCAGTCGGTTGACACCATCATAATTATAGACGACTTTTTGGCCCTTGGCATCGATTGTGTTCGTCACGTTCGAGGCGAGATCGTATCCCCACTGAATGCCCCCCCGATCGGGATCATTCATGAGAGTCTTGCGACTGAGAGAGTCGTATTTGAAGAAGTTTTGGTTGCCTTGCGAATCTGTGTAGCCCAGGAAGTTGTCAATGGGGTCGTAACTGTATTGGGTGACCCAAGAATTTGTTTTGCCAGTCACTTGCCCGGTGTCGGAGAGATGCACGATCTCCTCAAGTTGCCGTAGGCGGCCATTTCCGTCCTGACCCCGCAGTCCGTCTTGCATATAAAGCATGCCGGCTCCGAAATGGGGACTGGACGGCTGGGTTTGTTCCTCATCTTGCACGAACCGGTTCAGCGGTCCGTAAGTGGTTTGTGTAACGGCGCGGTAGTTTTCCGGCGGCGTGGGCGGCTGAGACCTAAAGGTTTCGCGGCCCAAGGCATCGTATTGAGATTCCACATAAGGGCCTGCTTGATTGACATGATTAAACGACAAGGTGCCGGATTCAAAATACGGAAGAAATGAACGCCAAATTGCACGACGCTGATTGAACAGTGCCACGCCGTTAACCACTACAACACCATTAGTTTCGCTTTGAGTACGAGTCATCACCTTGCGCCCCATCCCATCGTAAAATGAGCGAGAAGCAAATGTCCCTATTGTCCCAGCAATTTGGCGCAAATCGGTTTCAAGGGAATTGATGATTTGGCCACCACTCACTTGGGCTTGCAGAATATAGGAAAATTGCTCTGTTGGCAGGTTGGTCGAATCGTAGGGCTTTGTAATGGACGTAATCCGGCCAAAAGTATCGGCGCCAAACCAAGTGGTGTTGGTGTTGAAATCCGTGGCGGATGTCATGACCCCGAGACCAAAATCATAGTTTGCTTGTGTGATAAGCAATGGCTGCGACAAACCGGCGACGATCGCATCAGGGTTGGCAGTATATATGGTTTCCGCAATCGGCCAGGTGTGGATTTGGGAATCGAAGGCAACTTGACGATAGTGGCCTTGATTCGGTTGGCCGGGCACGCCAAGCGGATCATACATGCCTGTAACATTGCCGTAGGCATCATATTCATTTCTGACAGTTGAGCGGAAGGTGTTGTTTGTAATGCTAATCCAGTCGCGGACAAGGGTTGGACTTCCTAATGAGACAAAGCCCAAATTGTTGCCCGAGAAGTTTTTATCATCATAAAAAACCTGTTTTCTAGCAAAAATGTTGCTATTTATGTCCGTGACATCCTCTTCAGCGAGACGATTTAACAGCCAAATATTTGTGCCACTGGGGTATTCTGCAGAAAATTGACGATAATACAGCCGCTCGTCATTCCCGGCAGCACGATTTCCATCCACCACCTGGCCATAGTCAGCTGAAAAAATCTGGTTTCCGAAATTGTCGTAATCGAATGCCTTTTCGAGCGTGATTGCATTGGTTTCCTGACCGAGTTCAACCAATTCCATCAACTCGTCACTCTCGTAGGGGAATGTGACAATGCGTGATTCGTTTGTAAAAGTTGGCAGGTTAAGAGGGCGCGGAATCCACGAATTGGTTTGACGGTAGAAAATCTGCCCCATGGCGGTGTCCGTTTCAACTCGGAGCGTCTTTCCTTTGAGCGATTCGTTGGTTTTACCGGTGTTGAATCGAAATTGCGTAATTAGCGTAGGTGCCCCCTGGCTGTCGTTTCCGAATTCTGATTGTGTGGCATTTTCGAATCCCCTGAATTGATGCTCTATAGGATCGTAGTAGTCATTCGCATACGAGAATTGATTGGTGTAAGCGTCGCCCAAACCGTCGCCCTCGACGATTTGTGATACAGCCGGTATGGCGAATGGACAAACACTGGTCCAGGCGTTACCCGCACTCGCATCTTGAGTTAAGAAATCAGTTGAACTCGAATAGTAAACGTTTAATGTCCCCCCAAGTGTCGTGGTAACCTTATTTAACAAGTTTGCTTTACCACTCGGAAATAGGTCAATGAATTGGATGAACCCATCCTGATTCTGATGCCATATGATGTCTGTAGAACCGTTGCCATTAATATCGGCAAAACGAACAGCCGTTTGACCGGACTCATAAGGTGGCGTGTTATATAAAATAAATGGCCCAGCCCAGTTCGTGCCATTTTGGTTGAACCAAATTTTTACATCACCGTTCTCGACAATCAACAAATCGGCGAGGCCATCTTGGTTAATATCGACCAAATGTGGGCCGGATGTTCCGTTATTCGGCAGAAGTTCAGATTGGTCCGGTCCTCCGGTCATGAGGTATGGGGGAGCGAAATTTCCCAGGCCAAGGTTCAGGCATACCTCAGTGTTATCTGTGCCGTTGAGTTGGACAAAATCTTGCAAGCGGTCACCGTTAATGTCTGCGAATTGCCAAGGGTCCGCCCCTGCAAAATCGAATTGAACTCCTGGGGGCATGTCAACGAGGCTGTAAATATTCGGTTTACCGAGATAATTACAAGTATAGAGCGCCTCCAGGATGCCACTGTTCGGATCAAGGCGTAGAATATCCATGGCCTTGTCATCGTCGAGATCCACAAATTGCACCTCGTTGTCGGACAGTCCAATGCCACTTTCCGTCTGATAAATCTGATTTTCACCTAACGCGGTCGGTGAAACGAAATCATAATAATAAAACTGCGTTCCAGAGCTGTCTTGCGCCAGCATGAGCTTGACCTTCCCATCTCCATTCAAATCAACCAACCTGACGCCAGTCTGGCCAAGACTAGTACCTGTGACCGGAGGCGGATTGGTGATAGATAGGGAAAGCGGCCAAATGTTTGTTCGAGCGCCAGGATTGATCAGTGAACGCCAAGTGTTGTCACTGTTGATCAATATGTCAGGTAGTCCGTCGTGGTTGATGTCGACGAATTCCGCGCGACCTCCTCCACCCTCGTTGTCAAAAGAAAAATTCTGTTCTTGAGAATCAAAGCTTAAAGTGTGAACTTTCGGATGATTCGTAAAATTGAAAGGAGTATATGCAAATTTCGTTGGAGGCAAATAATCAACATTTACTTGGGAGCCAGCGTTGGTGAGACTGCGGGCATCCCCGAACTCGGTCACGGAACTCAATAGTAATACATTTGCATTGGTGTTATATCCAAACTGCCAATGGCGAATACGACGCGAACCAAAAACAACGGTTATTGAATCGAGCTGTAGGCGATTCGTAATTGCAAATCGAGGGCGGCAGTCAACAAATGGGTCGGGGCGGCTCGAATAGGCGAATTTTACTGAAAACATGGAGCTGGCTTGAGAAGTGTGAAGCCCGTAATCGATTTGACTCGGGTAAATTTGACCTGAGTCCTGGATATAACCAAATCGCACAAGGTTGCCCTTGGGATCAATCGACGAATCAACCATCCAGCGGAACGTGCCGTTCGTACCCCAATCAAGCCGGGACTGACTTGTGGAGCCAAACGTCAGAGTAGTACCATCAGGAACGTTTCCATTCCAGCCTCCGTTTGTAGTTTGTGCATAGCGAACAAATAACGATTCGATTTTTTGGCGATAGGAATTATCAGCCAGATGAACCAGCTCCTCGGCGTTTTCATCACAAAAAAAGTCAGAAGGAATATATCGTGGCAACCCCTTATCTGTTTGCCGCGATATATAAGGCAGCTTGCATTTCCAACCAAAACCCAACATGCCATTTTCATTCCCTGGACTGTACTCGAGTGCAAGTGTTGGGTTCCCCCCTCGAACAGACGGCAACTTTAATGGCACCAGGTAATCAAAAGTGCCGGAGTTGAGTTGAGGCTGAAATTTTTCTCCCAATCCTTCCATCGAACCAGGTCCACTTGGAAGAGAGATAGCTTGAGGTGAAACACCGGTTGTGTTCGCGAGGCAAAAAGTCACTCTTGCATGAAAAATGAGTAAAGTAATCAGGCCTCGCAGAACACTCCGCCACAGACTTTTACAGTTACGTTCCCGAAACACACTAAGGAAATGCGCATGGAAATTTAGTGAGAGGCGACTCATTTAATGTGAGAATGGCGACATATGCGAATATTGCCGACCGCTAAATTCGTATTTGCATTTTCCTGATTCCTTCAATACTTGATGATGTAATTCACATTTACATTCTTTGGGCGAGTTTCCCTTCCTCCCGTGGAAAGGGTTTGAACCGCGCCCCAACCTTCATCAACGCATCTGACAAGATTCGTGTAACTGACGCTCTGATATGTACCATATTTAGAATAATAAGCTTGCTGAACCGAATGATTGTGGCTCACCAGAGCATCCAATTGATAACTGCCGATAGCATTACCGGAATTACCACCACTAAAAATGTTTGTTCGAAATGTGATATCATCAGGGTCAGAAAAAGAGTCGGATCTGGAACCATTAAGGCCCCGAAGGAAAACCCCTCGCAAATCTGGGAGATTGAACGTAGTTGAGCCGTCACCTGAGCCAGATGCATTACCGATTACTCCGTAAAGAGATCCATAATTTGTCCGGCTAACCAGTGAGCCATCGCAAAGCAGCCAACCTGGAGGGGCAACTATTCCCATGTATGCAACAATCGTCCCCGGCGGAGAGAGAGCGTTGGCCAAATTGGAAACGAGTGAAAATGCGACTTGAGCCTGCGCTGCCTGTTGAGCCGAAAAAGCAAACGGCACGCTTAACAATTGTTGCCGAGGCAGAATTTCCGATGCGCCAGAAACGGCGATACCATTACTGATCGCGACCGTGACACCAAGAAAACAATTGCTTCCGATAAACGCATACGCAAGATTGTTAACCGCTGGCGTGACTCCCGGAATCGAGCTTCCGCTGGGCGAACCAAGAATGACATCAAATATGCCATTCGCCTGAACAGTAACACTTTGCTGTTGCTCCCAAATGAGATCGCTGGTTCCTGTCGCAATTGGTGAATCCCAAATGCGAAACTGAATGGCGTATAATCCCGCCGGCAAAGGAACACCCGTCTGGCTGGTCAACTGCCCTTGGTAGTTAATCAGAGCCGGAACCGACTGCGAAAAGCCAGCAATGCCGGTAAGTAAAAACGATAACCACACCGCGAAAGTGAAAAGGTGATTTAATTTCGTTTTCATATGGCAATTGAGCAACTGAGTACGT
>Ga0302321_100005369_pt1 | contig 11222 bp, 10 predicted proteins | sample Fen_T0_1_FD_202505 | JGI IMG/M metagenome (GOLD analysis project Ga0302321, IMG submission 202505) | Peat permafrost microbial communities from Stordalen Mire near Abisko, Sweden - Fen_T0_1 | ecosystem: Environmental > Terrestrial > Soil > Wetlands > Permafrost | place: Sweden: Abisko...
TGGGGATCCAAGGACTTGAACACCGGCGCGCTGAGCGGCGACGATGAGGCAGTAAAGGAAGGCGTTGTTGGCGGCCTGACTAGGTTTGAGCAGGAACTGCCGCTGGGTGCAGCGTCGGGTGATCAAATAGGTCCGGCCAGGAAGTACCTTCTCGAGGCAAAGGCATGTTGGACTTGTCGGATCGGCGCCGGAAAAGTTGCTCGAAAATCAACCTGGGAGGGCATCCCCCGGAGGGGATCCCCCGATCCCTCAACCTGCGAACCCGCAACCCCGATCCCGCAACCTGGGAGGGGATCCCCGGAATCAACCTGGGAGGGGATCCAGGAAAATCAACCTGGGAGGGGATCCAGGTCTACTTGCCGAGCTGGCTGACGTCTCTCACGGCGCCGGTGTCCGCGCTGGTGGTCATGGCGGCGTAGGCAAGCAGCGCGGCCGAGACTTTGCGCTTGCGGTCTTGCGGCTTCCACGCGGCGGCACCACGGGCTTCCATGGCGGCGCGGCGCTTGGCCAATTCCTGATCGCTGATGGCCAGGTGGATGCGGCGGTTCGGGATGTCGATCTCGATGCTGTCGCCGTCGTTTACAAGGCCGATGGTCCCGCCGCAGGCCGCCTCAGGCGACGCGTGGCCGATGGAAAGACCGGCCGTGCCGCCCGAAAATCGCCCATCGGTGAGCAGGGCGCACTTCTTGCCGAGGCCGCGCGACTTGAGGTAGCTCGTCGGGTACAGCATCTCCTGCATGCCGGGCCGCCCTTGGGGCCTTCGTAGCGAATGACGACCACGTCACCCTCGACCACCTTGCTGCCCAGGATTCCTTCGACGGCCTGGTCCTGGCTTTCGAACACGCGCGCCTTGCCGGTGAACTTCCAGACGGATTCGTCCACACCGGCGGTCTTCACGATGCTGCCTTTTTCAGCCAGGTTTCCGTAAAGCACCGCGAGGCCGCCGTCCTGCGAGTAGGCGTGCTGTTTGTCGCGAATGCAGCCACCCACGCGGTCCACATCGAGCGACTCGTACTGGCGGCTTTGGCTGAACGCCTCTTGGGTGGGAACGCCGCCGGGAGAGGCGCGATAGAAGTCCGGCACGCTGCCGCTCTTCTGGGCGACCACGTCCCATGCGCTGATGGCCTCGCCGAGGGACTTGCTGTGAACCGTGGTGGTGCCGCGATGGATGAGGCCCGCACGATCGAGCTCGGCGAGAATGCCGAATACGCCGCCGGCGCGGTGAACGTCTTCCACGTGGTACTTGTTGGTCGCGGGCGCGACCTTGCACAGGCAGGGCACCTTGCGCGAGATGCGGTCGATCTCGGCCATGGTGAACGGCACTTCCGCTTCGTGTGCGACGGCCAGAAGGTGCAGCACGGTGTTGGTGGAACCGCCCATGGCCACATCCAGCGACATGGCGTTCTGGAAGGCCTCGAAGGTCGCGATGGATCGCGGCAGAGCGGAGGCGTCGTCCTTTTCATAGTAGCGCTTGCACAGCTCGACGGCCACGCGACCGGCTCGCAGGAACAGCGCCTTGCGGTCGGCGTGGGTGGCCACCAGGGTGCCATTGCCGGGCAGGGACATGCCGAGGGCCTCGGTCAGGCAGTTCATGGAATTCGCGGTGAACATGCCCGAGCACGATCCGCAGGTCGGGCAGGCCGAGCGCTCGTACGAGGCAACGTCTGTGTCCGATACCGCCGGGTCGGCGGCCTGCACGATGGCGTCGATGAGATCGGCGTGGACGACCTTGCCGTCTTGAAGCTTGACCTTGCCGGCCTCCATCGGACCGCCGGAGACGAAGACCGACGGGATGTTGAGCCGCATAGACGCCATCAGCATGCCGGGCGTGATCTTGTCGCAGTTGGAGATGCACACCATGCCGTCGGCGCAGTGGGCGTTCACCATGTACTCGACACTGTCGGCGATGACCTCGCGCGAAGGCAACGAGTACAGCATGCCGTCGTGCCCCATGGCGATACCGTCGTCGATGGCGATGGTGTTGAATTCCTTCGCCACGCCGCCCGCGGCTTCGATCTCTCGCGCCACCATCTGGCCGAGGTCCTTCAAGTGGACATGGCCGGGGACGAACTGGGTGAAACTGTTGACCACGGCGATGATGGGCTTGCCGAAGTCCTCTTCCTTCATTCCGGTGGCGCGCCAAAGCGAACGTGCGCCAGCCATGTTGCGACCGAAGGTGGAAGTGCGAGAGCGATACTGTGGCATGCGGGGTTCCTACCATGACGGGAAGGGCAAGCAAATCCCAGGCGGCGACCACGAACCAGCGCGTAATACGGTCGAGCCGCCAGGCTCATCGGATTTGCGCGGTTCGCAGAACCTCTCGTGCCTTCATGAGGGAGAAGCCGACCAGGTTCCGTCCAGGCCATCGCCGCGGCTGGGGCAAGAACGGGTCGCCCAGATCGAGGCCAGAGCTCCACACCGTATCGAGGGCGCTGGCCTGCACCAGCACAGCGGGCCAGGTGGACGACAGGTAGGCCGCTAGCTCGGGCAACGCACCGAACTTCGCGCGGCTGGCCTCGTCCATCACCCGCTCTCGCTCGGCGATCCACACCTCTTCACGAAAGCCTGTCACACGGCGGCCAAGCTCGCGCGCCTGACCAGCCGACGTGGTGCGAAGGATCTTGGCTGCGATGGCGTGGTCCCCGAATAGAAGAGCTTTGCCGTGCATGAAGTGGTGCTCGGCGCTGCCGAAGTGGCCGGCGTTGGTCGCGAAGGGCGTCGGAGTCCAAGGGGCAAGCCAACCCAAGGGAGGCGCGCCTCCCCAGTCCGGGAACGGAAGGTAGGTCGGCTCGGCGCCGGCAAGGACCGCCTCGGCCAGGGCCTCGACAGTAAGAGGCATCGGGCTGGCGGGCCAAGTCATACCCATCACCCACCTTTACCAGCTGACAGGCAGCGGGCGTGTTTCCGACGAATTGCCAGCGCATGAATTTCACACCCGCTGGCCTTCCGGCGCGCGCCCCCTCGCCCGAAAGGTCGTATTCTGCGGGCAATGACGCTGACCGCTCTCTACTTCGCTTACGGCGCCCACATGGACATCGCGACACTTCGCGAGCGGGCTGGCGACGTCCAGGTGTCTTGCCCGGCCCGCCTGGCCGGGTACCGGCTCGGCTTCTTCGGCCACGACCCAGTCTGGGACAGCGGCACCGAAACGCTGGTGACCGAGGCAGCGGCAGAGACCTGGGGCGTCCTCTTCCAACTGCGGGCCGCTGAGTGGGAGCGTCTCGACACGTGCATGGGCGCTACGCTCGAGGGTAACGGCGCGCATTTTCACTATCCCGTCGACGTGGAGACGACCCTCGGTGAGCGGCTGGAAGTGCGCACGTTTCGGAAATCCGTTCAGGGCGAGCCAAGGCTGCCCAGCAGCGAGTATGTCGCCTTCCTGGTCGCTGCGGCCACGTCCCGAGAGTTGCCTGCCGGCTATTGCGAGCATCTCCGTGCCCTTCCCACCTCACCGGCCGGGTATCCAGTGCCGCGAAGAGACCCGGCCAAGCGGCGGCACTTGCACATGCTCTGAGCGAAAATTCCCCTTCGGCGCACCGCGGATAGGCGCGCGCCAGGGTTCATGTTGCGGCCCAGGCAAAGCCCGTGGCGGCAGCCCGGTTCGGCGGTACAATGCCCCACTCCGTGAGCGACAACGACCCTTCGCTGAGCAAGACCGAACCGCAGGCGGCTCCGCCGCAGGCTGATCGTGCGCCGGGTGCAGCTCGCTTCGATCCGCTGGTGGGAACCACGCTGGCCGAGCGCTACGAGATCGTTCGTCGCATCGGCGAGGGCGGCATGGGCGCGGTCTACGAAGCCCGCCACAGCATCATCGGCAAGCGCGTCGCTATCAAGGTGTTGCTGGAGAAGTTTCTGGAAAACGAGGAGCTGATTGCGCGGCTCTTGCAGGAGGCGCGTCTGGCCAGCTCCATCGGCCACCAGAACATCGTGGATGTCACCGACTTTGGCACCACCCGCGACGGCCGCGCCTTCGTGGTCATGGAATTTCTCGACGGCGAGCCGCTGTCCGAGCTGATCATGCGCGACGCCCCGCTGCCGGTCGAACGCAGCCTGGCCATCGTGAATCAGATCGCGAGCGCTCTCGGGGCTGCGCACGCCAAGGGAATCGTTCACCGGGACGTGAAGCCCGAGAACGTGTACCTGGTCCGCCGTGGCGACGCAGATTTCGTCAAGGTGGTGGACTTCGGCGTGTCGAAGGCCGTGCATGCGCACGACGAGAATGGGCCTGAATGGCAGCGCCTCACGCGCACCGGCGCGGTGCTGGGGACGCCGCTGTTCATGTCGCCCGAGCAGGCCAGCGGCAACGAAGACATCGACCAGCGCGCGGACATCTGGGCCGTCGCGCTGATCCTGTACGAGTGTCTGACTGGCGAGCTTCCCTTCCGTGGCAACAACTACCTCGGCGTGGTGTCGCAGATCCTCAACAAGGACGCGCAGCCCCCCTCGGCTCTGCGGCCCGAGCTGGGGATTCCAGTGGCGGTCGACCGGCTGGTGATGCACGGGCTGGAAAAGGATCGCAATCGGCGCTACCAGGCGATGGAGGCCATGGGACGCGACATCGAGCGGCTGCTGGCCGGTGAACCGGGAATGGTCGTGGATGAGGCTTCGCCTCCGGGAGCGGAGCCGGTGTTTCGTTCGCGCAGCCGATGGCCATGGCACGTGGCCGTGACCTCGGTCTTCGTCGTGGGGATTGGCACCGCTGCGCTGCTGGCCCGCGGCGGCGGCAAGCCATCCGCTGCGGCCTTGCCTCCAGCGCCCGTCCTGGGGCCAACCCCCAAGCCGAGGGCCGTCGCTCTGGTTCCCGCACCGGTGGCGAAGGCCGACCTGGTGACTCCGCCCACACCGCCTTCCACCTCTTTGCTCGAACCCATCCGTCGGACGGGCAAGCTGCACGCAGGCCATGCTACGCTCGCACCCGCCGCGTCGGCGCCCGCCGCACCTACCGCCGCAACCAAGAAAAGCAAGGCCGACGACAAAGTTGCACCTTCGCCCTATACTTCGCCCCAGGCTCCGTAGTGCGCGTACTGTTCGGTTCGCTCGTTCTCTCGCTCTTTCTGCAAGCACCTGCCTCGCATGCGCAGGCATTGGACACGCTTGAACGCGCGCACCAGCACTACCAGTCGGGCGTGAGCCTTTTCGAGTCGGGCAACAAGGAACAGGCCCTGGTCGAGTTCGAGCTGGCCGACGAAATCGTGCCCAAGCCAGAGAACGTCTTCATGATCGCCCAGTGCGAGTATCACCTGGGCAGACTGGTGGAAGCGCGAACGCATTACCGTGCCTACCTGGCCGCCCACGCCCAAGGCGAGCTGGCGGATCTGGCGCGGTTGCGCGTCGAGGCCATCAATCGCCGTCCCGGCGTCTTCGTGATCAACACAGTTCCCGACGACGTGGACGTGCGCATCGAGGGTGCCGGGCAAATCATCACCAGCCAGGCACCCAACGAATTTCCCGTCCCACACGGGCGCTACCGCGTGACGGTCTCCAAGCCGAACTTCGCCATCGAAACCCGCGAGGTCTCCATCGAAGTGGCGGAGACCAAGCCACTGTTCTTCAAGCTGGAGCCAATCCCCGCGCACCTCATCATTCGGACCAATCCACCCGGCGCCGCGTTGTTCGTGCGTGGCAACCGCACCCGGAACCCCTACGTCCAGGACGTGCCCCCCGGGGTCTACGAAATCTACGCCGAAGCGTCGTACTACCAGCCCAAGCGCGAAACCATCACGCTGGGACCGGGCGAGACTCGTGAGGTCGATTTCCCCCTGACCTACATTCAGCGTTCGGGGCGGCCCGAGCTCATCGGCTTTTGGAGTGGAATCGGGGCTGTGGGTGGCGGTCTGGCCGTTCTGACCCAGGGAAATCCGACAAATCAAAGCCTGCCACTCGTGAGCACCATGTTCGGCGCGGGGATGTTGGCGGGTGGACTGGGTCTAGGCGTTCTCTCGTCCACTACGCCGTTGGTTCCAACCTATATCCGCGACAACCTGGCGCTGTTCCGCATCGGCGCCATGTGGGTCGGTGACCTGGAGGGCGCCACCCTCGCCATGGCGCTCGCCGCGCCCCAATCGCCCGACAATCCTAGCCAAAGCTGGACACCGACCTTCTTGGGGGGCCTCGGGGGATTGGCCGCCGGAGCGGTTGCGGGTTGGTGGCTCGACGACAAGGCACCGAATTACGGTCGTGTCGCCATGATCCAAAGCGCAGCACTGCTCGGTACCGCCGTTGGGGCCCTTGCAATTTCGGCCTTCAGATGGTCGCCCACCGAACCCACCAGCCCCAGCCTTACCGCCGATGAGGCTACAAAAGCCAAGTACCGCACCGACCAAAATCAATACCGCAGCCACCTCAAGGAACGGTTGGCGTGGGGCATGCTGGCGGGCCTGAATACCGGTCTGGTTGCCGGCCTTTCACTTGCCTACCTGCCGGATCAACGAAGCTATGGACCGACCTGGCAGAGGGTCGTGATGGTGGATTTGGCCGGGCTCGCCGGGGCGTTGCTGGCCAGCGCCGTCGAGGCCTGCTCTCGGCGCACCGAGGTAAAGAGCTACTGTGCGAACGACAACGTCCAGCTCAACGATCGCACTGCACGCTTTGCATTGATCGGTGCTGGCTTGGGCCTCTTCACCGGCTGGCTCCTCACGACCAACTACGATGAGGCTGGCGAGTCTCGGCCGACGCGCCCGGCGCTGTCCCTGCTTCCCATGCCCGGCGCCTTGCCAATCCAGTCGAGGACGGGCAGCGCTGAGCTGGTGCCTGGGCTCATGTCACAGGGACGATTCTGATTTCCACTACATGTGCATCCCCTCGACGGGGCGGCCCTGACGGTGGCTCTCGAACCGGACCTGGTGAGCTGTCTGGTCGAAACCAAACGGCAAAATGTCGGCGCCAGCGCGGATCTGCAGCGAGACCTCGCTGACCGACGGATCTTTCTCCACGAAGACCAGGCCCGCGACTCGGCCACCGGGAAAGAGGGTGCTCTTGCGAAGGGCGGCGGTGGACCAGTTGGCTCGTTCCAGCTCGTAGGCCGACGCTTGGTGGAAATTGGCCTGTTCGGCCGCGCGAAGCGACGCGGCGGTTTCTCCTGCGGCGATGAGAGGGGCGGTCATGCCATTTCCGTGTCTTGTAGTCGCCCCGGCCACTACCGCGGTGGCCTCGAGCAGCATCATCGCACCGAAGAACGCCTCGTCGTTGGCTGCGCCGGCAGTTCTGCGCGACTCGGCCACGTCTAAATCGAGCAGTGCTTGTTCTGGATTCGTCACGTAACGGCTCTTGCTGCACATCCGTGTCGGCGGTTGGCCCTTCTGCGCACACGTGACGTAGTAGAAGCGGGCTGGATCGACCAGGATTGGTTTGTCGGACAGGCTTTCGATTTCTACGCGGAAGGCAAGGTGGTTGCCTTGCTCGCGTACGAACGCAACCGCTGCGCGTGCGCCTTGTCCCCGCTGACTGGTCACTGCCGTCCCGCCGATCCACACCAGCTCTTTCGACTGAGGCGCAAGTCTCAGTACGGGCGCGGGCATCATGCATCCCGCAACCAGCACCATGGAGACAATCGGTATAACCCAGAATGAAGGACAACAATTGAGACTGGCCACTTGGGTCTGCACAGCAACTCCGGTGCCAGCGATTTATGCCGTCGGTACCGCCCAACGGTCACGGTGGATTCGTTGACTGTGGCGGGTAGGTCACGCTGCCGGGCCGGCCTGTGGCGGCAAGGCCACACCGAATCGCCTGGCTACGGACGACGACGTTTGAGTACCACGAAATCGCCTGCGCTGTGGACGACCTCGAAGCCCGCGCGCTCGGCGAGTCGCGCCTGGTTCGAATCGCGCCTGGCGAGCACATGACTGAAGAGAGGATTGTCGAGGAGGTCGGACTTGAATTGCACTTGCGGGAGGCTGCGGCCGAACCAAAGGTAGCCGCCCACGTAGAGCGGCTCGTCGTAGATGAGCCCGGTCAGGTCGGCTTGCCGGCCCACCCATGCCTGTGCCGCAAACCGTGCCGGCGGTAACGTGAAGTCGTTGCCGCCACAGTGAAGGCCGCCATCGACGAGGAGACCGACGATCACCGCGGCGGCCAGGGAAAGCCGAAGCCGGGGCGAGCGGGGCCAGCGCGCATGGTCCGCCTTTGCACGTCCTGCCCAGGTACCGATGTACCCGCCTGCCGCGATGAGGACGAGCGGCCAAAACAGGGTCACGAAGCGCTCTTCTTTGTGACCGAGGAAGCTGTGCAGGCCGACCACCGCAACCGCGGCCAACACCAAGGCCCAGCTTTGCCGAAGGCCGAGCGCGCACGCCAGTGCCAGCACTGCGAGTCCGTAGGGCAGGCGATGGAAGAGCTGAGCCCAGTACCACTTCATGGGCAGGGTACCGAAGAACGCGTCGGCACCTCCTTCGACGAAGTTGAACTGGACGTAGCGGACGTACGACGCAAAGAAGCTTTTCCAGGTGATGAGGTCGAGGAACCCAAAAAGCAGCAAGACCGCAACGGATGCGAGAACTACCACGGCGAGCTGTCGAAAGCGGCGACCGACCAGCAGCCAAATTCCGAGCACAGGTGCGACCAGGCCGTATTGCACGCGAAGCCCGACACCGAGGCCCAGCATGGCGCCGACAAAGAGTGCCTTGACGTAGCGTCGCGCCGGCACGGCCTCGACCAGTTCGCCGGCTAGCACCAGTGCGACGGTCAAACAGAGGGTCGACGCCAATTCGCTGAAAGTGTGGACCGAAAACCGCACCAGCCAAGGGAAGCAGGCGCAGAGCGTGGCGGCGGCTAGCCCGCCTTGCCAGCCACGATCTCGAGATGGAACCCCTGGGAGGGTTTCTATCCCTTCCCGCGTTTCGGCTCCGCGGGGCGGCTCGCTGGCCAGCTGGGGGTGCGCGCCCAGCCTGCGTGCCACGAGCGATCCGCCACGCCAGCCCGCCCACACGAGCGCCAGACTCAGCAGCGCCCAGTGGAGCCGGAGCAGCCTGGCCACTCCAACGCCACTATGCAGGCCGAGCTTGAGAAGCAGCGCCATCCACGCGCCGTTGTACCCGGGCAGCGCCCACGAACGCACGCCGCGCCGCCATTCCCACGTTTCCACGCCAGCGCCGGTGAGGTGGTGCCACGCGGGTTCGAGGTACTGGAAGAACTCGTCGGGGTGGTGGGGATTCTCGGAGACCAGCGCGATGATACGGGCAACAAGGCCAAGAACGAAGACCGCCCCGAGAGCAAGCGTGACCTTGCGCTTGGTCATTGGCCCCACGTTTCCAGTTCGTAGACTCGCACGAGGTCGTTCTTGTCGTTCGGCTCGAATTTCACGCGAACGCCGCGCACCTGGGTGCATGCAAGCTGGTGGGTAGCGACCGAATCTTGGTTGTCTTCCACGTGGAGTGCGGGACCGATTCCGTGCGCCGTCAGGCAGGCCACCGTGTAGCGACGAAGCGTGAGTGCTGAATTCTCGACGACGCCAGCGTGGTGCAGAACCACACGCTCCAAATTGTGGGGCTCACGCCAGAGCACCTCGACCCAAGGATGCGGATCCTGCGCGCCCGAGGCCCACTTCTCCACCAGATCCGGGGTGGATTTCCCGTCAACCAGAAACATCGGGTGGTGGTGGTTGCCCCAATCGCCGAAATACGAGCTGGCGCGCACCGTGGGGCCGTACTGCCACGAGGACAAGTTGTGAACGTGCGCCGGCGGCGTCTGCTGGCGGGGGAGCGTCGCTTCGAAGTGCCCGTCGGCCAGAGCGAAGCAGACCAGCCCGAAGAGCCACGCTCCCGCAACCAGGGCGAGCGCGCCCCACCGCAGGCGTGGCCACCTGCGGTGTGATCGGGATCCGCCGAGCGACGAGGTCACCTTGGGTGCATATCATGGCGGCGGATCGAAGGTACAGTCGGGCGTGGCATCGAACCTGGTAAGCAAGGTCGGCGAGGCAGTGTGGCAGAGGCCGCCGCGGCTAGAACTTCGGGATTCGCAGGGTCTTGCTGACCATCAAGCTGCCCGAAAGCGCGAACATCATGACCAGCGGATGAAGTCCGATGGGGCCCAGGCGCACGACACCGAACCACAGGCTGTCGCCGTGGCGGCCACCCAAGGCAGCGATGGCGAGCACGGCGGCCAGGAGCACGCTGCTGGGGATGGGCGTGCCTTCGAAGTACTTCACTTTGTCGCCACCCGCGGACAGCGTCTCGGCGGTGACGTTGAAGCGGGCCAGGCGGCTGACCCCGCAGGCGACGAAGTAGAGCAGCACGACGACGTCCAGCGCGGCCTGCAGACCGGCGGCGAATCCAAGCGCGGCCGGAGCCACCCCGAAGGAAATCACGTCGGCCAGCGAGTCGAGCTCACGGCCCAGGATGGAATGCTGATGGCGAAAGCGGGCGACCCGACCGTCGAGCGCATCGAAGACGAGTGCAATCGGACACAGGAACGCGGCCAGGAAGAAGAGCCAGCGCGTTCCCGACTGCAAGAACGCCATGGCGGCGAAGACCGATCCCGTTCCGCAGGCAGCGTTGCCCAGGGTGAACACGTCCGCGAGGTGGAACTCGCGAAACATCGAGAAGTGGCGCCGCGGTTCCGTTCCCATGTCCTGCCGCCGTCTCTATTTCTTCGTGTCGTCGTTCATCAGGACGCGCACGGGTTTGATCTTCCAGATGTCTTCGCAATATTCGCGAATCGCGCGATCCGACGAGAACTTGCCCATGCGAGCGGTGTTGAGGATGGACATGCGCGTCCACTGCTTGGTGTCCTTGTACGCGGCCGACACTTTGCTTTGACAGTCGACGTAGGCCGCAAAATCGGCGAGCAGCATGAAGTCGTCGTGGTCGAGCAGGTTCTTGACCAGGCCCTGGAATAGCACGCGGTCGCCGCGCGAAAAGAAGCCGGAAGCCAACAGTTCGATGGCCTCGTTCAATTCGGGATTGGTGGCATAGATGTCGCGAGGCTTGTAGCCGTCGGCTTGCATCTTCAGTACTTCGGCTGCAGTCAGGCCGAAGAGGAAGAAGTTATCCGCGCCGACTTCGTCGCGAATCTCGATGTTGGCGCCGTCGAGAGTGCCGATGGTCAGTGCGCCGTTGAGCGCAAACTTCATGTTGCCGGTGCCCGAGGCTTCCTTGCCAGCGGTGGAGATCTGCTCGGATAGATCGGCAGCAGGGTAGATCCGCTGGGCGTTTTTCACGTTGAGGTCGGGCAGAAAGACGATGCGCAAGCGCCCCTGCATCTCGCGGTCGTTGTTGATGACCTCG
>Ga0302321_100005370_pt1 | contig 11220 bp, 14 predicted proteins | sample Fen_T0_1_FD_202505 | JGI IMG/M metagenome (GOLD analysis project Ga0302321, IMG submission 202505) | Peat permafrost microbial communities from Stordalen Mire near Abisko, Sweden - Fen_T0_1 | ecosystem: Environmental > Terrestrial > Soil > Wetlands > Permafrost | place: Sweden: Abisko...
CGCGGCTACAACTGACCCCAAGACCGGCCAGAGTCTCTATAAGGCGGCCCGCGATCAATATGCCGGTGACGCTGAGGTGCGCAACGCACTGCAGTCGGGCCGGGACGAGATCTTCGGGCAGGCGGGTATGACTCCCCAGGCCATCCGCGACAAGGTAGCCAACATGTCCTTCGCCGAAAAGGACGCGCTCCGGACCGGAGCGGCGGAAAGTCTGTTCCAGACGATTGGCAACACTCCGCTCACCTCCAACGTGGCAGGCAAGCTGGCGAACGTGCCCAACGTGCAGCAGAAGCTGGCAGCCATGTTCGACAAACCTGGGGAGTACCAGCAGTTCATGTCGGCACTCCAACAGGAAATGCAGAACTTCAATCAGGCGAAGACGCTTTTGGCTACGCAGGCCCGGTCGAAGGCTGCGGCGGCTGCGTCTGACCTTGATCCTTCCGGACACGCTGGCGAGGCCGCTTATGAATCGACCCTTGCCGCGTCCGGTCACCCCCTCTGGGCAGGTGCGAGGGCCGCCAAGTGGGTCGGCAACCGTCTTATGTCTAACCCGACAGCAGACCAAGCCGCTGAGCTGCTTGCGATCCAAAACAATCCAGCGGGCCGTACCCAGCTTGACATGCTCAAGCAACAGGCTGCGCAGCTCGCTGCGCGTCAGGGTACCGGCAATCTGGCTGGTCTTGGGGCGGCGGGCGCTACTGGTCCAGCCCTCGCACCTGAGCCCTGGGGCAACACGGAGCAGCAATAATGCCTTCAGTATCGCAAAAGCAGGCTAACCTGATGTCGGCCATCAAGCATGGCTGGCAGCCTCCCGCAGGTATGCACGCCCCGTCGATGGCAGTGGCTGAGGAGTTCCATGCTGCTGATAAGAAGGCAGGCAAGTATATGCACGCTGAGGGGGGCAAAGTTAGTAATCTGGGTCGGTTCATGGACCTAATGGCTAAATATGTGCCTGAGACTGAATATGGGCAGAACTCTCACGAATATGCCGACTTACTCCACGCCCATCAATGGAATCCTAAGGTATCGAAGAAGGACTGGGATACCTACATGCACGCTAAGGATGTGCTTGCTACCGTGATGCATCCTGAGGTAGTGACAGCCTTGAAGGATCTAGTAGATAAATATGGGATGAAGCTTAATAAGCCCGTTGCTACTTTCCGTGGGTTATCCTTCTTGGGGGATAACTCAGAGTTGCTGAAGCCGGGGGCCGCTTTGAGGAGCGAGTTGCCCCAATCAACCTCTTTAGATGAGGACGTGGCCCGCGTGTTTACGGGGTACGACAAAGACGCCCTAATAAAAATCCATAACCCCGCTGGCTCTAAATTGCTCCCGCAGCCCCTGTCTGGGCAATCTGAGCTTCTGCTACCCCACGGGGACGAAGGGGCTCTCAGGGTTTTAGGCGTCGGTTCCGACCCAATCGGGGGAAATACGCCCCTGGTGACTGCGATACGTAAGGCTGACGGAGGCCAAGTGGATATCACGAACCCCCAGGTTCAGCAGGATTTGCTGCGAGCGCGGGCGACCCCTACACCGAGCAAGTCCGAAAACTTTTTGAACCTGATCTCACACGCGGCAGACCGGGCGACCGCCACGGTTACCGACGATCCGCATCATGCTTTAGCCCGAGTCGCGTCTGGCTTGGCCTCGCAGGTTGCAGGTCAGACGCGACCGGGGTCGGGGAAGGTTGAATTCGGCAGGCTACCCAATCTCGTAGATGAGATACGCTCGCTTCCGGCTGGCCTTACTGACCTAGGGATGGCGGGGGTTAACGTCCTGGGCGGACTGTCGGACAAATATTTCAATACGCATATGCCTGGGAGCTTGGGGGACTCGCTATCCAGGCTGAGGGATGCGGCCAATGCCTACGTGGACAAGAACGGGGACCCTGCCCCTGCTTGGTCCCGCCGCGCCGAGGCGGACGCCAACGCTACGCATCAGGCCGTCAACCGGGCAATGAACCTGTCTGCCCCCAAGGGCTTCACCGAGAACCTTGCGGACGCAACTGGCACGATGCTCGGACAGTTGCCCATCCCAGGGGCCGAGGCCAAGACGGTAACTCGCGGAGCCAAGGCCGGGCTAGGCGCGCTCGTCAAGGCTATTCCAGAGTACCTGGGGCCTACGATCCGGCCCAGCCTACGTAACTACGCGACTGGCGCTCTCGGCGGGGGTGCCCTCGGGGCACTGGCCAGCCCCTCCGAGGCACAGCCCTTGACACAGAGCCCAGACAGTGGTATAATAGGGCCTAAGACCCGATTTGAAGCGGCCGGGGGTCCGGTGCGCATGGGCAAAGGCGGTAAGGTGTCCACTATTGTAGACGCGGTGAAGGAGCTTCTGAAGCAAGTGGCTGACCCAGCCTCGTGGGAGAAGCTTAAGGAATTGGTTGTATCTCATCCCGACCCGGCCGTGCATAGCGTCGTGCAGGACCATTTGCTCAACCTGGGGACTACCCCTACTTCGTTGCACCGCCCAGATTTCTATATGGTTGAGAATCTAAGTGGCGCTTTAGATAACCACCGGTTCGAGAAAACGCCAGAATCTGCGCAATTCCTCAAAGAGACCCTAGATGGGGCGCGTGAGCAGCACTTGGGCACAGGTAAGGAGCCGTGGCCGGGATACAACCAAGAAAGAGCAGAATATGACGGTAGTCAGGGCATCGACGAGTTGCGGGAAGTATACGGCCCCGAAGCAGGTATCGACACAGGCACCAAACAATAGGTGGTATCATGAGTAATTTGCAAAAGCTTGAAATGCGGTACGCGGCCGGTGGCCGTGCTCGCCTGCCCAAGGGCGCTCCCCATCCCGTGGACACCATCACACGGGCCATGAAGCACATCAAGGAGGGCAACCACGCAGCTGCCATTACTGAGCTGCAGAAATCCCCTGAAGCCATGTCCCATCCCAACGTCCAGGCTGCGATGCAGATGATGCAGCAGGGGGCTGCCCCAGGTATGGCGGACGGGGGCTCGGTCGACCGACCTTCCGGCCAGTCTTCACCGGGGTCCCCTGGAGTGCTAGGGGCGATTCACGATGCTGTCCATGCTGTCAAGGATTATCTGATCGACCGGCCTGCGCGTGAAATCCAGGCGGACCGCGAGAAGCGTGAGAATTCCATCATCGACGGTACCTACAGCGGGCCTACCCAAGCGAGCCGGGACGATGGCTACGCGGACGGCGGCAAGGTGAGTGCTGTCAAGGGGATGGCAAAATTCATGGTTGACAAGCTTGGGATCGACTCGGAACATGCTAACCGGCTAGCAGCGCAGTACCACGCAGCCCAAGCCGCGCCAGTGAGCCCAGTCGCGCGGCAGCTGTCCCAAGACGTTATGGCCCGGACTGCGAGTCCCTCCCAGGCGAAGAAATCGCCGGCGCAGTTGGCCCAAGAGCTACAGGCGGGGTTCGTGCATCCTACCGACCTGAATCACCTGCTGTACACTGATCCCACCCTGACACCGTTGATTAACCGGTATCAGAGCGGGGTTGACAACCAAAACCTCAGTCCGCAGCAGAAGCAGACTTTGATTCAGAAGCTGAGTTCGATGGGTTCTCAAACTCCACCGCAACTGCCCCAGACCGCTTCGACCCCACAAGGAATCGATGCTCTCCTAAGCGGACCGCAGCAGTGAGCCTGTCGTGGGCGGCCAACAATGCTCGGTACTGATCCAAGCATTTGTAGCCGCCCACAGACCCCTGGGTCACCTCTTCTATGAATTCGGTGAACTTGGGGGCCTCCATGATTAGAACGAAACGGACCGCCTTGTCTACCATCGTCATCTTGCTCATAGTACATTCATCGCGTTATCAATCCACTCGTGCCCCGCAGACCCAAAGGGGACCGACGGGTATTTACGGATACCTTCGCTCAGTGAGTTCCACAACTGCTGGTTGAGGTACGCGAGCACTTCCGTACGGTGCCGGGTATTATATGAGTGGGCGCTGTAATAAGTAAACGCCTCCACGCACTCCGCGATTTTAACCACTTGGGACGCGAAGGTGCCCTCAATACCACGCATCGAACCGGCAACAGTTGGCAGGTTTTCAGATAACACCTTGTCCTTCAACTTTTTGAGTATCCCCGGCGAGAGTTCCTCCAAAATGGATTTGATCGGGGAGGGCAAATCCCCCGTCCAGATTTCGTCCGCATCGTGAACAAGTGCCCAGTCGCCAACTCCCTGACGCTCGAATGAGTTGTGAGGTGTGCCACCCATCAGCGAATCGTACAATGACAGCGCCAGGACCCATACCCTGTAGTGGTGCTCCCCGACAGTCTGTTCGCGCGTCACTGCTACGATCGTCCAGCGCTTCGTGTCGCACGCCCTCAGTAGCTGGACTGCTTCCTTCAACGGCAGATGCATCTTCATTCTCCACGTGGTTATAAAAGCCAGTTGCCTCGTCCCGATCCCAGCGCCTCCCGACGTTGATCCGCATTTTCTCCCTGATGGCGTTGTCTGGGTTAACTCCCCATATTACTGCCAGATCCATTAGCAGTATGAAGCAGTCGGCCAGCTCACCCCCGATGGTTGCTGTCCCCTTCTTTCTGCGGTGCTCCAATAGCTCTGGTATTTCCTCCATGACGAGTTTGGTGAGCGCAGCCTCGGGGATGCGGTCGGGGAATTCGATGTTGGCCCACCAGTGTATGACCCTAGCCAAACCCGTGATGCTTCCATCGGCCTTTTCGAGTTCGTCCAGGATATAGTGCCGGGGTCTGTCAGTATCCATCATATTCCACCCCGCCCAAGTAATTGCACTCGGTCTGCAGCAAAGGCTTGAGCATCAGGGGAGTCCGGCGCATTATGTCGGAGGACTTGGGGCCAAACGACATGAAGCTGACCGGGCGTCCGACCCTGGTCTCCACGTTTTCCGCGAACCCCGGCGCTGATTTCTCGGGCAGGTAGTCGCAGAAGGTCAGGGCCAAGTGCGAGGGATTGCACACTCGCACAGCTTGACGGATCTGCTCGTAACTGAACGAGAACAGGCGGCGGGGCAACTGGGTCACGGTCGTAAGTTCCGCCTTGCGGCCCAGCTCCCCCCACTGCATCTCGTGCTGGTCGGGATAGTGGCCGCCCGATGAGTAGGTACGATCCTCCACCACACGGTTGGCTACGCGGATCGGGAAAGTTCTACACACTCCGATTATGTGGATCCTCGGCCACGACCCGTTGCCGGGAAAGGGCAGACGGCAGTCCGCGAATAGCTGCGCCGTGCTGACGTCCCGGCTCGTGGTCCGGGGGTAGAAGTCCGTGTGCAGTCCCAGCGAGAATCCCTGGGCACCTTCTACGATAAGCTTTTTACTGCGGTCGACAATCTCATCATAGTAGAAGGATGAGACGTACAGGAGCAATTGGGCCTCGCGGCAAGCCTCCACCAGCCGCCCCATGTTGATCCCCTGCCATGCTGCAACGGCATCCTCTTCCCGGCGCATCTTGCGGATAGCGGCCTCCGCCGTCCCTTTCATGGTGCTACCGATCCGTACCAGCGTCTTTTCCAAAAAGGCGTCGTTGGGTTGTAGGATGGCAGCCTGGGGGTGGATCACCAGCGTCTTGCCGTGGAGCCTATGGGCGCGGTCTTCGATTTCCTTGGTCAGCATATCTAGGTCCACGACCGACCCCGGCCCGATCAGTATGCTATTGACGCTTGGGGCGATGGCGCTAGAAGCCAACATCCGGGAGACCCCCTCGAAGTCCTCGTGGCGGAAGGTGTGGCCCGCGTTCGGACCCCAGGCTGTGGCCACCGTATCGGGTTTCCAGTGGTGCGCGATGGTACCTGCTACCTGCCCCTTTCCAGTGGAGCCGAATTGCAGATCGATCACCGCGGCGATGTGTTTAGCTGTCATGTTATCCTCAGAGGATCCAAAGTAGGAAGATGAGTAGCCAGAGAGGGTCGGCACTCCGCGTGGCTATACAGGCGGCAGACACTGCCATGCAGAGCCCCAGTGCCATCAGGCCCTCGTTATCGTTATTGCTTTGCATTTTGCTCCTTTATCTGCTGGTCGATGTACCGCTCCCCTCCCGCTATCGCGGCGGCGGTATTGATAAAGAACCCGCTGAGTTCCACCCCGTCGACGTACCCCAGTAAATCCGGTCCCATATGGCGGACCGTTATTTCACTGCCTCGGTACTCCGACTTGCCTACAATCTGGCGTTCAATGGCCATATACTCTCTCCAATTTGCGTTGCTTACGGAGGGCTCTCATTCGCATCCGGACCCACCATTTCATTTCGTTAGATCCACGATCAGGCCACCCAACATGGCGATCACTCCCAACTTGAACCCCTTGGGAGCCTGGGGATTCTCCGCGATCGCCTGGACTCGCTCCAGCATGGCGATCAACACGGCCCCTGCTTGCTCACCGGCTACTGCGGCATCGATCCTATCCCCGACGTTTTCGCGGCGCTGAGCTGCCGCCATTTCGAGGATGTTTCCTCCGCCACCACCTAACAAAATACCGTCCTTACCCATTCGAATCTCCTATATCGGCCGTCTCTTCTATATCTTGCTTTCTTTTCCAATCCACCCACCCCAGCAACTTTCTGTCGCAGGCGTCGTGAATATAGGGGGAGTCGGGTGACTTTACGGTCAGCCCGCTGCGGACGGCCTCAGCCATGCGGTTTTTCTGGATCTGCCCAGTATACTGGCCCCCGGGCTCTCCGCACATGTAGCATATCCGCAACATGCTTCTCATGGGTCGTCCCGGCTCCATTTGTCTACATACGCAGGGTGCAGCGGGATCTCGGTCGAAATCCGCGCGCTGAAAACCTCGTGCCTCCCGTCAATACCACTGGTCCAGCCGTCCAGGACGTCGATGACAACGCCATGGCGTCTCCACCGGACCCCGGTGCTGATGGCCTGCGCCCCGTTATTCTGTCCGCTGCCGTCGAAATGCTGGTAGATGTGGGACATGTGCTCCACCTCCAGCGGGATCGCATCGGGCATCAGCGAGCAGCCCGATAGGATCAGCGCGACCAAACTACTTGCTAGCTTCATACCAGTTAACTCCTGTGCCATAGTCGGAAAGGATCGGGATTCGATACTTCAGGGGATACGGCCCGGTGCCGTCGAACGTCTCCAGGATATGCTTAATGTCCTTGTCAATGTGCGAGGGTCGGCCAATCCGCAGGCTAAAATCGAATTCATCGTGTACCACCAGCTTGAAGCGGACGTCCTTAGATGCCGTCTGCCGGATGTATCGGGCCACCTCGCACATCTTGGCCTTCATGGACTCCGCTGCTTGTCCCTGGAAGAGGATGCCCGCCGCTTTGTAGGCGTGATTTGGATTCGGGAATCGCAGCCTGCGTCCGAGTTGCGTTTTAATGTATCCACGACTTTTTGCAACAGAACTAACGCTCTGCTTAAGTCTATTTGCCCCCGGTATGTTATGGTGATATTTGTTGAAGAGGGAGGTTGCTTCTGGTCCTGCGGCATAAAATAGGTCCACCGGGTTTCCACAGTTGGGGCAGCGGGCTTTGTCCGTGCCGATTCGGCAGTCCCGGCAGGTGCCGCGCATGGTGTACGGCAGGAACATTTCTTTAGCCATACGACCGGCAGACATGCCGAAGACCAGCCCCAGGTTCATTTGCTTTGCATTAGCTCCACCCGTTTTTTGGTCTCGATCACGAGGCAACCCCGTGATGTTACTCGTAACACGGTGGAAATCTGAGGCAGGGTCACTCTCGTAAATCCTGTTGATGGTCGGATCGTTAACGTAGTGGGCAAAAATGCGAAAGTCTTTCTGACTCCAATCTGCGCATCCCCACTCACAATCAGGGTCAGCGATGAAGCAGGCTCGGACGATTGCGGCCATTCGCTTATTCCGCTTGTGGATCTGCTGGAGAGCGGGCTCTGTGATCGAAAATCTTCCCGTATACGTCCCGTCGCCTTCCTCAGTGCGCGTCTGATTAATGTTAGCATGGATATACCCTTTGTGTGACATTTCCAGGATGTACTTCTTTAAGAAGACGTCCCGCGCCTTGATCATAGCCCGAATCTCTGCTATCAGAGTGGCTTCAGGCATTGCCGACTGGTATAACTTTTCGGTGCGGAGGCTGCCGGAATTACCGGACTCGGTAGGTTCGAGGAGCACCCCATCCTTAGTCCTCCACGTGCCATCATCGGCCTTATGTACTCCCAGCAGCCTCTTTACCTGTGGCGATGAATTTACATTGATTGACCCTCCGGCCATGCGGTCTAACTGTTGCTGGCTCTCTTTGACTTCGGTGTCGAGCTGCTTAACACTCTGCTCTGCGCGATCAAGATCTACGCGAACCCCGCCGTGCTCCATGTCTATGACGACTCCGAGCAACTCCTGTTCCAACGCGTCCACAAGCAACAAGTCTTCGGCCCGAATTTCCTCTTGTTGGGCCTCCCATAGCTGAAGAGCTATGGCGGAGTCCATGTTGGCGTATCGGGCCACAAGCTCGTAGGGCGCTCGCGGCAGGTTCACGATTTGGGCTTTTTTAGTGGGCTCACCACCGTATAGCCCGGCCAATGCAGGCCATATGTCCTCCTTTCTGGTTCCTAGTCGGCGGTATCCGACCGCATCCAGGCTGTAGTCGTACTGGTCTTCGTCTAATATGCACTCTCGGATCAATGTGCAAGAGATGCGCTCCATCGGCACCACCACTCGCACTTCGCGGAGCATGTGGTAGTCAAACTTCAGGTGGTGATTAACCCACTTCTTGACGAGGGGAAGGTGGTCGCGCACCCACCTGAGCACGCCAGCTTCCCTCAAGTCCCCGTACCAACTGCTTAGCTCTCCTGAGTCCTCCCGCCAAGACAAGGAGATCCCAAATGGCCGATCCTTCCACCAGCATAGGCCGGTAGTTTCTGTGTCACCGGCTACCTGCGGACGACTCAAGATAAGGGGGGTAGAAGGGAACGCATCCATATTAGGTGCTTTTTGAGATTGTGATTGGCGCATAGTACTTGGAACCCTTTAGGATAGCCATGGGTCTGCAGCCACCGATAGAATGAGACCCCTACCTGTTTCCTGTGGGCAGCCCCATCGTTCTTGATGTGGTCTATAACTGCTCTTTTTACTTGGGTCCACCATATGCGCTTTTGCAACCGCCGCTTAGCGGTCCATTCGCGCTTTAGGCATTTCGTAGGCATTGTCCCCACCATACACAAATAGTTTTTCCCGCGCTCTCGTAACACCTACATAAAATAGTCTGTGGCGAGCGTCTGGGTCTGTTACTGACTGCGCTAACGCGGATGGCGATTGTGCAGTGACCAAGTGTACTTCATCGGCTTCGGCGCCTTTTGCACCGTGAATCGTCGAGATACGCACGCGAGGTTCCGAATCGCGCCAGTTGATGCGGCGATAGTAGTCCTCGTGGGTCCAATGGATTTTGCGTAAAAGCTTAAAGTCAAATTTCCGGAGCTTCTCGCAGACGGCTTCCGGGCCGATCGAGTCGAAAATAGATTGGCCCATGGGAGAAAGTCCACGTCGGATGGACTGTAGCTCTTCCCGAGAAGCGCCTGGATTATGTGCTGTTCGCATAGCTTGTCCAGCAATTGTCTGTAGTGGGCTTGGAAAGCCGGAGGAGGCGGTATAGGGGACTCCTCGATCAAGTAGCGCGGGCTCAACGACATCCTTACGTACGAACTTGTCGGAATAGAGGATGAGGGTATCGCGATCTGCTCGCCCCGCCGAGTGGCCCCACTGGAACTCACCCCATTCCTGAACTTGGCCATCGTGCTGTCTTGGTAAATACTCTTTATCAACACGGCGTTTGATTCTGCCAGTGATTTGAAGAGCGAGGCTATGTACGGACCTTGGGACGCGGTAGGACTGGCCAAGGATTTTTACCTCCGCATTGTGTCGGGTTGCAAACTCATCCATGCCCTGGGCCGAGGCTCCTGTGTGACCGTACACGGTCTGGTCGTCGTCACCGGCAATAATAACCTCCGCCTTGGGGTTCAGTTCCATGTAATGTTCGATCACCTTCCAGTGGAGCGGCGTCAGATCTTGAGCCTCGTCCACTGCAAGAAGGGTGTGACCGGCTGGCTTCTTAACTCGGTCGGGGTATAGGGCCAGCATATCGGTGAAATCCACATAGCCAAACTGCTTCTTGTAGTTAACGTACGACCGCTGGAAGGCGAGAAAATGCGCCATGGTCCCTGGGCGCTCAGACCGGGAATAAGCATCGCTGACACTGATACCGAGGTTAGTAGCGAAATCGATGATCTCGATATACTTATTAGCGTCAGACCCCTCTTCGGTGTCCATACCAAACTGACCCACAAAAAACTTGAGCTTAGCATCGTCCACCGTTTGGGCCATTGAGAGCCCCAAGGCGCGAAAACAATGGCTGTGTATGGTAGAAATATCGAGCCGCCCCGATTTCTTGCCCCAGCGCTCCACCGCGGTGAACGCGGCGGCCTTAGTATGGCTACAGAAAAGAGCCATGTTACCAGGGGCAGTCTCCAGATGTGACTGTACTTGTGATATCAAGGAACGGGTCTTCCCGGTCCCTGGTGGGCCATATGTTACTAAACTCTTCATGTCTATCCTTTATCTTTATGGGGTCTGCAAAGTGGCATCCCCCGACACCATGCTTCCGCATCATTTCAACTGAGGCCAGCGACCCTCGTCGATGAGGTTGCCACCACCAGCCCTGACAATCGCAGAGCTGGCGGCGACGTTTTCTCCTCTTCCTCTTCACTTCACTACGATTGTTACCACCGTCGGACTACCGGGAGTCGGGAACGGCATCGTTGCGCAGGCTTCAGACGTCTTGGCCGACTCCACTCCTCCAACCGTAGCGGTAATTTGCACGCATACCTGCGTTCCCGCCGCTGGGGTCGGTGTGATCACGTAAGGAGGTGCAGTAACGGGATTTCCGAACTTGGCCTCCTTGCCTGAGGTACCGACATAGAGTTGATACGTAATAGCACCGCTGATCGCGGACCCGTCCTCGTTCTTCGTAGGGGCCACCCACGACACCGTTACCTGGGGAGCAGCCGCCTGGGCCTGAGAGGCTGGCACTCCTAGAATCAGGAGTGCGAGGAATGCAAAAGCGAGCTTCATGACTACCTCGTGATGTGCTTCGTTGCCCACATGACTGCTTCCTCGACGCGCGTCTTCGCGAGCGAAATCTCGCGGGACGCACCCAGGCCGTCAATCATGTTGAAGAAATCAAGGCCCATATCCTTGATGGTCTTCATCTGTACCATTTCCTGCTGCTGCAGCTTCCGGTACTCATGTCGCATCACATTGTT
>Ga0302321_100005371_pt1 | contig 11218 bp, 9 predicted proteins | sample Fen_T0_1_FD_202505 | JGI IMG/M metagenome (GOLD analysis project Ga0302321, IMG submission 202505) | Peat permafrost microbial communities from Stordalen Mire near Abisko, Sweden - Fen_T0_1 | ecosystem: Environmental > Terrestrial > Soil > Wetlands > Permafrost | place: Sweden: Abisko...
TGTACCAATACCGATAACGAAAAGGATGGGTGGCGGTGCGGCCGCGACGACAACCCTGCTCTGGGCCCGCAGTCGGAACGAAATGGCCCGACGATTTGCAGCCGGCACTTCTGTTTTGGCTCGCGGGGGTTTTGTCAGCGGCTGCGATTTGTTAAGGGAAATCCTGTAACCTTTCCCAACGGCGCGGGTTCTTGGGTACGCGTATGTTCTCCAACTTGTTTCTTTCGTTGCGCGCGCTTGCCCGGTCCCGCGGGCTCGCGCTGGTTGCTGTATTCACGCTCGCGGTGGGCATCGGATCCACCACGGCGATCTTCAGCGCATTGCAGGCATTGGTGCTGAAACCCTATTCTTATCCCGCGTCCGACCGGCTCGCGCACGTCTGGTCGGGCAACTACTGGCCGCTGTCGCCGGCTGATTCAATCGACCTTAAGTCCGACTCATCGAGCTTTTCCGCCTTCGGTGTCTACAGCCCGCAGTCGTTCAATGTCGGGCAGGAAAACGCGCAATCCGTGACCGGCGTCTCTGGCACATCGGATGTGTTGCGGGCCTTCGCCGTGAAACCGGCACTCGGCCGGTGGTTCGAACCCGCCGACGACGCAGTGGGCGCCGCCCCGGTAGTCATCCTCAGTCACGTGCTCTGGCAGCAACTGTTTGCCGGCGATCCGACGGCGATCGGTCGGAAACTGCGGCTCAATGGCAACGATGCTGAGGTGGTCGGCATCATGCCGGCGGACTTTGAATTTGTCAGCCCGTGGATGCGGACCGATGACTGCCGGCTGTGGACGCCGCGGTCATTCGACGCGGAGGAAAAGAAACAGCGCGACAGTCATTACCTCCTCGGCATTGCGCGGCTGAAGGATGGGGTAACAGTCGAAACGGCAGATGCGGAAATCAAGACGATCGGGAAGCGCCTGACGGCGCAGTATCCCGATTCGAACACCCACAAGGAATTCCTCGTGCGTTCGCTCCACGAGGAAATGACCCGCGACATCGCGAAACAAGTGTGGTTGCTTTTCGGTGCGGTGACGTTGGTGCTGTTGGTCGCGTGTGGCAACGTGGCCAGCATGCTCCTCGCGCGCAGCACTCAACGGCAGGGTGAATTCAGCATTCGTGTCGCACTCGGAGCCGAGCGCGGCGACTTGATGAAACTGGCATTGTCGGAGAGCATGGTGCTGGCGTTCGCGGGCGCGATTTTGGGGATTTTCCTGGCCTGGGGTGGCGTCGAGGTGCTGCGCGTCATCGCCCCGGTGAGTGCGGCGCGCCAGGCCGCGATCTCCCTGAATTTGCCGGCGCTCGCTTTCGGAGTGGCTGCGACTGCGCTCACCGCCTTGTTGGCCGGGCTGCCGCCCGCGCTGGCGGTGATGCGCACCTCGGTGTTGACCGTGTTGCGGAGTGAGGGACGCGGCGCCGTGGGCTCGCATTCACGACACCGCATGCTACGCGGGCTGATCATCGCCCAGGTGGCGGTGGCATTCGTGCTCGCCAACGGCGCGGTGCTGTTTTCGGCCGCCTACCTGCGTATTGCCGAGGAGAACCGCGTGATCTCAAATGAATCGGTGATCACGGTCCAGGTGGCGTTGAACGGCCAGCGTTACGAGAAGGACGACGCTCGCGTGCGTTTTTGGTACGATCTCGTGGGCCGGGTGGAGGCGCTTCCCGGGGTGACCAAGGCCGCGATCACCTCGAAACTTCCCCTCGGGGGCGGCAGCAACACCAACGCCTTGGTGAACGACGAAGCCTACGACCCGACCCAGAATCGGATGCAGGTCGAGCGCTCGTCCGTGACGGAAGATTATTTTGCCTCCATGGGTCTGCGCCTGATCAAGGGGCGAAATCTCCAGACGGAAGACCGTACCGGTGAGATTCGTGGCGTGGTCGTCAATCAAGCCTGCGTGGCCAAGGCCTGGCCGAAGAAAGATCCGATTGGTGAAATCATGCGGGCCAATCAGGCGACGAAACCGTGGTACGTTGTCCGCGTGGTGGGGGTCGTGGAGGATGTGAAGCAATGGAGCGCCGATGCGGAGGTGCAGCCCGAAATGTACACCGCGCCCGAGGGCCATTGGGGACGCCGGATCAATTTGGTTCTGCGCTCACCGCTGCCCGCGGCGCAACTGACTCCGCTCCTGCGCCGCGAACTGGCGGCGATCGACCCGGAACTCGCGCTCAAGGACGTGCGCACGATGCGTGAAGTCGTCGGCCGTGCGATGCAGAGTCAGCGCGCAGTCGCGGGACTCGTGAATTTTTTCATGGCCGTCGCGCTGGGTCTCGTGGCGGTGGGATTGTACGGCACGCTTTCGTATCACGTCCAGCAACGCACCCGGGAGATTGGCGTGCGGGTCGCTGTCGGAGCCGTGAGGAGCGACATTATCGGTCTCGTCTTCACCCAAGGCGGCCGCTGGGTTGCCGTCGGGCTCGGCCTCGGGCTCGTCGGCAGTGTCGCGCTCGCCTCCGCGCTGAAATCGCTCGTGTACCGCATGAATGGACTGACCGCGCCGCCGCTGGTGCTGGCGACCTTGGTGGTGGGACTGGCGGCCGTCGTCGCGTGCTGGCTTCCCGCGCGCCGCGCCGCGCGCCTCAATCCGATCGATGCCTTGCGCTCCGATTGACCGCGCTTCGGGTTTACCGTCGTCCCGTTCAGCGAACGAAAGCAGCTGGTTATCCGACTAAAGCTGGCGTGTTCCGTCGCTCCCGACGATGCGGCGCGGTTTTTTCCTGAGCGGGAGAGGTCCGCGCCTCGTCTTCAGGTTGAACCAGATAACTACCGCAGTATTCGCACACGTGGATATTTTCCTCGGTCGACAAGATCGCCGCCTGACAGGACGGAACGCGGATGTGGCAGGCTGTGCAGATTCCTTGATGGACCTCGGCAATTCCTTTTTCTCCATTGGTAACGATCCGAAGAAAGTGCGCCAGAATAGGCGCGGGCACGGATTGGCGCAGCGAATCAATGACTGCGCACCATTCGGGTGACTTCACGGTATGCGAACTAAGTGCGCGCTGCGCGGTTAAAAGTTTGGCCATATGGATATTCATTTCCGTTTAGTCGCACGCCATGTGCCGAACTTCGCCCTGTCTTGGTATTCTTTTACCCTCGTGGTAATTGCACGGAATCGCGCGAATTTTCGCGTGATTGCCGTTTTGGCCCCGGAGTTCTTAGGTGCAGTCTTTGTACTGCGAGGCGCCCTCCTCGTGCAACTCCGGCGCATCGGCAGGCGGGCGGTTCCGTTCGGCGTCCAGAAGTCCGTAGCTCTTGAGTTTATATTGCAGGGTCCGACGGCTCACACCGAGCGCGCGCGCGGCGTCCTCGCGATTTGAGGTTAGCCGGGCAAGGGTCTGCCGAATCAGGAGTTTCTCAGCTTCGGCCAGCGTCATCCCAACCCGGATTGGAAATGAAGCGGCCGTGCGATTATGCGTCTGGAGAAAATCAGGGAGATGACTCACCTCGACCTCGGCGACCGGGCAGGTGATTACCAAGCGTTCAACGGTGTTCCGGAGCTGGCGGACGTTGCCCGGCCACGGATATTGCTGGCACAATTTCAGCGCGTCGGCCGACAGTTTTTTCCGGCGGCGTTTATGCTTGGCGGTGAAGTGGGCGAGGAACGATTCAATCAGCAGCGGGATGTCCTCCGCCCGGTCGCGCAAGGGCGGCACCATGATGGGGACAATTTGCAGCCGGTAGAATAGATCCTCCCGAAAAGTACCAGCCGCGACGGCTTCTTGGAGTTTCTTGTTGGTCGCGACGACGATTCGCACGTTCACCTGCTGCAGCGAAGTTCCGCCGACCATGCGGAAAGCGCCGTCTTCGAGCACGCGGAGCAAATCGCCCTGGCCCTTCGCGCCAAGATCGCCGATCTCGTCGAGAAACAGCGTGCCGCCATCCGCCAGATGAAAACGGCCGGGTTTGTCGGCGACGGCTCCGGTGAAGGAGCCTTTCGAGTGACCGAACAATTCCGCTTCGACGAGCGTCTCGCTGAGGGCGGCGCAGTTGACGAAGATGAAGGGCTTGTTGGCGCGGGCGCTTTTCGAATGGACGAGGCGGGCGACTAGCTCCTTGCCGGTGCCGCTTTCTCCTTCAATCATCACGGTGACTTCACTGCGGGCAACCTCCTCGGCCATTTGTACGACTTTCCGGATCGCTTCACTTTCGCCGATCAACAGGTTTGGTGGGCTTTGCTTTCTCAATCGCTGGCGGAGCTCGCTGTTCTCGGCCACCACGGCCTGCAACTCCAGCGCTTTGAAGACCAGCGCCCGCAGATGTTTTATGTCGACGGGTTTCGTCACATAATCGTAGGCGCCTTCCTTCATCGCCTCGACCGCATTCTCGACCGTGCCGAATGCGGTCATCACGATGAACTGGGTGTCGGCGCTTTTCCGGCGGGCGACGCGAAGCAATTCCAAACCGTCCACCCGGGGCATACGGACGTCGGTCAAGACGAGGTGATAGAGTTTCTCCTCGATGCGTTTAAGTCCCGCGGCACCGTCATTGGCGGTATCTACGGCGTAGCCTTCGCGTTGTAATGCTTCCTGGAGACCGGCGCACAGGGTACGCTCGTCATCCACGATCAGGATTCTGATTTTAGCGACATTCATGGGGCCGTGACGGTGGGCAAGGGGAGGCGAAGCGTAAACACAGCGCCTCCGGCAGGAAGATTGGTGGCACTGATCGTGCCGCCATGCGCGAGCGCGATCTGTTGCGTGATCCAAAGCCCCAGCCCGCTGCCTTCCGCTTTGGTGGTGAAGAAGGGTTCAAAGATTGCGGTGTGTTGGGTGAGATCGATGCCGGGACCGGTATCGCGCACTTCGAGGCACAGCCACTCCCGTGGTTCTTCCAACCGTGCTTCGATTTCCACTCGACCCTTTCGGTCCACTGCTTGGATTGCGTTGATCACGAGATTGACGAGAGCTTGGGTCAGTTGTCCCGGATCAGCGCTGACGGGTGGAACGTCTCTGGGAACGACAATCACGAGTTCGATGCCACGTCGGGTGGCGTCGGCTTCGAGCAGGGCTTTGACTTGGTGAAGCATTTCCGCGATCTCGACCGGTTGGGCATTTACCACGGAAGGTTTGGCCAGGCTCAGAAACTGCCGCACGACGCCGTCGAGACGGTTCAACTCCGTGCGAATCACCGCGAGGCGTCCGGAGATTTGCGGTGCAATCGGCGGCGACACCCGACTGAGATCCTCCTCGAGCAATTGGACGTGCACGCCGAGTGAGCCGAGCGGATTGCGGATCTCGTGCGCGAGTTGGGAAAGCAACCGCGAAAGCAGGCGCTGTCGCTCGCTGACTGCGAGTTGGGAAGTATCAAGGCCTAGTGTTTCCTGGAGGGCGGCGTTCATCGGGATGAGGGGTGGGCGGCTGATGGCGCCACTTCCAAGGTAGAACTTTCCCCTCGTGATATCTCCGCAAGTGTTGCCTGCCTTCACGCGTGCATTGCGGGCCACAATTCAGGACGGTTGCACACGCGCTTCGCGAACCGGTGCAGTTCTTGCGCGAAACGAAGCCGCGGCGGATTTGGTGTGCGGGCTTTTTTTCGCCCGGATTCGCGGAATCGGCTTAGCCTGTATGGGTTAGTTGCCGTTCGAGCCGGCAGGCACGTCCCCTGCAATACATCATGCGCGCCAATAAACGGCGCAAATAATCAAATCATTCCTCCTATGAATCCTGTCATCACCTCGCCCGCCTCACCGACCTTGGCCTCGCCCCTCACCGCACCGGTGGCGGCGCCGGCTTCCTTCTCGAAGCCTGTCCCGCAGCCTTCGCCTGTCTCGAGTCCCGCGGCAAATCCCGTTGTCTCGGCGGCCCCGGCGACCGCCGCGCAGCGCCCGGCCAAACCATCCCATCAACGGTCCAAGGCGACGTTCGGCAAAAAGATCTGAGCTGAGTTTCCCCTGTTGGTCCGGTATCGGTCGACCGCCGCCGGACACAAGTAAACCAAAATGAGATACAGGGTGCGGTTGCCGGCCGGCACCGCACCCTCGATCATTTTCTAAAGGCGAGCCGGAGCCTTCACGGTAATTCGCACCTGACAGAGGCGCACTGCTGAAAAGTCGAAGCGACCTTATTGGTACTCTTCCGCTGCGACTTTCGCGCCTTGCAGGTCGCCATTGGTCAAACAACGCCCGAGCTTTTTGAAGGCACGCAACCGGAAATTATCCCGGGGAAACGGATTCTTGCTGAGCAATTCCGCGAGGGGAGGGGAATCTTCGATCAAACGGGTGAAGGCCTCGCGAGCCGCCGCTAGGTCGCCAGAGAGCAGCGCATTTTCCATGCTGCGAAAATCCGTGTAGGTTCGACGATAGGTCGGGCTCTCAGACAAAGTTCCGCCATGACTGTTGGCCAACGGTGAGAGCGGGGGTGGCTGGGGGCTCATGAGCACGGAGACAATGACGTCAAGGTGTCTTCCTTGATCGACACCCCGGCCCAGCAATATAGCGCATAAAGGAGTTCGCGCCGGGAAAATGACAAATGCTACTAGCGCATAGAAGGGCGAATGATGCTGGGCTCGGTAATTTCCCGACGAAATTTGGCTTCACGACGCAGTACTTCGGATTTGAGCGCCGGAGAAATGCCCGCAGCACAAGGGATCCTTGGCTTGTCCTGCGCCGGTTCGCTTGCGTCTTTTCAACGGCAACAGGTTGAGTACCGTAGGCGCATGGCAGTTTATCAAACGACGCTGACAATTCAAACCCACGGTGCTGGCACATACGAGATCACTGAGAAAGTGGCAGACGCCTTAAAGGCGACGCAGTTTAACCGGGGTGTTGCGACGGTATTTTGCCAGCACACCAGTTGCAGTCTTGTTCTAATGGAGAACGCAGATCCTTCCGCGCGGCGCGATTTGGAGTCGTGGTTGGACCGTTTGGTGCCGACCGATGACCCGCATTTCACGCACACCCTGGAGGGCGCGGACGACATGCCCAGTCATATCAAGATGGCACTGACGCGTACGAGCGAAACCATACCCTTTGCCGAAGGCAGGCTTTTGCTGGGTACCTGGCAGGGAATCTTTTTGTGGGAGCATCGGACCGCAGCCCACAGCCGGAATATCGTGCTCACAATCATGTCGTAGCGTGGACGGGTTCAGTTGAAAGGACTCTGTTGGGCCGGGCTTACCGCAGCTCGGTTTTGGCGGATTGCATTCATCAACGCCCGAGTGTTTAGTCGAAACCGATCATACCGACCACCGCCTTTTCATTACGCATGAAAACCACCAACCAGGATCGATTTGTACGCGCCATCGCCCGGATTGAGAAGTTCAGTCCCGCGCCGCTGATTCTGGCCCGCGCCATGAAGCTGTTGCGCGATCCGGACTCCGAGGTCTCGAGCATCGCTGAACTGGTCGGAAGCGATCCCTCGTTGGCGGCTGACGTGATCCGCTGCGCCAACAGCGCTTTTTTTGGCGGGAGCGAATCCATCCAGTCTGTTGGCGAGGCGGTGCAAAAGATCGGATTTCGTGAAACCATTAGTCTGTTGAATCTCGCGGTCGGGCGCATTGCCGCGGGACGCGATCTCGATGGCTACGGCATCTCCGCGGATGATTTTTGGGCGGAATGTCTGTTCAATGGTCTGTTCATGCGGAATCTCGCCAATGCTGCCGGTCAGGCGGACCCCGACGAAGCATACACGATTGGTTTGCTCCGCTTCGTCGGCCGACTGGCGATCAATGAATACGTCCGGGAGCAACACGCCGAGGTTTTCAATCCGGGCGCGGAAGCGATCGCCGAGTGGGAAATGCGCAGCGTCGGCTTTGTCCAGTCGCGGGCCGGCGCGCTCCTGCTGGCCAATTGGCAATTTTCGACCGAGATGGTGCATGCGATTTCCGGTCAGGACAATCCGGCTATTCTCAATGAACGGAACTGGCTGGCCGAGGCTCTGCAGTTCTCCTCCTTTCTCCTCGCGCAAGGCATGGGACTGCCATTTTCCGCCGATTTTGAGGCAACCGTGCCGGCGATCCCGGAGGAAAACGAGTTCATGCATCAATCCGGCCTGACGCATTCCGCGGTGGAGGCATTGCTCGCCTCCACACACGAGGATTACGATCGCGTGCGGAAAAGCATGGGCGGTCGGACGTGACGCCGCGCCGCGAGCGCAGAGCACGCAGTTAGAAAAATGCCCGGGAGGATCGGAGGACCATTTCTTCCGTCAAGAAGGTGACCGGCGTCGCCGTGCTTGACATAAGTGAATGAATGTTCACTTAAGCCTGCGTGCGAACCCGCGATCCCAGGAAAGAACAAGCTATCCGCCACAAGGCGCTCGCCCTCATTGTGCGTGCAGGCTTGGACGGCTTTTCCATGCAGAACCTCGCTCGCGCCGCCCGGGTGTCGCCGGCCACGCTCTATATTTATTTCAAGCACCGGGACGATCTGCTCTTCCAGATCTATCGCGAGCAGCTGGACCTGATGACGGAGGAAGTGTGCCGGGGCTTCGATCCGGACGGTCCCTTCGAAGCCGGACTTCGCGTCCAATGGAAGAACCGCGTCCAGCATGCCCTGAACCACCCGCTCGAGGCGCGGTTCCTCGGCCAGGTGCACCACTCGCCCTATTACTTTCTGTTCCGGGACCGGCTTCCGCAGACTTTTTCCGACACCATGCGGCGCTTTGCGATGAATGCGATTGCCCGGAAGGAACTGCGTCCGATGCCGCCCGAGATATTTTGGTCCCTCGTCTATGCCCCTTTGTATCAACTGATCCGCTTTTCCCAGCAGGAGGCGGGCTTCTTTCGCTCTGGTAGCGGCACCGCCCAGCCCAAGTTTCAGCTCACTGACGAGACGCTGGAACAAGCACTGCAATGCGTCCTGCGGGCGATCCGTCCGTAATCCCTGACAATTTTTTCCTATGACCGATACTAACATTGATCCGATCAGCCGGACTCCGGCCCGTTTCACTCCGTACCAGAAATTCGCCGTCGCGATGCTGGCGTTCCTGCAATTCACGATCGTGCTGGATTTCATGGTGTTGTCTCCGCTCGGTGCCATCCTCATGCCGGCACTATCGATCCCGCCGGCGAAGTTCGGGCTCGTCGTTTCAGTCTACGCTATCTCCGCAGCCGTTTCCGGCGTACTCGCGGCGGGATTCGCCGATCGCTATGACCGCAAGAAATTCCTGCTGTTCTTCTATGCGGGATTTTTGGTTGGCACCTTACTCTGCGGTTTGGCGCCCACCTTCCCGACTCTCTTGGCCGCGCGTATCGTGACGGGCCTCTTTGGCGGTGTGGTTGGGGCGGCCTCGTTCGCCATTGTCGCCGACGTTTTCCCCATGACGATGCGCGGTCGCGTCATGGGCCTGATCATGACGGCGTTTGGCGCGAGTCAGGTTCTGGGCATTCCGATCGGCATTTATCTCGCCACGCACTTCGGCTGGCACGCGCCCTTCCTGATGATTGCCGGCGTCGGGCTGGCGGTCGGTGCGGTCATCGTGGCGCGGATGCAGCCGGTGGTCGGTCATTTGGAGTCAGCGCGATCGCACAGCGCTGCGAGGCATCTCTGGAAAACGGCGACTTCGTCCCGCTACTGGGTGGGATTCCTCGCGACCATGTTGCTCGCGACCGGTGGCTTCATGCTGATGCCTTTCGCGAGCGCGTTCACCGTAAACAACCAGCACATCGCCCTCGAGCGACTGCCGGGTCTGTATGCGATCACCGGGATCACCTCGATGATCCTCGGGCCCTTGATCGGGCGACTGAGCGACCGGTTGGGCAAGTACACGACGTTCTGCTATGCCAGCGTCGGGGCGATCATCATCATGCTTTACTACACGAATCTGAGCGACGCGCCGTTCTGGCAGATGGTCCTGATCAGCGTCGTCATGTTTGCCACGATCACTGGCCGGATGTCGTCAGCCGGTGCATTGACCTCTGCCGTGCCTGCGCCGCAGGATCGTGGAGCCTACATGTCGATCAGCTCCTCTTTGCAGCAACTCGCCGGCGGGGTCGCGTCATTGTTGGCCGGCCTGATCGTTCGCCAAGCGCCGTCGGGTCGGATCGAACATTATCCGTGGCTCGGAATCGTGGTGTCGGTCAGCACCTTGGTTGCGATGTGGCTGATGTATCGCGTGCACCGTCTCGTCGCGCAGAGCCCGGCATAGACGCCGACATAATAGGGGGCCGGTTACGAACTTTGATGCTTCAAGGTACGTTTCACCTTCTTCCAGCAGATCCGGGCTTTGCGCAGGGCATGCTTCTGTCGGCGGCGGACCGAGGGGGCGATGGTGGTGGAGTTCGTCCGGGCTTCATCAACCCGCGGTGAAGATTATTCGAGCGCAGTTTCCGGCTACCCGCTGAATTGTTTGTGTATGAATCACGGCGGCGGGCAGACGAATCGCCTGACGCGTTTCCGGTCGCCGATTTTCGGCCCGATAGCGGCTGGCGAACCGGGCAAACGTGATCTTATCCTGTTGCAAGGCGGCGAGCAATTCCCGGCTCGGGGAGAGCAGGGGCAACCATACGTCGAAATAGCCTTTGCTGGCGTAGTCCTCCCGCCGGACGCCGCGCGGAAGATAATGCGTGACACCGACGGATAGACCATCGCGCGGGCCGGATTCTCCCTAGCGGTAAATTTGAAGACTGAGAATCGGATCGATACGACCGGGCATGCCGACGATCATAGCTCGTGGCTCGCAAAGCACAAATGGGTTTGAACCGTGATCGTGGCGGTTGCGGGAACGAAACTTGGAATTGATTCCAGCCCTCGCTTGTCAAAACGGAATCGGCGCACTTCAGTGGGCGCTTGCGCCCGCATCAGGTTCCGCAACGCCGACCGGGGAGAATATTCCCGACGGCGAAACCAACCCGCTTGCCGAATACCGAATTTGTTCTCCTCTCGAATCCCACTCTCATGACCAACCAAGTTCCCACCCCTGTATTTCAGATCCAGCGCATCTACCTGAAAGATCTTTCGCTGGAGCAGCCGAACTCTCCGGCTATCCTGCTGGAGCAACAGCCACCCCAGGTCGACGTCGAACTCTCGATGGCCGCCGCCAAGGTCAGCGACGGCATCTACGAAGTCACCGTCACCGCCACGGTGACCGCCAAGATCAAGGAACGAAAGCTATTCCTGGTGGAGGCCAAGCAGGCCGGCATCTTTGAGGTCCGTCATGTGCCCGAGGAGCGATTGCAGGGCATTCTCAGCGTCGTCTGTCCCCAAATGATCTATCCTTACCTGCGCGCGATTGTGTCGGACGTCTGCACGCGCGCCGGTTTTCCGCCGGTCCTGCTGACCGA
>Ga0302321_100005373_pt1 | contig 11216 bp, 9 predicted proteins | sample Fen_T0_1_FD_202505 | JGI IMG/M metagenome (GOLD analysis project Ga0302321, IMG submission 202505) | Peat permafrost microbial communities from Stordalen Mire near Abisko, Sweden - Fen_T0_1 | ecosystem: Environmental > Terrestrial > Soil > Wetlands > Permafrost | place: Sweden: Abisko...
TCCGGTTTACGCGATCAGCCGGGTAGGGCAGGGCGACGGACTTCTCATCTCCGCCGACCGCAATCCGAATATCCGCGGTACCCTTGTTACTGGCCTGCTCGATAAATTGCCCCACTCCGGCGACATGAAGTACGCCGATTGGCAGACGCCGGGGAAAGGCGCGAAGGCGGCGAAGACCTACGTCGGCGGGCTTGCGGTACTTTCCGACGACATCAATGCCGGCAAGGTGAAGGTGTTGCTTTCGATTGGCGAGGACGTGACCGAGGCCGGCCTGATCGACGCACAGCTCAAACGACTCTCCGTCATTTATCTCGGTACGCACCAGAATCGGACAGCCGCGACCGCCAAGGCGGTACTGCCGACGCTATGCTCGCTCGAAAAAAACGGCACGTTCATCAATCAGCAGTTTCGCATCCAGAAATTCGCCAAGGCCGTCCCCGGTCCGGCAGGCGCGACGGACGATCTCGTCCTGCTCAGCCGGCTCATAGCGGCGGTGGGTGGCGGCTCGTTCCCATCCGACATGAATGCGCTCTGGCCTATTATCGCGAAGGAGATTCCGGCGCTTGCGGCCGTCAGTTACGCCACGCTTCCGTCCACCGGCTTGCTGCTCGATGCCACGCCATGGGCGGCCCATCCGTTCTCCGAAGGCGAGACACTGCACTACAAACCCGCGCCCCAGCCGCAGCCCGAAGCTCCCGCGGTCACTAAGAAATGAATGCCCTGATTCAATTCTGGTCGAATCTTCCGCTGCTGTTGCAGACGCTCATCAAGGGTCTCGCCGTGATCCTCGTGATTTTCCCAATCGGCGGTGCGTGTTCATTGGTGGAGCGAAAGGTTTCGGCGTGGATGCAAGGTCGTCCCGGCCCGAATCGTGCGATCCCGTTCTGGTTTGCCTGGGTGCCCGTCCTCGGTCCGTTCCTGCAGAAACTGGGCGTGTTCCACCTGATGGCCGACGGCGGCAAGATGTTCCTCAAAGAGGATCCGGTGCCCGGCCACGTGAACAAATTCTATTTCACGATCGCGCCGCTCGTCGCGATGATTCCCGCGCTCACCACGGTCACCGCGGTGCCGTTCGGCGCGTATTTGGACGGCGCAGGTCAAATGGTACCGGTGGTCCTCGCCAATCTCGACGTCGGTATCCTGGCCGTTTTCGCGGTTTCGTCTCTCGGCGTTTACGCGCTGATCCTCGCCGGCTGGGCCTCGAATTCTAAGTATCCCTTCCTCGGCGGCGTGCGCGCCTCGGCTCAGTTGATTTCCTACGAACTGTCGATGACGCTCTCCGTGCTGCCGGTTTTTCTCTGGGTCAACGCTCCCGGCGGCAGCGGTTCGCTCAGTCTCTTCAACGTCGTGCAGGCGCAGTCGGGCGTGTGGCAAGGGTTCAGCACCGACAGTCTCGGCGGTGTGTGGTATGTTTTCCTTATGCCGGTTTCGGCGATCGTTTTTCTCGTGTCGCTCTTCGCGGAAACCAACCGGCTGCCGTTCGATATGGCGGAAGGCGAAGCCGATCTCGTTGGCGGTTTTCATACCGAATACGGCTCGCTGAAATGGGGCCTGTTCTTCGTGGCGGAATACGCGCACATGCTTGTCGGCTCCGGGGTGTTTGTCCTGCTTTTCCTCGGGGGCTGGAATCCGCTGCCGTGGCTGCCGCTCTTCAAGCTGGCCGGCTGGCTGCACCTCGCAAATCTGCCGATCGTCCTCGGCCTCCTCTCGATCGCCATCTTCCTCGGCAAGACTTTGTTCTTCATCTTCGTGTTCATGTGGGTGCGCTGGACCGTCCCGCGCTTCCGCTATGATCAGGTGATGAAACTCGGCTGGCAGAAACTGCTGCCGCTCGCTATCGGCAACCTGATCGTTTACGCAATCGGGATCGCGATCCACGAACTTCAACTGGGCTGGCTGGCGTGGCTGGCGCTGATCGCGGCGACCATCGCCGCGGGCTGGGTCGCCCTGATCCTGCCGGAAAAGAAAGCGACCCTCTGAGCACCATGGCTTACACTGTCGAACGCAAACCCCTCACGCTCGCCGAGCGCTTCTATCTCCCGCAAATCCTGGCAGGAATGAAGGTGACGTTCGTGCGCATCTTTCGACCGCCCGTCACCCTGCAGTATCCCGAGGAACGTCCCGCCATCCCGCCCGGCTACCGCGGCGTCCCCACGCTGGTGATGGATCCGAACGGCCGCGAGAAATGTGTCTCGTGCCAGCTCTGCGAATTTGTCTGCCCCCCCAAGGCCATCCGTATCCAGCCCGGCGAAATTCCACCCGATGCACCGACCGCCCACGTCGAACGTGCGCCGAAGACCTTCGATATCGACATGCTGCGCTGCATCTATTGCGGGTTGTGCCAGGAAGTCTGTCCCGAGGAGGCAATCTTCCTGCAGAACCAGTTCTCGATGGTAGGTTACACCCGCGCCGAAATGGTCAACAACAAGGCCAAGCTGTACGAACTCGGCGGCACGCTGCCCGACCAGCATTTCAAATGGGACAAAAAGAAAACCGCGGAGGAGCACGGCAACGCGCATTGAGCCATGGCTGACACTCTCTTCATCGTCTTTTCGGTTCTCACGCTCGCTTGCGCCGCGCTGGTCGTGGTGAACAAGAACGCGGTCAACGCTGCGATGTTCCTGCTCCTCGCGCTCGTCGGCATGGCCGGCCTCTTCGTGTTGCTCGAGGCACCGCTGCTGGCCTTCGTGCTCATTCTGGTTTACGCAGGTGCGGTCGTCGCTTTGTTCCTGTTCATCGTCATGCTGCTCGATACCAAGGGAACGACGGCGAAGTTGAACAAGCTCACCGTGGCCGCTTCGGGCATTGGGGGCCTGTTGCTCTTTCTCGGCGTTTCCCTGATTGCTCGCCGCTCGCATCTGTCGGCGCCCGTTACCGGGGTGGCAATGCCCACCTTCAAGAATTATGCGGAGCAGCTCTTCACGGTTTATCTCCTGCCGGTGCAGGTCGTCGGCTTCCTTCTCCTGATTTCCATGATCGGCGTCATTGTCCTCTCCAAGAAGTTCAAGACCGAGGAGGAGACCAAATGATTTCCCGATTTACATCAATTCTTCGTCACATAGAGCCGACCGCGAAAACGAAAAAGGGGACGCGTCCATGATCACGGCCAGCCTTAACTCCTACCTCGTCGTCAGCGCCCTGCTGTTCGTCTTCGGCTTCATCGGGGTTCTCCTGCGCAAGAACACGCTCGTGATCTTCATGTGCCTTGAGCTGATGCTGCTGGCCTCGACGCTCGCGCTGGTCGCTTTCTCGCGGTTCAACGCCACGCTCGATGGGAACGTCTTTGTCTTCTTCATCCTCACGATCGCGGCGGCTGAGGTCGCCGTTGGTCTCGCCATCATCGTCGCCCTGTTCCGCAAGCGCCACACGGTGCAGGTGGAGGAGCTCAATCACCTGAAGAACTGACATGCAGCCTGTCCAAACCGCTCTCCTCGTCCTTCTCCTGCCGCTCGCCTCGGCGGTGGTGATTGCGTTGTTCCTGCGCAAACAAGGCGCGCTGGCTTCCTACGTTTCGACGGTCGCGGCCGGGATCATCGCCGCGCTGTCCCTCAAGCTGATCTTCGGCGGCGCCCACGACATCAACCAATCCTGGGAATGGCTGCGCTTCGGCAATTTCGCGATCTCGCTTGGGATCAAGTTCGACGATCTCGCGGCGCTGATGCTCTTCGTCGTCAGCTTCGTCGGCTTCCTGATCCACGTTTTCTCGCTTGGCTACATGCACGACGACGGCGCGCGCGCGCGTTTCTTCGGCGGCCTGTCGATCTTCATGTTCTCGATGCTGGGCATCGTGCTCGCCGACAATCTGTTCATGATTTTCATTTTCTGGGAGCTGGTCGGTTTCAGCTCCTGGCTGCTGATCAACCACTATCACGAGAAGCAGTCCGCCGCTGATGCCTCGAAGAAAGCATTCATTGTGAACCGCGTAGGCGACTTCGGTTTCCTGCTCGGCATCATCATGTGCTATTGGAGCAACGGCACGGTGAACCTCACCCAATTGGGCGATCACCATGTCTACAGCACGATGATCCCGCTGCTGCTATTCTGCGGTGCGATGGGCAAGTCCGCGCAGATGCCGCTGCAAGTCTGGTTGCCCGACGCGATGGAAGGCCCGACGCCCGTGTCCGCCCTAATCCACGCCGCGACGATGGTCGCCGCCGGTATCTTCATGCTTTGCCGGATCAACGTGCTGATGGTGCCCGACGCGCTCACTGTCATCATGTGGATTGGCACCGCCACCGCACTTTACGCCGCCCTTTGCGCCATCGTGCAGAGCGACATCAAGAAGGTCCTCGCATACTCGACGCTTTCTCAGCTCGGCTATATGGTCGCTGCTTTCGGCCTAGGTGGGGATAGCGGGTTCCACTCGACCACGCAAATTAGTAGCGGCTTGTTGGCTAACGGACAGCACACTCCGCTCCAAGTTGTCACTATGACGATGGCGATTTCCGGTGGTGCCGCGGCCGCGATGTTTCACCTGACGACTCACGCTTTCTTCAAGGCGCTAATGTTCCTTGGATCGGGTTCAGTCATCGTGGGCTGCCATCATGAGCAGGATATCTTCAAGATGGGCGGACTAAACAAGAAAATGCCTGTGACCTTTGTCACTTTCACCGTCGGGGTGTTAGCGATCATCGGGATGCCCGGTCTGGCCGGTTTCTTTTCAAAGGACGCGATTCTGTATCTAGCGATGGAGAACAACAAGGGGGTCTTTGCCGTCCTCGCGATTACTGCTGTGCTGACTGCTTTCTACATGATTCGCATGTGGAAGCTCACCTTCTTCGGTGAGGCTCGTTCCAAGGACGCATCCCACGCACATGAGAGCGGATTGTCGCTGACACTACCACTAGTCGTCCTCGCTATTCTTTCCGTTATCGGAGGCTACTCTGGTGTTTTCACCAAGCTCGCAGGATACGTTGCGCACATGGTTCCTGAAGCGGAAGGTTCTGCGCACGTGACCATTCTCCTCGTATCACTGGTCGTTATGTTCACCGGTGCGGGGTCGGCATGGTTCTTCTACCAGTCTGCCGCCACCGACACGCTGGAGCAGAAGTCCCGTTTGGTGTTCAACGGCCTGACGCAGTTGAAGGAGTCGTTCGACAATCTCTACAATTACTACGTGGCGAAGATTCAGCAGCGGTTCGCGATGTTGTTGAACTTCATCGATCATGTCCTCTACCAGGGCGCGATACAAGGTCTGGCCAGCTTCGTGGGCCTGTTCGGCTACGGTGCCCGGGCGCTCTACGTCGGCAGTATCCACGCCTACGTTTACTGGTTCCTGCTCGGCCTCGTGCTCCTCTGGGGATTCGCCGCCGGGATTTTCTAACCACTAATCCACACTAATAATCACTAATTATGAATCCTCTGGCACTCACTCTGTCGCCCAATGCCGTAAATCACGGATTGGCTTCATCAGTGTTCATTAGTGTCAATTAATGGTTTCCTGCTCTCTTCCCGTTCATGCCTGACAACGCCCAACTCCTGCAAATCGCGATCGCTACGCCGCTCATCTCGGCGCTCGTCATCGGTCTCGGGCTGCCGAAGCGTTTATCGGTCAAGCTGGCTGCGGTTGCCTTCATTGTACCGGCGCTGATCTCCGTCTGGCTTTGGTCGCAGTTTCGCGCCGGAGCCGACACCGGCTACGATTTCACGAGCAATTGCTCCACCGGCCTCGCCCAGTTCGGCATAGGTTTGAAGCTCGGTCTCAACGGCATTTCGCTGCCGATGTTCGCCCTCGCGGGTATCGTCGGACTGGCCGCCGGTCTCTACGCGCTGCAGTCCAACGCCGAGCGGTTGAAACTTTACCTGATGCTCCTGCTTATCATGCAGGGCGGCCTTTTGGGGACGTTTGCTTCGGTCGATATCTTCTTCTTCTATTTCTTCCACGAACTGGCGCTCATCCCGACGTTCATCATGGTCGGCATCTGGGGCGGACGTGACCGCAACTATGCGGCGATGAAGATGACGATCTACCTGACGCTTGGCGCGATGCTTTCCCTGATCGGCCTGATCGCGCTCTACGCGTGGAGCGGTGCGCACTCCTTTGACCTGATCGAGCTCAAGAGCGCGATCGCGCTTCGCGCCTTGGATGGCGGGCAACAAAAGATCATCTTCGGCCTGCTGATGTTCGGCTTCGGCACGCTGGTTTCGATCTGGCCGCTGCATACCTGGGCTCCCTTGGGCTACGGCGCAGCGCCAAGTTCCGCCGCGATGTTGCATGCGGGCGTGCTCAAGAAATTTGGTCTCTACGGTCTGATCCAGATCGCACTGCCGCTGCTGCCGATCGGTGCCCAGCACTGGGCTTGGACCCTCGCGCTGCTGGCCGCCCTTGGCAACGTGCTCGCGATCGGCTTCGTGACCATGGCCCAACGGGACCTGAAGCAGATGATCGGTTACAGCTCGGTCATGCACATGGGCTACTGTTTTCTTGGTATCGCGACGATCTCCGTGATCGGCTCCGGTGGCGTGGTGCTTCTGATGGTGGCGCACGGCCTTTCGGTCGCGCTGCTTTTCCTCCTCTCCACCGCGATTCACCACCGCACGCACACTTTCGATATGGCGGAAATGGGCGGGCTGGCGCAAAAAACCCCCGTGCTCGCCGCCTTTTTCGTTGCGGCCACGATGGCGAGCATCGGTCTGCCGGGCTTCGCCAACTTCTGGGGTGAGCTCACGGTCTTTGTGTCGCTTTGGACCTTCTCCAAGTGGATCACCGCGGTGGCCGTCGCCGGCGTGGTGATCTCCGCCGTCTACGGCTTGCGGGCTGCGGCCAAGGTGTTCTTCGGCCAGCCAACCGAGCCGTTTCAGCGGGTCGCCGCCGAGCATCCTCCGGTCGATCTGACGTGGTCGGAACGCCTGCCTGCGCTCATTTTGCTGGCCGCGCTACTTTTCATCGGCTTCTGGCCCCGGGCGCTGACCGATCTCGTCAACCACGCGCTGACCGCGAAGCCGGTCGTCGCCACCGCCCCGGTCACTTTCCAACGCTGATCTTTCGCCGCCATGTCGCTCGATTTTCTTAAAGACGCTGCCGAATCCAACAACTGGTGGGCTCTCACTCCCGAGATCACCGTTGCGGGTATGGCGCTCATGCTGCTCGTGCTGGAGATCGTCCTGCCCAAGAAGGAACACCGGTTCATCCCGCTCTTTGCCGTGGTCGCCTTGGTGGGTGCGCTGGTCGGTATTGTGATCAATTTCCACAGCCCGGACTATTGGGGGCAGCAGTCTTTGTTTGGCGGCCTGATCCGCATCAGCGAGCAGGGCCAGATTGCCCGGATTTTCTTTCTGTGCTCGTCCTTGCTGGTGACCTTCCTAGCCAGTGTCTGTCTCCCGCGCAGCAAAATGCCGCGAGTGGAGTTTTACCACATCGTGCTGGTCATCACCGCCGCCACCATGCTTCTGGCGCAGAGCAACCACTTTGTGATGTTCTTCGTGGCGCTGGAGACGCTCACCATCGGGCTCTATATTCTCGTCAGTTATTTCCGCGATAATCCGCTCACGCTGGAAGCCGGCCTCAAGTATCTCGTTCTCGGTTCACTCAGTTCAGGTATTATGCTCTTTGGCATTGTGCTGCTTTACGGTGCGGTTGGCCGGGTGGTGATCGATGGAAACGTGCACACCGGTTTTGAATTCCCGGTCCTGGCGAATTTCCTCCAACAGCATCCCGACAACTTCATCGCCATCGTGGGCGCGTTGTTGGTCCTGAGCGGCGTCGCTTTCAAGATCGGCGCGTTTCCCTTCCAAGTCTGGGTGCCTGATGTCTATCAAGGTGCGCCGACTCCTGTAACCGCGTTCCTCGCCGTTTCATCAAAAGCCGCTGGCTTTGCGGTGCTTCTCACCTTGGTCACGACTGTCTTCAGGCCGCTGCAAAGCCTGCTGGTGCCGGTGCTTTCCGCTGCTGCCGCGGCGACGATCCTGTACGGAAATCTTTCCGCGCTGAAGCAGCGCGACGCCAAGCGCCTCATGGGTCTCTCCGGCGTGTCGCATGCCGGCTTCCTGCTCATCGGCGTCACGGCGTCGCTCACGGTGCCGTGGGCTTGGACGGCGGTCTGGTTCTACCTCTTCACCTACATGCTCGCCTCGATGGCGGTGTTCGGCGTAATGGCTCACCTCACGGGCGAAAACGATGCGGTGCAAGATCTCGATTCCTACGACCAGCTCGCCAAGGGGAAGCCCTTTCTCGCGGCGATCCTCGCAATCGGCGTCGGTTCGCTCGCCGGAATCCCGCCACTGGCCGGTTTCATGGGCAAGCTCCTCGTCTTTGTGGCGGCCTTCGAGGCTCACCTGTACGGTCTGCTGGCCTTCGCGGTCATCGGCGTGGTGATCTCGATCTATTACTACTTCGGCTGGATCAAGGCGGCGTTCTTCGCCTCGTGGCGGCAGGAAGGTGCGGTTGAAGCTCGGCCGGCGTTCACCGGCACGGCGCCGAATTTTCTTGGAGTGGCGGTGTTGACCACCTTGGCCCTCGCCACGTTGGTGCTTGGTTTCTTCCAGACTCCGCTGACCAGCTGGTTGATGAAGTAATTTTTCGCGTGGCGCGTTTATTTCTTCGCCACGCTGGCCGAACCTGTTTCGGTTTTTCGGCATGAAGGTAACCGGACTTGCCATTGTACCCCCGCCCAGTGCTGCCGATCAGCCCAAGGTAACGCCTGAACTGCTGGCATCAGTACTGGCCCGCTACTCGCGGAGCAATGAGGGCATTCATAAGATCCTCGAGAAGGTCGATATTGCCAATCCCGATGAATCGATCGACCGCATCCTGAAGTTCGTCGATTACGGCCACGCTTCCATCGGCGGTCTGACCGGCGGACTCGCCATCGCGCTCGACGACGTCTCGATGTGGCTCGCTTATAAGGTTTTTGAGCTGGCCCAGATGGCCGACGGCCAGGAGTCCAGCACGCGGTACATCACGATGGCTGCAACCAATCTTCCGACCGCCGATGAACTCGGGATTCCCGCCGATCTCGCGCCACGTTGGTCGGCGCTGATGGCAAAATCATTTGCGGCTTATCAAGCCGAGTACGCCCGGCTCGATCAGCTCGGCCTGGACCGGCCGGAGCTCATCCGGGTGCCGGCGAACGCGAAGCCTGCCGTCGTAAACCGCATCCGCAAGAACTACGCGCTCGACCGTGCGCGCTACTTCATTCCGTTCGCCACCCGCACCAATCTCGGATTGGTCCAGAGCTCGCGTATGTGGGCTGCCACTGTAAAGCACCTCGATTCGCTCCCGCAGCCCGAGGCGCGCGCCGCGGCAAAGCTGATTCGCGACGAGCTCCTGAAGATTTCTCCACGGCTCATGCGACATAGTTTTGCCGAACCGTCGTACCAGGCGCAGGCGCAACAGGAACTCGCTACCAGCCTCCGGCTCGGTCTCGACCGGCTTTCGACGGCGCCGCTGGCGGATGAAGTCTGGGTGAAGGTCGAGCGTGACACCCCGCCGTGGTTGCGCGAGGAGCAGCCCGTTCCCGAGGCGCTGCGGCACCGGGCCAATCGCTACGGTTATCAAGGCACGGCGACCCGGCGCATGCGCGTCAGTTTTGCCTGGAACAACATGGCGGTCGCCGAGCTGCGCGACCTGAATCGCCATCGCACCGGCAACCGCTACACGCCGCTGATTCAGGCCGGCTTTTATCTTCCTCCGGAAATTGCGCACGAATCGCATCAAGCCTTGCTCGACGAGCAGGCGGCGCTGACTCGCGAACTCATGCAGCGCGGTTCCGGGGCCTACGTCTATTCGCTGTTGTTGGGGGCGCAGACGCCGTTTGAGCACAGCACGCACGCCGACAAATTTATTTACGAAGCCGAGTTGCGTACCGGCATGGGCGCGCATTTTCGCTATGCCGAGCACCTGAGTGCGGCGTTGCGGGAATTCAACGCGCAGGTTCCCGAGGCCAAGGAGTGGGTCGTCGAAGGCACGGCCGAACCGGAGTAAGTTTTTTGCCGGAGGAGAGGAGCGTGAGCGCGATTTGTAAGGTTTGGTCGGCGCAGATTCTGTCCGCGCAAAATCAGAAAAGGCTTGCTGCACTCCCGTGCAGAGCGAGCATTCGAACGGTTCGTTAAGATGCCCAAGCGAGGCTCTTACCAATGTCCAAAAAATAGTCCAAACCTGTACGAAGAACCACGCCGCACCCCCCTCCCGTTCTTCCATGAGTTTCAAGGTTGTGCAGTTCAACATGCAGTTTGGCCAGACTTGGAGGGATAACGATCCGGACCACGCGCCGATCGACTTGGATCAGACCATTGCGGAAATCCGATCGCACAACGCGGACCTGATCGTATTGCAGGAACTGGAACGGGCGACGCCCGGCTGGACCCAACCGCTGCTGCCGGCGAATTACCTGCGGATCAAACAAGCGCTCGCGGGCTACGACGGCTTCAGCGAGTTTCCCAAGACGGACGAGCGCGAACTCCCGTTCGGCATCGGTCTCGCGATTTATTCGAAGGCGCCGTTGCGTGATCATTTGAAAGTCGATCTCCCGTCACCTTCGATTGAGTTTAGTTTTTGCGGTAGGAAGACCACACCGACGGACCGCGTGCTGATCGCGGCGACCACGCAGCTCGACGGCCGGGATGTCCGCGTGATGAACACGCATCTCCTCGCGCTATTCATGCTTGGGCCCGGTAGCGAAGAGCAGCACCCCCAACAGCGCGAGCAGGTGGTCGAGCTGATGCGTCAGCAGGAAGGTCCGGCCCTGCTTAGCGGGGATTTTAACGTCAGCCGCTACGACTCGCTCGTACAGGATTTCGCCGTCGCCGGTTGTCAGACGGTGCAGTTTGCCAAGGCGACCTGGCGCCGACGCCCGTTCGTGTTGGACCACATTTTCTACAACAAGCACCTGCGTTGCATCAGCCACGACGTGAAGCCAACCCTCGCGTCGGATCATCACGTCTTGGTGGCGGAGTTTGAGCAAAATTACTGAGTAGAGCATGCAATTGCCCGTAGGCCAGCGAGCTTGCTCGCGCTCTTTGGGCACCCACGCGGGCCTCTCGTTCACTTTTCCTCTGTATCGAGCGCCGCCAGTGATTTCTTGGCGGCTTCCAGATTCGGATCGAGCTGGAGGGCGGTGGCGAAACAGGCGCGGGCTTCATCCGGGCGTTTCAGTTTCAAAAGCATCCGGCCGCATTGGTTTTTTGCATCAGCAGACGTGGGGTTCATCTTCGCGGCAGCTTCATAGTGGGCGAGAGCGTCGACATACCGCTCATCGTGACTGGCGATGTTGCCCTGC
>Ga0302321_100005374_pt1 | contig 11214 bp, 10 predicted proteins | sample Fen_T0_1_FD_202505 | JGI IMG/M metagenome (GOLD analysis project Ga0302321, IMG submission 202505) | Peat permafrost microbial communities from Stordalen Mire near Abisko, Sweden - Fen_T0_1 | ecosystem: Environmental > Terrestrial > Soil > Wetlands > Permafrost | place: Sweden: Abisko...
AACCAATTGCCAGGGGAAAGCCAGAACTTGATCCGGTTGGACTGCCACTCATGGAAATCCTCAAAGAGGAATTCTTTGAAGTGACCTGCGGCTAGTCGCCTGCGGGTACAAACTGCGGGGTCTGCTCATCGCAGACCGGGGGGCGGGAGGGAGAAAGAAGAAAGATAAAGAGAACGAGAAAGAGGAGGCTTCTTTTGGTACACGCTTTTAGAGCATGCGAATTGATCGGAGGTGAAGGGCGATCCTGATCTTTCTCGTTCTCATTCCTCTTTATCATTCTCCCGTTTGGGACAAACCGGCAAGCGGATCACTCATCGCGACACCTCGATCCGGTTGGACCACCACTCATGGAAATCCTCAAAGAGGAATTCCTTGAAATGACCTCCGGCTGATCGCCTGGGGATATAAACTTCAGGGTCTGCTAGTCGCGGACCTAACCAGCCCGCTCAACCCAGCGAGAAATTCTCGACGCGATCGGGCATCTTCAGGTTCACCTTGCCGGTGCCGATCTCGAGATGGACGGTGCGGTTGACGTTGCCGCCAAGGTCCTTGCCCACGACGTTATAGCCATTTGCCTTGAGGTATTTGTCCACGGCGGTGCTGTTGCGTTCGCCGATTTTGAAAGGATCGGCGCCGTTGAGCACACTGGCTCCTCCGGCGGTGAACAGTCGCATGCGCGAGCGGTCGGCGCGTACGCCGATGAGTGCCTTGAAGAGCATCGGCAGGCCCGTGTCGGCAAACATGGCGGGCTGTTTGGCGGCTTTGTCGGCGGAAATGGTCGAGTCGGGCAGCATCAAGTGAAGGATGCCGCCAGCTTTGGAAATCGGGTCATAAACGATCACGCCCACGCATGAGCCGAGCGCGTAGGTGCTGAGCGTGACGATGGCGTTGTTGGACACAGCCATATCCCCCACGCCGATGATGACGCGCTGGGAGAACAGGGCTCCGATGGTAGGTGCTCCAGCCATGGGTCAGAGAAGGTTTATACCGTGGGGCTGAACCGAGCAGTGAAGGCGTTGGTAAGGAAGATGCATGAGCAGGCGCGATCGATATTAGGCCACGTGTTTATGTTTTCGGCGCGCAGCGGGTAAACTTGAGGTAAGGCCGCACAAAATCGCTGACTTACCAGGCTTTGGCACCGGGTTATAAGCGTACGAATCAGCACCTCCGGCGCTGGTAAAAAAATGCCTAATAAGTACTGGTGAGTTCAGCCGCGGAGTCATGAGGAACCGCATTCGGGCGCCGGGGGGGCCGCCGTATTCCGCATGTTGTTTTGGCCCCCCGCCCGAGCCCTCCACTTTGGCCCCGGGCGCCGCCATGGAGCAGGGAGGCAAACACCGGCGTCGCGGGTGCTTCTAAAGCCCCCGCCTATGCACCAAGCGCGGGCAGAAGTTTGTCATCTATTAAATGACAAGTCGCCTGGGGAGGACGTACTATTTTGAGCACTCGTAAAATCTTCCGCCGAGTGATTTGTCATTTAATAGATGACAAACTGCCGCAGGGCGCGCTCTTCGCGCGCGTCAATGCCCGGTATCACTTTGGCTCTTTCGTTGCGTTCGGAATTCGGAGAACGCGCGAGGCATGAAGGATTCCTCCGCGAGAGCGCTTCGAGTAATACCGTTTATTTTTCAAAAGTATAAAAACGGTTTGGGCGGTAGGGCGGACTATCCTTAGTCCGCAGTGTTGTGCTCTGCTCGCGACGGCGCGTTGTCCCTTGTAACTCGCCCCACCTCCGATTCCCCCCGTTCATTCGCAATGGGTCCGATACCCCGAAGCTCGCTTCGGCCTGGTTGAAATGTAGGAGCCTGCTTGCAGGCGAAGAGAACATGAATCGCCTGCAAGCAGTCTCCTTCAAATTGGCGAATGAGCGGCGGGCATAGTAGGTGGTTGTTGGTTTGAAAATGCCTCGGGGCTTGCCCCGAGGATCTTTACTTCTATACGGCTGAGTGAGAAATGGTGTAAAAGCGTGCCTGTTTTATGGCCAAGGGGTATTCAACCGCAGAGGTCGCCGAGGGCGGGGAGAATGAGGGGGAACGGTTCGCGCGGTTTGGGACATTCCGAAACGGGAATCTCCTCACGCAAAGAGCCCAAAGCCGCAAAGAAATCTCCGCGGAAAAACGAACCAAGTTGTATCTGCACCTGCTCCAATTCTCAGCGCGCTCTTTCGCTTCTCTGCGGCTAAAAACGTCTGCGGTTCAGGAATACACCAACAGCCGCTGGCTGATGGGGTCGACCAAGTTGTGGTTCCTAATCTTCGAGATCATGGCCGGGCTCAGGCTCTGGCCTTCGCCGACGAGCAGCAGACCATGCGGGCTGTAAAGGCCATTCGCGAGGATCATGCCGGGCTGGAGTTCGTCGAGCAGGATTTCCTTCACCTGATGCGGGAGCTGGAGCAGGTGGGTGACTTTGAGGAAGAGGCGGACGGCCTCCGGGTCGAGCGCTTTGCCGGACTCGGCGACGATGGACTCGATGGCCTGCTCTTTTGAGAGGCCGCACTCGATAAACCACACGGCGACGGCCAGGCAGCGCGCGGTCCACGGGATGGACATGCCGCTGAGTCCGTCGGGGAAGCCTTCACCGTCGAAGCGTTCGTGGTGGGCGCGAATGGTTTCGCCGACGGCAGAGTGGCTGTCGACAAACGAGGCGAGGGTCTGGCTGTAAATCGGGTGGCTATGGATCGTGCTGAGCTCGCGTTCACTGAGGCGTTCCGGCGCTGTGCGAAAATTACGGATAAGTTCGCGCGGCACGCCGATCAGGCCGAGGTCGCATAGCCAGGCGCTGGCGCGGAGTACGTGGCGCTCTTCGTCGGAGAAGTGTTCGGACTCGGCCATCTTTTTGGCAATTTCCACCATGGCCTTGGTCTGGCCGCCGCGAAGCGGGTCGTAGGTCGTGAGGATGCGGCAGCAGAGGTCGAGCGAGTGTTCGTAACTGGTGGCAAGCTCGCGGTTGGCCTGGTCGAGTTCGCGTTTCTGTGTCTCCAGATTCTTGACCTGCTCGTTGAGCGCTGTGTTAGCGATAGTGAGTTGATCGTTCAGGCGCTGGGTCTCGGCGGTGAGATGGTCGTTCTTGACGATGAGCTCGTAGCGGTTGATCGCATTCTTGACCGTGGCGGTGAGCTCTTCGCGCAACCAGGGTTTCGCAACAAAGCGGAATATCTCACCCTTGTTGATCGCGTCGACGATGGTGGGCAGCGATAGAACGGCGGTGATCAGGATGCGCGAGCAGAGCGGGCGCAGCTTTTTGCTTTCGACGAGAAAATCCAGGCCGAGCATCTCGGGCATGCGCTGGTCGGAAATGATGACGGCAAATTCGCGTTCGCGCAGGATCTCCAGGGCCTTCAAGGCGCTGGTGGTGGCGACGACATGATATTTTTCGCGCTCGAGCGTTTCCTTCAGTGCGGCCAGCACGATCGGCTCATCGTCGACGATGAGAAGCGAGGGCGGCGTGATGGTGGCGGAACTGGGCGTCATGGGGTTCGGAGCAACTTGGCAAATGAGTCGGCGGCGTCGCGGTCACGTAAGCCAGCCGGAAGCAGGAGGTCAACCTGTGATCTCAGGGAGGGTGAGAGTTCTGCGGAACTTTGATAGCTGAGGGCGAGTGCAATGGGCAGGCCGGGGTGGTCGCGGCGGATTTCCGCGAGCAGGATGCGCAGTTCGGCATCGGCCCGGGGCAGGCGGATAATCACAAGCTCCAGGCGTCGGCCTTGCTCGCGCAGGACGCGGCGCGCGTGTTCCTGCGTGCAGACGGTGAGTACGTCCCAGTCCGGCTGGTACAATTCGTCGAGAATCGTGGCGTCGCCAGTCAGGCCTGGTTCGTAATAGAGTACACGGATATGTTTGCCTGATTGTTGCGCGGGAAACGGCCGGGACGAACCCTTCACCAGCGATAAATCGGCCAGCGGAAGGACGAGGACGAGGTCGGTGCCGCGCCCGGTGGCACTGCGGACGGCGAGCTGGCCGCCATGGGCTTCCGCGAAGAGGCGCGCGTGGTAAAGGCCCAGCCCCGGACCGCGGTTCGATTCCTTTGTCGTAAAGAAAGGATCAAAAATGCGTGGCAAGTGACCGGCGACGATGCCGACGCCATTGTCGGAAAATACGAGTTCGAGCGAATCCTGAGCGCCGGCCCGCAAGGGCGGGATGGTTCCGGTCATTGGTTCGTCGCCGGCTTCGAGGCGGCGGAGCTGGATGCGAATTTCGCCTGCGCCGCGCAACGCGTCACGGGAGTTGAGCGCGAAATTGATCAGGGTCTGGCGGAAAGCGGTTTCGTCGATCAAGACGGGCCAGTGGCCATCGCTCAACGGGCTGGTGATGCGGGTGCCGCGCGGCAGCACAATTTTGACCAGATCGAGCTGATCGCGCACGAGTTTGCCGAGATTCACGTAGCTTTTCTCGCCGGTGGTGCCGCGGTTAAGTTCGATGATTTTTCGGAGGAGCTGCTGGGCTTGGGCGGCGTTGTCCTTGATCAGGCCGAGGCCGTCGCGCAGCGGGTGTTTGGCCGCAAGGGTGTTGTGGTAGAGCTCGCTCAGGGAATAGATCCCGGTCATGGCGTTGCTGAACTCATCCAGCAGCCCGCCGGTGAGTGACGAGATGCTTTCCTTCCACGCGTGGGTGGTAAGGCGATGTTCGGCAATTTTTTGCCGGGTGATGTCGAGCCAGACGCCTTCATAGCCGAGGAGCAGTCCGGTGGCCGAGCGGACCGGCGAACGCACATCGAGGAGATAGAGATAGGTTCCGGTCACCGGGTTGAGCACCCGGTAAACGAGGCTGAAGGGCTTGGTTGCTCCGGCGTTGCGGTCGAGCTCCTGGTAATAGCCGCGTTCGTCGCTGGGATGGATCAGGCGGAGCAGAGCCTGACCGTCCTTGCTGAGCGACTGGCTTTCGAGCCCAACCAAGGCTTCGCAACCAGGCCCGATGAAGGCAAACGAGCGATCGGCGCGCTGGTTGAAGACGACGCCGGGCAGGTGCGCGAGGTAGTGGTCGAGCCGGTTTTCGACGGTGCGCAGGCGGAGAAAAAGCTTGGCGAACGTCGCTGGGTCCGGCGTGAAGTCGGCGATACCGGCATGCTGCAGCAAATCGCGAGGGGCGAGCTCCGGCGCCAGGGTGACGTTCATCTGGCCCCCGCAGCGCAGACGATGCACAGCAAGCACGAGGCCCGGAGCCCCGGGTGCGATATCAGGCAGATAGAAAGTTTCTTCACCCTCAAACAGGCTGGCAGGTAATCGCGCACCCCATTCCGGGTGCTGTTCTTCCAAAAGAACGCGGAGCGATTTTCCGGTGAGATCGGCGTCGCGGTGGAACCACGAATGGGCATCGGCCATCCGGTGCGCGAGCACGGTGTCGCTTCGATCGATGACAAAGAGTTCGCAGGTGGAAGGACCGCTGGGTGCGCCACCGACGCGGCTATCAATGCCCCACGGCGCGGTCGTTGTGGTGTCGTGGCGTGTACGCGCTGACCAGTCGGCGGGCCAGGATTTGTCCGCAGAAATACCTTTAGGGTACGGGCGATCAGGCGCCGACATGAGTATGAGCGGCGTTGCTGGCTGGCGCGGTGGCGACAGCCTGAATAATGTGCGCGGCGATGTGATCGAGAGAAAGCTGGCGCTGGGCGGCACCATTTTCCCAAGCCGTTCGCGGCATGCCATAAACAACACTGGATTCCTCGTCCTGGGCAAAAGTCATCGCGCCTTTCTCACGCAAACGCAGCAGCCCCTCCGCTCCGTCCTTGCCCATGCCGGTAAGGATGCCGGCGATCGCCTGGGTGCCGGTGAGGTCGGCGGCGGATTTGAAAAGCATATCAACGGCGGGGCGCTGGTGCCAGACCATGGGACCGTCGGTTACGCGGACGCGGTAGCCCTCAGTGGTCCATTGCAGCATCATGTGAAAATTCCCCGGAGCGACCAGTGCGAGCCCGGGCACCAACCGATCGCCATCGACAGCCTCGCGCACCTCCATGGCGCAGGTGGCGTTGAGGCGTTCGGCAAACGCCCGCGAAAAGTGCGCCGGGATATGCTGCACGATCGCGATGCCGGGCAGATCTCCTGGTAAATGAGTGAGAACTTCGCGCAAGGCCTCGGTGCCGCCGGTGGAGGCGCCGAGCAGGATCAGCCGGCGCGGATGATGGCGCGCAGGATGTGCCAGGGCGGTGAGCGGCGGGCGCATCACGGGGGCGATCACCGGCCTCGCAGCCGTCACGATTGGCGGTTTCGAACTGATCGTTACAACGGGTTTTGCCTCGCCGGGGGCCGGGCCCACGGGTGCCGGCGTGGTTGTTTGAAAGGGCGCTCGAGTCGGTTTGGGCCGGCGAAGTTTGGCGGTGGCGGCTGTTTTGATTTTATCGATCAACTGCGGGCCGAGGTCACCGAACGAATACGATCCGCCGGGCTTGCCCAGAACGTCGACTGCGCCAAGGCGCAGGGCCTCCATCGCGTGATGAGAGCCGGTTTTGGTGAGCGAGCTCATGATGATCACCGGCAGCGGGCGCTCATCCATGATGATCTTGAGAAAGGTAAGCCCGTCCATGCGCGGCATCTCGATGTCGAGGGTCAGCACGTCCGGCTTGAGCTGCATAATTTTATCCCGCGCGATGTACGGGTCCATTGCGGTACCCACGACCTCGATTTCAGGGTCGGTGCTAAGGGCTTCGCTCACGACCTTTCGGATTACGGCGGAGTCGTCCACGATCAGAACGCGGATTTTTCGGGGAGGCATGAAGGAAAAGGAAGGGGCGTTTTCGGGAGTGACTATGGCGGTGGGGTCAGGATCAGCTCTTCAACGGCCGCTGGTAAATGGCGGGCTTCAGCATGGTGAGCGAGTGCTTGATGCCGCTGAGGCTCTCGGAATGCCCGACGAACAAGTATCCACCGGGCACGAGCTGACGCGCGAGTTTGTTGACGAGTTCGGTCTGGGTCGGGCGATCGAAATAGATCATGACATTGCGGCAGAATATTACCTGGAATGGTTCGGTAAACGGGAAGGACCCCTCCAGTAAGTTGAGCTGGCGAAAGGTCACACTTTCCAGCAGGTGCGGTTTTACCCGATAATTGCCCTCTTGGGGGCCAAAGCCTTTCTGGAAATGCGCGCGGAGCAGGGTGGGCGGCACTTTCTTCACGGCTTCTTCGCGGTAAACGCCGACCTTCGCGCGCAGGAGGATTTTGTGCGAGATGTCAGTCGCCTCAACGCGCCAGGGCCAGGTGGGCGAGTTTCCAAAAAACTGCGCGAGGGCTATGGCGATGGAGTAAGGTTCTTCACCGGACGAGCTGGCGGCGCTCCAGATATTGAACCGGGGCCAGCGTTCGGTGGCGCGGCGCTTGACCATATCAGGAAGAGCGGTGCCGGTCAGAAAATCGAAGTGCTCGTTTTCCCGAAAGAAGTAGGTGTGGTTCGTCGAGATCGCGTCGATCAAGTGCGCGAGCTCTTCGCCGCCCTCCTTCTCTTGAAGGAAGCGACAATAGTCGCTGATCGACGTGATGTTCGTCGCGCGCAGGCGTTTGCCAAGCCGCGCGGAAACGAGCTCCTTTTTATCGGGGCCGAGGTTGATACGACTCTGGTTGTAAACGAGGTCGCGTATGAATTCGTAGTCGCTGTCCCGCATTATCGAGGGTGTTTCGTAAAACTATCGGCGCGTTTGCCCCCGAATGAAGACTCACTTGCACCAAAAAACCTTGCAGTAAACTGGGGGGTTACTCGGGTCCGGCAAAATTTGCCGTGCGTGGAGTCCACGAAACCGGGGGATTTGCCTGACTCCATCTAGGGTGAACCCCCTGTTATTTTTAATCAGCTCATAATCAGATTGATCGGGCGGTCATCATCGCGCTGGCACCGCCGTTGCTAAAACCCACCCGATGATCGATCCGGTTTTCCAGTCCGACAACTATCAGCTCGCGCGAAAACTCCTCGACGCGTCGGTGGTGCGGCAACAAGCCATCGCTTCGAATATCGCCAACGCCGATACTCCGGGCTACCGCCGTCTCGATCTCACCCCGGATTTTGCGACGCAGCTGCGCACGCGGCTCGAAGCCGGCAAATTAGGCGAAGCTACGTCACTGCAGCCCTCGATCATTGAAGATCCGGCCGCGCGCTCCATCCGCCCCGATGGCAACAGCGTGGAAATGGAAACCGAGTTGCTCGCGATGAACCGCAACTCCGTCGAGTACGACTACCTGACCGAAATCGTCAGCCGGAATATCAAGCAAATGAAGATCGCAATCAACGGTACTGGCACGATGTGACGCCATTAATCGCCCGCCGACCACCATCCCATGAATATCATTTCCGGCATCGATATCACCGCTGGCGCGCTGAACGCCCAGAAGACCCGCCTCGACATCGTTGCCCAGAACATCGCCAACGCGCAGACCACGCGTGGACCTGATGGCCAGCCGTATCAGCGCAAGGTGGTTTCCTTTGAGACCGAGATGTTGCGTCAAACCAGTGGAGCTGCGACTGGACCTGCCCTGCAGGGTGTCCGCGTCGGGGCAATCACCGACGACAAAACGAAAGGCGAACGCGTCTACGATCCGCAACATCCCGATGCCTCTGCCGATGGCTATGTCCAGATGCCCAACGTCAACATGGCCTTTGAAATGGTCGACCTCATGACCGCCTCCCGTGCCTACGAGGCCAATCTCACCGTCGTGAAAAACGCCAAGCAGATGGCGCTCAAAGCGCTCGATATCGGCAAATAGTCTGAAAATCGGCCTACGCCCTCATCCCCATGGCTCTCATCGGTTCAATTTCCAGTTTACAGAACCCGCTCCTCAACCAGCTCACTGCACCAACCCGCACCGATTCGCCCACCGGTCCGGTCAAGCTCCCCGGCCTTGGTCTTCCCACGACCGAATCAACCACGGCGCAGCCGGGCGGATTCGGAAAGATGTTCGAGCAGATGATCTCCTCGGTCGATGCCAAGGAGTCGCAGGCCCAGGCCATCACGCGCGATGTCCTGCTCGGCAAGAATGACCAGGTTCACCAGTCAATGATCGCGATGCAGGAGGCCAGTGTGGCCTTCCAGCTCATGGTTCAGGTGCGCAACAAAGTCGTCGAGTCCTACCAGGAACTCATGCGCATGCCCGTGTGATGCGGTTCGCTAACCATCTGGCTACCCCAATTTCATGAAGAATTTCATTCGCTCCCTCGGTGCCCTTTGGAAGGAACTCGGACTTAACCAACGCGTTTCCCTCATCATGGCCGCCCTTACCGTGGCGGCCTGCCTGATTGCATTGATGATCTGGTCGAACCGTCCCGATATGCAGCTGCTTTACGGACGCCTCTCCGAAAAAGACGCGGCCGCAATCATCAGCCAGCTTCAAGCTCAGGGCATCGCGCACAAAATCAGCCCGGGCGGTGGCAACGTTTACGTACCTTCTGATCAGGTTTACCGCCTGCGCATGGAACTCGCTTCCAAGGGCATCCCGAGCGGCGACGGCGTGGGCTTCGAAATTTTCGATAAGGGCCAGTTCGGCCTCAGCGATTTCGTGCAACGCACCAATTATCTGCGCGCTCTCCAGGGCGAACTCGCCCGCACCATCTCGCAACTCGACGGAGTACGCAGCGCTCGCGTGATGATCGTGCAGCCCGAAAACCGGCTGCTCCTCACCGACCAGAACATCAAGCCCACCGCTTCTGTTTTCATCGAGCTCGCCACATCCCGCCTCGAAAATGATGCCGTCAACTCGATCCGCCACCTCGTCGCGAACGCCGTGCAGGGTCTCCAACCCGATCAGGTCGCCGTCGTCGATCAACGCGGTCACGTATTGTCCGAGGAACTACGGCAGGACCCGTCGCTCGGCACCGCGTCCAGCCAGATGAAATACCGGCAGCAGGTTGAAGACTATCTCGCCAAAAAGATCGAAAGCATGCTCGTGCCGGTCGTCGGCAACAATAACGCCATCGTGCGCGTTTCCGCCGAGATCGAGACCGAGGCCACCACCCTCATGCAGGAAAAATACGATCCCGAAGGACAGGTCGTGCGCAGCCAGACGGTCACCGAAGATATTTCCAACTCGACCGAGGCCAAGGCGGGCGGCGCCGTCGGCGTCACCGCCAACACCCCTGCGCCCGGCGGTGACAAACCCGCCAGCGCTTCCGGTGGCGAACAGCGCCCGAGCTCCGCCACCGAGTCCAATCGCAAAAACCGCACGACTTCCTACGAAATTGGCCGGGTCGTCACCAATGTCTCCCGCCAGCCCGGTTCAATCAAGAGCCTCACCGCCTCCGTTTTCATCGCCGAACGCGGCGTCGGCGCCGACGGCAAACCACTCAAACGCACCGCCGAGGAAATGCAGGCGCTCCGCCAGATCGTGATCAACGCTCTCGGCCTGCACGCCAACGCCGGCCAATCGGTAGATTCCCTCGTCTCCTTGCAGGAAACCGCCTTCCAGACCGAACCCATTGGCCAGCAAATCCAAAAGATTCAGTCCGAAACCCGCGTGCAGGGCTGGATCGAAACCGCGAGTCGTTACATCGCGATCGGCGTCGCCGCGATCGTGCTCCTCGTCTTCTGGCGCATGTTGAAGAAGCAAAAGATCGAATCCGTTCCGATGGAACTTCTGGCCGAACCACCGGACGCTACCAAGCGTGCCCTCCAGACCAACGGCATGCTCTCGCCCGAGCTGCTCAACGAGCTCATCCGCCAGAAACCAGCCAACATCGGCACCGCGCTCCGCGATTGGGTCGCCGTCAAAAAGAATTGAGCAACTGGTTACCTAACCCGGCACTCCGATGATCGATCCTGATTTTAGCAAACTCACCCGGCAGCAGAAGCTCGCGCTGTTCCTCATCGTGCTTGGCCCGGAATCCGCCGCCGAGGTGCTTCGTCATTTTGACGACGCTGAGATCGAATTGCTCTGCCGCGAGATGGCGCAATACGGTATGGTTTCCGACAACACGCGCATCCGGGTGCTCGAAGAATTTACCCCGCTCGTTGGCGAAAGCATCACCGCCACCTTGGGCGGCCTCGATTACGCCCGGCGCACGCTCGAAATCGCCCGCGGCGATTACAAGGCCGGCACCATCATCGGGCGGCTTGGACCGGCAGGCTCGGCCGTCGAGGTGATTAAGGATATTTCCGAGATGGAAGGCCGTCAGATATATAACCTCATCAAGAACGAACAGCCGCAGACGATTTCGTTTGTCCTCTCGTATTTGGAAGGCGCGAAGGCCGCGGAAATTTTTGCCCTTTTGAGCCCAGACCTGCGCGAGGAAGTGGTCGAGCGCC
>Ga0302321_100005376_pt1 | contig 11212 bp, 8 predicted proteins | sample Fen_T0_1_FD_202505 | JGI IMG/M metagenome (GOLD analysis project Ga0302321, IMG submission 202505) | Peat permafrost microbial communities from Stordalen Mire near Abisko, Sweden - Fen_T0_1 | ecosystem: Environmental > Terrestrial > Soil > Wetlands > Permafrost | place: Sweden: Abisko...
CCCGACGAACCGCAGCGCGCTGCCGCCGAGCGGGACCCGCATGCCGAGCACCCTGAGCGTCGAGATCGGAAACTCGAAGAGGGGTCCGGACGGCGTCTCGAGCAGAAACGGCGCATCCGGTGCGCCTGCGATCGCGTAGCGCATGCCGGGGCCCGGCACGACGCTCGAATCGTATGCGAAGCCGAGGCGGGCCAGCAGCTCGAACACCGGGTGGTGGAGCGATTCGATCGAGAACTCCGGTGCACGAAACCCGAGCACCGCATCGCCGGTGATGCTCTCGAGCCGGTGCTTGCTGCGCGCAAGGTCGGCGGCGAGCTCGGCCGGCGATAGCTTGCGCAGCGGGCGGTGCAGGTGCGAGTGGCTTGCGATCTCGTGCCCGCGCTTCGCGATCGCCCGGATCAGCGCCGGTTGCTCGTCAGCGACTGTCCCGACGACGAAGAACGTCGCCCGCGCACCCGCCTCATCGAGCCGATCGAGGATACGATGGGTACAGCGAACCACGCTCTCGCTCGCCGGCCCGAGCCGGCCGGTCGCCATGCGGCGATAGATCTGGTGCCAGTCCTCGAGGTCAACGGTGAGCGCATGGCTCGGCGGGTCCGACGCGGGCTGCGTACGCGCCGGCCGCTGGCCCGCGAGCAGCCGCTCGTAGCCGGCCAGCACGCGCGCGAACACGACGCGCTCGTCGAACTCCGCGACGGCCTTGGCCCGGGCGGCGGTGCCGAGCCGCTGTCGCTCGCCGGCATCGCCGGCGAGCCGCAGGATCGCGTTCGCGAGCGCGAGCGGATCCGAGCGCGGGATCACGAGGCCGGTGATCTCGTGGTCAACGGTCTGCCGACAGCCGCGGATATTCGTCACGACGCACGGCAGGCCCATGGCGGATGCCTCCATCGCCGCGCGGGGAAAGCCTTCGCGATGCGACGGCAGCACGAAGATGTCCATCGCCGCGTAGAGCTCGTCGACGTCCGTGCGATGGCCGAGGAAGCGCGCCGTGTCGGCGATGCCGAACTGCACGAGCGCGGCGGGGCTGATCGCGTCCGATTTCTCCGGCTCGAACGGACCGACGAACACGAAGCGCAGCGCGGATCGATCGCGCTTGATCCGTGCTGCCGCGGTGAACAGATCGAGATAGCCCTTCTCGACCACGAGGCGGCCGACGGCCCCGACCACGATGTGATCGGGCGAGAACCCGAGCGCCGCACGGACCTCCGCCCGCCGGATCGGCGAGATCCGCGCAGGATCGAACCTCGCGAGATCGATGCCGTTGCCGATCGTCTCGATCCGATCGGGTGCGCAGATCTGCTCGCGAATCGCGACCGGCACATCCTCGGGATTCTGGGAGAAGCTGTGATGCGTGAAGGCGTGGGTCGCACGCTCGAGCCAGACGAACGCGCGTCGCGGCGTCGCCGCCCCCGGACGAAGGGGAAAGTACAGGCCATGGATCGTGTGCACGCGGAGCGGGACGCGGGCTAGCTTCGCGGCGATCTGGCCGAGCAGGCCGGCCTTGATCGTGTGGGTGTGGACGATCGTCGGGCGCTCGCGGCGGAACACCGCGACCAGTTGCCAGATCGCAGCGAGATCGGCCAGCGGGGTGATGCTCCGCGTGATCGGCACGTCGCAGTGCCGCACGCCGATCGCTGCGAGCCCTCGGTCGGGCGACCGATCGCGACGCGCTACGCCGATCACCTCGTAGCCGGCCGCGCGATTGGCCACGAGCTGATTACGCAACAGATATATCAACGAGTAGTCGGTCGCCGTGACATGTGCGATCTTGATCGGCACGGCTGAACGATACAACGCGCGGCCGGCGATCAGGTCAGTAGACGTGGGTCCGCGGTCGACCTCGAGCAACCGACCCGTTCGGCTCGGGCGTGGTCCCTCCCGCACCCCAGCGCGCTCCCGGCGCGGTCCCCCGTACGCTGGCGAGACCTGGCACAGCCGGCGAGCCGCTGAACCGAATATCGGGTCTTCTAACGAAGCTACGCGGGGTCGCGCCAAGCGGAGCTCGGCCTGCCGTGGACACCGGCGGGGTCGGCGGGGAGTCCGAGGCGGGTCTTCGCGCGGATGATGCGCTCGGCCTCGGCGCGCACGCCCTCGGCGGTGCGCGCCACCGCGGCCAGCGAGCACCTGCTCGTCACGGCGTCGGATCTCGTCGTCCCACGCGGCATCGATCTCCTCCGGATCCTCCGGCGTCCCCGCTTCCTCATCCTCGTCGACGCTCGCAAGCAACTCGCGGGCCAGCTCGATGCGCTCGTCGGCCGTGAGTTCCCGCGAGCATGTCGTCTCGCTTGTTCTGATCGACCCTCTCAGAGGGTCGACCAGAATACGTTCGGGTAGGCCGGGGCCAGGCCGCGACGGTCCAGTGGCCGACGTCAACTACATTCACCCAACGACGACAATTACATCTCCCCATCGGTCTCCGTTTAGTGACTGCGGTTCTTGGTCTTGGCTTGCGTAGTCGTCGTCGAAACTCCTAGAGCGGTGGGTTGGACGGTGGCGGTGTTCACGGTGGCGACAGTCGTCGTCGGGGTCTCTGTCGTTGGTGGCGTAGTTGTCGTTGGTGGCGCAGTTGTCGCTGGTTTCGCGGTTCGGGCACCTACGGGCTGCCAGGCTTGCGGCCCCTTCAGCTCGGCGGTGGCCTGTCACTCGCCCTCCCGCTCGCCGAAGCCGCGGCAGCGCCGATCGCTCCGCTGATCGGCCCGGCCCAGGAACTGCGCATCGACGGCCAGCCGATCTCCGCGACGACGCGGGCACAGGATAGCCCGACGCTGTCGTGGACACCGCCCGCCCATGGAACCGCAGCGGGCTATGGGATCGGCATCTTGCTGCTCTACGCCGATCAGAGCGGCGGCGCGACGCTGTCCGAGATCGCCGAGTTCATCACCATCGAGCCGCGCGTCCAGGTGCCGCCTGGAATCCTCATGGGGGGGCAGACCTACGCCGTCGCGGTGAGGGCGATCGCCGGCGCCATGGACCTCCGCGGTGCGCCGAACCGGTTCGCCGGCGCGCATGGTCAATCCGTCGTGCTGTCGGATCCATTCACGCGCTGAGCCCCCCGTGGTCGGCCGCCAAGGCCGCCGGACACCACGTCGATGCGCCTCGAGGGCGGCGTGCCCACCACGCTGCGGCAAGGCGCCGCGCGGGGCGACGCCGCCGAGCCGCTTGCCGCACCGCGAGGAGCGATCGATGATGCGCGACCCCCCATGAAGATTCTCCTCACCGGAGCCGGTGGCCAGATCGGGCACGACCTGATCGGCGCGCTGGTCGCCAGCGGCCATGATGTTGTCTCTACGGACCTGGCGCCCCGCCCGCCCAGCCACGCCCACGCCGGCGGCGAGTGGCAGCGGCTCGATGTCACCGACGCGGCCGCGACCGGCGCGCTCATGATGGAGGTAAGGCCCGACCTGGTGTTCCACCTCGCGGCGATCCTGTCCGCGCGCGGCGAGCAGGATCCGCGGCTCGCCTACGACGTCAACCAGACCGGCACCTGGAACGTGCTCGAGGCGTGCCGCCGCGCCAAGGTCAAGCGCCTGGTGTTCACCTCGAGTATCGCGGTGTTCGGCCCGCCGCCGAGCGGCCCGCTCCCCGACCCGACCCCCGACGACGTCGCGCTGCACCCGACCACGATGTACGGGGTGACCAAGGTCTCGGGCGAGCTGCTCTGCGACTACTACCGCAAGAAGTTCGACGTCGACTGCCGCGGCGTGCGGTTCCCGGGCCTGATCAGCGCCGCGATGCCGGGCGGCGGCTCCTCGGACTACGCCCTCTTCATGTACGTCGACGGCGTGCGCAAGCACGGCTACGAAGCGTTCGCGCGCGCCGATACCCGGATCCCGCTCATGTACATGCCCGACGGCGTGCGCGCGCTGCTCGAGATCGCGATGGCCGAGCGCGCCCAGCTGACCCGCGCGATCTACAACATCGCCGCGTTCTCGCCGCGCGCCGACGAGATCGCCGCCTCGGTCCTCACCCTGCTCCCCGACGCCAAGTTCACCTTCGAGCCCGACCCGGTCCGCCAGGCCATCCTCGACTCGTGGCCGCGCGCGCTCGACGACTCGGCGGCCCGCCGCGACTGGGGCTGGAAGCCCGCCTACGACCTCGACGCGATGACCCAGGACCTGATCCCCAAGGTCCGCCGCATGCTCGAGCTCGGCGCGATCCTGTCGTCGCACTGATCCACGACGACGCCAAGGATCTCGAAGATGACCACACCACGTAAGCTTCCGATGGTCGTTCGCAAGGTTCGTCGCGCCGAGCTCGACGAGGATGCCGAGCGCCGCGCCTACTGGCGCACGCGGACACCTGCCGAACGCGTCGCGGAGGTCGAGTCATTGCGACGGCTGTAGGTCGAGATCACCGGCGATCCCGACGCTCCGATGGTCCGCGTGGTCCATTGCCGGCGACGTGGCGACCCCGCCATCCCGCCGGCGCGGTGAGCCTCACTGCGCGCGCGACACGTGGACCCGCAGCCGCCCCATGTCGCGCTCGACGCTGACCGCCCAGGGCCGGCAGCACACGGCGCAGTCCTCGACGAGCGCGCCGGTGGTCTCCGGGTCGACGTAAAGCTCGACCCACTCGCGGCAGTACGGGCAGCGGACGCGCACGGAGTCTTCCACCCTGCGAGCGTGACCCGGACCGGGTGAAACGTCACGCCGGGGCGGCAGATCGATCCCGCGGTGGTATCCTGGAACTCCATGGTGAGCCAGGCCGAGGCCCCCGCTGCTCACGAGACCGAGCGGCGGTTCGCGATGCACGGCGTGCCGTGGTGGACGTACGTCGCCCTGCGCGACGCGCTGGACGATCAGTCCGGCCTGAAGATGACGTACCTGCGGGGGACCCTGGAGCTCATGAGTCCGTCGACGCTGCACGAGGATGCCAAGACGATCATCGCGCGGCTGCTGGAGGTCTGGGCGATGGAGCGTGACGTCGACCTCGCGGCTTCGGCGGGGCCAGCCCCGGCTCGCGAAGGCCTACCAGGCCGCGCTGCGGGCCGGCTGATCGGGCGCGGCGATCGTCGTCGGTCCGGCCGAGGCATTTGGCCGGCGGCTGAGCTAGGCTTGCGCCGGTATGTACACCCACGCGAAGTCCGTGTTCGCCCAGTCGCTGGCCGAGATCGAGCAAGCCGGGCTGTGGAAGCACGAGCGAACGATCACCTCGCCGCAAGCCGCCCACATCCAGAGCGATGGCCGCGAGGTCGTGAACTTCTGTGCGAACAACTACCTCGGGCTGTCGAGCCATCCGCGGGTCACCGCGGCGGCGCGGGCGGCGCTCGACGAGCGCGGCTACGGGCTGTCGAGCGTGCGGTTCATCTGCGGCACCCAGGATCGCCACAAGGAGCTCGAGGCCAAGGTGTCGAGCTTCCTCGGCACCGAGGACACGATCCTGTACGGCTCGTGCTTCGACGCCAACGGCGGGCTGTTCGAGACGCTGCTCGGCGAGGACGACGCGGTGATCTCCGACGCGCTCAACCACGCGTCGATCATCGACGGCATCCGGCTGTGCAAGGCCGAGCGGCTGCGCTACGAGCACGATAACCTCGAGGATCTCGAGGCCAAGCTCAAGGCCACGCAGGGCAAGCGGCTGCGCATGATCGCCACCGACGGCGTGTTCTCGATGGACGGCGACATCGCGCGGGTCGGCGAGATCTGCGACCTGGCCGAGCGCTACGGCGCGCTGGTGATGGTCGACGACAGCCACGCGACCGGGTTCGTGGGCGCGACCGGGCGCGGCTCGGCGGAGCTGCGCGGCTGCATGGACCGCGTCGACGTGTTCACCTCGACCCTGGGCAAGGCGCTCGGCGGCGCGTCGGGCGGCTTCACGTCGGGCCGCCGCGAGATCATCGATCTGCTGCGCAACCGGTCGCGGCCGTACCTGTTCTCGAACACGCTGGCGCCGCCGATCGTCGCCGGGTCGCTGGCGGCGATCGCGCTGGTCAGCGAGTCGACCGCGCTGCGCGACAAGCTGTTCGCCAACACCCAGCGGTTCCGCGACGGCATGACCAAGGCCGGCCTGGCGATCCGGCCGGGCACCCACCCGATCGCGCCGGTCATGCTCGGCGACGCCAAGCTCGCCGTCGAGATGTCGCGGCGCATGCTGGAGCACGGAATCTATGTGATCGGCTTTGCATTCCCGGTCGTGCCCAAGGGCGCCGCGCGGATCCGGGTCCAGCTGTCGGCCGCGCACAGCGACGACGATATCGATCGCGCGATCGCCGGGTTCGCGAAGGTCGGCCAGGAGCTCGGGGTCGTTCGATGAAACCCGACGACATCACCGCGCGGATCCGCGTGCGCTTGCCCGACGCGCGCGTCGAGCTCCGTGACCTGACCGGCACCGAGGACCACTGGCACGCGACGGTCATTTCGGCCGCCTTCACTGGAAAATCGTTGATCGAGCGGCATCGCCTCGTCATGGGCGCGCTCGCGGTGGAACTGAGAGGTCCAATTCACGCACTCACCCTGGAGGTGAAAGCGCCACACGAGGCGTAATGCGGCGGATTTCCGGGTGCGATCGGCGCGACGTCGTGCGATCGTGGCGGTGGAGGCTCATTGGGCGCTGACGCCGCTGCACAGGAGCAGTTTGGTCCTTATCTCGTCTTCGAGCGGCTCGGGGTGGGCGGCATGGCGACGGTGCATCGCGCGCTCGAGCGCGGGATTGAAGGGTTCGAACGCGTGGTGGCGCTCAAGCGTCTGCTGCCGCATCTCGCGGCAGACGCCAGCTTCATCAAGGCGTTCGTGCGCGAGGCCAAGCTCGCCGCCTTCCTGAACCACGCCAACATCGTCCAGCTGTTCGAGCTCGGCCGGGTGGGCTCGGCGTACTTCATCTCGATGGAGTACATCGACGGCCGCGATATCCGCCGGATCCTGCGCCACGCGCGCCGGGTCTGCGGCCCGCCGCCGATCCACGTCACGGTCGGGCTGCTGCTCCAGCTGTGCGACGCGCTCGACTACGCGCACAACAAGCTCGATGACTCCGGTCACCCGCTCGGCCTGGTCCACCGCGACGTGTCGCCGTCGAACGTGCTGGTGACCACCAACGGCCAGGTCAAGGTCATCGACTTCGGGATCGCCAAGGCGCAGTCGACGCAGCTGCGCACGCAGACCGGCCGGGTCAAAGGCAAGCTCGCCTACATGGCGCCCGAGGCGCTCGCCGGCAAGGAACTCGACGCCCGCAGCGATCTGTTCGCCGCCGGCGTGATCGCCCACGAGCTGCTCACGGCGCGACCGCTGTTCGCAACCAAGAACGAGTACCAGACACTGATGAAGCTGCAGCGCGGCGACGTGCAGCCGCCATCGACGTTCAACCAGAGCTGCCCGCCCGCGCTCGACGCCATCGTGCTGAAGACGCTGGCCCGCGATCCCGACGATCGGTTCGCCAGCGCGAGCGACCTGCGCGACGCGCTCCACGCGATGCGCAAGCAGCACCACCTGCAGACCACCGAGCGCGACATCGTCACCTGGCTCGACTGGGCGTTCAGCCTGGAGATGCCGAGCGGCGGGTTCACCGCCAACCACGAGCTCGATCCGGCGAGCGGCCTCATCGACGTGCAGGCGCGCAACCGCGCGGCGCGGCCCAGGCGCACCGAGGACGACGAGCTGGTCGACATCGCGTGGGGCGACGGCAACGATCACGGCAACGGCCAGCCCGTGCTGCTCGACGACGTGCCCGATGTCAGCGACAAGCTCGTCGCGAACGCCAGCGCGCTCGGCGCCGACGTCCGGCTCGATCTCGACGATCTGGCCGACGACATGCCGACCCCGGTGCCGAGCTACAGCAACCGCCACGAGGTCGCCCCGGCGATCAGCCGCACGCCCGCGCCGCGCCCGGCGCGACGGCTGACCCCGCCGTTCCCGACGCGCAGCGAAGCGGCCGGCTCGGCCGGCGTGCCGGTCTCGGTCGCGGCGGCCGGCGATCGCAGCCAGGCGGTCAGCAGCGGCGTCCCGGCCGCGCCGGCCAACGTCGCGGCGAGCGCCGCGGTCGTCGGCGCCAGCGTGCGCGTGATGCTGCCGCCGCGGGTCCGGACGATCACGAGCGCGCCGCGGATCGCCGCCTCGCCGACCCCCGCGCCACCACCCGCCGTGGGATCGACCGAGATCCCGCGCGACGGCCTGCCGACCGGCGCCGCGCCGCGCGAGCCGGTCGCGACGCGATCCGCCGCCGCCGCGGTGACACCGGCCGGCGGTGCGCCCGAGCCATGGGCGCCGCGGGGCCTGCCGTCGGCGTCGACCCCGCCGCGCGACCGCCTCGTGAACGACCTGGTAGCGCCCGGGGCGCGGCAGAGGCGGCCCGAAACGGCGACGACCGAGAGCGCCCCGGCGTTCCCGTCCAACGAGTTCGACCTGCAGCACGATCCCAGCTCGACCGAGCACACGTCGTACGACCAGCTCGACGAGGCCGCCGCCTCGGACACGCTGCGCGGGCAGGCGGATGAGCCACACCGCGAGGCGTTCGTGCCGTTCCACGCGCCGACCCCGGTGCCGACCATCCTGGCGCCGCGCGCCGAGAGCGCCGCGACACGCAGCGTGCCGCCGGCCGCGGAGCAATTCTCCGACGTGGACGCCGACACGGTGTACGTGGGCCCGGCCAGACCGACGAGCGCGCGGGGTGCCGCAACGTTGCCGGGCCGACCGAGCGGGGCGAACCTCGCTGGTGCGCCGGCGAAATCGAGCGCGCCGACGCCGAGCCGGGCGCACGCGTCGAGCGTGGCGACGCTGCCGGGCCGACCGGCGCAGCCGAACCCGACCGGCGAGCGGAGCCTCGTCGCCAATCGGCCGGCACTGCGCGACTCGAGCACCGGCCTGCCGGGCGGACCGTACGTCGCGGGCGCGCAGCGTCAGCCTGCAAAGCCGCCGACCGGAACTCATGGCCTGCCCAGCGAACGCCCGGGCCCGTCGCTGGATCCGCACCGCGGCCCCGGCAGCGCGCCCGGCGGACACGATCCGGGCGCCGCGCCCTCCAGCGTCGCGCAGGGCACCCCGAGTGGACGGCGCGGCCAGCGGCCCGACGATCGCAGTGGGCGCCACGCCGTGCCGACTGCGCCTGCGGGTCTGGGCCCCGATCCGCAGCCCGGCGCGTACGAACCGCCGCACCCGCCCCACGGACAACTCCGCGACCAGCCGAGCAGCGCTTACCATCTCGGCGGTCAGCAAGGTCAAACCGGTACCCCACGCGCAGCCCTCTACGCGTCGCCAAACCCGCTGCAGGGCCAGCTCCGCGACCCACAAAGCGGTAGCCACCTCAACCCCCAGGCCGGCGCCTACGCGTCGCCAAACCCGCTGCAGGGCCAGCTCCGCGACCCACAAAGCGGTAGCCACCCCAGCCCACTGGCCGGCGCCTACGCGTCGCCAAACCCGCCGCAGGGCCAGAGCCACCCCAGCCCACAGGCCGGCGCCTACGCGTCGCCAAACCCGCCGCAGGGCCAGAGCCACCCCAGCCCACAGGCCGGCGCCTACGCGTCGCCAAACCCGCTGCAGGGCCAGAGCCACCCCAGCCCACAGGCCGGCGCCTACGCGTCGCCAAACCCGCTGCAGGGCCAGAGCCACCCCAACCCACAGGCCGGCGCCTACGCGTCGCCAAACCCGCTGCAGGGCCAGAGCCACCCCAACCCACAGGCCGGCGCCTACGCGTCGCCAAACCCGCTGCAGGGCCAACTCCGCGCGCAGCCCAGCGGTCCTTCCTCCCTGCCGAGCGGACCGCACGGCGGCGAAATCGCCGCGCAGAGCGCATACGGCTCCCCCAACCCATTGCACGGATCGGCCGTCAAGTCGCCGACCGGCCACTACGGCAGCAACTACAGTTCCAACCCGCAAAGCGGCGCACATGGGTCCCTCGGCGCGGGCCAAGGCCCAACCGCCAAGCGGCACAGCGGCGCGCACGGAATCCCGAGCGCACCGCACGACGCAAACGCCAGCCGGCCGGCCGGCAGCCTCGGCGTAGCGAGCCAAGCGGACGGCCCAGGCAGCCCCCACGCGCCCAACGGCCCGCAAGGCGTACCGAGCGTGCCATACGGTCAGCACGTGGTTGCCCACCTGCAGAGCGCACCGGTCGTCCCTCCGGCCCGGGCTGCCCCCAGCGCGCGCCGGCGCACGCTGAGGATCGCGCTGCTCGCTGCCGCCGCGATCGTCGTTGCCGCAGCGGCTGCGGCAGCCGTCGCGACGCTGTCTGCAGCGCCGGCGGTGCACAGCGAACCGAGCGATTCCACGACCTCCCTTGCGCCACCGCCGCGCGGCAAAACGCCAGCCACCCTCAAGTTCGTGCTGGTGCCCGCGGACGCGGCGATCACGATTGGGGGCAAGCCGGTGCATGCTGGCTCACCGTGGGACATCAATCTCGAGCCCGGCGTGCACCAGATCGAGATCCACCGCGACGGCTACAAGGGGTGGCTGACGTCGATCGACCTCGCGATCGGTGAGACCCGTCCGATCCGCGTCGCGCTCGAGCCGCTCGCGGTACCGTCCGACGACGCAACGCTGACGCTGAGCTCGACACCGCCAGGGCTCCAGATCGTGATCGACGGCGCGCCGATCGCGGCGCGCACGCCCGCGAGGCTGGCGCTCAAGATCGGCTCCCACACCGTGGTGCTCCGCCAGAACGGCGCCGACGTGTGGAGGACGGCGCTCGAGGCCCGATCGAGCGCCGTGTACGACTACAGCCCGACGGTCGCCGGCGCCGCGCCACGTCCGGCTGCGACCGCGCCGCTGGCCTCACCGCCGGTGGATCCAGCGCGACCGGCCGAGGACGGTGCGCTCGCGCGATCCGGCACCGCAACGCCTTCGACTGCCCCCCCAGCGGAGGGTTCCGCACCGTCCGCGCCGGGGGACTCGCCGCCCGCTCCTGAGACCGCCTCCGCCACGGCGGCGGTCTCGCCGCGTGCCACGCCACCGGCGCCTGCCCCCCCGCGGCTCAGGGCCCCACGCACGACAGCGTCGTCGCGTCCTGCGGCTGCGGCCGCAGACGCAGCACCGATGCCGCCAACGCCGATACCCGCATCACCACATCCAGCAGCCGCGGCAGATTCTGCGCCCTCGGCATCATCGGGCACAGCGCCTGGTCCACCGGGTTCAGCGTCCGCACCGTCGGCCCCCGCCCCCTCGGCGTCGCCTACGCCGACCCCGTAGCTGCGTCAAGCGCGACGAGCGGTCACGACTTCTCGGCCACGACGACGCCGTGGAACATATCCATCCCGCACGCGAAGCCAACCTCGCCGCTGGCCGGCACG
>Ga0302321_100005378_pt1 | contig 11210 bp, 8 predicted proteins | sample Fen_T0_1_FD_202505 | JGI IMG/M metagenome (GOLD analysis project Ga0302321, IMG submission 202505) | Peat permafrost microbial communities from Stordalen Mire near Abisko, Sweden - Fen_T0_1 | ecosystem: Environmental > Terrestrial > Soil > Wetlands > Permafrost | place: Sweden: Abisko...
CGGCCACGCTGGTCATGAAGTTGGTGTCGCCGGCCCAGCGCGGCAGGCAGTGCACGTGGAGGTGGTCGGGCACACCGGCTCCGGCCGCGGCACCGAGGTTCAGGCCGACGTTGACCCCGTCGCACCGGTAGGCCGTGCGGATCGCCGTCACCGACTGGCGCACCAGGAAGAACAGCTCGGCGAAGGTGTCCGCATCGAGCTCCTCGAGGTCGGCCGCCGCCCGGTCGGGCATCACCAGCACATGGCCGTTGGTATAGGGGTAGGCGTTGAGCAGCACCGAGCAGCGCTGGCCGCGGTGGATGATGTAGCCGTCCTCGTCGGTCATCTTCAAGATGCGCTCGAACAGCGAGCCGGACCCCGCCGGCGGGGCGATCGGTGCGGCACCGGTGACCGATTCGATGTAGGTGCTGCGCCAGCCGGCCCAGAGGTGGTCGAGCGAGTCGGTCATGTCCGGGTGCCCATCGACGTCAGCCGACCCAGAGATGGCCGATGACATCGGCCGCAAGCCGATCGACGAAGGCATCGACGGGCACACCCCGCTCGACCTCGCCGCCCCGGGGGTTGACGCCGACGGTCGAGTGCTCGACGTCATCGTCACCGACGACCAGCACGTACGGCAGCTTCTCGACCTTGGCCTTGCGGATGCGATTGCCGAGCTTCTCGCTGGCCACGTCGAGGTCGGCCCGGTAGCCCTCCGCCCGAAGGCGGTCGACGATGCGCCGGGCATAGGTGTCGTGGTCGTCGCGCACCGGCAGAACCCGCACCTGCACGGGCGCCAGCCAGGCCGGGAACGCCCCGGCATAGTGCTCGACCAGCACCGCGAAGAAGCGCTCGATCGAGCCGAACAGGGCGCGGTGGATCATGATCGGCGTGTGCGGCTGACCGTCGGAGCCGATGTACTCCATGCCGAACCGCTGGGGCTCCTGGAAGTCGAGCTGGATGGTCGACATCTGCCACGTGCGACCGATCGCGTCGCGGGCCTGCACCGAGATCTTGGGCCCGTAGAACGCGCCGCCACCCTCGTCGAGCACCAGCTCGAGGTCCATGCTCTCGGCCACCGTGCGAAGCGTGTCGGTGGCCTCGGTCCACTCCTCGTCGGAGCCGACGGACTTCTCCGGCGGCTTGGTCGACAGCTCGAGGTAGAAGTCGTCGAGCCCGTAGTCGCGCAGCAGGTCGAGCACGAAGTGCAACGTGCTCTCGAGCTCGCCGGCCATCTGCTCCTTGGTGACGAACAGGTGCGCGTCGTCCTGGGTCATCCCCCGCACCCTGGTGAGGCCGTGCACGACGCCGGACTTCTCGTAGCGGTACACCGACCCGAACTCGAAGAACCGCAGCGGGAGGTCGCGATAGGAACGCTGCCGGCTCTTGTAGATCAGGATGTGGAACGGGCAGTTCATCGGCTTGAGGTAGTACTCGGTGCCGCCGTCGAGCTCCATCGGCGGGAACATGCCGTCCGCGTACCAGTCGAGGTGGCCCGACGTCTCGAACAGGTGCGCCTTGGTGATGTGCGGCGAGTACACGAACTCGTAGCCGGCCTGCTCGTGGCGCTGCCGGGAGTAGTCCTCCATCACCCGGCGGATGGTGCCGCCCTTGGGGTGGAACACGGCCAGGCCGGAGCCGATCTCGTCGGGGAACGAGAACAGGTCGAGCTCGGCGCCGAGCTTGCGGTGGTCGCGCTTCTCGGCCTCCTCGAGGCGGACGAGGTAGGCGGCGAGGTCCTTCTTGGAAGCCCACGCCGTGCCGTAGATGCGCTGGAGCATCGGGTTCTTCTCGTCGCCACGCCAGTAGGCGCCGGCCACCCGCATGAGCTTGAAGTGCCCGAGGCGACCAGTGTCGGGGACGTGCGGACCGCGGCACAGGTCGATGAAGTTGGGCGGGTTCTCGTAGGTGCGAACGAGGCCCGTCTCGGTGGCCGACATGGGGTCGTCGGCCTGGCCCTGGATGATCTCGACCTTGAACGGGTGGTCCTTGAAGAGCTCGAGGGCCTCGGCTTCGGGGATCTCGTCGCGGATGAAGGGCTGCTGCTCGGCGATGATCTCGCGCATGCGGGCGTCGAGGCGGTCGAGGTCGTCAGGGACGAACGTGGCGCCGCCCGGCAGCTGGAAGTCGTAGTAGAAGCCGTCCTCGATCGGCGGGCCGATGGCAAAGGTGGCGCCCGGGAACAGGTCGAGCACGGCCTGGGCGAGGACGTGGGTCGTGGAGTGGCGCAGCGTGTAGAGACCCCGGTCGCTCTCCTGCACGACGATGGCGACGTCATCGCCGTCGGCGAGCCGCCAGTTCAGGTCGCGCTCGACGCCGTTGACGCTGGCGATGACCGCCGCCTTGGCCAGCCCCGAGCCGATGCTCGCCGCCATGTCGCCCGCAGTGGACCCGGCCGCCAGCACCTTCTGTGATCCGTCGGGCAGGGTGATGGAGATTTCGTCGGCCATAGGCGAGCGAGCCTAACCGTGGCCGGCCACCGTCCCGAAAGGCGATTCGCCGGCCGTCGAGTAGTCGGGTTGACCGACCGCCGAACCCTCAGCCCGCGAGCGAGTCGGCGTGGGAGCCGGGCGTCCGCCCTCCCGACCCGTCGGCGTCGTGGCCGTTGGCGCCACCGTGCCCGTTGCCGGAGCCTGCGGTCGAGCCGTTGGCCGAGCTGCCGGCCCGGACGCTCGACGCCACACCGACGACCGCGGTGTCCGCCGGCGCCACCTCGCTCTTCTTCGTGGCGTAGGTGTCGATGTACTCCTGGCCCGAGAGCTCGCGGATCTCGAACATGACCTCGTCGGTGATCTGCCGGAGCACCAGGCGGTCATCGGGACGATCGAGATAGCGGTCGACCTGGACCGGACGACCGATGCGCACCCGCATCACCTTGAACGGCTTCGGCATCGACGAATCGGGAGGCTGCACCTCGAGGGTTCCCTGCAGCCCGACCGGGTAGATCGGGGAGCCGGTGCGCAGGGCCAGGCGGGCGGCGCCGGTGTGACCCTTGTGGAGCTTCCCGTCACGGGAGCGGGTGCCCTCGGGGTAGATGCCGAACAGCTCGCCTGCCTCGAGCACCCCGGCCGCCGCGTTGAGCGCGCCCTCGGCCGCCGATCCGCCCGAGCGGTCGATCGGGATCATCCCGAGCGCCGGGAAGATGTACTTCGTCTTCCAGCTGTCCATGTACTCGCCCTTGCCCACGAACGTGATGCGCCGGGGCAGGGTCGCGCCGAGCACGAAGTGGTCGAGCACCGACAGGTGGTTGGGGGCGATGATGGCGCCGCCGGCGGCCGGTAGCCGATCGAGCCCCTCGACCTCGATGCGCCACGCGAACCCGAACAGGGGCTTCAGCACGGCGCGGGCGATGGTGTTCAGTTGTCCGACATCGCGTGCCATGGTGTCCCCTTTCGTTCGTGCCGCTCCACCGCGGCGACCGACGCGAACGCCGGACCACGGGTGCCGCACGAGTCTGCCCCATGGACCTGCCGCCCGCTCGACCCACCCCAGTTTCGGCGCTGATTTCGCTCGCTGAGCGAACGACATCGGGGGTGAGAACACGAATCGAGGGCTGTTCCTCGACATCGGCACGTCGGCTGGGCACGATGGCGGGCATGTCCAGCCACCACCCTTCACAAGGATCGCAGCTCACGCGGCTGCCCGACATGGACTCGTCACCACTGCGGAGCTGCTCGAGCTCGATCTGAGCGCGGCGGCGATCGGGCGACTCGGCCGCGATGGTCGACTCGAGCGGCTGACCCAGGGTGTCTACCGGGTTCCTCCGTATCCCTGCACGTGGGAGCAGCGGCTCCTGGCCTGTGTGCTGGCCGGACCGCCCGGAACGGTCGCGTCCCACCGCGCTGCGGCGAGGCTGCACCGGTTGCGTGGGTGCCAGAGCGATCTCGTGGAGGTCACCTGCCGGCGATGGCGCCGGGAACACCGCCACACCCAGTTCGTCATCCACGAGTCCCTCGCGCACGATCCGAGCGAGACCACCATCGTTGACGGGATCCCCACCACGGACCTGGCCCGCACCTTCGTCGACCTCGGCGCGGTCATGCATCCAGCGCCGCTGGGCCGAGCGCTCGACGAAGCCCGTCGTCGGGGCGAGATCGACCTTGCGGCGGTGGAACGTCGGCTCGCTCGGCGGGCGGTGCAGGGACGAAACGGCATCACCGCCGTTCGCCAACTCCTCGACGAACGAACCGCACGCCCTTTGGGCACCACCAGCCTCGAGGACCTCGTGCTCGGGATCGTGCACGACTTCCGCCTCCCTGCGCCCGAGCTGCAGTGGCGAGTGGGCCACCTGGGCAAGACGGCGTACCTCGACTTCGCCTATCCGGCGCACCTCGTCGCCATCGAGGCCGACAGCGAGGAGTACCACCTCGATCTCGAGACCTTTCACGGCGACCGGTCGCGTCAGAACTGGCTCTCGCTTCTCGGGTGGACGTTCCTGCGGTTCACCGCCCGCCACCTCCGCCACGAGCGACGCAACGTGGCAATGCAGATCGCTCGTGCGTTGAACCTCCCGTTTTGACCCCCGATTTCATTCGCTGAGCGAGCGAAATCGGCGCCGAAACCGGGGGGGGTCAGGCGGTGAGGAAGAGGCCGAGGAGCTCGGCGGCGTCGGTGACGTCATCGCCGCGGCCGACGGCGGCGTCGATGGCGGCCACGGCCCCGGGGGTGTCGAGGTCGTCGTCGAGGCGCAGTCGCACCTGCTCGAGCGCCTCGTGGCCGGGGCCACGGGCGTCGGAGGCGGCCATCCAGGCATCGAGGCGGGCGGCGGCCCGAGGCATGAGATCGTCGTCCCACTCCCACGGCTGGCGGTAGTGGTGCTCGACGATGGCCAGGCGGATCGCCCGGGCGTCGTAGGTCTTCAGCAGGTCGCTGATGAACACGAGGTTGCCCAGCGACTTGGACATCTTCTCGCCGTCCATGCGGACCATGGCCTGGTGCATCCAGTGGCGCACGAAGCGCTGCCCGGTGGCCGCCTCGCTCTGGGCCGTCTCGCACTCGTGGTGGGGGAAGATCAGGTCGGCGCCGCCGCCGTGGAGATCGATCGTGGTGTCGAGCTCGCGGAGGGCGAGGGCCGAGCACTCGATGTGCCAGCCCGGTCGACCCGGGCCCCAGAGCGACTCCCAGGCCGGCTCGTCGTCGGCGGACGGCTGCCACAGCACGAAGTCGAGCGGGTCGCGCTTGTTCGGGTCGCCGACGTTGCCGCCGCGCTCTTCGGCCAGCACGAGCATCTCGTCGCGCGACAGGTGGCTGATCTGGCCGAAGCGCTCGAACTTGTTGACGTCGAAGTAGATCGACCCGCCGCTCTCGTAGGCGTAGCCCTGGTCGAGCACCATGCCGATGAAGCCCCGGATGTCGGCGATGGCGGAGGTGGCCCGAGGCTCGCTCCAACACTCGATGACGTTGAGTGCGAGCATGTCGCCGTCGAAGCGCGCGACCTCGGCCGCGGCGAGGTCGAGGTAGTGGACGCCGAGCTCGCGCGCCTTGCGCAACAGGTCGTCGTCGACATCGGTGATGTTGCGGACGCAGCGCGTCTCGTGGCCGAGGTCGCGCAGTCGCCGCTGGAGCACGTCGTAGGTGACGTAGACCGCCGCGTGCCCGAGGTGGGTGGCGTCGTACGGCGTGATGCCGCAGGTGTACATCGTCACGATCGGGCCCGGGTCGAACGGGACGATCTTCTGGCGAGCCGTGTCGTAGAGGTGCATCACGTCGAGCAATCTAACGGTGCGACGGGCCGAAAGGCGCCGACCGACGATGCCTCGCTCGTGACCTCCTCCTGACCTCTGGGATCAGATCGCGTCGATGCCGGTGAACTTCACCGCGGCGCGGGTCTTGTAGCGGATGTTGAGCTGCAGCAGCACTGCGGCGAACGCCTCGATCGGAGCGGCGTTGGACAGCTCGCCGGCGTCGAGCGGACGCATGTCGGGGATCTTCCGCACGATCTCGCAGGTGGCCTCGGTCGCCTCGAGATGATCGGAACAGATCAGCACATCGCTCTCGACCGGGTGATCGAGGTCGCCGAGCTCCTTGGCCGGGACGTGGTGGAACCCGGCGGCGACCTTCGACTTGGGCAGGGCGGCCTGCACGCTCGCCGCGACCGAACCGCGGGGCGGCACGAGCGGCTGGAACTCGTGGCCGACCTTGGCCAGCGCGTTGGCCATCGAGATGACGACCTTGCCCTGGAGCTGACGCGACACCGACTTGGCCGTGGCGGCCGCGGCATCCCACGGCGTGGCGATGACGACCAGGTCGGCCTCGGCGGCTCCAGGGTTGTCGGCGGCGTCGATCACCAGGCCGCGACCGTCCCACTTGGTCAGCAGCGTGTCGCGGACCTCCATCGAGCGGTACTTCGAACGCGAGCCGATGACGACCTCGAACCCGACTGACGCCAGGCGAGCGGCAAGGCCGCTTCCCGCCGGACCCGTTGCTCCCAACACTCCGATTTGCATCCGGTCACCCTAGGCGGCGCGCTCCGGTCGACGTGAAGTGCCTGATGCCTCGTCAGGTCCAGCTCGTGCGCCCCGGCCGGTAACGTCACCGCACCACACCGGGTCGGAGGGTCCATGGGTCTGCTCGAAGGTAAGCGCATCGTGATCACCGGCGTCCTCACCGACGCCTCCATCGCCTTCGGCGTGGCCAAGCTGGCCCAGCAGGAAGGAGCCGAGGTCATCCTCACCGGCGCCGGCCGCGGGCTGTCGCTGACGCGCCGCACGGCCCGCAAGCTGCCGGTCGAGGCCGAGGTGCTCGAGTTCGACGTGAGCGACCCGGCCCAGCTCCCCGTCATCCAGGCCGCGCTGGCCGAGCGATGGGACCGCATCGACGGCGCGCTCCACGCCATCGGCTTCGCCCCTGCCGTCTGCCTGGGCGGCACGTTCATGGACGCCACCTGGGACGACGTCGGCGTGGCCGTGAACATCTCCGCCTACTCCTACAAGGCGCTGGCCGACGCCGTGCTGCCACTGATGACCGAGGGCGGGTCGCTCGTGGGCCTCGACTTCGACGCCACGGTCAGCTACCCGGCCTACGACTGGATGGGTGTGGCCAAGGCCGCGTTCGAGTCGACGTCGCGCTACCTCGCCCGCTACCTCGGTCCGAAGGGCGTGCGGGTCAACCTCGTCGCGGCGGGGCCGGTGAAGACGATGGCGGCCAAGTCGATTCCGGGCTTCAGCGACTTCGAGGACGTGTGGGATCCACGGGCGCCGCTGGGCTGGGACGTCAGCGACTCGTCGGGCGTGGCCAAGGCGTGCGTGGCACTGCTGTCGGACTGGTTCCCCCAGACGACGGGCGAGATCATCCACGTCGACGGCGGCTTCCACTCCACCATGGCCTGACGTCACGCCCGGTCGTCGGCCTCGAAGTAGTCGGGGTTGGCGACCTGGAGCTTGGCGACCACATCGGCCCACACCACCGCGTCGACCGCCGCCGGGTCAGCGATGGTCCCGCCCCGGATGGCGGCTGCGAGCTCCGCATCGTCGGTGACGCCGAGCGACGCGAGACGAGCGGCGTGGGCCGCGCGGTCACGGCCATCGAGGGCCAGCTCGCGTTCGACGGTGGCGAGCACCCGCGCCGCGACCCGGGCGTGGAACTGCACCCGACCCTGCGTGGAGGCCATGACATCGCCCTCGAGGAACTCGCGCACGGCCTCGAGGAGCTGCGCGGCGGTCGGCTCGCCATGCAGGTCGGTCAGTGCCGGACCGCCGTCCGGAGGTGAGGACCCGACATCGGCGGCTGCAGCAGGGCGGGCGCCGATGAGGCCGAGCAGGTCGTACTCGTTCTCGCAGACCCGTCGTCCGATGGCGGCCAGCTCGACGGATCGGCTCGCCCCGGTGAGGTGGCTCGAGGCCTGCATCACGCAGATCACGCCCCACCGCAGCGTGCCCACCACCTCCCACCAGCGCACGACCTCGGGATCGACGGTGGTGCCCGATGCCGCCTCGTACGCGGCGATCAGCTCGGGATAGTCCCCGACGCCGGCCACGGCCAGGTCGGAGCCGAACCTCCACGCCCGCACGCACAGCCACCCGAGATCCTCCATGGGGTCACCCAGGTGGGCGAGCTCCCAGTCGAGCACGGCCGCCAGACCGTCCTCGTCGACCATGAGGTTGCCCAGGCGGAAGTCGCCGTGCACGACCGTGGGGTCAGAGGCGGGCGGACGGTTGGCCTCGAGCCAGCGCAGCCCGAGCTCGAAGGCCGGATGGGGCTGGCCCAGCATGTCGATCAGCGCACGCATCTGGCTGATCGGCTCCTGCAGCTCGAGGTGGTCGGCCACCGCCATGGGCACCGCATGGATGGCGGCCATCGCCGACGCGCACTGCCCCACGAGCCGGGAGCGGGCAACCGCGAACTCGTCGTCGCGGAGCAACCGACGAGCGATGGTCTCCCCTTCGACCCGACCCATCACCAGGAACGGGTTGCCGACGATCTCGGGGTCGTCGGACGCGGCGATCACCGGGGCGACCGGCACACCTCCCGCCGCGGCGGCCCGCAACAAGCCCGACTCCCCCACCATGCTGGTGGCGCCGCCCCTGACGCCCTGGCGGATGCGCTGGAGGATCAGCGGCTGGGAGCCGCCCTTCACGGCGTCGAGCAGGTCGAACGCGTAGGTCTCGCGGGACGCCCCGCCCGAGAGGCGGGCGAGCTCGCGGACCTCGAGTCCGTCGCGCCCGAGCGCCCCCTCGAGGAAGACCGCGAGGCGGTCAGCGATGTCGTCGGTGTCACGATCCCCCATGGCTGCCGACGCTACCGCCTGACCCGCCGACGCTCAGCCCGACTCGTCCCTCGCCCCGACGAACATGTCCGACCTGACCACGTCTTCGGTGGCGAACTCGGACAAGAACGGTAGGAGGCCGGAGGCTGGCGTGCTCAGGAGCCGTCCTGGTCGGACTCGTCCAGGATGTCGCCGACCAGCTCCTCGAGGAGGTCCTCGAGGGTGACCAGGCCGACCGTGCGCTCGTCGGCGTCGGTGACCAGCGCGACGTGCACCCGGGCCCCGCGCATGGCGAGGAGGAGGTCCTCGAGCGTTCGGTCGGCCGGCACCACGAGCATCCGCCGCACGAGCCGCAGCGGCACGGCCCGATCCTCGAGCTCGGGCTCGATGGTGAGCAGGTCCTTGGCGTGCACGAAGCCCCGGACGTCATCGAGGCCGCGGGTGCCCTGCATCAGCAACCGTGAGTGGCCGCTCTCGACCACGAGGCTCTCGGCCTGGCGCAACGTCGTGCGGGTGGTGATCGAGCAGATCTCGGCTCGGGGCACCATCACCGACGTGACGTCGCGCTCGCCGAAGTCGAGCACGCCGGTGAGCAGCTCGTGGGCGAAGTCCTCGATGAGCCCCTCGTCGCGCGAGGCGGTGAGCATCACCGTGAGCTCCTCCGCGGTGGGGACGTTGCCGAGCTCGTCGCGTGGCTGCACGCCGAACGCCCGGGCACCGAGGTTGCCGAGCACGTTGAGCGCCTTCACCAGCGGCCGGCACACGAACAGGTAGGCCCGGTTCGGCAGCACGAGCCAGCGCAGCGTGCGCTCGGGGTCGGCCATGGCGAGGTTCTTGGGCACCAGCTCGCCGACCACGAGGTGCAGGAACACCACGATGGACAGGCCGACGACCGCCGATGCGGTGACGGCGATGCCCGACGGCAGGTGCAGGAGGTGGGCCACCGGCTCGAGCAGGTGCTCCATGGCCGGTTCGGCCACCACGCCCAGGCCCAGCGAGGCGATGGTGATGCCGAGCTGGGCGCCGGCGAGCTGCATGGTGAGGTCGGCCGAGGACTCGAGCGCCAGCCGATCGAGCCGGGTGCCGGTGGCGGCGGCCTCCTCGAGCTTGGTGCGACGCGAGCCGACCATCGAGAACTCGAGGGCCACGAAGAACCCGTTGATGCCGAGGAGCACGAACGAGAGGGCGAACGCCGACCAGCCCGTCACGATCGACCCTGCCCGAAGTCGGGGTCCGGCGGGTCGAAGGCGGGATCGGGCGCGGTCAGCTCGACCATGGCCACCCGCAGGCCGTCCATCGCCGACACCCGCAGCCTCCAGCCCTCGAACTCGAGGTCGTCGCCCACCACCGGGATGCGTCCGAGGCGGTCGAGGACGAAGCCGGCGAGGGTCTCGTACTCCCCCTCGGGCGGCTCGAACCCGGTGGCGTCCAGCACCTCGTCGGGGTGCAGCGAGGCCGGGATCTCCCACGGGCCGACCCGGGCGTCGCGACCGTCGGCCACCGTCAGGACCGGAGCCCGCACGTCGTGCTCGTCGTCGATCTCCCCGACGATCTCCTCCAGCACGTCCTCCAGCGTGATGATGCCAGCCGTGCCGCCGTACTCGTCGACGACGACGGCGAGGTGGCTCCGGGCGTCACGCAGGTCGGCCAGCACCCCCTGCAACGACCGGGTCTCGGGAACGACCACCACCTCGGTCATCAGGTCGCCGATCGTGGTGGTGCGCCGCGACGCCGGGGCCAGACCGTGCACGCTCTTGACCAGCACCACACCGACGATGTCGTCGAGGTCGGTGCGGTACACGGGGAACCGGGAGAACCCGGAGCTGGCCGACAGCGCCACCAGGTCGACCGCGTGCTGGTCGATCGCCAGCGCCGAGAGCCGGAGCCGCGGCACCAGTGCATCGGCCGCGGTCTTGTCGGCGAAGCGCAGCGACCGGGTGAACAAGGTGGAGGCGGTGTCGCCGATCGTGCCCTCCTCGGCCGATGCCTCCAGCAGCCGGGACAGCTCGGCCAGCGAGCGCACCGACTCGAGTTCCTCCTTCGGCTCGACGCCGAGCCGACGGACGGTCCAGTTGGCCGACCGGTTCAGCAGCCGGATGAGCGGGCCGAAGACCGTGCCGTACAGCTGCAGGAACGGGGCGAGGAACAGCGCCGAGGATTCGGGCTTGGCGACCGCGACCGTCTTGGGGGTGAGCTCGCCGGCCACCATCTGCACGACGGTGGCGATCAGCAGCGCGATGGCCACCGACACCGCCCGCACGGCCGAGGCCCCGATGAAGGGCTCGAGCAGGGGCTGGATCAGCTCGGCGATGACCGGCTCGGCCAGGAAGCCGAGCAGCAGCGACGTCACCGTGATGCCGAGCTGCGCTCCCGAGAGCTGGAACGAGAGGTGGTGCAGCAACGACTGCACCAGTCGGGCACGCCGTGATCCCTGCTCGGCCAGCCCGTCGACCCGCGAGCGGTCGGCGGCCACGAGCGCGAACTCGGCCGCCACGAAGAGGCCGTTCACGGCGATCAAGAGGACGAT
>Ga0302321_100005379_pt1 | contig 11209 bp, 5 predicted proteins | sample Fen_T0_1_FD_202505 | JGI IMG/M metagenome (GOLD analysis project Ga0302321, IMG submission 202505) | Peat permafrost microbial communities from Stordalen Mire near Abisko, Sweden - Fen_T0_1 | ecosystem: Environmental > Terrestrial > Soil > Wetlands > Permafrost | place: Sweden: Abisko...
ACCCTGCTCATCGCCATCGCGGCGATCGCCATCCTGACCGCGGCCGCGACCGACCTGGCCTACAACGTCCGGGTCTCGCTCCAGATCGCCGTCAACGGCCGGGACGAGCTGCGCGCGCTCTACATGGCCAAGAGCGCGGTGGCCTTCTCGCGCCTGGTGCTCCGCTTCCAGCGCCAGATGGACGCCACGTCGGGTGCAGCCCAACAGGCGGCCGGCCCGCTCGGGGGCGGGCTGAGCGGGATCCACCTCTGGGAGCTCATCCCCATCGACTCCAGCGCCATGGCCCTCTTCCTCTCCGGCGATCAGCGCGAGGAGGCGGCGAAGGCGACCGCGTCCGGCGCGGGCGCCAAGGGTGCCTCGGGCAACTCCGGCGGCTCTGGAGACAGCGGCGACGTGAGCCTCTTCACCGACGAGGCTGCCGCGCCGGGCAAGTTCGAGGGGAGTTTCTCGGCCAGGATCGAGGACGAGGGGGCCAAGATCAACATCTCCCAGTTCGACGGCACCGGGACCAGCGGCCTCCCGGCCGCCCAGCTCATCCGGTTCCAGGAGCTCATCAACGACCGGAGCTACGACTTCCTGTTCGACCACGAGGACGCCAACGGGATCCGCGCCACCCGCATTGATCTGATCATCGCCTTGAAGGATTGGCTGGACCCGGACGAGAGCACCTCTGCCCTAGGGAACAACCCCATGATGCCGTTCGAGCAGGCGTTCGGGGACGAGAACATCAACTACTCGCGGCTCGATCCGCCGTACAAGGCCAAGAACGCCCGCTTCGACTCGCTCGACGAGCTCTACATGGTCACCGGCGTGACCGACGCCTTCATGGCCGCCTTCGGCGACAAGCTGACCATCTATCCCGACGTGAACCAGCTCATCAGCCTCAAGACCACCGACCTGGCTGACATGGTGAATGAAATCAAGGTCATAGTCGATCCCGCGGTTGACCAGCCGGCGTTTCGCGATCCTCAATTCCTCCCAAGGTTGCAGGCGGCGCTGGCCTTGCTCAATACGATCCCGGGCATGCAGGTCAAGGTCAAGGACTTGGTGAACATCCTCACGGGTCTCGGAGTAAAAGTGAAATCCGGCAGCGCCACCCTCACGGATCAGCCGCCCGCCGTCTTCCACATCCGCGCCACCGGGAAGGCCGGCGAGGTGGAGAAGACCCTGGACGCGGTGGTGAACTTCGACCCGCGGACCGCCAAGTCGATGGCGTTCGACCTGGGACAACTCATTCACTGGCGGGAGGAGTAGCTCGATGGCTCAGCGTGTACTCGGACTCGATCTGGGGGCCAAGTCCCTCAAGGCAGTCCTGATCGAGAGCACCTACCGCGCACCGACCGTGCTCGAGAGCGTGGTGATCTCCCTGGCGCCGCCTCCTCCGCCTCCGGCCGAGGGCGCGGAGCCCCAGCCGCCGCAGCCGCCCTATGCGCGCCAGATGGCGGCGCTCCAGGAGCTGCTGGCCGACAAGAGCTGGCTGGCCGAGACGGTGGTGGTCTCCATCCCCGGGAACGGGGTCTCCTCGCACGTGATCACGCTCCCGTTCACCGACGCCAAGCGGATCGAGCAGACCATCTCCTACGAGGTGGAGGGGCAGATCCCCTTCGACCTGGACGTGGTGAGCTGGGACTGGCAGTCGATGGGGGGCCGGGACGGCAAGACCAACCTCTACGTGGGCGTCGTCCGCAAGGCGGAGCTGACGGAGCTGCTGGCGGCGCTGGCGCAGGTCGGGGTCGATCCCCGCACGGTGCTGCCGGCCGGTCCGGCGCTGAGCGGGCTCTTCGGGGCGGGCTTCCTGAACGGCGAGATCCGGGTCGAGGATGCCGCCGAGGCCGGGTTCGCGGCCGACGGGACCGAGGTGATCTTCGACATCGGCCACGAGCGCTCCACCGTCTGCATCGTGTCCGGGGGCGTGTGCGAGGGGGCGCGGACCTTCTCGGGGGGCGCCCTGCAGCTCCAGGAGATGCTGTCGCGCGAGATGTCCAGTGACCTGCGGCTCAGCCCGCAGGACGCGGCCGACCTGCTCGAGGCCGAGGTGGATGGCCGGGCGAGCCTCCCGGTCGACGTCGAGGAGCGGGTCTTCATCGCGCTGCGGAAGGTCCTGGCGCCGGTGGTGCGCGAGCTGCGGACCACGCTCCGGGCCTGGCAGGCTCGCACCGGCAAGAAGACCATCCGGCGCCTGCTCCTGGCCGGCGAGACCGGCCGGCTCCCCGGGCTGGCGGACATCCTGCGCGCCGAGGTGGACGCGCCGGTCGAGCTGATCTCCTTCGCAGGCCAGGCGGCCGAGCGGATCCCGCCCGAGCGGGCGCCGAGCCTCGCGCTGGCCCTGGCCCTGGCGCTGCGCGGGCACCAGGGGGCGCGGGCGGGCCGCCTCAACCTCCGGCGCGGCGACCTCTCCTTCACCAAGGACTTCCAGCACATCCGGGGCAAGCTGACCAGGCTGGCGATCTACGCCGGACTGGTGCTGGCGCTGGGCGTGGTCGGGTCGGTGGTGAAGGTGGCCACGCTCTCGCACCAGGAGTCACTGCTGGACGCGGCGCTCTGCTCGGCGGAGCAGAAGGTGCTGGGCAAGTGCTACGACAACGTGGAGACCGCCGAGTCGGTGCTCAAGGGGCGCGGCACCTCCACCGCCGGCATCCCCCGGGTCGCGGCCTCCGACGTGCTGGCGGAGCTGGCGGCGCATACGCCGAGTGACATCACCTTGCGTTACGATCGCATCGACGTGACCAAGGAGAAGCTCCACCTGCAAGGGACCACCGACGCCGCCGAGAACGTCGACCGGATCATCAGCGCCCTCAAGGGCTCGCGCTGCTTCAACGAGCCGCGGTCCGGCGGTGCGCGGCGGCGGGGCGCCGACAGCAAGTTCGAGTTCACCATCGATTCGGATCTGAGCTGCGAGGGGAGCTCCGGGTCCACGGGAGGCAAGACCTAGCCATGGAAGAGCTCAGAAAGCTTCGGGCCCGGATCGAGGCCTGGCTCACCCGGCTGAATCCCCGCGAGCGGCTGCTCGTCACCGCGGTGGCCGGCGGCGTGGTGGTCTTCATCCTGGTGATCATCTCGGTCTCCGTGGGGTCGGCCATCTCGGCGCGGGAGGCGCGCATCGCCTCGAAGACCCGCGCCCTTTCGCAGATCGGCAAGCTGATGGCCGGTTACCACCAGGCGCAGGCCGAGCGGATGAGCCTGGAGGCGCGGCTCAAGTCCCAGCAGGTCCCGCTGATGAGCTTCATCTCGCAGACCGGCGGAAAGCTGGGCATCGAGGTGAACGACCTCCGGCCGGGCGGCACCCCCAGCACCAGCGGCGGGATCCAGGAGGAGTCGGTGGAGGTGACGCTCCCCAAGCTCGACCTGACCAAGCTCTCCAAGCTGCTCCAGGAGATCAACAACAGCCCCCAGCTCTTCGCCAAGGTCCGGCGGCTCAGCATCCGGACCCGCACCGACGATCCCGCCCTGGTCGATGCCACGCTGGTCATCGCCACCTTCCAGCTCAAATCCTGACCTCCGGACCGAACGATGGCGCCCCTCACCGGCTTCCGACGCAAGCTCGCCTACGGCCTCTTCTTCGGGTTCGCGTTCCTCCTGGCGCTCTCCCGCACCTTTCCGGCCGAGGCGGTCCGGGACTTCCTGGTCCTCAAGGCCTCCGAGAGTGGCGTGCAGCTCCGCATGGACGACGTGAGCCCGGCCGGCTTCGCCGGGATCAGCGCCGAGCACGTCCGGGTGGAGACGCGCGAGGGGACGCCGCTCACCATCGACGCGCTCTCCGCCTCGATCGAGCTCCTGCCGCTGCTGGTCGGGCGGCAGAGCCTGGCCTTCGACGCCAAGATGCTCGACGGGCGGCTCCAGGGCGCCTTCGAGCCGGGCAAGAACTGGCGGCTCTCGGCCCAAGGCAAGGGGATCGACCTGGGGCGGGCAGACACGTTCCGTAAAGCACTGGGCATGGACGTCGGCGGCAAGCTGAACGCCGACGTGGATCTGCGCTTCTACGAGAAGGAGCCGGCCAAGAGCAGCGGGAGCATCAAGATCACCGTGGACGACGCGGTGCTGCGGGGCGGCGAGATGGAGGTGCCGGGCATGGGCGGCGAGCTGACCCTGCCCAAGCTGCTCATCGGCCAGGTGGTGGCCGAGGGCGTGGTGAAGGACGGCAAGGCCACTCTGGGGAAGCTCTCGGCCAAGAGCGAGGATCTGGAGTTCAACGCCGACGGGCTCTACTTCGTGATGCAGCCCAGGATGGAGTACGCCGCCCTGTTCGGAAAGGCGCGCATCAAGGTCAGCGACGCCTTCTGGGCCAAGGGGACCGCCACCAGCTTTCGCGGGCTGATGGAGCTGGCTCTGGCGCAGGCCAAGGGTCCGGACGGCTCCTACGGCTTCCAGATCTACGGCACCCTGTCGCACCCCCAGGCGCGGGCCGGGCAGTAGTCCGGCAGCGCGCGAGGGGAGGGCGCCCGCCAGGGGAAGCGCGGTCCCGCCAGGTGACGAAGATCCCGGCGGTCAGACCCGGAACTTACCCAGTCGATCGGTGAGGGCGCGCGCCTGCCCGTGGAGGCGGCCGGCCAGGGCGCCGAGCTCGCGGACGGCGGTCTCGTGCAGCTCCGAGCTCTGGGAGAGCTGGTGGAGCGAGTCGCGCACGCCCACTGTGGCGTTGTCGTGGTTCTGCACCAGCAGCGTGATCTCGGAGATCATGTTGTTGATCCGCTCGAGGTTGGTGAGCTGCTTGCGGCCGATGCCCGACTGCTCCTCCAGGGCGTGGCTCACCTGATCGGCGAGCTGTCCCACGCCCCGGCTCACGACATCCACGCCGCTCACGCTCCGTCCCACCAGGTCGACGGCCTGAGCGACCGCCTTGGAGCCCTTGGCCACCAGGTGGACCAGGTTGGACAGGTCGCCGCTGGAGCGGGCGTGCACCTGCACCGCCTCCCGGATGGCGGCAGCGGTGTCGTGTCCCTGGGCCGCGGCGCCGGTCATGCGTGAGATGGCGTCGAGCGAGTTGCGGGCCAGCGACACGCCGCTCATCGCCAGCTCGTCGCCCTTGTGGATCAGGGTGGCGGTCCCCTCGACGTCCTCGCGCACGGCCCGGATGATGTTGCCGATCGACTTGGTGGAGTTGGAGATCTGGGAGGCCAGCTCGCGGATCTGGTCGGCCACCACCGCGAAGGCCTTGCCGTGCTCGCCGGCCTGGGCCGCGATGATCGAGGCGTTGAGCGAGAGCAGGTTGGTGCGTCCGGCCACCTCGGTGATGAAGTCGACGATGTGGTCGATGTCGTCGGAGCGCCGGCCCAGGGAGGTGACGCGCCGCTGGGCGTCCCCGACCACGGCGCGCAGGCTCTCGATCCCCTCCACGGTCTCCTGCATGACCGCGCCGGCCTTGTGCGAGAGCTCGGAGGCCTGGGCCGCGGTGAGCTGGCTGGAGACGGCGCTGGTCTCGAGCCGCTCCAGGGAGACGTTCACGTCGGAGAGACCGGCCTCGGCGTGCGAGGCGAAGCTCTCCAGCTCTCGGAGGGCGGTCTCGGCCCGCTGCCCCGCGGCGGCCAGGCCGTGCACGTCCTCGGTGGTGTTGCCCATGGCCCGGTCCAGCTCCACGCCCTGCCGCCGGATCTCCTCGAGCGCCGAGGCCATCTCGCCCACGGCCGCGCTGGTCGATCCGACGTACTCGGAGAGTCCTTGCACGCCCTCGCCCATCAGGTTGACCGATCCGCGCATGGCCTCGACGATGCCGCTCACCGCCACCACGCCGCGCCGCTGCTCCAGCGCCCCGACGCGGACCCGCTCTCCGATGTCGGCCACCGCGCGGGCGCCGTCGCCCACCCCGACGTTCGCCTCCTGGACATCGCCCAGCAAGACCTTGAGCCGCTGGGTCATCCGGTGGAAGTCGTCGGCCAGGAGCCCGAGCTCGTCGTCGGCCAGGCTGGTGGGCGAGAGGGTGAGATCACCCATGGTGATGCGCGCGGTCGCGGAGCGGAGGCTCCGGAGCGGCGCGGTCAGCGCCCGCGCCGAGATCACCACCAGCATCGTGGCGGCGCAGAGGGCGATCAGCACCGTCCAGCCGATGCGGATCCAGAACGAGTGGCGCCGCGCCTCGAGGGTGGTCACGGGCAGGTAGCTCGCCAGCGTCGAGCCGGTCCGCCGGACGAGGAAGCCGCCCGGGACCTCAGCGTGTTCCATGCCCTCGGCCGCGGTAGGGTGGAAGCGCGGCGCGCCAGCCCACTCGGGGATGGGGCCGGCTCGCGCCGCGACGCCGAGCGCGCCCGAGGAGAAGACCACCGACGAGAGCCCATTCACGGTCCGTGCGGACTCGGCCAGGACGGCCGGGTACTGGCTGGCGCCGAGGTGAACGGCGCGGTCGTGGTCGCGTCCGATCTCGTTCAGCGACTCCCGCTCCAGCTCTCCGCCCAGCTGCGCGTAGGCGACGGCGGAGACCGTGAGCAGCGCGACCACCACCGTGCCCAAGGTCACCCAGGTGATCTTGGCGCTCAGCGCCTGTTTGGCGTGGCTCGCATCGACCGTGACCCCCAGGTTCTCGAGCGCCTGCGCGAGCCAGGATGCACAAAAAGCGTAGGAGAGCATCGCCACCAGGATCCCGAGGGCGACCGAGAGCATGGAGCGGCTCAAGTTCATGTCGAGCGACATGCCCTGGCCCGCCAGGAGCCACGCGGAGACGGCGACCTTCACGGCCGTGAGGACCAGGACCAGCAGCGCGACGTGCAGCGGAATCCGGTGACAGCGGCTCAGGTGAGAGGTCACCTCCGGAGCGCGAGGGCCCGCCAGCACCAACTCGACGGGTTGGCTCCAGAGCCAGATCGCGAACGGCACGATCGCGTTCAGGATCCCCACCGAGTTGGGAGGAAGGCCACTCCCCTGCACCTGCCAGGTCTCGGGGGAGATGAAGGGCAAGAACAGCGGGATCGCGGCCCAGACCACCATCAAGGCCGCTGACTGGATCGAGAGGCGCAGGCGCAATGACATCCTCCGACAGTCTAACCCGAACGGTCTGGAATACGAGAAGGCGGCCGGGTCAGGTTCGTGACCATACATGCCACGTCACGTAAGCTGGCGTTTCCCATGCCGATTCCGGGTGGAGCGGGGGTGGGCGGGCGCCAAAATACCCAGGATGATCCGGGGCTTGCCTTGAAACAGCCCATGGGGTGTGCTATCGGCTCGGGATGCGCATCAAGCGGCTCGACATCGTCGGGTTCAAGTCCTTCATGGACAAAGCGGTCGTGGTGTTCGACGACGGCGTGACCGGCGTCGTCGGCCCCAACGGCTGCGGCAAGTCGAACGTGGCCGACGCCATCCGCTGGGTGCTCGGTGAGCAGTCGGCGCGCCACCTGCGCGGCCGGTCCATGGAGGACGTGATCTTCAACGGCTCCGAGAGCAAGCCGCCGCTCTCGATGGCCGAGGTCATGCTCACCTTCCTGAACGATCGGCCCAGCGAGCTGCCGGCGCAGTACCAGGGTTTCTCCGAGATCACCGTGGGGCGGCGGCTCTTCCGCACCGGCGAGTCGGAGTACATCATCAACAAGGCCCCGGCTCGTTTGCTGGACGTGAACGACCTCTTCATGGGGTCGGGCGTCGGGCGCACCGCCTACTCCATCATCGAGCAGGGGCGCATCGGGCAGATCGTGTCGGCCCGGGCGGAGGATCGGCGGGCGATCATCGAGGAGGCCGCCGGCATCACCAAGTACAAGAAGCGGCGTGAGGCGGCCGAGCGGAAGATGGAGGCGACCCAGCAGAACCTGACCCGGGTGGCCGACATCGTCCAGGAGCTGGGGAAGCAGCTCGAGAGCCTCAACCGCCAGGCGCGCCGCGCCGAGAAGTACAAGGGGCTGCGGGCGCAGATCCGGGAGCTGGAGCTGCACCAGGGCGCGGCCCGCTACTTGGAGTTGACCGCCACGCGCCGCGCCGCCGACGAGCGGCACGCGACGTTACGCGCAGAGGAGACCGAGCTGTCGGCTCGGCTGGTGGAGCTGGAGACCGGCATCGAGTCGGAGCGTGGCCTCATCGCCCAGGGTGAATCCGTCCTTCAGGAGCTGCAGAACCGCGAGCACGCGCTGGAGAGCTCGGCGCGGGTGGCAGAGGTCTCGGTGGAGGCGGCCGCGCGCGAGCTGACCCAGATCGGCGACCGGACCCGCGCGCAGGCGGCCGAGGTCGAGGCGCTCAAGACGCAGGCCGACGGCCTGGCGGCGGAGCGCGTGGCGCTGGAGCGGCAGCGGGAGGAGCTGGCCAATCAGGGTGGGGCCGAGGAGGCGAGGCTGGCCGAGGCCGAGGCCATGCAGCGCGAGCTGACCCAGGAGCAGCAGGCCTTCTCAGTCGAGGCTGAGGGTGCGCGCCGCGAGTCCTCGGCCGCGCTGGGTCGGGTGGCCACGGCCCGGAGCCACCTGGCGCAGCTCGAACGCCAGCGGATCGACCTCCGCAGCCGGCTCGACCGGGTGCGGGCGGAGATCGACGAGATGTCCCAGCGCGCCACCGCGCTCGACGGCTCGCGTTCGTCCTTCGTGACCAAGCTGGGGCAGACGCGCCAGCTCAAGCTACGGCTGGAGGAGCAGCGCGGCGCGCAGGAGGAGATGCTGGACCGGACCCGCTCCGAGTTCATCCAGAACGAGGCCAAGCTCATCACCCTGCGTGAAGCGCTCTCCGAGAAGCGGGCGCGGCTCCAGTCGCTGCTCGAGGTGATGCGGAACTACGAGGGCTACGGCCGCGGCGTGCGGAGCCTGATGACCCGCGCCGGCCAGGGCGATCCGACCCGCGAGAGCGGCATCTTCGGGTTGGTGGCGGACGTGGTCTCGGCGCCGGCCGAGTACGAGAACGCGATCGAGGCGGTGCTGGGCGAGCGGCTCCAGTACGTGATCGTGGAGAGCCACAGCGAGGGCGTGGAGGCGATCGACTACCTCAAGACGGCGGCCGAGGGGCGGGCTTCGCTCATCCCGCTGGCCCGGTTGCGCGAAGACGCCGCTTCGCCCAAGGGGGCCGACCCGGCCTGGCCCGGGTTCGTGTCGCCCTGCCTCGATGTGGTCAAGTTCGACCCGAGCTACGAGAAGGTGGTTCGGCTGCTGCTCGGCGACGCGGTGATCGTGAAGGATCTGCCGGCCGCGCTGGCGATCTGGCAGACCGGCGCGCTCAACTGCACGCTGGTGACGCTCGACGGCGAGGTGCTCGACTCGTACGGCGTGGTCACGGGTGGTCCGCTGGAGGGTGAGGGGCACGGCGCCCTGCAGCGCCGGCGCGAGGTCCAGGAGCTCGAAGAGACGGTGCGCAACTTCGAGGCCGAGTTCTCGCTGGCGCAGGAGCGGCACCGGACCTTGCAGGCGCGACAGATGCAGCTGGAAGCGGGGCTCAAGACGCTGGACCGCGACGGCCGCGAGAAGGAGCTGGCGCTGCTCGACCAGGAGAAGGACCTGGCGCGGGTGGGCGAGGAGCTGCAGCAGGTCGCGGAGCGGGTGAGCCGGCTGGAGAACGAGCGGAGCGAGCTCGAGCGGACCGTGGCGGAGCTGGGGCGTGAGGACGAGGAGTTCCGGCTGGCGGCGGCGGCGGCCGAGGCCGAGGAGACGCGGGCGGAGGAGCGGGGGCGCGAGGTGGCCATGCGCCTCGACGACCTCAAGCACCGCAACGAGGCGCTCGGGGCCGAGGTGCTTCGTCTCAAAGTGAAGGTCGCCTCCGAGGCCGAGCGGCGCGAGTCGATCGGCGCGGCGCTGGCGCGCATCGCCGACTCGCTGCGCGAGGTGGAGGAGCGGCGGGTGCGTCTGTTCGCGACCATCTCCGAGGGCAATGGGCGGGCGGCGGAGCTGCGGGGGCGCATCGACGGGACGCGGGCCGACGTGGGGCGGGTGGAGTCGGAGCTGGCCGAGGTGCGGGAGCGGCTGTCGCAGGAGCGGGGCGCACACACGGCGGCAGCGGAGGGGGTGCGGCAGAACGAGACGGAGCTGCGCGAGCTGCGCAAGCGGACCGAGACGTCCGGGCAGGCGGCGGCGGAGGCGGCGTTGCTTTCGCGCGAGCAGTCGTTGGCCATCTCGCATCTCGAGGAGCAGATCCGGGAACGGTGTCAGGCGGAGATCAAGGGGGAGCTGTCGCGGTTCCATCTGGTGGCGCCGCCCGGCGAGGACGACCGGGAGGAGCTCGAGGAGCTCAAGGGTCAGGCCGAGCGGATGGGACCCATCAACCTGACCGCGATCGAGGAGTACGACGAGCTCTCGCGGCGGCACGCGTTCATGAGCGAGCAGCGGGCCGATCTGGAGGCGTCGATCGCGGACCTCAAGAACGCCATCGTGAAGATCAACCGGGCGTCGCGCGAGCGGTTCGCGGAGACCTTCGATCGGGTGAACGAGAAGTTCCAGCAGGTGTTCCCGCGGCTGTTCAACGGCGGGCGGGCCGGTCTGGTGCTCACGCAGGACAGCGAGGGTGGGTCGAGCGGTGAGCAGGGGGTGGAGATCTTCGCGCAGCCGCCGGGCAAGAAGTTGGTTAGCGTGAACCTGCTCTCCGGTGGAGAGAAGGCGCTGACCGCGGTGGCGCTCATCTTCGCCATCTTCCTCATCAAGCCGACGCCGTTCTGCCTCCTGGACGAGGTCGACGCGCCGCTCGACGACGCCAACGTGGGCCGCTACAACGACATCGTGAAGGAGATGAGCAAGACGTCCCAGTTCATCCTCATCACGCACAACAAGCGGACCATGGAGATCACCGACACGCTGTACGGCGTGACCATGCAGGAGCCGGGCATCTCGCGGCTGGTGTCGGTGAAGCTGTCGGAGCGGAGCGAGTCGGCGGCGGCGTGATAGCTGAGAGCGGATCACGGCCACTCGACTGATTGTTTCAGCTAGTGCGACAGTGGTGCTCGATGCGTTCACCCTATTTACATCCACATCGGCTTGCCGACGTCCTCGCGCTTCTTCAAGTGCTCGCACTTGACGAGCACGCCCATCGGAGCCTCGACGGACTCACCACGGAACTTCAGGCCAAGCCGCGTTCAGGCCTCGACTGGGGGAGCGTGGCGTCCGAGCACCCCGAGTTTTTCAGAGTGACACCGATCGGAACGCACCGCGTGTCCATGGTTGCCCGGCACGTTGCGCCGGAGGTCGAGGGCAGGACGCCGCCGCTGGCCCCCGCTACCCTCGACAGCCTCATGCGAGCCGCCATCGAGATGCATGATCGCCAGGTCCGGCGCGCAGGCCGCTGGAAGGAACTGCTGCCACTGTGGACTGCAGTGATTACAGGAATCTTCTCT
>Ga0302321_100005380_pt1 | contig 11208 bp, 8 predicted proteins | sample Fen_T0_1_FD_202505 | JGI IMG/M metagenome (GOLD analysis project Ga0302321, IMG submission 202505) | Peat permafrost microbial communities from Stordalen Mire near Abisko, Sweden - Fen_T0_1 | ecosystem: Environmental > Terrestrial > Soil > Wetlands > Permafrost | place: Sweden: Abisko...
CGCCGCATACAAGGGCAATAACGGGATAATGATGGATAAGCCCATCAAGTCAACCAGCACAATGACCAGCACAGGCAGGATGCGTTTGAAGTCAAGTTTCTCGGGATTCGAATTTTCGTTTGTCATAATTTTTCTTATCATAAAGCCCTCCCCCAAATCCGTCCTGAGCGAAGTCGAAGGATTGGATTTGGGGGAGGGCAGTGTGTGTGGCAGGCCTTGCCTCTAGAGCATCATCGAGGCGTTGATTTTATCTAGGGACGCGCGACCCGGTCGGAGGTCTGCTTCTGTGAGGCGGTTGAGAGGTGTATCCACAAGGTCGTACATTTCGGTCAGGTTTGGTTTGGTATCATCCAAATAAAGCAAACCAGTGATCAACCAGTCATTTTGTTGAGCCTCTTCCATCACGCGCAGAGCCTCAAATCGGTTGGATGGGTCATAGCCTTTTTCAAGATTCTTCAAAATAACAACCGAACCATCGTGCATGGCAACTTCACGGATTTCACCCTCCTCCATTTCCTTTTCAAGGATGATCTCGTTGCGCGGCGCGATATAGGAAATTTCGTGCAAAGGTTGTTCATGATCCTTGCCCCAGGCATAGGAGTGGTATGCGTTATCCTGATTGTTGAATGTGACGCATGGGCTGATGATATCCAATACCGCAATGCCGTTGTGCGCGAGCGCGGTCTTGAGCAATTCCTTTACCTGCTTGGGGTTGCCTGCAAATGAGCGCGCAATAAATGTCGCATTCGAAACAAGCGCTTCCATGCAAATATCAACAGGCAGATAAAGGTTTTTACCCTGCTTCTTAAGTTCCAGACCCCTTTCAGCCGTTGCGGAGAATTGACCTTTTGTAAGCCCGTACACGCCGTTGTTCTCGATGATGTACACCATATTCACGTTGCGGCGCATCACATGTTTGAATTGACCCATGCCAATGCTTGCAGAGTCGCCGTCACCTGAAACGCCAATGCCTTTGAGGGTGTGGTCTGCGAATAACGCGCCAGTCGCAATGGAAGGCATGCGTCCGTGCAGGCTGTTGAAGCCAAACGAACGATTTAGAAAATATGTTGGCGATTTCGATGAACAGCCAATGCCGCTAAACTTTACAACATTTTCAGGCACGATATTCATTTCATACAATGCGCCGATGATCTGGTTTGAAATTGAATTGTGTCCGCAGCCCTGACACAAGGTGCTTGGGGCACCGCGATAATCATTTTTTGAAAGGCCAGCAAAATTAACATTTGCAGTTGCGCCAGCCATGGGAAGAGTTTCAGTCATTATTAATTACTCCTTTTTATACCGATTTACTTCCGGTTCGCTTTCTTGACCATTTTGCCTGTTACGGCTTTCTTCAGCGTTTTCTTCGCTGACGTTTTTTGGGCAACCGCTTTTTTAACGGCGCTTTTCTTTGCTGGCGCGGCTTTTTTAACAACCACTTTCTTGCTTTCGTATTTTGTCAAAATGCCTTCGCGTACCCACTTCGCAGAAGCCGGCAGTCCATCGCCAAAGGCTACAGACTTGAACTTTGAGGCAAATTGAGCGTACTCTGTTTTTAGAATTTGATTCATTTGCCCGTCGCGGTTCATTTCCACGATGAAGATTTGGTCATGTTTTGCGAGGAAAGCATCCACTTCCTTGGTGAAGGGCAGGGCGCGGATACGCAGGAAGTCGGTCTTGATGCCGTGTTCTGTGTTCAATTGATGCTGTGCTTCAAATACGGCAGCTTCGGTTGAGCCGTAGGCAATGATGCCAGCCGTTGCGCCTTTCATTGTGTGGAGTACAGGTGTTGGGACATATTGCTTGGCTGTTTCCTGCTTCTTTTTCAAGCGATCCATATTTTCCATATATACAGAGGCTTCCTCGCTGTACTTGGCATATTCATCATGCCCCGTGCCGCGTGTGAAATATGAACTTAGCGGATGTTTATTCCCAGGGAAAGTGCGATAACCAATTCCGTCACCATCCTTATCGAGATAGCGTCCCCAATTTCCTTTGAGTTCTTCAATATCTTTTTCAAATAATACTTTGCCGCGATCCAAGGGTGTATCGGGATATTGGAATGGCTTGCTGATCCATTGATTCATGCCCATATCCAGATCGCTTAGCACGAAAACAGGTGTTTGAATGCGCTCGGCGATATCAAAGGATTTCCAGCCAAACTCAAAGCATTCATATACATCGCCAGGCAGGAGGATGATGGATTGAGAATCTCCATGCCCTATGAAATAGGCAAAGGTCAGATCGCCTTGTGAGGTGCGGGTGGGCAGACCTGTGCTGGGACCAATGCGTTGTACGTCCCAAATGACCACTGGCACTTCGGCATAATAAGCGAGACCTGCAAACTCGGTCATAAGCGAAAGCCCGGGCCCTGAAGTGGAGGTCATTGCGCGCAAGCCAGCCCAGCCTGCTCCGATAGTCATGCCGAGTGCAGCAAGCTCATCTTCCACTTGCACAACAGCGTATGTATTTTTTCCATCTTCGCGCGTGCGGAGTTGCGGCAAATATTCGTTTAATTCTTCCGCCACAGAAGTTGCGGGTGTAATTGGATACCATCCCACAAATTGCACGCCGCCGAAAATGGTGCCGAGTGCGGCGGCAGTATTCCCGTCTGTCATGATCATCCCATCGGTCTTATTCATGGGTTCAACATAAAACGGGTCTTTCTTTTCGAGATTGGCTTTTGCCCATTCCGCACCAGCCTTAAGTGCGGTGAAATTCATGTCTATTGGCTTTTGTTTGCCTTTGAAGTGAAAGGTTAACGCGGAAAGGATCTTGTCCATGTCCAGGTTGATCATTTGTGCCAGCACACCAACGTAAACCATGTTGCCTACTAGGTCGCGGAAATTTGTTGGTATGTTTGGGTCACTGCGCACGATCGTTTTTATGGGCATGGGATAGATTGCAATATCTGTGCGGGTGATGGGCTGTTTGATATCGTCAGCGTAGAAAAATGCTCCGCCGGGGATAACAGATGCCAGGTCACGCGCGAACGAAGCGGGGTTCATCGCAATGACAATGTCACGGTGTTCATGGTGGGCGATGAATCCATCCTTGTTGGCGCGGATGGTGTACCAGGTCGGCAAGCCCTGAATGTTGGAAGGGAAGAGGTTCTTCCCCGAAACAGGGATGCCCATCTTAAAGATGGTGCGCATGATGGTGTTGTTGGCGGTGGAACTGCCCGATCCATTCACTGTGCCGACTGTTATTGAGAAATCGTTGATGATCTTGTTCATGTGACTCCTTGGTTTATAACGGACGATGTGCGAACAGGTCTATGTGTGTGGTTAACGCTTTGCGTCCCGCCGCGTAATTCCCATTGCAAATACTTTGGACCATTGTTTGATGATATCCCCATATTTCTTCAAGGTGATCCATGCCGCCTGCATACATATTCAAGCCAACGGATTCGTAGGCTTCCCAATATGCCTCCAGCAACCCTGTTACGAAAGGATTGTTGAGCCGGCTGTAAATAAGAATATGTAATTTACGGTGTTCTTCGTGTGGAACCTGGGCGGGATTGCCGCGCAATTTCTCAAATGCATGTGTGATGAGATTTTGCAATTCAAGCTTGTCATCTTCCGTAAGCAGGGCAACCGCTTCGTCCCAATATGTGTTTTCGATGTGCGTACGTAATTCTGAATATTTGTCAAAATAACTTTTGTTGAGCACCAACGCGTATGTGAGACTTTGTTTGACAGCGGGAGCGAACGAGTATGCCAGTCGCCTCGTCCCCGTGCGTGGGCGGACTTCGACCAATCCAAGCGCACGCGCCACTTCGAGCTGTTCCCTCAGTCCTGCCACGCTAATGCCAAGCTCGCGGCTCAGCTCAGCTAAAGAGGGCAGATTGCTTTCTGCTTCCTCGTGTGAAGCAAGGTAGCGCAGAAATTCAGAGATTTCAGGGGAAACGCGTTCACGCAGTATCATTATAGTTATCGGATTAATCAGATTAATACGATTTTATGATGAAAAAGACGGAAAGTCAAGGGATTGGAATTGGTGATTTTTCACTAAATAGCTCGTAATAAACAAAAATCCATTATGTTGACTACACTGGGAAGACCCTCGTGATAGACAGCGTAATGGATTACGTCACATACAAAATTTCTGGCATTGCCCCCAGAGAAGAGCTTACTTTAGCAGCTCAGCGCCATTGGATGCGGCTGTGATATAGATATTTGGGCGAAGACCTGTTTCAGATTCGAAGCCTTTTGCGAGGGCATTGGCAAACTGCTCTGTATGCTCAACCGCAACCAAATTCACTGTACAACCGCCAAAGCCCGCGCCAGTTAAACGCGAGCCATAACATCCCTCGAGCGATTGCGCGATGCGTACCATTACATCCAGTTCGGGACATGAGACTTCGTACAGGTCGCGCAGGCTGACGTGACATTCATTCATCAACTTGCCAAAGTTTTGGATATTGCCCACTTTCAATAAAGTCTCAGCCTGGTTCGATCTTCCGATCTCTTCCACTACATGACGAGCCCTCTTCTCGATCTCGTCTGGGAGTTTTTTTGCCAGGCGGTTGAAATTGTCCACGCTTACATCGCGCAGGGACTTGATATTCGGCAGGTTAAGTTGTAATAAGCGCACTGCTTCTTCACACGCAGAGCGGCGTTTGTTGTATTCGCCTGACGTGAGTTTGCGGCGCACAGTGGTATCAGCAATGACGATGGACACATTGTCTGGCAATGGGACGGTCTTCCATTCTAATGAACGGCAATCGAGCAGTAGTAATTTATTTTCAACTCCACATGCAGAGGCGAACTGGTCCATGATCCCGCAGTTGACGCCGACATATTTGTTCTCAGCTTTTTGCCCAAGCAGCGCGCGCTTCATTGGCGGGAGAGTCCAGCCGCCAAGCGTTTGCCATGCAATTGCAAACGCCATTTCCACCGAAGCCGATGAGCTCAAACCTGATCCGCGCGGCACATCTGATGCAAAGACGGCATTGATAGATGGGACTAACAGTTTCTCTTCCATCAATGCCCACATCACGCCCGCGGGATACAGCGTCCATTCGGGCAGGGGAGAACCGTCAGGCTGGGTCTTGGTTGAAATACTTTCAGCGGAGAAAGAAGCCTGTTGGTCGAAGTCCACAGCTGCCAGCGTGGAATGAGGCGCATCTGCTGGCGAGAAAGCGACATACGTGGCGCGGTCTATCGCGGCAGGCAGGACGAATCCGTCGTTGTAATCCACATGCTCGCCCAGCAAATTAACCCGCCCAGGCGCACGCGCAATATGTGCGGGTGAATGTCCAAATTTTTCGTGATAGATGTTCGTTATATTTTCAATGATGTTCATGTCTGTTTGTAAGTCCGTTTCAATCCGTGAGTCTGCCATAGAGTCCGTTTACCTAAATCCGTGTATCCGTTTGCAAAGCATCCGCTGACCACATCCGCTATTCGTTTCGATAATCTGCTTTCACCTTATAGTGAACATCCGAAAGCGAGCGTAATCTTTCAGCGGCAGACTCGGGCGTAATATCGCGTTGGGGCATGGCGAGCATTTCGTATCCAACCATAAACTTGCGGACTGTGGCTGAACGCAACAACGGCGGATAGAAATGTGCATGCAGAGTCCATTCGGGGTGGGATTGCCCATCGAAGGGAGCCTGATGAAAGCCCATTGAGTACGGGAACGATATTTCAAAAAGATTATCGTAGCGTGTGGTGACTTGTTTCATGATCTCAGCCAGCGCGCTGACCTCAGCAGAGGTGAGTTCGTTCAGGCGTGCGGCGTTTCGATGCGCAGCGACCATTGTTTCAAAGGGCCAAACCGCCCAGTAGGGAACAAGCGCCGTGAAGTGATCGTTGTAAAATAAAATGCGTTCGTTGCGTTTGTGTTCCTCTGCCAGATAATCGGATAATAAGGTGCGACCATTTGCGTTGAAATAGGCATTCTGCCGTTCGAGTTCTTTGGCGGGTTCGTTGGGAACCAACTCTGTTCCCCATATCTGGCTGTGTGGATGCGGATTGGAACAACCCATCACTGCGCCTTTGTTTTCAAAGACCTGCACGTAGTGAATAAAATCCTTTGCGCCGATTTCTACGGATTGTTCAGTCCATGTGGCAATGACATTTTCAACAGCAGACTGTTCGATCTCGGGCAGAGTCAGATCGTGGCGGGGTGAGAAGCAGACCACTCGACAGAGTCCTCTTTCTGAAACAGAAGCAAGCAACGGGTGGCTGGGAGCGTGCGCAGGAGTTTCGTCAGGCAAAAGCGCGGCGAAGTCGTTGTCGAAGGCGAAAGTGGATTTGTAATCTGGATTCGTCAATCCGCCTGCCCGCTCGTTGCGCGGACACAGATAACAGGTCGGGTCATATTGCGGAAGATTTTCAAGCGCGGTCTTTTCAACCTGTCCCTGCCAGGGGCGTTTGGCGCGATGCGGTGAAACCAAAACGGATTCGCCGGTGAGAGGATTAAATCGTCTATGCGGAGAGTCAAACATGCTGATACCTTGTCAATTAAAATTATCTGCAAAAGCAGATGCTCTGCTACAGAGTTTGCAGAAAGTTTCCTGCCCTGCGAGCACTTGTCAGTGAACTCGATGTGCTCTGTGGCTAATGCCTTTTTATGGTTGTTTGAAAAGATTCATGGCAGGTAGAGCGCGGTTATTGTAATCGAACAGTGCCTGATTTTCCCAATTGTTTCCAGCAGTTGGATGAAATGGGTCCCAGCCATTGCCAGGGACAGCCGTCCATGTGGCATCCCACCACATGACGCCCAAACCGTGTCCATTCGGCACGGCGCGGACGATGGTCATTATATCCGCCAACATCCTTGCCTGATTTTCTGGTGAAAACGGATAACCAGGTTTTTCTTGAACAGTGATGATGTTTTCGTAGTTGTCTTTATCATCTCTCGTGAATGCATAGGAAGTTTCAACGACGATGATGTCTTTGTCGTAGCGCAGTGCGATGTCGTTTAGGTTACTTTGCAGGTCGGCAAATGTGCCATGCCAATACGGATAGTAGGAAGCGCCGATCAGGTCAAAAGGCACTCCCTGTTTGATAATGTTGTCGAACCACCAGCGATACATCTCGTTATTGCCGCCGTTATCCACATGCAACATCACCAGTGTATCGGGCGAACAATCCTTCACGGCGCGATAACCTTCCTTGAGCAGGGCGGCCAGGGTATCGAAATTTTTATCGTTTTTGCCGTCAGGCCACATCATGCCGTTCGTGATCTCATTGCCCACCTGCACCATGTCTGGCGGCGTGCCTTGTTCTTTCAAACTGATACACACATCGTAAGTGTGATCGTATAGGGCTTTCTTGAGTCCTTCAAAATCGAGGTTTTCCCACGCGGCGGGCTTGGGCTGTTTGCCGGGATCCGCCCAGCTATCGGAATAATGAAAGTCAACGAGCAGCTTGATCTCGTTTTTCTTGAGCCGCTTTGCCATTTCCAACAATTGTGCCTTGCCATGATAGCCATCGGGCGAATCCACCCACACACGGATGCGCGCATAGTTCATGCCGTGGTCGCTCAAAATTTTCAGCGCATCTGCTTCTGTCCCGTCTTCATACGCATACACGCCGCCCTTGTCTTCTGATTTCTTCAAGCTCGAAATATCCGCGCCCATCACGGTCAACTCGGCGCGCCCAGGCACCACTTCCACGTTATCGAAACTGACCCATTCGCCTTCTTCCGCATCCGAATACAAGCTGATCGTACATTGGTGCTGCGTGACCTTCGCCGACACAACCACTTGCAACCATTTTTCACGCAACACAGGCACGGAAGCCTTCGCATCCTCTCCGCAATCTTTCAATGCAATGTACGCCTCTTTTTGTTTCCCCGTGGATTTGACCCACACCTTCAACGTATACCAGCCATTGGATATGCCGCTTAATTTTTGGATGGACTCCACTGGGGCATTCCCGCCTGGATGAGTAAGACGCTTCTCACTTTCATAACCTTCTGGTTCAACAATACCGGCCGTTTCCCACCCCTCGAGTGGATTCGACTCAAACCCCGCGTTGATGATCGTAGGCGGGGTCTGTGGCGTCTGATTCTGTTGGATCATAAAGATGCCTCCTGCAAGGATAACAAGCAAAATAAGTGCGATAAGTAGATTTCTTTTTGTCATATTGTGTCTTTCATCAAAGACCCTAAAAGGTTTCAAAAACCTTTAGGGTCTGGTTATTACATTTGAATCACAGCCACACCTGATGGCTCAAGTTCAACCGAGCCATGCACTTCCACGCCTGTTAGCAGGTCACGCCCATGTCCTTCAACGGGGACATTTACTTTTCCGCCCGAATGATTCAACACGAACATAAACGATGACCTTCCATTCACACGACGTAAAAGTTCGATACCTGCAGGCACATTGGCAGAGACAGATTGAATTCTCGCCGTCTTGCAGACATGTTCGATGATCCAATCCATGCCATTGTTTTCAGGGACAGTGCCAACATAAAAAGCATTGCCTTTACCAAATGTGTTGTGTGTAACGGCAGGACTTCCCGCGTAGTAATCCTGTTCAAATGTGGCAATGGCTTTTGCGTTCTTTGCATGAATGACATCACCCCAGAATGAACATTGGAACTGCCTGCCATCGGTTGTGCGGAATGTGTTGGACTGCGTTTCAGAGTAGGGTGCGTATTCCTCAACCGTCAACCCGAGCATTTCCTTGAAGGGAGCAGGGTAACCGCCCAAGCGGATATGTTCGTTCTCATCCACGATACCGCTGAAGAAGGACATGAGCAAATTGCCGCCGTTCTCTACATATTGATTGATATTCTTTACGGAGGCGTCACTGACCAGATACAAATTCGGCGCAATGACCAGTTTATAGGGCGAGAGATCAGATTCAGGATGGGCAAAGTCCACAGTGATGTTGCGGTCGAAGAGCGGTTTGTAGTAGGAATATATTTGTGGAATGAGTTTCAAGTCGCTGGAGGGTTTACTATCCAGCTCCAATGCCCACCAGTTGTTCCAATCCATCAGGATGGCAACATCTGCTTTGACTTGACTCTTGAGAACCGAATCTAGTTTGGGCAATTCGTTCCCCAGCGCTTTGACCTCACGCCATACGCGTGTGTCTGTCCCGCCGTGAGGGACCATGCCGCTGTGATGTTTCTCTGCGCCCGCTTTGGACTGTCTCCACTGGAAGAACATGATTCCATCTGCGCCGCGTGCGATGGCTTGATAACTTCCCAGCCGCATCACGCCTGGACGTTTGCCCGCATTGCGTTGCCGCCAGTTGACTTGTGATGTGGCTTGTTCCATCAGAATCCACGGGCGGCGTTTGCCGACCGAACGGATCAGATCGCAGATCATGCCAGCCTGTACCATCCAATCGGGGTCGAAGGTATCAGGGTAACTATCTTGTGAGACGACATCCTCACTTTGGGCAAATTTAAAATAGTCCACGCCTTTATGGAAGCCCATGAAGTTCGTTGTGACGGGGATGTTGGGCGTGATCGCTTTCAGCGTGGACTTCTGCTCCTCGAAGCAGACCAGCCACGAGTCCGAAGAGAAGCGTGCCCAGTCCAATTGTTGGGTGGGATTGGCATAGGCGGGAGAATGTTTCGGAGGGTGAATCTCATCCCAATCCCCATAGGTCTGACTCCAGAACGCCGTGCCCCATACGAAGTTTAATTGTTCGAGAGTGTTGTATTTTTCTTTGAGCCACACACGGAATGCGGCGGCGGAATTGTCGCAATAACACTCGCTGATATGGCAACTATATTCGTTGTCCACGTGCCACATGGCGAGGGCGGGATGATTTTTATATCGCTCGGCGAGTTGCGCGGCGATACGCGTGGCGTATTTGTGATAATCGGAATTGTGCGGGCAATAGTGGCGGCGTGAGCCGTGCCAGAGTGTGACACCATCCGCAGTGACAGGAAGCATTTCGGGATGCTTGGTCACCATCCATGCTGGCGGGGATGCAGTGGGTGTGGCGAGGTTGACCGAGACTCCATGCGCATGGAGCAAGTCCATCAGTTGATCGAGCCAGGCGAAATCGAAGATGCCAGGCTTAGGTTCCATTTTTGCCCACGAGAAGATGCCGAGCGATACAAGGTTGACTCCAGCCTCTTGCATCAGGCGTGCATCTTCTTCCCATATTTCAGGTGTCCATTGGTCGGGGTTGTAGTCGCCGCCGTAAAGCATGTGAGGAAAGTTCATTACGCTCCAAAAAATTTTTACCACGAAGGGCACAAAGGTCACGAAGGTTTTAAACCCTTAAGGCAAAACCACTTTGTGTACTTCGTGTCCTTTGTGGTTGAAGGTTTTTAAAAATCTGTTATTCGTACCATTCGATCAAGATATTTTTCTCGGAATTGAATATTCAATCGCTGCACTTCTTTTTCATCGCCGACGAACGAACAACGCAGACAATAAAACTCATCCTTGTCCTTATCATACAACATATCCATGTCTATCTCGCGCATCAAACAACGCGGACAGCGATAATTTAACTTGCCTTTGCGACCTTGAGCCATGTGCGTAGCTCTCCTTTTGCTTTGACAGTTTTCTTGATGCCGATGGTGTACATAGGTGAGAAGGAAAACCCTTCGCGGAAATATCCAAGGGCGGATTCATTTGTCCGCATTGACAAATGCGAGTCAACCTGCGGGATAACTGCTACAGCGGAATGAACATTTTCCAACTCTGACTCTCGGCACTGGTAGGCGTAGTCAATGGATTCGGCTTTGTTCGTATTGGTCAATGTCAACCGAATGCCCGTCATGTCTTCGGGGTATTCGGTGGTGCCGTAACAAGCAGTGATGTATTCGTCTATGGAAATTTCAGCTTCGGGGTCGGTTGAATCGAGAATGCGTCGGATGATTTCCACTTCGCCTGTGCCTTCCGTCAAGCGGAAAATGGATTGCATCTGAATGCTGAATCCATTGAACTCGATGGTGACGGGATCAAGCGTGACGATGCGCGTGTCGCCTTCTTCTGAAAAAGATGCGAGCGTGCGACAGGTGCAGAGGTCAACTTGTTCAGTGCCGTAACCGATCTTGCAACTCTTGACTGCGCCTTCGCCCGCGTAATGCGTGAAGTAACCCGCTCGATACAGTGACTGCACAAGGAACGGATACGAAGCATCTTGGTTCGCTTTCGTGCCGACGCCAACAGGGCGAATGATCTTTGCGGCGTACGGGCGCAGGTCAACCATGGCACCACCTTGATTCATATCAAGACAGAAGCGCATGGATGGGTCAGCATACCAGAACATCTGGC
>Ga0302321_100005382_pt1 | contig 11207 bp, 9 predicted proteins | sample Fen_T0_1_FD_202505 | JGI IMG/M metagenome (GOLD analysis project Ga0302321, IMG submission 202505) | Peat permafrost microbial communities from Stordalen Mire near Abisko, Sweden - Fen_T0_1 | ecosystem: Environmental > Terrestrial > Soil > Wetlands > Permafrost | place: Sweden: Abisko...
GCAAAGGTGGAAACCCGGACGTCCAGCCGGGGGTCGACATCGTGGTTGGCCCGGGTACCGAGGTCATCGCGGGTGAAGGCTTGATCGCGACGCCTGCTGGTATCGATTCGCACATTCATTTCATTTGCCCGCAACAGATCGAAGACGCGCTGATGAGTGGCGTCACGACGATGATCGGTGGTGGGACGGGGCCAGCGGCGGGCACTAACGCCACGACCTGCACCCCCGGCGCTTGGTACCTGGAGCGCATGTTGCAAGCAGCCGAAGAGCTGCCCATGAATTTGGGCTTTCTCGGCAAGGGAAACACGAGCTTACCGGAGGCCTTGGAGGTCCAAGCGCGTGCCGGCGCGATGGGGTTCAAGCTGCACGAAGACTGGGGAACGACCCCGGCTGCGATCGACAATTGCTTGTCCGTGGCCGAGCGCCTCGATGTGCAAGTGGCCATCCACAGTGACACCTTGAACGAATCGGGATTCGTCGAAGATACGTTCGCCGCCTTCAAGGGCCGCTCGATTCACGCCTATCACACCGAGGGTGCTGGTGGTGGGCACGCTCCGGACATCATCAAGGCCTGCGGGGAGCCCAACGTGCTGCCGTCGTCGACCAATCCGACGCGTCCCTACACGGTGAACACGATTGACGAGCATTTGGACATGCTCATGGTCTGCCATCACCTGGATCCGGACATTCCGGAGGATGTGGCCTTCGCCGAGTCGCGCATTCGGCGCGAGACGATCGCCGCCGAAGACATTTTGCACGATCTCGGCGCTTTCAGCATGATCTCGTCCGATTCGCAAGCCATGGGCCGGGTGGGAGAGGTGATCACTCGCACCTGGCAGACCGCGCACAAAATGAAGGTGCAGCGCGGGAGCCTCCCGGAGGATCCGGCGGAGCACGACAACTTTCGCATCAAGCGCTATATCGCCAAGTACACCATCAACCCGGCGTTGACCCATGGCATCGCCCACGAGGTCGGCTCGCTCGAGGTCGGCAAGCTGGCGGACATCGTGCTGTGGAATCCGATGTTCTTTGGCGCCAAGCCGGCTCTGATCATCAAAGGAGGCATGATCGTGGCGGCCCCGATGGGCGACCCGAATGCCTCGATTCCCACGCCGCAGCCGGTGCACTACCGCCGCATGTTCGGGGCGCTCGGCGGCGCACGCTCGGCGACCAGCGTGAGCTTCGTTTCGCAAGCTGCGCTCGAGGATGACGTCGTGCGCCGCGTGGGCATGAAAAAGCGTGCGGTCGCGGTTCGCGGCACGCGCAGCATCAAGAAGGTCGATCTGATCCACAACGGTGCTTTGCCTAAGATCGAGGTCGATTCGCAAACCTACGAAGTGCGTGCCGACGGGCAGCTCCTCACCTGCGAGCCGGCGAGCGTGCTGCCGCTCGCGCAGCGCTACTTCCTGTTTTAGGTTCAGAAAGAGGTGCGGCCATGCGCAAGATACTTTCGAAAGTAGCGTCCTCGATTCCTGCTCGGGTCGCTGTCACTCTCGCGCATTCCGAGCGGCAGAAGTCGCGTGGTCTGCTGCGCTTGGACGACGGGAGCGAGGCCGCGCTGCTGCTCGAGCGCGGCTCGGGCGGTCTGCAGCAGGGCGACCATTTGCTGGCGGACGACGGCGTGGTGGTGGTCGTCGTCGCTGCCCCGGAGGGGCTATCGATCGTGACTGCGAAGGACCCGCTGGAGCTTGCGCGCGCCGCCTACCACTTGGGCAATCGCCACGTTTCCCTGCAAATTGGTTCGCTTCGCTTGGCCTACCTCCACGACCATGTGCTGGACGATATGGTGCGCGCATTGGGCTTTCAAGTGAGCTTTGCTGCAGAGCCGTTCGAGCCAGAGTCGGGCGCTTACGGGCATGGGCATGCGCACCTGTCGGGGCATGGGCATGCGCACCTGTCGGGGCATGGGCATGCGCACCTGTCGGGGCATGGGCATGCGCACCTGTCGGGGCACGGGCATGGGCATGGGCACACCCCTTCGGGTGCTTCCGAGGGTCGCGATCACGGGGATCACGAACATCCCCGTGATGCGGATCCGGCTCCGGGCTCTCACTCAGGGTCTCGGCTCCACGTGGTCCCGTGACGACGCTCTCGCTCGCCAGCCGTGGCAGCAGCCCAGGGGATGCGTGGGAGCCCGCGGTGCAGCCGCCCGTGCCCGACCTGACGGATCTGGGGCTACTCCGACTTTTACAAATTGCGAGTCCCGCCTTGCCCATCGGGGCGTTTGCGTACTCACAGGGGCTCGAGCAGGCGAGCCTTCTCGGTTGGGTGAGTGACGAGCGAAGCGCGACGGAGTGGATCTCGGGTGTCGTTACCGAGGTGCTGCCGCGGCTCGACCTTCCCGTGCTCGCCGAGCTCTACCAGGCGTGGTCCGTTTGGGACCTGCCTCGAGTCCGCTCATTGAGTCAGTTTCTGCATGCGTGTCGAGAATCTGCCGAATTGACGGCCGAGGATCGACACTTGGGAGCGGCGCTCGCCCGTGTCCTGGTCGGGCTCGGCGTGAGCGAGGCCGAGCCGTGGCTGGCAGACCCAGACGCCACGTTCGTGACGCTCTTCTCGCTCGCGGCCAGTCATTTCGGTATCCCCCTGCGCAGTGCCGCGCTCGGGTTCTTGTTCACGGTGCTGGAGAATCAGGTCGCGGCCGCCACTCGCTTGATCCCGATCGGTCACATCGCCGCGCAGCGCATCATCGGTCAGGTGCTGGTGCGACTGCCGGCGGCAGTGACGCGCGGCCTGGAGTTGCCCTGCTCAGCGGCTGGATTCTTGGCGCCTGGCCTGGCCGTGGCGAGCGCGCTGCACGAAACCACGTACAGTCGACTGTTTCGGTCATGAAAGAAACCTGAGGTATCGAGCATGAATGACAAGAAACCTGCGCTCCGGCTGGGCATCGGAGGCCCGGTAGGGTCCGGCAAGACCGCGCTCGTCGATACGTTGTGCAAGCGCTTGCGCGATCGCTATCAGATCGCCGTGGTCACCAACGACATCTACACCCGAGAGGACGCCGATTTCTTGCTGCGCAGCGGAGCGCTCGCCGAGGATCGGATTGTCGGAGTCGAAACCGGGGGCTGCCCGCACACGGCGATTCGCGAAGACGCATCCATCAATTTGGAAGCGGTTGCTGCGCTCAATCGCAAATTCGAAAACCTGGACTTGGTGATCATCGAAAGCGGTGGGGACAACCTGGCCGCCACGTTCAGCCCCGAGCTGTCGGATCTGACGCTCTACGTCATCGACGTTGCCGCAGGCGACAAGATCCCCCGCAAGGGCGGCCCAGGAATCACCAAGAGCGATCTTTTGATCATCAACAAGACGGACCTCGCACCGCACGTGGGAGCCTCGCTGGAGGTGATGGATCGCGATGCTCGGCGCATGCGAGGCACGAAGCCGTTCGTCTTCACCAACCTGAAGTCCGGCGCCGGTGTCGATGACGTGTGTGCATTCATCGTGCACCAAGGGTTGCTCGACGCCTGATTGGACCCAGCAAGGGGGGAGTCGGAGGACTTCTCGGCGGCCATCCGGCCGATGGCCAGAGCGCAAAACGGCCCGATTTTAGCTGATTGTGCACGGAGCGAGATTTGACATCTGTGTGGCGAATTCCGGACACACCGACGAAACCTCAACTCGGCGACAAGCGCGCTAGGGAAAACGCGTGATTGGTAACGCAGCGTCTCGGGTCGCTGCTTGCTTGATGATCGCGCACACACCGCTTCGAAGGAGCGCATGAAATGAATAGTTGGTCCGTCGCCTCGTTTCTCTGCTTATTGAGCGTCGCCGGTGCGGGGTGTAAAGGCCCAGAGGCCGGCCCGAGCCCGGCAGCCGCCCCGAGCGCTAGCGCGGCGGCCTCTGCCCCCGCGCCCCTCGCTGCCGCTGCGCCGGAAGCCCCCAAAGGCAAGGATACTTCGCCCATCAAGGTTGGCATCCTGCACTCGCTCTCCGGCACCATGGCCATCAGTGAGACGTCCCTGAAGGACGTCGCGTTGATGACCATCGATGCCATCAACAAAAAGGGCGGTGTGTTGGGCCGCAAGCTGGAGCCCGTCGTGGTCGATCCGGCGTCAAACTGGCCGCTTTTTGCTGAGAAAGCGCGCGAGCTCCTCCAGAAGGACAAGGTCGCCGTGACCTTCGGCTGCTGGACGTCGGTCTCGCGCAAATCGGTCCTACCGGTTTTCGAAGAGCTCAACGGCCTCTTGTTCTACCCCGTTCAGTACGAAGGCGAAGAGTCGTCGTTCAACGTGTTTTACACCGGTGCCGCGCCGAACCAGCAGGCGATCCCCGCCGTCGAGTACCTGATGAGCGACAAGGGCGGCAGCGCCAAGCGCTGGGTTCTGCTCGGTACTGACTACGTGTACCCGCGCACCACCAACAAGATCCTGCGCTACTTCCTGAAGTCCAAAGGCGTCGCTGAAGCCGACATCATGGAAAAGTACACCCCCTTTGGGCACAGCGACTACCAAACCATCGTGAGCGACGTGAAAAAGTTCGCCGCGGGCAAGCACACCGCAGTCGTATCGACGATCAACGGCGACTCGAACGTGCCCTTCTACAAGGAGCTCGCCAACCAGGGTCTCAAGGCTTCGGACATCCCCGTCGTTGCCTTCTCGGTCGGCGAAGAAGAGCTCCGGGGCATCGACGCCAAGCCCCTCGTCGGTCACTTGGCTGCCTGGAACTACTTCATGTCCATCGAGAATCCGGAGAACAAAGGATTCATCGAGGCATGGAAGGCCTACGTCAAAGAGAAGAACCTGCCGGACGGCGAAAAGCGCGTCACCAATGATCCGATGGAAGCCACCTACCTCGGCATCACGATGTGGGCTCAGGCGGTCGAGCAGGCCGGCACCACCGACGTGGACGCCGTGCGCATGGCGGTTGCCGGTCAGCACGTGAAGTCGCCCTCTGGCTTCGACATCGAGATGGACCCGAAGAACCACCACTTGCACAAGCCGGTCTTCATCGCCGAGGTGAAGGCGGACGGTCAGTTCAAGGTGGTTTGGAAGACCGACGGTCCGATCGTCGCTGCACCCTGGAGCCCCTACGTGCCGGACAGCGCCAAGAAGGTGGCGGATTGGACCTTCCCGTGGGCGTGCGGCAACTGCACGGAGGGCAAGTACAAGGCAGCGAGCTTCGCGACCCCGTAGCTCGGGCCCTCGCCCTGCTGGGTGGCCGTTGGCAACCCAGCGGGGCCGTTGCCTTTCTGGAACTTTCCCTGCTTCGGAGCGCCGCAAGCGACCATGACCCGAATTCAACTGCGCAAGTTCGCAAATTGGCTCCGTCGGGCGCTGCCGATCGTCGCCGCACTCGCTGTGCTCGCGAGTGCGGGCACAGCGCAGGCCGATCAATTGAGCGAGGACCTAGCCGGCCTGGCGAGCGCCGACGCCAGCGCCGTTTCGGCTGCGGTCGTGAAAGCCGCGAACCACGGTGACCCTCGGGCACTGCCCGCGCTGCGCGCGCTCGACGACGGAACACTCCGTTTCGACGCTGCCAAACATCTGCTGATTAAACCGGAAAAAGGCCCGCTCAAGGACGCGCTCAGCCTGGCTCCCGCCACCGCTCAGGGGAACCTCGAAGAGCCGGCGAGCGACAACGAAGTCCGTCGCGCGCTGTCCCCGGCGCTGGCCTCCCTCAGTCTATCTGCGCCCTCGGCGGAGGTCCGCCTCAAGGCCGCGCACGAGCTCGGGCGTCCCAGCGACGAAATCGTCCCGATCTTGCGCAAGGTCCTGGCCAAAGAGACGAACGGCGACGTAAAGACCGCGCTCGCCTTGGCCCTCGCTCCCGCGGACATGGTGAGCGAAAAGCCGACCGATCGCATCCGCGCTCTGGAAGCGATTCGCGTGGCCGCGGACGCCACCTTCAAGGGCGATGTCGAACGCCTGCTCACCAAGGGCGCTGACGGCAAGTTCGTCGAGCCCGACTCGAATGTCCGCGCCGCCGCGAAGGCCGCCATCTCGTCGATTGAGACACGCCAGTTCTTGATCAACTCGGTCGGAAACACCTTCTACGGCTTGAGCCTTGGGAGCGTGCTCATCCTCTGTGCGCTCGGTCTCGCGATCACCTTCGGGTTGATGGGCGTGATCAACATGGCGCACGGCGAAATGATGATGATCGGCGCCTACACGTCGTTCGTGGTTCAGAACTTTTTCATGGCTCACTTGCCCGCGCACCTGGATTGGTACATCGCAGTGGCCGTGCCTGCGGCCTTCATCGCCAGCGGCGCGGTGGGCGTGCTGATGGAGCGGACGGTGATCCGCCACTTGTACGGGAGACCGCTCGAAACACTGCTCGCCACCTGGGGCATCTCGCTGCTGCTGATACAGACCGTACGTCTCATCTTTGGCGCCCAGAACGTCACCGTCGCAAATCCGAACTTTTTGTCTGGTGGCGTGGAAATTTTGCCGCAAGTCGTGCTGACCTACAGCCGCCTGACCGTGATTGCCTTCAGCGTCGTGGTGATGTTGTTCGTTTGGGCGTTGATGCAAAAAACACGGCTCGGCCTCGAGGTCCGCGCGGTGACTCAGAATCGCGCGATGGCGGCCGCGATGGGCATCTCCACGCGGCGAGTCGACCTCTGGACGTTCGGCATCGGTTCGGGCGTGGCCGGCCTCGGCGGGGTCGCCCTCTCGCAGCTCGGCAACGTGGGCCCTGAGCTCGGCCAGCAATACATCGTCGATTCCTTCATGGTCGTGGTGCTGGGCGGGGTCGGAAAGCTCGCGGGCACCATCGCGGGCGGCTTGGGCCTCGGGCTCGTCAACAAGTACCTCGAGCCCGTCGCGGGCGCGGTGCTCGGAAAGATCTTCATTTTGGGCTTCATCATCGTCTTCATTCAGCGGCGGCCCCAGGGCATCTTCGCGCTCAAGGGTCGCGCGGCGGAGGTCTCGTGAACGCCGAGCCCCGAGTGGGCCTGATGGCCCTGCATACCCGGCGCGGCTGGCTCGCCGTCGCCTCCGCCGTCTTGGTGATGGGCGTGTTGGTTCCAATCCTCAATTTGGCGGTCCCCGCAAGTTCCCCCATCCATCTGCCCGATTACCTCGTGGCGTTGCTCGGCAAGTTCCTATGCTACGCGATCGTCGCCTTGGCGATTGATCTGATCTGGGGCTTCACTGGCATCTTGAGCCTGGGGCACGGCGTCTTCTTCGCGCTCGGGGGCTACGCCATGGGCATGAACTTGATGCTCTCCATCGGTGCTCAGGGCGTGTACAAGAGCGCCCTGCCGGATTTCATGGTGTTCCTCGATTGGAAGGAATTACCCTGGTTTTGGCGTGGTTTCGACAACCTGGCCGTGGCGCTCGTGGTCGCGCTGGTCGTGCCGGGGCTATTGGCCTTTGCCTTTGGCTACTTCGCCTTTCGCTCGCGCATTCGCGGTGTCTACTTCTCGATCATCACCCAGGCGTTGACCTACGCCTTGATGTTGCTGTTCTTTCGAAACGAGACCGGGTTCGGGGGCAACAACGGGCTCACCGATTTCAAAACGATCTACGGCTACGATCTGCATCAGCCGTCCACCAAGGTCACGCTGTACGTGATCTCGGCGTTGGCGCTGCTGCTTACGTATTTGCTGTGCCGTTTCATCGTGACGTCGAAGGCCGGGCGCGTGCTCCGCGCGATTCGTGACGCGGAGAGTCGCGCCATGTTCGTCGGCTTCAACCCCACGAGCTACAAGCTCTTCGCCTGGACGCTCAGCGCGATGCTTTGCGGTCTTGCGGGGGCGCTCTACGTGCCGCAAGTCGGCATCATCAACCCGAGTGAGATGCAGCCCGCCAACTCGATCGAGATGGGCATCTGGGTGGCGGTCGGCGGGCGCGCCACGCTGTTCGGCGCGATCTTGGGAGCGTTTTTGGTCAATGGCTTGCGCAGCTTTTTCACTGCCGCCATGCCCAACGCTTGGCTGTACATCCTGGGCGCGCTGTTCATCGCGGTGACCCTGTTTTTCCCAGATGGCATTGCCGGCGCACTCGCTCGCCTGAAGCGGAAGGCCTGATGTCCACCTCTGGAGCTGCGAAGACTGCCGTGTCGAACGAACCCGAGGCGGAGAAGCCGGCATCGGGGCCGAGCCGACCCAGCGAGGAGCCCGCAGCGGGGCCGAAAGGCGACATTCGAGGCAAGCGTCCCTGGTCGCTGCGCCCGCGTATGATCGACCCCGAGCGGCGCGCTCACGTCGTGGCAGGAAAGTCGGCCATCCTATGTGTCGACAACGTGAGCGTGAGCTTCGACGGCTTCAAAGCCATCACGGATCTGACGCTGATCCTCGAAAAGGGTGAGCTGCGCTGCCTGATTGGGCCGAATGGCGCCGGCAAGACCACCCTGATGGATATCATCACGGGCAAGACCAAGCCGGACCAGGGCACCGTGTTCATGCCCGATGACGCGCGCGATTTGACGCAGCTCACCGAGTACGAGATCGCCGAGCTCGGCATTTGCCGCAAATTTCAACGGCCCACGGTCTTCGCCGGTCACACCGTGTATGAAAATATGGAGCTTGCGCTGTCGGGTCGCAAAGGCGTTTGGAGCAGTCTGTTCTTTCGACTGAGCGCCGAACAGAAGCGCACGATCGAAGGCACCCTGGAATTGATTGGCTTGCACGAGCAGGCAGCCACGCGTGCCGGGCAGCTCGCCCACGGCCAGAAGCAATGGCTCGAGATTGGCATGCTATTGGCCCAAAACCCCAAGGTATTACTGGTGGACGAGCCGATTGCGGGCATGACTCACCAAGAGACCGAACGCACGGCGGAATTGCTGACCTCTTTGGCTGGCACGCGTACCGTGGTGGTGGTCGAGCACGACATGGACTTCGTGCGTAGCATCGCCAAGAAGGTGACCGTTTTGCACGAAGGGAGAGTGCTCGCCGAGGGCGATATCGACTCGGTGCAGAGCAATCCGCGGGTGATTGAAGTCTATCTCGGTGAAAAGCGCCCGTGAGCGAACGCGCGGAGCAGGACGTCGGAATGTTGGAAATCGAAGCGCTGAACCAGTTCTACGGAGAGACGCACGTGCTGTGGGACATGGCGCTCAGCGTTCCGGAGGGCAGCTGCACCGTGCTCATGGGTCGAAACGGTGTCGGCAAGACCACGCTGCTGAAGACGGTGATGGGAAATCTGCGCTCACGCTCTGGCAAGATCAAATTCATGGGTGAAGATCTCGCGTCGCGCCCCGCAGAGTTGCGCGCCCGGAAAGGCATCGGCTTCGTCCCGCAGGGGCGTGAGATCTTTGGCCAGCTATCAGTCGGCGAGAACTTGCGCGTGGGCCTGGGCGTCACCGGCGAAAAGCAGGTTCCGGAGCGCATTTTCAAGCTGTTCCCCGTGCTCCAGTCGATGCTCCGCCGCCGCGGGGGCGACTTGTCCGGCGGTCAGCAACAACAGCTGGCGATTGGGCGCGCGCTGACGCTGAACCCAAAGCTCTTGATTTTGGATGAGCCCACCGAGGGTATCCAGCCCAACATCGTGAGCGAGATCGGCGATATCTTGATCGAGCTGAATCAGAAGGAGAAACTGACGATTCTGCTAGTCGAGCAGAAGCTCACTTTTGCGCGTCGCGTGGGTCAACGCTTCGTCATCATGGATCGCGGGCGCGCGGTCGCCCAGGGCGACATGCCGGACCTGAACGACGAGCTCGTGCAGCGCTACCTCACGGTGTGAGCCCTCGCCACCGCGGCGCGGGCCGCTCAGCGCCCATCGGCGAATTGCAGGCGTGACGGGATGGCCGAGCCCGCGTCGACCTCACGGCTGGTCGAAGGCCCGAGCTCGGTCGAAGGCGTAGCGCGAGAACAAATGCGAGCCGTGGCGGCGCACGCTGAGGAGCTCGCAGGCGCTGCCGGCCAAATCCAAGCCATCGGCCAATGATTTACGCTGATCTTGCGGAAAGCGCCCGAACAGCCGCGGCGAGGAGGTGAGGAAAAGCTCATCGACCAGGCGCTCCTGCACCAGCTCGGCGAACAACGCCGGTCCACCTTCGGTCAAGACGCGCGGTAGGCCTGCCGCTCGAACCTCACGGAGCACGTCTTCGAGGCGTACTCGCTCGGAGTCGAGCACGGTCAAGCGGCGCGGGCTCGGCCCACCGCGCAGCGTCGCTTCGCCGCGCTCGGTAGTAAACAGCCAGGCGGAGCGTGCCGCGGGCTCGGCCATATCGAGAGAGCCGGACGCACTGAGCAAGATCAGCTCGGGCTGGGGGCTCAAGCCGAGGCGTTGCCGCATTTCTGCAAAAGCGTGTGCGGCCGCGGGATAGATGCGATCGGGGTGCCAGAGGTGTCCGCCTGACTTACGGAATGTGCCCGCCCCGACCAGCACCGCGTCCGCACACGCGCGCAAGAGGCCCATGACGAAGCGATCGGCCTGATTGCGGCCGCTGATGATTTGCCCCGACTCGGTGTCGCCCGGAAGGGCCACGAGCCCGTCCAGCGAAGTGACGAAATTGGCAAACAGGCAGGGATTCGGAAATCCGAGTCCGCCGCCGTAGCTTCGGGTGAGCTCGCTCGGCAGGTCGAAGCTCGCCGTTCCCGGGCGCTCGAATAAAAGCTCCAGAGGCTGCCCGGCAGGGGCGATGTCGCGCGCAGGCTGACTCGGGATCACGGCCGGTAAACGCTAGCACTTTTGCAGTGGTTTGGTGCCGGCACCGAAGCTGCTAGAAGGGAAGGATGAGGGATCGTTTCTTGGGATTGGCGGCGACCGTGGCGTGTTTGCTTGGCTCAGTGCTCAGTTCAGCGACGCCCGCTGCCGCGCAGACAGCGCCGCCCGCACCGGCACCTGCACCAGCGCTCCCCGTCGCCGCCCAGCCGCCGCTCGCTCCGCCTCCACCACCGCCGCCCGGCTCCGCGCCGCCGGCGCCGCCGCCTTACGCGTATCCGCCGCCGCCCTACGGCTATGCCTATCCACCGCCGCCCTATGGCTACGCAAGGCCGATGGTCCCCGCGACCGTCCCGTACGAGGGCGGACCCGTGCCGCCGGGGTTTCACGTCGAAGAACGACCGCGGCGCGGCCTGATCATCGCTGGAGCCGTGGTCGCCGGCGTTCCCTGGGCGATCGGCTTGGCTGCGGTTTCCAGTGAAGACTTTCCGAACGGCAGCGGTTGGCTCATCGTGCCCGGGCTCGGACCTTGGCTGACGCTCGCGGCGCGCCACGACACGACCTGCACCTATGGCTCGAGCAGCAACGGCTACAGCAGCACCTGCGTCGATTTCGAGGGCGCGTCGCGGTTCCTGCTCGTGATGGACGGGCTGATCC
>Ga0302321_100005383_pt1 | contig 11207 bp, 6 predicted proteins | sample Fen_T0_1_FD_202505 | JGI IMG/M metagenome (GOLD analysis project Ga0302321, IMG submission 202505) | Peat permafrost microbial communities from Stordalen Mire near Abisko, Sweden - Fen_T0_1 | ecosystem: Environmental > Terrestrial > Soil > Wetlands > Permafrost | place: Sweden: Abisko...
ATTATCCGCAGCCTGCTCAGCCACGTACGCTGGAGTTCTCGACGGAAGAGGTGGAGTGGTTGACTTCGATGAAGGTAACGCAGGATGAGATTGTTGACGCTCTGCGTGCGCTGGATTTCACCGTGGCGCCAGATGAGCAAGGCAAAAAAGTATTGGTGACTATACCTTCGTATCGCTCGGATATTGAGGAAGGGGCGGATCTGGTTGAGGAAGTGGTGCGTCTGATTGGCTACGACCGCATCCCCAGTACGATTCCGATTGGTCCGTTGCCTGATATAACAATTGATAGCTGGTTCGAGCGCGAGCAGGAAGTTCGTGATCTGCTGGTTGGTACTGGTCTGAACGAGATCGTTACCTATACGCTGACCAGTCGTACACGTATGGCGAACCTGTTAGCTTATACACATGATGATGCGGCACAGGCCCTGTTACAGTCTCCCAGGCGCCCTGCTGTGCAGGTTGTGACAAATGGTGCTGCGACACAGCTCGCGCCGTTTGATCCTGCAACTATTCCTGCGGTTACTCTGGTCAATCCATTGAGTGCTGGCTTAGAAGTGATGCGCCTGACACTTATGAGTAATTTGTTGGAGACAGTACAGTCGAATAGCAAGCATAATAGTGCAGGCCTACGCTTCTTCGAGATTGGACGCCGCTACCTACCTATGAAGGATGCGCTGGATCTGCCCGATGAGCGCCGCTCTGTGGGCATCGCTCTCTGTGGGCCGGCGGCGATTTCGTGGGTTCCAGACTTATCTCGTCCAGCCGACTTCTATGATCTCAAGGGAGTGGTGGGGACGATGCTGGGAGGTCTAAAGATCAGGCATTATCGTTTTACACCAACGCAGCATCCAACCTTCCATCCTGGCCGTTGCGCTCTACTGGAATTGCTTTATACTGACGAGAATGGCAAAGAGATGTATAGCCCGGTTGGCGTGTTGGGTGAAGTTCACCCACTTGTACAGCAGCGCTACGATCTGGCTCACCGTGCGTATCTCTGTGAGCTTGACCTGGAACAGCTCTATGCTGCTGTACCTGTGCGTGTGGCCTATCAGCCTATCTCGCGTCATCAAGGGTTAACGCGTGACCTGGCGTTGGTCGTAGATCGGCAGATAGCGGCGCAGGACGTTCAGGATGGTATCGTTCGGTATGGTGGCGAGCTTTTGCGTTCTGTAACCCTCTTTGATGTCTATACTGGTGAGCCCATTCCTGCTGGCAAGAAAAACCTCACCTATTCATTAGTGTATCAGTCGCAGGATCGGACCCTGACAGATGTCGAGGTCAACACGCTCCAAGATCGTATCATGAAGAATCTGCACGAGGATTTTGGTGCTATTTTGCGCTGACATTCCAAAAACCGCGCTTGCCCGCTAGCTGCATACGCAAATAGCGGGCGAGTGTAGTTTATTATTATATCGAGATACTCAGCCTATATATTTAATAATAATAATTGTGCGCTTCTCTTGCATTTAAAGAATGGCATTACGCCTTTCTAATAATATGTTATCCGAAAATTAGTACTCTATGTAATCCATGTGACAAATTGTACATTTTCGGCGTTTAATCATTGTGGATTAGTGTGTAATTGTATCTTAAAGTTTATGATCCTCTTATTATTTTCTTTCCTGGCGCGAAGGATGAATGAGGATTAGGGTTTGTATTTTTAAGAAGAGCTGAAAAAATGAAGCAGTGTTTGCATTGTAAAAAGCCATGTGACTCCCCCTCCCTTTGGTGTGAGCAATGCCGATTGCTATTGTGGGATAGTGATCTTGAGGGTGAGCAGGCACCGCTAGATGTATCTTCCTTTGCAACAAATCCGCTTCCAGGGGTGCAGCCCCGCGCGACGAAGCCCAACCCTACAACGCCTATACCTCCTATACTTGCGTCAGATCCGACTAAAAAAACGTTGCAGGATTTAGCGTCATCGGCTACCGAGCTCTCTACAATAGAGCCGGGCGAGCAGAATATTTATCTGACTTATAATAATATAGTTGAGCAGTCTTTACAGCGCCTGAATGATGCGGCGCGTCGTATAGCTGCCGATCCCGACACGACACCGAAAAATCGCTCGCCGCATGCTCCACGTGTCAATCGTCTCACACCTCTCCATGATATATCCGCTGATATTTGTCGAGATAATACACCTCAAGCGCCTATCTCTTATGACACGGTGCCTGGCGATCCGGATATGCTTGCGGGCAAAATGCCGGATTTCTGGCCCTGGTTGCAAGAGCCAGAAGAAGAGACAGAAAATGACGCCCTGCAGAACCACACTGATCCCCTCTCGATGCGTCGTTTCCCTACGAATAAAGAGTCTTTGCGCATCGATGATGAAGAGGATCAACGTCCAGCTATCGAGCCACAGACTGCAAGCATCATTCAATCTGTGCGGCGGCATCCTCGAAAATGGTTGCACCTCCTTTTTATTTGCACTATCGTGCTTATAGTCCTGGCTTTTACTATTGATATAGCGTTGGTGGCGTCGATAAATGGTCGAGCTCCAAAGGTGATTGCTTCTTCGCCTCCATCATTTGTGTTGTCAAAAAACGTAGTCCACTATGGTGAAAGCGTTACTCTGCATCTGAAAAACTTTTCGCCTTCCTCATCTGTAGTTGTTTCGCGCGACATTCAGGAACGTGTTCATCTAGCAGTGGGCACTTCCACCGTCAAGATTGGACCCGATGGTCAGCAAGATGCTACCCTGCTTATTGATAGCGATTGGGACCCTGGTATACACATGCTGGTGATAGAAGATATACAGACGCGCTATACTGCCAGTGCGATGTTGCGCATTGATGCCGGGCCAACCCGTCCCGCTCGTATGATAATCGAGACGACCATGGTTGACTTCGGCTCATCCATCCAGGGATCTAATACCATACAACCTGTGAGCCTGAAAAATAGTGGTAGCGGCTCTATCACCTGGTCCGCGAGTAGTGATGCGGCATGGTTGGTGATTTCTCCCAATCATGGCGTCTTTAGTGGTCATCAGTCTATTCAAGTTGCAGGCTCGCGCACACATCTCAAACCGGGTGACTATATGGGCAAGATTACATTCTCTTCTAATGTAGATACGCCTCAGAGTATTGCTGTGCAGATGACTGTGTTGCCGTTGCCTCCCAATCCTGGAGCTGTATTGAGTGCGGCCCCTCCTGCGCTTGCCTTTACTGCGGTCGATGGCATGGCTGATCCTGAGAGCCAATCTCTGGTCATAAGTAATCCTGGTTCTCAACCCCTGTATTGGTCGATAAATAGCAGCCAGCCGACGACTGGCTCTGACAGCGCTTCTGATCAGGCTCAATTGAATGGGGGTAGCAACTGGTTAAATCCGACTCAGAGATCGGGGATGGTGGTTCCTGGCTCGACCAGCTCGGTTGCTGTCAGGGTGCATAGCCGAAATCTGTTGCCAGGAACGTATATGAGCGAGGTCACATTAAGTTCGGGTGAAGGTCATAGTGCGCTTAATAGTCCACAGGTGGTAAGCGTCTCCCTAACCGTACAGCCGCGTTGCGGCCTCACGCTAAATACTGGCAGTATGCTTTTCACCGCAGTTTCCGGACAGAATAACCCGAGTAGCCAGACACTGAGCCTGACCGCTGCCGCTGGTTGTCCAGGCGTGGTGCCCTGGAATGCCGTTCCTTCTGATAACTGGTTGGTAATCACGCCTGCCAATGGTCAGTTGAAAGGCATTACAACCTCTGTGATGAAGGTAAGTGTCAACGCGGCGGGGATGAAGCCTGGGACGTATACGGGCAATATCATGATTGCTGTAGGGCAGAATACTCAGTCGGTGGCGGTGCAGTTAACGATTCAAGCTCCACCATCGCCTACTGCACCTATTATCAGTGTTGCCCCACTGAACCTGAATTTCAGCACAATTCAGAAACAGCCAGACCCCCCTGGGCAGACCGTGGCGATCACAAATACGGGCGCGAGCACGCTTTTCTGGCATACAACAGTGGCACAGTTGGCCTCTTCCTGGCTGGGAGCTTCTCCTAGCGGAGGAAATATCCTTCCTGGTCAGACTAAAAATCTAACTGTGAATGTAAGCGCCAGTGGTCTGACCCCAGGCTCTTATGTGGGACAGATTACTATAGAAGGGTCAGATCAAAATAATGCAGCCGCAAGTGGAAGCCCACAGAGGATAAGTATTAATTTTGTGGTCTTGCCACCATGCACATTGTCTCAGCCCTCTTCTAGTACGCTGGCGTTTAACACAATCCAGGGTGGAAGCAACCCATCGCCGCTGCAAGAAGCGCTAACCGTCTCTGGCAACTGCGGCTGGCCCGTGAATTGGAAGGCCTCTACAAGCTCAAACGCGCCCTGGCTAACGTTAACACCTGCATCCGGCGTGTTCACCTCTAACGGTCAGTCGGCTACGATGACAGTTATACCCAATAACACTGGTTTAGATCCTGGTACGTATACGACATCGGTCTCCATTTCTGCTACCGATTCTGCGGGTCTCTCGGCACAGGGTAGCCCACAGGTGTTTACCGTAACAATGACTGTATTGCAGCCTTGCCAGATCCAGGTGGGAGCGAGCAAGCTGAACTTTACGGTTGTGCAGGGATCTAACACGGCTGCCCAGAGTATTGGTCTGGGTGAAGCTGGCAATTGTGCTCAACCTGTTACCTGGAATGCTAATACGGATGGCAGTAGTTGGCTGCAGCTTGGCTCTGCTTCGGGGCATGATGGCTCTGTGAGTGTGAGCGCCAATGCTGCAAAGCTGGCTCCCGGCTCCTATAACGCTACCATTACCTTTGCTGCTACTGGCAGTGGTGGAGCTGTTGTGTTGGGCAGACCACAGGTTTTTGTTACTTTGACGGTGACCGGCGTAAATCTGAGTGGCACTGTGAATGCTTGCGTCGATTCGACCTGTAGTACCACTCTATCTGGCGCAGTAGTGTCGTTAACAGATAGCTCTGGCAATATAATTGGGTATACTACTGCAGATTCGAATGGGAGATTTTCTCTGTCGAATGTTCCCCGCGGCTCTTATACGCTATCTGCTAAGGGAACCAACGCTGCGTCCGTGGTATATCAGGGGGATATTATTGTCAAAGTGGCGGGAGATCAGGCTGGCATCACTATTAATGCAAGTGGGTCTGCTCCCACACCCGCCGTTACCCCCACAGGCACATCGACTCCACCCTCTTCAATTATGAATCTTGCGTATATGTATGTGAATATGTAGAAGAGAGAAGATAGAGCCGCCATTTCTTGCTACAAAGAAATGGCGGCTCTATCTTTTTTGGCTTGATGAATACTTTCAATCGGAAGTATTGCATAACTCTAATTTATTGCTGCTCGTCTGGTATGTCCGGGCTGACATATGTATGATAAAATATGTGCATAGAAATTCGCCTTTACATACGTATATGTAGGTATGTGCATTGATAGGACAGATACGGCTTTGAGAAATGTGTTCCTCTTACGTTTCTTTATATAAGAACTTGTGGATAAGCGTCTTTTTAACATGTAGTGTCAGGAGGGTGGAGGAAGAGTTGTCCTTCTATGGCTTCCTCTCAATAATGCTTTGAAAAATACTAAGCGTTGTGCTTACTGCCATAAATTACAGCGGGTTGATGCATCTGTGTGCAGTCGATGTGGAAGATCTTTCATACCAAAGAAAGCTAAAGTCATTACAAAAAAGCTGAATAGAGATATAAGCCATCCATCGGTTCCCCCTGCCTCTCCGTATCGTGCTGGGCATTATGCGGGTTTTCACCCTGAAGACCAGCCCTATGAATCGGGTATAATCGCGATTCAGCATCCTGCAGAGCCAGAGCAAAGAAGTCGGGTACAGCAAGAGCCTGAACACATTGTGTTTCCAGCGACTACTGAAGTAGCTGCACTTAAAAAGGAGCGCGAACAGGATGTGCCGAAGCGTGCTGCCCGGTTGACGCACCTACGAGCACAGGTACGCTTGCCCGCCAGAGTGCGCTTGCCTACGTCTGTACCCGGAAGACAGCTGTTTTCTGCGCGTGTAATTTCGTTGGGCCTTACGCTATCGTGTATTGTTTTCCTGCTGGCCGCAAGCATTATCGCTTTTGTACTGATTGGTAAACATAGGACTGAGGCCACTGCAATTGTGAAGGCTGCGCCGGATACTGTGCGTGTTGGGGATGTTTTTACGCTTCTGGGTAGTGGCTTTACCGTTGGCGATGTAATGACTTTTACCTATGATGGGAGCACTCCTATTCTAAATGAGCGTGGACAACCGATAAATGCTCGTATCAATCAGTCGGCAGGATTCTCTGTGCTGATACCTGTGCCCGAGCGCTGGACTGCAGGGACACATATTATCGATGCGCTTGATACTACTGCTGGTATGGACGCTTCGACGCAGATCACTGTTCTCGCAGCATCCTCAGAGCCACCGACCCTGCAGCTTGCTCAAACACAGTTACAGTTTCCTGAAGCGGCTGCCGGCGTGGTCTCTTCGCAGTTTGTTGTGTTGACGAATAGTGGAGGGGGCAGGCTTATCTGGCATGCGCAGAGCGACCAGCCGTGGCTAACGCTCACATCAGATCACGATACATTTGCTGGCCGTGAGCGTGTCCAGATTACTGTGAATCGTGGTACTCTTGCCGTCCAGGCATATACAGGGCATGTTGTTTTCACCCAGCAAGATAGCCGCAGTGCTCCTTTAACGCTTACCGTACAGATGGTCGTCAAGCCTGCACAGCCTGCACTCGCCATTTCGAGAACGGCTTTGAGCTACACTGCAAACCCGCTTCACAATGCAGCATCACAGTTTATTACGTTGCGCAATGATAGTAAAGGCGCTTTGAGTTGGACTACTTCTGTTGCAATTAATGAGAACACACCCTGGCTTACATTGACACCAGGCTATGGACAACTGGGGCCAGGGGATAGCAAGACCATTGTCGTAGGCATTCGGGCGCGCAACTTAATGCCGGGGATATATCAAGGCACAATTAATTTTACTGGTGGGGCAGATGCACAAGTACACGTCAACCTCAATGTATTTGCAGCGACAAATAATCCAACCGCAAGTGATCCAGTGGGGTCATCTTCACCTGTGAAAGTTGCTACTGTGCCTGTTCTGCCACCAACGGCACAACCCACTGCACAGCCTACAACGTCGCCACCAGTATCTGTGATAAGCGTCGACTCTACAACGATGCATTTTTCAACGACCCAGGGACAGAATCCAGCTGCTCAAAGTGTGACTATTACAAATAGCGGTGCTGCAGCTTTACAGTGGGGTGCTACTGTGAGTAACGATGCTGGCGACGTTTTTACTATAACCCCTGCGCAAGGGAATCTGGCGGCGGGCGAGAGTACGAAGCTCACCGTAAATGCAAATGTATCCGGTGCCGATCCAGGTACCTTAACTGCTACTGTTACGATTGGCGGCGGAGCATCAATACCCAGTCGGACGATAGCTGTCGATGTAACCATTAATAAAGCCCAATCGGCCCTGAGTGTGTCATCTACTGCGCTTACTTGCTCGGATGCCAGCGATGCAAGCGCTTCGCGGCAGTTCTCGATTACGAATAAAGGTTCAGGAAGCGTCCATTGGAGCCTGCAACCTGCCTCCACCGGCGCTGGTATATCCTGGCTCTCTTTTGATCCTACGAGTGGAGTATTGGCGGCGGGCGATAGTACAACCGTTAGCATCAATTGCGATAACAGTGGTTTGAGTACTGACAATTACACTGCCACCATCGATGTCGTCGATAGCGATGCAGGTGCGGTCGTTAAACCTGTCACGATTACATTTATCGTGAGTTGAGTCCATGGGCTTGCCAGGGGCTTCATTGACGCTCCCCACCTTCTGTGCTATATTCTGACGTGATATGAACAAGCTATGCTATCTATGCCATAGATAGTGAAAATATACCCGGGCATGAATATATCAATTTATTTGGAGGATAGAGCTATGCCGATTATCAATTATGTTCGCGAAAATGTGCAGGTTGAGGTACCTGAGGGAGATACTGTTCGCTATCCCGCGTTGGAGAATGATGTTCCTATCTACTGCGGCCTGTGGAAGCTTGCTAACTGTCATGGCAATGGTCTCTGTGCGAGTGATCGCGTCGTCGTCTCCCCGGCGACAAATACGAATGAGCCCTCATTTCTTGAGAAGTTCCGATTGGGTAACGATCTTAAAAAGAATCCAGGCATGCGCCTGGCCTGCCAGGTAAGAGTCTTCGGCGATGTTACCGTTGATACCCAGTGTAAGTAGCCGTTACTCCATAAAAATTGCACTTTTACATATTGTTCGTAATGTGAATATGTAAAAGTGCAATTTTTATGGCAGCAAACAGTTATTTCACTGCAAAATAGAGCTTTTGTGCGAGTTGATCGTTCCAGTAGAGTTCGACGCGGCCCGAGAGTGGTGCGGTAAAGCGCATCGGGATATTGCCACTCATATTTTCTCCGGCTTTAATCTGGTCTTTGCTGGCAATTTCGGTAAAATATTTATCGTTCGTATACCACTTGGTATGGACCTTTCCGCCTTTGCCATCTGGTGGAGCTGACACGTTAAAGACAAGATAGAAGAATTGCCCTGGCTTAAATACTCTAGCTGGCTGCTTGGCAAGATTATTTTTGTCGATGTTGAGCGTGGTAACCGCAGATGGAATAGCATTATAGGCTGGACCAAGGTCTTTGTTTGTCGTTTCAGGCGGATCTGGGATATTGGATGATGAGACCATGGGCAAGCTTTTTGGGGGAGCACCAGTTATAAACTGAGTTGTCTTTGCGAACACGCCCTGGGTCTGTGCATAGTAGCCTGCACCACTGCATACGACCAGCGACATAATAATGAGGCTGAGCAGCCCACTGATAATGCGATACTTCGGCACAATCGGACGTGGCTTTGTGTACATCGGGGGGACATACACTGTTTCGCTCACGTTTTGCTCGGGCATCATCAAATGTTGGATGGCGTGATCCGGTACCAACTGAAGAGAGATGGTGGATTGCCGTTCATTTGCCTGCATCCCTCTGCCGGGATCATAAGGAACAGGGAGCAACGAGGGTTGTTTGGTTGGATCGGGAAATCCTTGTGCATTATGTTTCCCACTACCCTGTTGTGGTGCGCTTTGTTGCCATGAGGGCATCGAATTATAAGGCTCTGCAGATTGCTGCCATGAGGGCATGGGATTGTAAGATTCAGCAGGTTGTTGCCAGGCGGGCGAATAACTTTGTGGTACTTGTACTGGCCAGGAGGGCATAGCCGTACCTGGTGCGGGTGGAGCCGAATCCTCAAATGAAAGCTGTTGTACTGGTTTTTCCCATTGTTCGCCAAAGTTTGCTTTGTTTGGCCTGCCAAAACTTGGTGCTGCGGGGTTCGTTGCCTCTGTGTATTGTGATTGACTAAAAAGCGGAGAAGGTGCCCCACAACTTGGGCATGGGGCTGCGCTTTCTACACGTGCCATCTTACAATAGGTACAGAACATTTTCCTTGCCTGCCTTATATGTCTTCTTGCATAGTTTGCAACTATCTGATGTCAACACTTCTTAATTACTAGTTCACAATAACATCTTGTTCCTTATATGATCAAGTATTGTGGCGTGCTTTAGGGTAAAATGGCTATAGATGGTATGCCTATTTTCACTTTGCGCGACGCTATAGCATGAAGTGTTTTCATGTCATGGCTCTCTTGCATCTGGCACTTTTTATCTGTTACCATTTGCACAGAGCGCTAAACTAACTTCCTTCCAAACTGTAGTCTGTACTTATATATAACGTACAGGTAGAAGGGTTTCTCTGACGCCATGGCTGAGACTCAGGAACAATGGTACAACCGGCAAGCGATTGAACGTCTGGCTCAACATATACCTTTTGAAAATGATCTTGCTTGTAAGGCAGAGTTAATTGAGATGCTGCGTGGTCTGGTCATTCGTCATGGCCGTGCGATGGACCCGCAGCTTTTTGGCTTCGAAGCGCGCAGCGAGCTTGTTCGCCTGGGGTTATGGAACCGTATTGGGGAGGCTCTATGACTGGTAAGACGATTGTTATCACTGGCTGCTCTAGCGGGTTTGGGCGTTGTACCGCGTTGGAGCTGGCTGGACGCGGTTGGCATGTCTTCGCAACTGTGCGTAAAGATGCTGATCGGGAGAGCTTATTGGCGGAGGCGGCGCTCCATAATTGCCAGGAGCATGTGACGCCCCTATTATGCGACATTATCCATGATGAAGATATTGTTGCTCTGGCGCAGGCGGTCGAGACTTTGTTGCGTGCTGCTTCCGGAGAACCAGAGACTGCTACGCCACAGCTTGATGCTCTGCTCAATAATGCGGGTTCGGCCTACGGTGGCCCGATTGAGCTTATACCCATGGAGCATGTACGAGCTCAGTTTGAGTTGAATGTCTTCGCTCAGGTGGCCGTTACCAGGGCATTTTTGCCTTTGCTCAAGGCCGGACGCGGCACAATTATAAATGTAAGCAGCGTTAGTGGTCGTATCTCGATTCCGGTAACGGGCGTGTACTCGGCCAGTAAGTTTGCCCTGGAAGCTTTGAGCGATGCCTTGCGCATCGAGTTAGCTCCATTTGGTATCCATGTCGTCTTGATCGAACCTGCTTCCAGCCCCACGAGCATCTGGCAGACCAGCATGCAGCGTTCTATGGAAACTCTAGTTGAGCATAAAGACGATGGACCTTATATGCGCCTCTTACAGACGGCGGAGAGATCTGTGGCTCAGTCCAGCAAAACGGGCTTTCCTGTACAGAAGTTCGCAGATACCGTTGTGCGTATCCTGACCAGTCGTAGCCCACGCGCCCGCTATGCTGTACCTGCTTCAGCAGATGCCCTTATGTTCTTGCGCCGTTTTCTTCCTGATGCTCTGTGGGATAGTCTTATTCGTCGCGCGCTCAAATGGTAATGTTCTATTATCCAGCAGGCCGCTTTATGGTTATTTTCTCTATAAAAGCAACATGCATACAGTTATTTATGCTATGATATTGCCAGGAGATGGGATTGTCAGTGTGACTTTATGCTACTTTCTTGCATCTCTAAACGCTTCTAATAATGAGTGTTTGTATCGGTTCTCGTCTCGATACGATGCTTTTGCCAGACCTTCTTGCATTTCTCATATATCTTACCGGCGGTGTTATGTGATGGGAGTAGAATGATAGTGGTGATCGCTGGTAGGATGCTATACGAACATGAAAGGGTGCCATAATGCTTAAAGACACTTTGTTGTACCTTGCCCAAAACCAACGCTTGCGTG
>Ga0302321_100005386_pt1 | contig 11201 bp, 9 predicted proteins | sample Fen_T0_1_FD_202505 | JGI IMG/M metagenome (GOLD analysis project Ga0302321, IMG submission 202505) | Peat permafrost microbial communities from Stordalen Mire near Abisko, Sweden - Fen_T0_1 | ecosystem: Environmental > Terrestrial > Soil > Wetlands > Permafrost | place: Sweden: Abisko...
GTCAGCCATTATTTTAAGAAGCGATCTCTTTAGTCCGGTTGCGGAAACATATGTCTCCAAACATCCTTTTCTTCCGCAACCGCAGTCACGGTTTGAAGGTCCCGGCCTGATTGCAGTATGTCCGATTTCTCCAGCAAATCCATCATGACCATAAACAAGCTTCCCGTCAATTACAAACCCGCTGCCAAGGCCGGTGCCAAGAGTGATGACAACAAAGTTCTTCATTCCTTTCGCTCCGCCGTAAACCATCTCGCCAACAGCAGCAGCATTTGCGTCATTAGTCACAACAACCGGTAAATTAGTATGCCGGTTAAAAATCTCGGCCAGAGGAACAATTCCTTTCCACGGAAGGCCCGCTGCGTGTTCAATTGTACCTTTATTTATATTGCCCATAGGGGCTCCTATCCCGAAACCTATTACTTCGGCTCCATTCCCGATTTTATGGGCAGTAACCTGAATCTTTTCATACAAGGCTGCCACAAATACTTCAATCTCATCATAATGAGAGGTTTTTAACCTGTCTTCCCCAAGAATATTTCCTTCCCTGTCCACAAAACCAAAAACGGTATTAGTACCTCCTATGTCTATACCAACTGCTACCTCTTTTTTTGACATGTCTTCTGAATAATTACTTTATATATGTAAATATAATATTTACAAATTTATAATTTGAATTCAGAATCAGGTAATTCTTAAAGGGTTTTATTCCGGAATATACTCGTTCCCTACTTTTCTCGCGCGTGTAGGCTTGTCAAGATTGATACCCAGAGCAACTCCTGTTTCAACAAGAATATTCCATCCTGCTGCGAGCTGGACATACTCAGCATACTCTCCTCCGTCAGGAATAATAATTGTCGGGAATATGGTTTTTTTAGAAGAGACAGCAATAATATTCAGTCCTACTCCTTTTACCAGACACTCATTGAATTTTTCCTGTTCTTCAGGAAATGGTTCAATCCAGATCACAACTTCGGTCTTATCCATCACTTCCTCAATTCCATGAACCGCAAAGGTTCCTTCGAGGAATGCTGATTTTTTCCTTGTAATCTCATTGGTTTTAAGAGCAAGTTCCTCAGCAACACCTGTATTCCTGCCTGCAAAATATATCATAGTGGCTTTACTGATTATTGATGTGATCGCAGGATCAATTTTGGTTGTCAATACCTCAGCAGTCTTGTCGGCCAGCTCATTCAGCCCGCCCATTTTCTGTCCATTTACAATCCTCATGAGTGAATCGTAGAAGAGTCCTTGTTCAACTACTGATTTGGTAGCAGCACAGGCGTTTTCTTTCCCGCATGAGAGGATATGTGTTGCGGTTGCAATTTCTTCAAGCTTGGTGCCCGGATATGCTGTCAGTCCGAATACTGCAGGATGTTTCTGTTTTTTCAGACCTGTTGTAAGCCGAACGACCTCTTTAGTCTGGCCTGAGTTGGAAGCAGCAAAAACTGTGTAATCATTAAGATTGTATTCTTCAGCCTGCGTGCAGCCCTCAGTCATAATTGGAATGGTCAGTCCCTTCTTATGAGAAGCATATATCGCTCTTTTGGCCGGGAAAATTCTGCTGCTTCCCTCGCCTGTAAGAAATACACCTTTGTGCTTTTTGACAGAATCAGCAAATTTTACCGCAACCTCAGGTTTAAAATCCCTGATTATCTGGGGTGTTTCCATCATTTCCCTTACCAGGGCATACTTATTGTACTTTTCCTCTGTTAGTTTCATAGCTATTGCATTTTATTTATTAAAAATTCTGAAAGATCATTCTGAACCTGGGATTCTTTCTGGAATCCTCCACCAAGGTGTTGCCAGTATACTTCGGCATATTCAACCCCCACCATTTTCCCGTAGTTCCGGTTTCCCTCCAGAACATAACCGAAGAAGTCATTCATCTTATGCATATGCTGCATTAATTCGATTTGTGAGATGTGATATTCAAGCATTTTCCTCTTTGTCTCAATGGCCGATTTAATGTCTACAAAGAAATGTGGAGGCACAATCTGCGATCCCAGAGGGTCTGACAAAGTAAGTGGAGATGAATGATAGAGCAAGGGTGTTATCTCTAGTGATTTTTCTTTTACCGGGACGGTATCAAGAGAAGATACCATGGCGGCAGTCTCTACAATATTTGCGGTAGTTCTGTGATCAGAATGGTAATCCGTAGGCAGGTGAGTAAACACTATACCTGCCCTTATTTTCCGTAAAAGTGAGATAGTTTTAAGTCTCATTTCCTTTGTATCGAACAGAAATCCATCGGTCCCCCCAAGCATATAGTATTCGGCATCAAGAACTGAAGCTGCTTTCTTTGCCTCTTCTATCCTTATTCTTGCTGTCTCTTCCATTGTCATATTGCAGCCTCCGAGATCGCCGGAAGTCATTGTGGCAATAACAATTTTATACCCTTTGTCTTTCAGCAGTTTTAACGCCCCGGCATTCCATGCTTCAGCATCATCGGGGTGAGCATGAATAGACAGAACAACTTTATTAAATTCCTTCGTCATAGCAGATATAAATTATTTCTTTTTTGCAAATTTCTTTTCAAGCTTAATAAATTCCGGTAAGTCTCCTGCCAGGGGTTTGATGTAATCTATGAATTTGGGTGATACATGATTTCCTTCTGCATTAAAATAATCAAGAGACATTGGCTTGGCGGAAACAGCAACCTCTTTGAGAGGAACCTTGCCAAATTCAATAGTATAAGGATCATTAGAAACCCTTTTGATACTTACCATTACTCCCGATTCTCCTTTTTCGGCAAGCTTTACGGCTTCGACACCACAACGATATGCATCATCAAGATCAACCTTTGAAGCCCTGACGAAGTCACACATTATCAACGATTCAGTGATCTGAAATTCTCCCCTGTACCCAAATTCGCCGGATATCATCCTGTGAAGGCTGAGTGCAACACTTGAGCCCCCCATTGCTCCAAATTCGGTATTGTTAAACTTGTCTTTCGCAGTAGCTGCACTTACCGGGCTTCCATCAGCAAACTTCAAACCTTCTCCGCAGACTATCGAAACCCATCCATACTTTTTAATGCAGGCATCGGCTTCCTTAAGAAACTTATCCCTGTCGAATTGAAATTCAGGTGCATAAATAAGATGGGGAGCCTCTTCTTCACTTTTTCTGGCCAGTGCAGTTGCTGCTGCGAGCCATCCTGCATCGCGACCAATAGTCTGATAAATAACAAATGTGTCAACCTTCTGCATATCGCGGGCAAGAATGCCAGCCTGCATAACATTCAGGATATTTGATCGTGCGGCGGAGGCAAAACCCGGTGTATGATCAGTCCCGAAAAGATCATTATCAACGGTCTTTGGAATTCCTATCCCGGTGAGTTCATATCTTTCACTCCTGCAATATGTTTCCACCCTGTGAATGGTGTCCATTGTATCATTTCCCCCAATAAGGAAGAAATATCTTATGTTATACTTCCTGAGAACATCAAGAATTACCGGCAGATCTTTATCCTGTACCTTGTGTCTTGATGATCCCAATGCTGAGGACGGTGTATGGCGCAATCCTTCAATAATCTTTCGTGGCTGATTGCCGAGGTCGTATAACCTTTCCTGCATGAATCCTTCAATTCCAAACTGCATTCCATAGATCTCGCCGATAGCAGGTGTATTCAGCGCTGTTTCAATAACTCCTGCGAGGCTGGAGTTTATCACCGATGTTGGTCCCCCTGATTGACCAATGAGTGCGTTACCTTTAATCATGTTTGTAATTTTTTGTTCGTTTATATAATAATTCTTCCCCTTTTTTCTGCCCCCCTGCCCCTCTGAAGGGGGGTTCGTTCATTCTTTTGAACAAGTAAAAACCTGTTAATTTAACAAGCAGTCTCCCCTTTAGGGGAAATGCCGCGCAGCGGCAGAGGGGTTACTTTTCATTTCATACAAATTTTAATACCCCAAAATGTTCAGGTTGATGATAATCAGGATTCTCAGTCGTTACAGGATTCCATGTAACATAATGAGGAACCGTAAGCTTATCACCGCATTTGTAAAAGTTGGCCCTGAAAGTCTTCCCTTTCAGATTTTCTATATGATGATGGAAGAAGACTTCAAATGGAATTGCAATGGTTATGCCCCATTCATATTCTCCGGTTTTCTCTTTAACCGGAGTACTGCCTGCCGTGGAGAGTCTTCTGATCTTTGAAATTATCTCCGGTTTAACTCTCATGCTGCTTGCCCGATCCCTTCCCGTTCCAAGGAGACATGTACCTATTGCATTGAACTCCATATTATAATAGATCCCATCATCTTCCGGAGATACAAAAAACTCAACACACGAATCTTCACAGACCATCTGATTAGTATCAGTCTTTTCAGCTTTGAAATAATTTTCAGTAATATAATATTTAAGAAATATTTCATAGTTACTGTATGCAATTGACAGTGCCACATCCGGTTTGTAATCATATCCTTTCCAATTGATTGTATCAATTAACAGCCTGCCTCTTTGTTTGTCGAGCGATATAGAAATCTCTTCCAGCCGCGGATAGTCAGATTTAAGTTCTAGATGGTGGACTTGGGCGATTTTCATTTTCTTATTGCGTTTTACTTCGGAACTTAAAGAACCAAAATTAATACAAAAATTTTATCAATCCTAAAAATTCAATTTTTAACTTTTAATATAATTTTATTTTGTTCTTTTCTTCTCCCTGAGTTTGTTGTCCTTAAAGTTTTTGATCCCGATATCCCACGGCTGTTCCAGTTCGAAACCGGGCCTTAATTCAATCTCTGTCGGATAATAGGAAACAGGCTCGGGTTGCAATTTTGCTTCAAAGTTGCCGGTAGTCCATCTCCTGTCACTATTCAGATCGTATATTACACGAACACGATATGTTCCCGGGTCAAGAAGAGGGAATACGGTTTTTCCGTCCTGGGTCATATAATTTTCAGCCAGAAGTTTTTCTGACTTATCAAGTAACTGAATAATCCTGCTGCCGGTATAATTTTTAATATCAAGGGTCAGCTTGCAATATGTCTCAGGGTCTTTAATAGCAAATCTGATCCCGAGAGAATCGGAGTACTCATTGTAGACATTCCCGAATGATCCTTTTTCCGCAATAAAGAGATATTTCTTCCCTTCAGAAAGCTTTGTATTCAGATAATATTTGGTGGAATTTATACTATCCCTGATAAACAGGTAAGGCACTTTCTCTTTTGTTGTCTGAACTATCTCATAGAGCTTTATCTTTGAGGTATCAGGTTCCCTGAAGGGAGTCCTGGATCTAAAAACTACAGGTTGCCCCGGTTTCAAAAATCCAGATGAAATATTATTCTCAGCTGTAAAAACAACTCTCTTCACTTTAGCAACTTTCGGAGCACGAGGGGTTGTAAATCTCATCTTGACTGAATCGAGTTTATAGCCAGTAATCCCAAGACTGTCAGTGAACGGGTATTTCAGAATTGTATTTATAACTCCCTGTGAATAGAGAGTGCTGTCTGTAATCCATACTTTTAATGTATCTCTGTTCCTGCTTGATTCTGTAAAATAAGATTTCCTGTCAGCGTCTTGTATCGAAAAGTCAAATTTCATAGTGTCCGGAGGCAGAGAAAGGGTAAAAAGCATGAAGTACTTCTGCTCCCTCTTTGATTCAGTCAAATAATGAGCTTTTTTTGTAGCCAGGAATTGAAACAGCCTGTATTCCCCGATCAACGGTTCAGGTTCCGGTATTTTGATGTCAGTCTTCTTTAATTTTGAAGAATCTCTGGTTGCAGCACCGCTTTTGACTGCCACTTTTTTCACTACTGTTGTATCCTTAACAATCTTCGGCGGCGGGATATAATTCTTCTCACTCGTAACGGTTATTGTTGTGTCCATGAATGCAAATTCTTCATCCGGGAGATTATAGTTTTTGCTGTTATCTCCATCTTTCAGCCCAAATAACCGGTATGTCCCTGGCCTGACATTATCAATTCTAAAATAGCCAGTAGGATCGACTCTTGTAATATATTCTGGAAGGTGTTTTTTTACAGCTGAATCAGCAAGCTCCCGATACATTAATGCAAGTGTTTTCTCAGGAACTTCCAAATTATTGGCTTTGTAAATATTCCCGGTAACCGAAAGCGAGTCAATTACCGAACCTGTCGCCAGCACAAACTGGTAATTCAGAAGGATATTACCTTCATTTAGATCCTTGATTGCATCCTGGAAATATAGAGTATAGGTTGTGCTGTCTTTAAGATTATCCTCAAATTCAACGTCAACATTTTTCCCTCTGATAAAAACTTTGGGTTTCTTTTTCACAGGTGGAGAAAGCATAAATTTATCAGCTATATTATCAAGTACAACAAATTCATTAAAAGTTATCTCAATTTTCTTTCCCTTGAAATTTTTCGATCCGTTCAACGGAACGCTTTTCACAATAACCGGCGGGGTCCGGTCTTTGGGACCTCCTGAAGGTGAGCTGATCTTGGCACAACTTACCAGTATTGCAATGAAAACAAAAATAAAAAAGAGACGTCCAATCAACCTTCTGTACATAAATTCGTAGAGTTATTTATGATTTACAAACTTACATCATTTTTTCTAACACAACGACCAACTATTATTGTTTAAAAAGTCTTTTTGTATAGCCTCTTACCTTTGTGTTCTTTGTGAAATACTTTGTGCCCTTTGTGGTTTGGGATGCGACAAGTCTGAGATTTGGTTTTGATCAAGAATAATATTTTCTACCTTTGGCATTACCAAAAAAGTTTGATTATGCATTTACTTGTGATTCCATGGGATGTAAATCCTGAAATATTCCGGATTGGCGCCTTTGCTGTAAGATGGTACGGTTTATTGTTTGCCTCATCTTTCTTAATAGGATATGTTATAATGAACCGGATATTCAAAAATGAGAATCTTGGTGAGGAAGTACTTGACAAGCTTACTATTTATATGGCTGTCGGAGTTATTCTCGGTGCCCGTCTCGGCCATTGTCTGTTCTATGAGCCTGGCTACTATTTCCGTCATCCTCTTGAAATCTTAGCGATATGGCATGGCGGACTTGCAAGTCATGGAGCCGCTATTGGAATCCTGACTGCGGTTTGGGTTTTCTCAAGAAAACAGAAAAAAGACTATTTCTGGGTACTCGATCGCATAGCTATCGTTGTTGCTCTTTCCGGTTTTTTAATCAGAATGGGAAATCTTATGAATTCCGAAATATATGGAATTGAGACAACTGTTCCCTGGGGATTTGTCTTTCTGAGAAATCATGAAGTTGCTCCAAAACATCCAACTCAGATATATGAAGGATTGGCTTACCTGTTAATATTCTTCCTACTCTTCCGGTTATACTGGACAAAGAAAGGACGACACTTCCAGGGTATGCTGATAAGCCTGCTTTGTATCCTTGTTTTCACGGCACGTTTCTTCATTGAATTCCTGAAAGAGCCTCAGGTTGCTTTTGAAGCTACCATGAAACTCAATATGGGACAATGGCTGAGTATTCCATTTATTCTTCTTGGTCTTGCGGGATTGTACTGGAGTCTTACCAGGAAAAAAATAGCGGATATAAAAACTGAATAGCTATTTTTTTACTATACCATAGAACAGAACTTCAAGAATTGCATTGAGCCTGTTCTCGATATTTATCTCTTTCTTTTTCCAGAACAGAGGCACTTCAAGACCTTTGAGAGTTGTCTGAATAGCCATTGCAGTATACTCGCTGTTCACTACATTAAAAATTTTTCTCCTTTCGCCGTGATATATGATCAACCTGAGAATTGCAAGCTCCTCCCTGTCATATTTTTCACGGATCGTCTCTATAAAATCAAAATGATCAAGATTTTTGTCGAAGATAGCGTTATAATAATTTGAAAGTTTTTCGAACGATTTCATCCTTACGAAAATATAATTCTTCATCTTATCGATAGGGGAGTCTACCGTTTTAATTGCTGTAGTGAGGTCATTTCTAAGGATATTAGCCTCATGAAGCACAACGGCTTCAAAGATATCTTCTTTGCTTTCGAAGTAGTAATAAATAGAACTTTTACCCATATTCAGCGCCTTTGCAATTTCATCCATAGTGGTTTTTTTAAACCCGTAATGGCTGAAAATCTGTCCGGCTGTAAGAATTACTTTCTTTCTAAACTCCTCTTTATTAATCATATGAAAGGTTTTCATTAAATTCCCCCATCTTATCTGCAAATATAATACAATTAGAAAATAAATCAATGTCTTCGAATAGATTGGTCGATTATTCGAAATACTCTGCCCCCTGCCCCCCTAAATGGGGGTTAATACAGTTAATCGTTCGTGTACTTTGCCCCCCTTCCCCCCTAAAGGGGTGTGTAATACAGTTAATCATTCGAGTACTCTGCCCTCCTTCCCCCCTAAAGGGGGGTTAATGTCCAGCTCGTCGGTGGCATTTCAGTAAAATCCACCGAATTTTCTCCCCTTTAGGGGAGATGCCGCAAAGCGGCAGAGGGGTTTTATCTCTCAAAACAGAATCCATGTTTTGCCCCCCTGCTCTTGACGGAGGATCAACTCATTTTCTTGTTCTGCCCCCCTTCCCCCCTAAAGGGGGATAATGCATAACAAATAAGTATAATTTGTCTAATAATAACTGAATTATGCCCCCTTCAGGGGGCAGGCCATGCAGAGCATGGCCGGGGGTAGTATCTTCCAAAACTGGGGCAATACTAAAAAATCGAAATTTTTTAAATAAGCCTGATTCTTTAAAATTTTGTAATTTTGATTTTTTATCATTTAGTCATCGGGGAAAGCTAAGTAATATGAAGATCGGTAATCAACATTATCAGAGTATCTGGACTGATGAGGATGATCGCACTGTTATAAAGGTCATTAATCAGCAAAAACTCCCCTTCATTTTTGAAATAAAGGAGCTTCGGTCGGTTGATGAGATTTATAATGCCATAGATGATATGACAGTAAGAGGTGCTCCTCTCATTGGTGCAGCCGGTGCGTTTGGAATTTATCTTGCAACTCTTGAGATAAACTCACAGACCAATATCAGGGAACATCTTTCAAATGCAGCCAGGTACCTTGTATCATGCCGGCCTACAGCAGTAAACCTTTCGTGGGCTGTCGATTTTGTTCTTGAGAAACTCAAAGATGAACAATCTCCCGAATCACTTACAAGGAAAGCTTTTGCGGCGGCAATTGAAATCTGTGATATCGAAAAGGAGAATTGCAGACAGATCGGGAAATACGGATTAAAGTTGATTGAGGCAATTAGCAGGAAAAAAAAGGGTGCGCCGGTGAATATCCTTACTCATTGTAATGCGGGATGGCTGGCTTGCATTGATTATGGTACGGCTACTGCTCCGATTTATCTCGCACATGAAAAGAGAATTCCAATTCATGTCTGGGTCGATGAAACAAGACCGCGAAACCAGGGCGCAAAACTAACTGCCTACGAACTCGGACAATGTGGTGTTCCATACACCCTGATACCAGATAATACTGGAGGTCATCTTATGCAACAAAAGCTGGTTGATATTGTTATTGTTGGAAGTGATCGTACAACAAGGAGAGGAGACGTAGCCAATAAAATAGGAACTTATCTTAAAGCTCTTGCTGCCTTTGACAATAATATCCCATTTTATTGTGCTCTGCCATCATCTTCAATTGATTTCAAAATAACTGACGGGCTGAAGGATATTATAATAGAGGAGCGCAATCCTGATGAAGTGACAACCGTTACGGGGTTTTCCGATGGAGAACTCAGATCGGTCAGGATCTGTCCGGATGATACTGTTGCAGCTAATTATGGTTTTGATATTACGCCTGCGCGACTGGTTACCGGTCTTATAACAGAGAAGGGAATTTGCAGGGCAACAGAAAAGGATATAAAAGTAATGTTCTTATCTAAATTCAATTAATATGGAAGGGGTAGTAAAATTCAATTGTCACTGGAATCAGTCGGGACCTGTTATTTCGGATGAGCAGTATGAGATAATCAACTACTGGAGGGAAGTTCTGTACAATATGGATCTTATTGGTGCTTATGAAAATGGAGTAGGGTTCGGGAATATAAGCATGAGGATAATGGGCGGACATCAGTTTGTTATTACTGGATCTGCAACAGGAGAGATCCCTGAACTGGAGCCGGGTCATTATGTAAGGGTTAACTCATTCAATATTGATGATAATGCCGTTCAGTGCGTTGGACCATTAAAAGCTTCTTCCGAATCATTGACCCATGCAGCAATATACTCAGCAGACCCCGGAGCAAATGCTGTCGTTCATGTTCACAGCATTGAGTTATGGAATGAACTTATTCATAAAGTACCGACCACCAATCCCTCGATGGATTACGGGACTATTGGTCTTGCAAAAGATATCCTCCGGTTATTCAGGGATTCTGATGTTTATGAAAAGAGGATCATCATCATGGCCGGCGACAGGGCCGGAATATTAACATTTGGTCATGACATGGATGAAGCGGTGAATGTATTGATGGAATATCTCAAGAAAGAGGGATAAGAAATATTCTTTTTATAATGGTCTTGCATAATTACATTCAAATAGCTAATATTGCAGTCCGATTTTATTGACGGAATATTGGGCCCATAGCTCAGCTGGTTAGCAGCACCTGACTCATAATCAGGGGGTCGCTGGTTCGAGCCCAGCTGGGCCCACACTCAGGCAGTCTTACGACTGCCTTTTTTGTTTTCTGTATGGGCTCGAGCCCACGCGGCACGCTGTCTCCTTCGCTAAAAATGCCCACTGGGCATTTTATTAACGCTCGGTCCGGTTCGAGCCCAGCTGGGCCCACAATGAAAATCAGACACTTACAGTTCTAAATTGTGAGTGTCTTTTTTTTTACGCCAGGTTTACGCCAGGTTTTAGACAAATGAAGTAAGTAATAAGTTCACATTATCCTCGTGCTAAAGTGTAAAACATAGCAACTGCAGACGCCAGCATGACCAGAAATGTAATCCAAACTGTAGTATTAGACAACCACCCACTGCGGTATTCACCCATAATTTTTTTATTGTGGGCGATTCTGGCAATCAAAAAGATTAAAGGTACAGCAGCCACTCCATTAAAAACAGCGGTAAAAACCAGTGCTTTAATCGGATCAATGCCGATAAAATTAATCATTAAACCAATAAGCGTTGCAATAGTAATTATGCCATAAAAACCATGAGCTTTCTTTAATTTGAGGTTAAGCCCTTCTTTCATGTTAAAGGCTTCAGATAAGGCATAAGCTGCCGAACCTGATAATATAGGAATGCCCAATA
>Ga0302321_100005387_pt1 | contig 11201 bp, 8 predicted proteins | sample Fen_T0_1_FD_202505 | JGI IMG/M metagenome (GOLD analysis project Ga0302321, IMG submission 202505) | Peat permafrost microbial communities from Stordalen Mire near Abisko, Sweden - Fen_T0_1 | ecosystem: Environmental > Terrestrial > Soil > Wetlands > Permafrost | place: Sweden: Abisko...
TTTAAACTGGTTATGACTCCCCCCATACAGATATGGAGATGTAACAAAATTTTCTCCATGCTTCATTATTGTTGTGAGTGCAATAAATTGTGCTGCATGTCCTGATGAAACTGCAAGTGAAGCAACTCCCCCTTCGAGGGCTGCGACTCTTTTTTCGAATACTTCTGTGGTAGGATTATTTATCCTTGTATATATATTACCCCACTCAGCCAGATCGAAAAGATCAGAGGCATGTTTTGCACTTTTAAAGACGTAAGAGGATGTCTGATAAAGAGGTACTGCTCTGGATAATGTCTCTTTATCAGGATGATGGCCTGCATGAACCTGAAGTGTTTCAAATTTAATTTTATCGTTTTTCATTTTTTTGAATTTTATATTTTCTAAATACCAGACTAACAGATATAATTATCTCTTCTGATGTCCCGGTTGTTAACTAAAAAGATTACTGCTTGCAAATCAAATCATTTACCGGCACATGCGCATAGGCATGAGTGGCATGATAAAGTTGTTGTGAAAGAGATAAATCGAAATCATTGTTTCTGTGTTAAAATTTTTATCATCTCCCGTCTTTCCGGGATTAGGTTTTGGCACCGTTCTCCTAAAACTGAGGATTGGTTGCCAGGGTTTCGCAGAGCCTAATCTCTTCACCCTTCTTAATAAAAACCAAACACCCTTTGAATGGCAGGAATATTTGATTTGTGGGGTCAAAGGTAAAAAGGATTTTTAGAAATCCCAAAAAAATTACCTTACTTTTGTGTTTCCAAACATATTAGTGATGCAGAACACTCTTTTCATTTATAACAGCCTTTCGAAGAAGAAAGAAGAATTCATACCAATTCACCCACCTTTTGTCGGAATATATGTTTGTGGTCCCACTGTATACAGCGACACCCATCTTGGACATGCCCGACCTGCAATTACGTTCGATTTGCTGTTCCGCTATCTTACACATCTGGGTTACAGGGTCCGGTATGTCAGGAATATTACGGATGTCGGACACCTTGAAAACGAAACACTCGGAGAAGGTGAGGACCGGATAGAAAAAAAAGCCAAACAGGAACAACTTGAGCCTATGGAGGTTGTTCAGAAATATGTGCTAGCATATCATAAAAACATGCGTCAGCTCAATACTCTTCCTCCTTCAATTGAACCACGGGCATCCGGACATATAATCGAGCAGATAGAATTTATTAAGACATTGATCGAAAATGGTTACGCATATGAGTCGGGCGGTTCAGTATACTTCGATATATTGAAATACAATAAGAAATATAATTATGGTAAATTGTCGGGAAGGGTTTTAGATGAGCTTATTAGTAACACACGCGACACGGAAGGGCAAGATGAAAAACGGAATCCGTACGACTTCGCCCTTTGGAAAAGAGCCAGTCCTGAACACCTGATGAGATGGCCTTCACCGTGGAGTATCGGTTTCCCGGGCTGGCACCTTGAATGTTCAGCAATGAGTATAAAATACCTTGGTGAAGAGTTTGATATTCACGGAGGAGGAATGGATCTCAAATTTCCGCACCACGAGTGTGAAATCGCACAATCGACCGCAGCTCTCGGCAAAGAATCTGTTCATATCTGGATGCATAATAATATGATTACCATAAACGGCCAGAAGATGGCACGGTCTCTTGGAAATTTCATAACTCTCGATCAGCTTTTCAGCGGTGATCATCCGGTACTGGAGCAGGCTTATTCACCTATGACTGTGAGGTTTTTTATATTGCAGGCACAGTACAGAAGTACTATTGATTTCTCAAACGAAGCGTTGAAAGCCGCAGAAAAAGGATATCAGAAACTCATGAAAGTTATTGAGAGCCTTGAAAAGCTAAAGGTATCGGATAGCTCAACTGTCGATATTGCTAAACTTAAGGAAAAATGTTACGAAGCACTCAACGACGATCTTAACAGCCCTGTTGTCCTATCCTACCTGTTTGAAGGAGTAAGATTTGTCAATTCAGTTATTGACGGAAGCGAAAAAATAGATACAATCGGGCTCGAATCCCTGAAAGAATTTTTTAACACTATTGTTTTTGATATACTCGGATTAAAGGATGAATCTTCAGGCAAGTATGATGAAATCCTGACCGGGGAGCTGATGAAGATTATCATCGACCTGAGACAGAGCGCAAAAAACAATAAGGACTGGCCTACTTCAGATAAGATCCGAAAAGAACTGAAAAATGCAGGGGTTGTAATTAAGGATCTGAAAGATGGTGCAGAGTGGGAACGTGAGTAATGGAAAAGGCTCATTACATAAGCTCCGTAGTCGCTATTGGCTCCACACCGCTGGGAGGTGACTATCCCATTCGTATCCAGTCGATGACAAATACCGACACGCTTGATACAAAATCATCTGTTGCTCAATGTATCAGAATAATAGAAGCAGGGGCTGATTATGTCAGGCTAACGGCTCAAGGGATCAGAGAGGCTGAGAACCTCGCCGCCATTAAAAAAGAATTGAGGAAAGCAGGATTTGAAACTCCCCTTATAGCTGATATTCATTTTAATCCGGTTGCAGCCGAAACTGCCGCCCGTCTGGTTGAAAAAGTGAGAATTAATCCCGGAAATTATGCCGATAAAAGGGCTTCATTTGAAAGAAAGGAGTTAACCGAGAAGGAATATAATGAAGAACTTGAGAGAATCCATTCCAAATTGCTTCCCCTCATAAATATTTGCCGGGAGAATAAAACAGTAGTAAGAATTGGAATCAATCATGGTTCCCTGTCCGACCGGATAATGACCCGATTTGGAAACACTCCGAAAGGAATGGTATTTTCAGCCATGGAGTTTATAAAGATTTTCAGATCTGAGAACTTTAATGATCTTGTTCTTTCAATGAAATCTTCCGATACCTCCGTGATGATACAAGCAACACGAATGCTCGCAGGAATGATGCAGAATGAAGGATTATCATATCCTTTACATCTTGGCGTCACTGAAGCAGGTGAGGGCGATGATGGACGGGTAAGGTCAGCCGCCGGCATAGGAGCTCTCCTGGCAGAAGGAATCGGCGACACTATAAGGGTCTCCTTGTCGGAAGATCCTGAAAAAGAGATCCCGGTTGCCAACAAACTTGCAGGATACTATCCAAGAGGTATTTCATTAAAAGCTCCTGACAGATCTTTAAATTATATGGCGCCGTTATCGAAACCCAAAGTCCTGAAGGGGGTTAACGGGCCACTGGTGGTTACCAATCTGACCTCACAGCCTGTGATCGATGCTGAGGGATTTAAAAAAGCCGGCTATGATGTGGATAATTTAACAGGTGAAATATTAAAAACAGACCACTCGTCAGATCTGATCATTATTAAAAACTGTCCTGAAAAGATTCCTGATGATGCATATCTGGTTAGCCCTTACAGAATTTGGTATGATAAAAGAGAAACTGAGAATCTCTATCCGTTATTCTCTCCTGAAACATACCATGAAAGTCAATTAAGATCTGACAAACTAAATGTCATTCTGACTGGATCAAACTTTAATTTGGAAATTCTTGAGGGTACTAACCCGGAGAGTTCCCTGTTCATTTTTAATTTCAATCCGGAAAAAGAACGGTACGCAGCCGACTTGTTCCTAAATGCACTTCATGATTCTGACCTATCGCTGAATATTATTCTGAATCCGGTATTCAATGAAAATAGCCTGGAGGATTTACAGATAAAAGCTTCCTCACTGATTGGACGATATGTACTTGACAACAGGGTAAGCGGGATAGCTATAACCAACAACGGGCCTATTGATATTAAAGAGGTTACAGCTCTTGCTTTTTCCATACTTCAGTGTACCGAAACGCGTATAACACGGACAATGTATCTTTCATGCCCCACATGTGGCCGCACTAAATTCAATCTTCAGGAATCGGTAAAAATGGTAAAAGAAGCAACAGGACATCTCAAAGGATTGAAAATTGCAGTTATGGGTTGCATTGTAAATGGACCGGGAGAAATGTCCGGAGCCGACTATGGATATGTTGGTGCAGCTGAAGGCAAGGTTCATATCTATAGGGGAACCATTCCTGTACTGAAAAATATACGGGAAGACGATGCTGTTAAGGAATTATTGAGACTTATAGAAGAGGACCGTTCAGCCCGTTAAATTTACGCCAGTTTATAATCCAGTTGTTTCTTCTGCAGATCAGCCTTCACAACTTCAATATTAACCCGGTCTCCAAGCGTATATACTTTACCGGTCGACCGTCCTTTTATGCAATAGTTCTCCTCATCATATTCATAGAAGTCATCAGCAAGCTCACGGATGTGAATCATTCCTTCGCACTGATTTTCAACAATCTCCACATATATTCCCCACTCTGTAACGCCCGAAATAACTCCTTCGAATACCTTACCCGTCTTATCACTCATGTACTCAACCTGCTTGTACTTGACAGATGCTCTTTCAGCTTCTGCGGCAAGCCTTTCCATCTTTGATGAATGATTACAAAGCTTCTCGTACTTATCCTTACTTCCGGGGTTCTCCTGCGCAATATAGGCAGACATGAGCCTGTGAACCATCATGTCGGGATAACGTCGTATGGGTGAAGTGAAGTGAGTATAATATTTGAATGAAAGTCCGTAGTGACCTATATTATCCGTAGAGTAAATAGCTTTTGCCATGGACCTCAGGGCGAGGGTTTCAATAATATTCTGCTCCTTCTTACCTTCGACCGAGCGAAGCAGCTTATTCATTGCTTTTGGTAAGGATGTCTTATCATCTTCAATAAGCTTATAACCGAAACGTGTAATGAAATGACTGAAGTTACTGATCTTCTCAGGGTCGGGTTTATCGTGAATACGGTATACAAATGTCTTGCCTTTCAGAATTTTCCCCACGTATTCTGCAACACGCTTATTAGCAAGGAGCATGAATTCCTCTATCAACTGGTTTGCCGTACCCATCTCCCGGAATTTAATACCCAGAGGTTTTCCGGCATCATCAAGTTCGAATCTTACTTCTATCTTTTCAAATGCAAAGGCACCTGTGGCAAATCTTTTTGTCCTTAGCTGCTGGGCGAGTCTGTGTAATAAAGTAACCTGCTCCTTCATATCACCGTCTCCGGTATCAATCACCTGCTGTGCTTCACCATATGAAAATCTTTTATCCGAATTTATTATTGTTCTTCCAAACCACTCATTTATTACTTCTGACTTATCGTTCAACTCGAAAACGGCTGAATAGGTAAGCTTATCTTCGGCCGGATTAAGTGAACAGATATGATTCGAAAGTCTTTCCGGAAGCATGGGAACTACCCGATCGACAAGATATATTGATGTTGCTCTCTGCTTGGCTTCTTCTTCAACTATCGAATCCATTTTTACATAGTGGGTTACGTCGGCAATATGAACTCCAACTTCCCAATTACCGTTATCAAGCTGCTTCAGTGACAGTGCATCGTCAAAATCCTTCGCATCAGCCGGATCGATCGTAAATGTTGGCACATGGCGAAAATCACGACGCTCATTAATATCCTTTTCGGTGATCTCCCCGGGTATCCTGTCAGCTGCCGTTTCAACTTCTTCGTTAAAGCTGTAAGGAAGCTCAAACTCCGCCAGAATAGCATGCATCTCAGTTTCATGAAGCCCCGGATAACCCAGAACATTTATGATCTCAGCAACAGGATTTTTAGATTTAGGATCCCAGTCGACTACCCTTGCTACTGCTTTCTGACCCTGTTTTGCACCGTTCAGCTTTGATGTCGGAATAAACAGATCAAATGGCATGTTCTTATTATCCGGAATCAGGAATGCAAAATTGGGCATTATCTCGACTGTACCTACAAATGAAGTCCTCCATCTTTCAATTATCTCAACAACTTCTCCTTCTGGCCTGGCTCCTTTCCTTTTTGCATAGAGCTTTACTTTAACTTTATCTCCGTGCAATGCTGTTCTTAAATTTTTTGCTGTAACAAATACGTCATCTTCCAGGTCATCTGTTGATATAAATCCGTAACCCATCCGTGTCATATCTACTGTACCAGTAATATACCCATGTGCAACCTTTACCTTAAACTTGCCATGAAATATCTCCTGAACACCTCCATGTTTGGAAAGGTCTCTGAGAATATCTGAAATCATCTGTCTGCCAGGTGAATCGGTAATATTTAGTCTTTTTGCGATTTGCTTATAATTAAACCCCTGCTCGGGGTTTTTGGTCAATGTTGCAAGTATCTGTCCGGTAAGAGATTCTTTGTTAATCCCGGGTGCATCATTGCCCTTTCTTTTTTTACTCATAATTCTGTTTTTGCGAAGGTACGAAAATGAACCATAAATTTTAATACATTTGGTTGATAAATGGAATCTTATGGCAGGTTTGAAATCAATACTTTCACGATCCGAATCAATAGTAACCCGTAAAACCGGAAGTGAATATGTTTTAGTTCCTATTACAAATAACATTGCGGATATGAACAGTGTTTATACACTGAATGAGACCGGTGCTTTCATTTGGGAACAAATTGATGGAAATAGAAGTGTTGAAGAAATTATTAACGTTTTAACTGATGAATATGATATAGATTTTGAAAATGCAGAAGGTGATGTCTTTTCATTTGTTGAAAACATGAGCAAATATCTTATTATCCATTAATTATATACTTTTGTAGTTAAAACATTGACAACAAGACTTTACGAGACCAGGTTACTCCGGGGGAATTGCCCCCCATCCCCCTAAAGGGGGGCTAATGATGAATTGGAGAGTATTTAAATGAGGAATTTTAACTTAAATATAGCAGGCTATAATATCGGGTTTGAGACTTCAGCTGATGGTCCTGATCTTAAGCCATCAGCGAGATTTCTCAAAAATATAAATCATAACACAGCTTCCGATATCCTGATCCGTGTGCATTCGGAGCCATTTGATCTCCCTAAGGAAGCAGAAAGAGTCTTCCGTGCACCCTATGTTGAAGAAATAAATGGAATCCAGTTCAATAATGAAACCAATTTCTGGAGCGTCTGGAAATACCGTTCAGGACTCTATCTCTGGACTATTTTCCCGCTTTCCTCAACAGAAAAAAATGCAGTGCTGAAGTTTTCCCTGACCTCTATGGAGTGGGATCTCTGGATATATGGATCGGAGAATGAGACAGATCCACTTGAATATCCTCTCGATGGACTTATTCTTTATTACCTGACAGTTATAAACGGAGACATCATGATACATGCCTCGGGGGTGAGCCATAACGGACATGGCTATATTTTTAGCGGAATATCGGGTAAAGGCAAATCTACAATAGCAAATTTCTGGGATGCTTCCGGCGCAAAAGTAATCCATGATGACAGACTTATAATACGAAACACAGGAGGAGTCTACAGGATGTTCAATACCCCGGTTTATAATAATGATGAACCCCGCGATTCTGTTCTGGAAAAGATTTTTATTATTGAACATGGTCTTGAGAATATGATAGTCCCTATTAAAGGGGCGAATGCAGTAACCCAGGTGATGGCAAATTGCATTCAGCATAACTGGGGGGCTGATATAATTGCCCGCCTCCTTGGTTCAATTTCCATAATGTGCAGCTCTATTCCAACTTACAAGCTGAATTTTAAACCCGACAGAAGTGTAATTGATCTTATAATCAGCAATGAATAACCGGCAGAACAATCATGCTATAGTTAAGGATATTGGACTCACTCTTCTCTCCGAAGGAAAAACAATCAGAATAAAAGCTCATGGATATAGCATGTATCCATGTATCAAGCCCGGCTCCCTTTTACTTATCGAGCCGCTTATGACCAAAGGGCTGCCACGCCCGGGAGAGATCATTGCAATTAAACGGGAACGAGGACTAATCGTACATCGTCTTTCAAAAATAATTGATGAAAACGGACTTATCTGGTATATTGCTCGAGGAGACAGTAATGCATTTGCTGATAACCCGGTCGATCTTAATGTCATAGCAGGAAGAGTAGTCCGAGCCGAGAGTACTGGGGAAAATCCAATTCCTGCCGATATAAAGATCAATTTAAAGCCGCATCATTTTATGAACAGGATAAGAGTGATCTGTGTAATTTTAATGAAAAGGATCGGAAAATTTTTGAAATATTAAATGAAGCAAAAAATCAAATTATTCAGAGAATCAGTAAAGCTTGTCTGGAACAGCTCACCCGGCTGGACTTTTATGAATATTCTGATTTCCGTTCTTCGGAGTATCTTTCCATTAATACTAATATGGCTTCTGAAAGTTGTTATTGATGGAATTACAAAAGCAGCGACAGGAGCAACATCGTCCTCCGACAATTACGTTCTGTGGCCTGTTATTGCATTAGCAGTTGTCTGGTTTCTTGATGAAGCCTCCTCTGACTTTGGTAATTTTATCCGAAAGCAACAGGCTTCGAAGCTTGAATTATACATGTATGATTTGCTGCATACCAAGTCAATCAAGCTTGATCTGATAAATTTTGAACGACCCGAGTATTTTGATTGCCTGTCAAGAGCATCGCGGGAAGCGCCCTGGCGTCCTAACAGTATTCTTAATAATATGCTATCCCTGCTCAGGGGCCTGATCTCTTTGCTTCTGATATCCAGTCTGATTCTAAGTCTCCACTGGACGCTTGCTTTGCTTCTTTTTGTTGCAAATATTCCTGGTATCTGGCTAAGACTTCATTATGCCGATATTCTTTATAATTTTCAGAGACAGCAAACACCGGAAGCCAGAAAGTCCGCCTATTTTAACTGGCTGCTTACCGGCGATCGTCCTTCGAGGGAGCTCAGGCTATTCGGACTAGGTAATTATTTCAAAAATCTTTTCTTCCTATCGTTCCAAAAACAGAAAGAAGAAGAGATCAGAATCTTAAGAAGAAGAACTTTGATTGAGTTTATTTCAAACCTTTTTAAAGCATCTGCACTTTTAATTACTGTTTTGTTCATCGCCCGACAAACAATAAGTGGTAAGATTACATTGGGTCAGATGGCCATGTTCGTGCTGGCCTTCAGGCAGGGAATGATCTACATTAAAGACCTATTCAGCGCCATGGCCGGACTTTATGAGGATAGTCTTTTCATAGGTGATACATTTGAATTTCTTAATCTGAGGGAAAATGTAATTGCCGCAGAGCCGGTTCTGATACCGGTGCCATTAAAGAAAAAAATAGTGGTAAATAACCTCTCCTTCACATATCCAGGCAACAGCCTCCCGACAATTGACAATGTCTCATTTGAAATTAAAAAAGGTGAGATAATCGCTCTTGTGGGGCCTAATGGCGCAGGAAAAAGTACACTTGTGAGACTACTTACCAGACTTTATGATCCCGACACTGGAAATATAAAATATGACGGCGGTGAGATCAGGAATATTGATCCTGATGAGTACCGGAAGCATTTCTCAGTTGTCTTTCAGGATTTTATGCTATATAATCTCACCGCAGGAGAAAATATCAGCATGGGAGATATTGATGAAAAAAATCCGGAAAACAAAATAATAGCATCAGCTGCGGCAACTGGTATCCATGAATTGATTGAAAATCTTCCAAAGGGATATGAAACTGTTATCGGGAACCTTTTTGATGACAGTCGCGAACTCAGCTGGGGGGAATGGCAGAAGATTGCTCTTGCAAGAGCGCTTTTCAGGGATGCTCCTATTCTGATACTTGATGAACCTTCAAGCTCACTTGATGCTGACACCGAATATGAAATCTTTAGCCGGTTTCGCGAGATTGTCAAAGGCCGCACATCAATCCTGATCAGTCACCGGTTTACGAATGTCAGCCTGGCTGATAAAATAATTGTGCTGGATAAAGGATCCGTAGCCGAAACAGGTACGCATGATGAGCTCATGAAAAAAGGAGGATTGTATTTCAGGATGTTCACAAGGCAAAACTCCAGGTTTATCAAATGAAGAACGGAATAATAAAGGTTGAAGAGGAACTGCTTCTGGAGTTATGCCGGCTTGATTTCAATGATAAAAATCTAAAGAAGGTTAAATCACTTGTCCTTAATGTCAGGGATTGGGATTATTTCAAAAACCTTGCAAATGTACACGGTGTAGCTGCTCTGGCATGGAATAATCTTGAAAGGCAGAATCTTCTTGATGGGATACCTTATCCCGTTCAGAATTATCTGAGAAACACCCTGATGATCAGCCTTAGCCGGAATACCTTCAATACTGAAGCAATGGGTGAGGTCCTTCGTTTGATGAACAAGAATAATATTAAGACGGTAATACTTAAGGGATTGGCCCTTGAGAATTCAATCTATGGTAACTCAGGTCTTCGTCAGATGTCTGACGTTGATATCCTTATAGCCAGAAAGGAATGTATGAGAGCGAGGGAGATCCTAATCAGCAATGGGTATAGATCACTTCCGGTGAAATCATTTTTTCATAAGATTATCCTCGCTTATGCCGGGAAACATCTTCCATCTCTTATTAAAAGCGGAACATCTGTTGAGATACATCATGATTTGTTTGGCGGAATAAATGATGAACTCACAAGGATTCTATATGAAAGTAGTTATGAGGTTGAGATAAAAGGCGAAAAAGCATGGTTCCCGCAACCGCAGTTATTTTTTATTTACCTGGTCAGGCATCTCTGGTTACATGAGTTAAATAATGAATCTCAACTCAGGTTATATACTGATCTTGTTATCCTTCTCGAAAAGAATAATGGCGAAATATTAAATCCTGATCTTATAAGTTTAGCCGCAGATGCTGGCATTTCAGATATTTTAGCCGATCATCTTGAAGTGTTGAGGGATATATGGGATGTTGAGTTTCCCGGATGGCTCAATGATTTTATATGCAATTTTTCCGGTAAGGATTTTATTAAAAAGTTTATTTTCTTTGTCGGAAGCCCTAAAGATAATTTACCCTGTGATAAACCAAGGTTTTACCGTAATCTGGTTAAGGATATCCCGGGTTTTCATCGTAGGTTCCTATTTATTTTAGGAGATATCTTCCCTTCTTTTACTTTTATGAAGGACCGGTATGGATGTAACAGCAACTGGCGTGCGTTGCGATATTATCCTCATAGATTTGGTAAATTACTGTGGCTGATCAGAAAATAACTGATAATTTTTCAAACAATTCCTAAAATAATTCTAAAAATATTAGGTGAATTCCCTGATTTTTGTTTAATTTTATATCAGAAGTCAACTGCAAGACTCTCATAATACAGGTAATAATGAACAAGTTTCAGAAAGAGGCTCTAAAGGAGAGATTACTAAAACTTGCTACGCTTAAGGGTACAGGCGCACCC
>Ga0302321_100005388_pt1 | contig 11199 bp, 8 predicted proteins | sample Fen_T0_1_FD_202505 | JGI IMG/M metagenome (GOLD analysis project Ga0302321, IMG submission 202505) | Peat permafrost microbial communities from Stordalen Mire near Abisko, Sweden - Fen_T0_1 | ecosystem: Environmental > Terrestrial > Soil > Wetlands > Permafrost | place: Sweden: Abisko...
TATGCTTCGTTTGGACACGACTGGGTGTCGACTGGGTGCGGCCAAGAGAGCGCCACCTTGCCGCAACGGGAGTGCCCACTAGGGACGCGGCGATCGCCATGATCTGAGCGCTTCCCGGCATCCCGACCGCCACGCCAACTGGGATCGCTCGCCCGAGCCCGAGCGTGACCTTCCCGGCCCGGCGGGGGCGCCGCAGCTACTGCAGCAGCTCATGGTGTCGGTCCTCTCTCGGATCGGGCGGAGCAGAGTCGGACGGGCGAGGCCAGAGCGCTCCACGGGTGGGGCAGCAGCCGATCGAGGGGTTGCAGCAGGTCATTGCCACACCCCCCGAGGGCCGCCGCAGCGCCAAGGGCCGCCACACCTGCCGCAGCCGGGAGACGGACGACGGTGCGGTCATCTCGAGGGGCCGATGAACCAAGGTCGGCTCCGTCGACCCATGTAGCGCGCACCTACCCGGCGGCGGGTCGGGCGGCACGGACTGTTGTCCGTGCTTCGGACCCGTCCCGTTGATTGCCAGCATTATTTGATGATCACGCTCCCGTGAACGGCGACAGCGCCGTTCGTTACCTTCATCCTGAAAGTTCGCTGACTTCGAAACTCCGGACGCTCAACTGCCCGCCGCTGTTCCACAGGCCAAGCCGTTTGCCGGTCAGGAAGGTGTTGTCGGTTGCGCTCAGCACGGGCGCCCCGTCGATGAAGACGCGCAGGCCGTTGCCGTGGACCTCGACCCGGTACCGGTGCCACCCATCGCCGGGAGCGAACGGCTGGATAGCCAGCGGCTGCGAACCAAAGTTAAGGTTCGTATCGGTTTGGAGCACGATCACCCCGCCGTTGAAATCACCGGGTCCCGCGGCGTAGCCTCCTGCGCCGTTGTCCTGGATCCGGACCCTGATCCCGAAGGACCCCCCGGACTTCAGGAGCTGGATCTCCGCCTCCACCGCGAAGTCGGCGGTCGAGTCGACCTCGAGCGGAGCGACGACGAGGCCGCCATTCTCAGCGGACAGCAACTCCCCGCGCAGGGCAGTCCAGTCCGATGAGCCGCTCCACCCGCCCAGCCCCGCCGACCAATCCGCCCGGTACAAGACACTCGTCGGTCCAGCCGGCGTCGACCCGACGGTCGAGCCCACCGTCGAGCCCACCGTCGACCCCGTCGTCGAGACCGTCGTCGAGACCGTCGTCGAGACCGTCGTCGTGACCGTGGTCGTGGCGGGCGCTGCCGAACTGGTCGTCTCTCGGCTCGACGTGGTGATCGGCGATCCGACTCCATTCACCGGCGTCCCAGTACCGCACGCCGCGACCACCAGCAGCAAGCCAACCACCAGCGGCACAACCGATCTCCGTGTTCGCAGCTTGACCACCTGGGTGGGTGTCGCTCTGCGAAAGCCACCGCAGTCGGGTCGCCCAAGTGTGTGGTGCGGGGAGCAGGGTGTCGCCATGACGGAACTCCTTCTCGACGAGGACCCTAGGCGCCGCTGCGTGGTGGGCCCTAGGGCCAAAAGACCCCCAGGCGCTGCGAGGAGAGGACTGACACCACTCACCAGAAGCGCTGATCGCGATGGCCATGCTCACCCGCGGCGCTCTCACCCTCCTGCTGCCCGACCGGAAACACTGACCTCGGGTCACCAACCGCGCGCCGTCCGCGGCGACTGCCCCGAGGGTCGGGGGAGGCTTCTTCGCCCGTGACGCCGTGCTGGTGCGGTTCGCGCCGCGCAGGTTGTCGGCCGCCCATCCGGCCGCCCTTGACCCCGGCACGCGCAGACGAATCGTGGGCTGAACGTGACGATCGGCACCTCGGGTGGCACCGGGTCGCTCCCCTGAACGGCCGCCACCCCGGCCGGGGTACGCACTCGGCTGAGCATCGGTCCCGCGACCGCGAGCATCAGCACGGAGAAGCCGGCGAGCAGCACGTCCGCCGGGACGGCCAGCGACAGGCCGGTCCCGGCCACCGAACCGGCGGCACCGACCAGGCCGAAGGCAATGCCCTGCAGGACGCGGACGCGGCCATGGCTGCGGTGGGCGAGCATCGCGAACACCGCGGTCACGCCGACGATGATCAGCGAACCGGTGGTCGCGGCCCGGGTGTCCAGGCCCCAGGAGGTACACCAGGGCGGGAAACGGTCAGGAGGGATCCGCCGCCACCGAGGGCTCCCATGCTCAGCCCGGTGAGCAGCCCGACCGGGATCGCCAGGAACTGCACGGCAACCTTCCCGCGCGGTGCGCGGATGCGTACTGCTCGCGCACCAGGGTGTGCGTGCGTGCGGGGCCGAGCAGGTCCGGCCGGCCGGTCGACCCGAACAGCAATGACCCGCCGGAGAACACCGCGACGTCTGCACCGTTCTGGTGAAGAACGTAGGACAGATGGGTAAAGGTGTGTCCCGGGGTGGCCAGCACCCGGATCCGCAGGGTCGGGCTGACCTCGACCACATCGCCGTCCCGCACCCCCGTCCGTTGGTAGGCGACCGGGTCGACGGCGTTGACGTGATAGGCGGCACCGGTTTGCCGCGCCAACGCCAGACCGCCGGTGACGTAGTCGTTGTGGATGTGGGTTTCGAAGATGTTGGTGATCCGCACGCCCGCTTCGCCGGCCAACCGCAGGACCCGGTCGATGTCCCGCTGGGGGTCGACAACCAGGGCGACCTCGCCGTCGTGCACCAGGTAACTGCGATCGCCCAGGGTGGGGGTTTCGATCGGCACAATCCTCGCCCGAGGTGGTCGACAACTCCAGCATGCTCACGTCAGGCATCCGTTCACACCCGATCCCTGCAATACCCATGGGGGTATGCGTCGGACACCACCATAGCGTGCTGGTCCATCATACCCCTAGGGGTATGATGGAACGCACTCGGCCCGAGCCGGCACGATCAGAAGGAAGGCCCATGTCCTACGCGATCACCACGAGCGTCCGCCGGGCGTTCACCGAATCGCTGTCCGCCACTCGACAGGCGTTGTCGGAACAGGGTTTCGGGATCCTCGCCGAGATCGACATGCAGGCAACGCTGAAGGCCAAGATCGACGTCGACATCCCGCCGCAGGTGATCCTCGGGGCCTGCCGTCCACTACTGGCCCATGCCGCCCTGCAGGCCGAACCCTCCATCGGACTCCTGCTGCCCTGCAACGTGGTGGTCCGTGCCCTGGGCGAGCACCGCACCAAGGTGGAGGCGATGGACCCCGACGTGATGGTCAGCATGACGAACAACCCCAACCTGGCGCCGGTGGCCGCCGACGCCCGCACGCGGCTGCGCGCCGCACTCGAGTCCCTGTCGCCGGCCCAGCAGAGGAGTACAGGTCATGGTCGAACTGAAACCTGAAGACATGGGCGCGGTGATCAACCGGCTCCGGCGCGCCCAGGGCCAGTTGGGCGGTGTCCTGCGGATGATCGACGAGGGCCGCGACTGCCAGGAGGTCGTGACCCAGCTCGCCGCGGTCAGTCGTGCCCTGGACCGCGCCGGGTTCGCCATCATTGCCAGCGGTCTCAAGCAGTGCCTGGTCGATTCCGGCGGTGAAGACACGATCGACACCAAGACGATGGAGAAGTTGTTTCTCTCCCTCGCCTGATCGCGTTCCTCCCCGGGTGCCGGCGTCTCGACGGACTGCGGCATTCGCGTCGGGCAGCTGTTCATCCCGACCGGCGAAAGCGGGGAACGAACCTCGGCGTGCGGTCGGCCCACTCGCGGTAGCCGGGAAATCGATCAGAGAGGTGCCGTTCCTCGAACCGGGACTTGCCGTTCAGTAGTACGGTCAGCGCCGCGACCGCTCCCGCCGCCCACCAGTTGCTCAGCAGGGCGGCGCGGGCGGTCGCCGCGATCAGCACCCCGGTATAGATGGGGTGCCGGACCAGCCGGTAGAGGCCGCCGGTCTGCAGCCGGGTGCGCTCGTTGGGCAGCGGAACGGCGGTCAGGCCGCGGCCCAGCGAGGTGGAGGCGACCGCCGCGATCCCGATTCCTCCTGCGATGGCGAGTGCTCCAGCGCGCCGGAGTCCATCCGGGACGGGCCAGGCGTTGCGCCGCGGCAGCGTGGCGAGCGCGGCGAGCAGGACGAATTGAGCAGCCACCAGCAGTCTGGCGGTGCGTCGCTCGGTCGCGCTGGTTCCGACGATGGCGGTCACGACAATGACAGGGTGTGCAGCAGCCCGCGAGCGGCGTCGCCACCCTCCTGCCGGGCGATCGCTACCGCTCGCGGGACGTCGAGGTTGTCCAGCAGTGCCGAGGTGATGGCCGCACCGGCGGTTGCCGACCGGTCGGGCCGGGCGGCGGCCGAGTAGAGATCCTCGAGCCTGCCGGCGGCGGCGTCGAGGTCGGCGGGGCGGTACTCCCACGGCTCGTGCCAGACCCGGTCCAGCAGCAGCATCCGGATCGCCGACGCGGGATGTTCGTGCAGCAGATCGGTGACGAGCACCAGGTTGCCGGTCGACTTCGCCATCTTCTGGCCGCGATGGTGCACGGTGCCCACGTGCATGGCGCTGCGGGCGAAGGGGGCCACCGAGGTCGCCGCCTCGACCATCGCGCTCAGGTACGCGTGATGCGGGAAGGCGAGGTCCTGGCCCCCGATCAGGACATCGACGCCGGCGCCGTGCACGGCCAGCGCCATCGCCGCACATTCGGCGTGCCATCCCGGTCGCCCCCAGCCCCACGGACTCGGCCAGGCTGGATGCTCGGCGGGCGAGGGACGCCACACCGGAACATCGAAGGGGTCGTCTCGCAGACTGTCCCCGGGGTCATCGCCGTACTCGGCGGCCAGCTCTACGGCGCGGGTCCGGGTCAGGCCCGAGCGTTCCAGCGCACCGAGCCCGCGGAAGAACACGTGCCCCTCACGTTCGTAGGCATGCCCGGTGGACAGCAGGGCGGCGGCCAGCTGCAACACCTGCGGGACATGGTGACGGGCCCGCGGTTCGTGCGCCGGCCGATGGACCAGCAACGCTGTCATGTCCTGGTCGAACAGGTATTCCTGGTACGCAGCGACGTCGTCGTACCGGCGGCCGCGGGCGCCGGCGGCGCTCGTCAGCACGTCGTCCACGTCGGTGACGTTCCGGCAGGTGATCGCCTGGACACCGACCATGCGCATCACCGAGGCGGCGGCGTCGGCCCAGATGAAGGTGGCGGCATGCCCGAGATGGGTGACGTCGTAGGGAGTGATCCCGCAGACGTACACCCGGGCCGGGCTGACCAACGGCAACGGCGCCCCGCTCAGCCGAAGCTCGGCGCTACGGGGGGCCGCAGCCGCGCGCCCAGGCGTCCGCCCGGCCAGACCGAGCACACCTGAGGAGAAGCCGGAGCCGGGAACCATGGGCTCATCATCCCCCGTGCCCGGGATCGGCTGCGGACGACGGTGACACGGTCCGCGCCGCCGAAGAACGGAGCGCGGGGGTCCAAAGGCCCTGTTTCTCCGGCCCCGACACCAGCAGAGTCGACGTGACCGCTACGGGCGCCGACCACGGTGCCGAGCGGTCCGATGGAGGCGATCTCGGTGCACACTGAACGTCCGCTCACCACGGCCGCCACGGCCGGCACGATGCCCACGCAGGTGCGCCCGTCGATCGGGGCGACACGATGACCGGGCCGTCGCGGGACGTCACGCCGTTGCCGGATTTGTTGCATGGTCGTTCTCGGTCGGGGCCGGTGCGTGAGCGTCGGCCGGTGTATGTGGATTTGTTGCCGCCGTGCAATGTGGGGTGTCCGGCGGGGGAGGATATTCAGGGGTGGTTGGCGCATGCGACGGCGGGTCGGTATGAGCAGGCGTGGCGGGTGTTGACGGCGGATAATCCGTTCCCGGCTATTCATGGGCGGGTGTTTTATCACCCTTGTGAGTCGGTGTGTAATCGGGCGTGTTTGGATTCTGCGGTGTCGATTCATTCGGTGGAGCGGTTTTTGGGTGATTTGGCGCGGGAGGGTGGGTGGCAGGTGGGTGTGTCGGCGCCGTCGTCGGGTCGGCGGGTGTTGGTGGTGGGGGCGGGGCCGAGTGGGTTGTCGGCGGCGTTTCATTTGGCGCGGTTGGGTCATGAGGTGGAGGTTCGGGATTCGGGTGCTGAGCCGGGTGGGATGATGCGGTACGGGATTCCGTCGTATCGGTTGCCGCGGGATGTGTTGGATGTTGAGGTGGCGCGGATTGCGGCGATGGGTGTGCGGTTGGTGTGTGGTCATCGGGTGTTGGATTTGGCGGCGGAGCGGTTGGAGGGTGGGTTCGACGCGGTTTTTGTGGCGGTGGGTGCGCATTTGGCGAAGCGGGTGGATATTCCGGCGGTGGATGCTGGGCCGATTGTGGATGCGGTGGCGTTTTTGCGGAGTGTGGCGTCGGGTGAGCGTCCGGTGATTGGTCGGCGGGTGGCGGTGTATGGGGGTGGTAATACGGCGTTTGATGCGGCGCGGGTGGCGCGTCGGTTGGGTGCTGAGGAGACGGTGATTGTGTATCGGCGGACGCGGGGGCAGATGCCGGCGCATGAGGAGGAGGCGCAGGACGCGGAGCGGGAGGGGGTGCGGATCAATTGGTTGCGGACGATCACGGCGTTTGATGGGCCGGAGTTGCAGGTCGAGGTGATGGAGTTGGATGGGGCGGGGTATCCGCAGCCGACGGGGCGGTTTGAGACGTTGGCGGCGGATTCGGTGATTGTGGCGGTGGGTCAGGTCGCGGAGACGGAGTTTCTGCGGGCGGTGCCGGGGGTGGAGTTTGAGCGGGATGGCACGGTGCGGGTGTCGGAGTCGTTGATGACGGGGTGTGCGGGGGTGTTCGCGGGTGGGGACATGGTTCCTAGTGAGCGGACGGTGACGGTGGGTGTGGGGCATGGGAAGAAGGCGGCTCGGCATATCGATGCGTGGTTGCGGTCGGTGCCGGCGGTGGCGGCGCCGAAGCATCCGGTGGCGTCGTTCGAGAAGTTGCATTTGTGGTATTTCGGGGACGCGGCGCGGCGTCGGCAGCCGGAGTTGAGTGCGGCGGAGTCGGTGGCGGGGTTCGCGGAGGTGGTGAGTGGTTTGTCGGCGCAGGGGGCGTTGTATGAGGCGTCGCGGTGTTTGTCGTGTGGGAATTGTTTTGAGTGTGATGGGTGTTTGGGGGCGTGTCCGGAGGATGCGGTGGTGAAGTTGGGGGTGGGGCATCGTTATCGGTTTGATTACAGTAGGTGCACTGGTTGTGGTGCGTGTTTCGAGCAGTGCCCGGTGCATGCTATTGACATGGTTGCGGAGGTTCAGCGGTGACGCGTGCGACGATCGACGGTAATGAGGCTGCGGTGTCGGTGGCGTATCGGTTGAATGAGGTGTGTTGTATTTATCCGATCACGCCGGCGTCGCCGATGGCGGAGCAGGCGGATGAGTGGGCGAGTAAGCGGCGGCCGAATGTGTGGGGCACGGTGCCGACGGTGGTGGAGATGCAGAGCGAGGCGGGCGCGGCGGGGGCGTTGCATGGTGCGTTGCAGAGTGGTTCGTTGGCGACGACGTTCACGTCGTCGCAGGGTTTGTTGTTGATGATCCCGAATATGTACAAGATTGCCGGTGAGTTGACGTCGGCGGTGATTCATGTGGCGGCGCGGGCGTTGGCGGCGCAGGGGTTGTCCATTTTCGGTGATCATTCTGATGTGATGGCGGTGCGGCAGACGGGGTGGGCGCAGTTGTCGGCGGGGTCGGTGCAGGAGGCGCATGATTTGTCGTTGATCGCGCAGGCGGCGACGTTGCGGACGCGGGTGCCGTTTGTGCATTTTTTCGATGGGTTCCGGACGTCGCATGAGTTGAACACGATCGAGATGTTGTCGGATGATGATCTGCGGGCGTTGGTGCCGGAGGATCTGGTGCGGGCGCATCGGGATCGGGCGTTGTCGCCGGAGCGGCCGTTCATTCGGGGGACGGCGCAGAACCCGGATATCTATTTTCAGGCGCGGGAGACGGTGAACCCGTTTTATGCGCGGACCCCGCAGGTGGTGACGGAGTTGCTGGATCGGTTGGCGGAGCGGACCGGGCGGCGGATGGGGATCGTGGAGTACAGCGGGCATCCGGAGGCGGAGCGGGTGTTGGTGGTGATGGGGTCGGCGGCGCAGACGGTGCAGGACACGGTGGCGGCGTTGAACGATGCGGGTGGGCGGGTCGGGGTGGTGCAGGTGCGGTTGTACCGGCCGTTCCCGGCGCGGGAGTTGTTGGAGGCGTTGCCGCCGTCGGTGACGCGGGTGGGGGTGTTGGATCGGACGAAGGAGCCGGGGTCGATCGGTGAGCCGTTGTTCCTGGATGTGGTGGCGGCGTTGAACGATGCGTACGCCGATGGGGAGTTGGCGGTGTTGCCGCGGGTGTCCGGTGGCCGGTATGGGTTGTCGTCGAAGGAGTTCACCCCGGCGATGGTGGCGGGGGTGTTCGCCGAGATCGGTGGGCAGCGTCCGCGGCGGCGGTTCACGGTGGGGATCACCGATGATGTGTCCGGGAGCAGCATCTCCTATGACCCGGTGTTGGATATCGAGCCGGCGGACACGGTGCGGGCGGTGTTCTTCGGGTTGGGCGCGGACGGGACGGTGGGGGCGAACAAGAACACGATCAAGATCCTGGGCGCGGAGGAGGGGGTGTTCGCGCAGGGCTATTTCGTGTACGACTCGAAGAAGTCGGGGTCGCAGACGGTGTCGCATCTGCGGTTCGGGCCGCGGCCGATCCGGGCGTCGTATCTGGTGGAGAACGCGAGTTTCGTGGGGTGTCATCAGTTCAACCTGTTGGAGCAGGTCGATGTGTTGGGTCGGGCGGCGCCGGGGGCGACGTTGTTGTTGAACTGTCGGCATCCGGTGGAGGCGGTGTGGGATGCGTTGCCGCGTCCGGTGCAGGAGCAGATCATCGGCAAGGGGATCGGGGTGTACGCGATCGACGCCGGCCGGATCGCCCGTGAGGTGGGGATGGCGGGGCGGATCAACATTGTGTTGCAGACCTGTTTCTTCGCGATCTCCGGGGTGTTGCCGGCGGAGCAGGCCATCGCGAAGATCAAGGAGGCGATCGCGAAGAGTTACGGTAAGCGGGGTCCGGAGGTGGTGGCGATGAACCATGCCGCGGTGGACCGGTCGTTGCAGGGGTTGCATCGGGTGGTGGTGCCGGAGTTGGTCAGCGCGACCCGTGGTCTGCCGCTGCCGGTGCCGGCGGATGCGCCGGAGTTCGTGCGGACGGTGACCGCGGAGATGATGGCCGGTCGGGGTGATCTGTTGCCGGTCAGTGTGTTGCCGGTGGATGGTACGTATCCGACGGGGACCGCGGCGTATGAGAAGCGGAACATCTCCGAGTTGGTCGCGGTGTGGGACGCCGATTCGTGCATTCAGTGCGGGAACTGCAGTTTCGTGTGCCCGCACAGCGTGATCCGGTCGAAGTTGTACAACAAGTCGCAGTTGGACGGTGCGCCGGGGGAGTTCCGGTCGGCGCCGTTGAGCGCGGTCGGGTTGCCCGATACCCGGTATTCGTTGCAGGTGTACGTGGAGGACTGCACGGGTTGCGGGTTGTGTGTGGAGGCGTGCCCGGTGGTGGCGTTGGGTGACCCGGGGACGAAGGCGATCAATCTGGGGTTGCGGGAGCCGTTGGTGTCGGCGGAGCGGGACAACATCGCGTTCTTCGAGTCGTTGCCGGTCAGTGACCGGTCCCGGGTCGATTTCGGCACGGTCCGTGGGACGCAGTTCCTGCAGCCGTTGTTCGAGTTCTCCGGGGCCTGCGCGGGGTGCGGGGAAACCCCGTACCTCAAGTTGCTCTCGCAGTTGTTCGGGGACCGGTTGATGATCTCCAACGCGACCGGGTGTTCGTCGATCTACGGGGGGAACCTGCCGACCACGCCGTGGACGGCGGACGCCGACGGGCGGGGTCCGGCGTGGTCGAACTCGTTGTTCGAGGACAACGCGGAGTTCGGGTTGGGGTTCCGGTTGACCGCCGACGGGCACACCGACCTGGCCCGCCGCCGGTTGGCCGAGTTGCGGGACGTGGTCGGCGCCGATCTGGTGGAGGAGATCCTGGCCGCGCCGCAGGTGCACGAGTCGGAGTTGCGGGCGCAACGCGACCGGGTCGGGGAACTCAAACGCCGGCTCGCCGGGCACGACGGACCGGTGGTGGCCGACCTGGACAGCGTGATCGATCACCTGATCCGGCGCAGCGTGTGGATCGTCGGCGGCGACGGCTGGGCCTACGACATCGGCTCCGGCGGGGTTGATCACGTGCTGGCCAGCGGCCGGAACGTGAACGTGTTGGTGTTGGACACCGAGGTGTACTCCAACACCGGCGGGCAGATGTCGAAATCGACGCCGGTGGGCGCGGTCGCGAAGTTCGCCGCGTCCGGGAAACAGGTCGCCAAGAAGGACCTCGCGTTGCAGGCCATCTCCTACGGCAACGTGTACGTCGCCCGGGTCGCGATGGGCGCCGACCCGCAGCAGACGCTGGAGGCGTTCCGGGAGGCCGAGGCCTACGACGGGACGTCGCTGATCATCGCCTACAGCCACTGCATCGCGCACGGCATCGAACTGCGCAACGGCCTTGACCAGCAGCACCGGGCGGTGGCCAGCGGCTACTGGCCGCTGGTCCGCTACGACCCGATGACCAGGGCCGGTGGGGACAACCCGTTCCTGCTCGACTCACCACGCCCGCGGATCCCGTTGACCGACTACATCTACCGGGAACTGCGTTACCGGTCGCTGACCAACACCGACCCGGTGGAGGCCGAGCGGCTGCTCGGCCTGGCGCAGGAAGCGGTCGCCCAACGCTGGCAGGTGTACGAGGAGATGGCCACCCGCGGCGCGAACCGTTTCCCCTCCGACCCCCGCAAGGACACCTGATGGCCCTGTCCACCCGCTACCTCGGGCTGACCCTGCGCAACCCCCTCGTCGCGTCGCCGTCGCCGCTGTCGCAAACCGTCGACGGGGTCCGCCGACTCGCCGACGCCGGCGTCGGCGCCGTCGTGCTCTACTCCCTGTTCGAGGAACAACTGATCCGCGAGGCCGAACGGGACGCGCAACTGGCCGACGCCGGCACCGACAGCTTCGGCGAGGCCCTGTCCTACTTCCCGGCCGAGGTGTCCCCCGCCCAGAACGATCAGGACCAAGGGCCCCGCCGGTACCTGAGCCTGCTGAACCGGGCCGTCGCCGCGGTCGACGTGCCCGTCATCGCCAGCCTCAACGGCGCCACCCCCGGCGGCTGGATCCGCTACGCCACCGCCATGCAGGACGCCGGCGCCGCCGCCATCGAACTGAACATCTACTACCTGCCCGGCGACCCCGACATC
>Ga0302321_100005389_pt1 | contig 11197 bp, 11 predicted proteins | sample Fen_T0_1_FD_202505 | JGI IMG/M metagenome (GOLD analysis project Ga0302321, IMG submission 202505) | Peat permafrost microbial communities from Stordalen Mire near Abisko, Sweden - Fen_T0_1 | ecosystem: Environmental > Terrestrial > Soil > Wetlands > Permafrost | place: Sweden: Abisko...
GGACCTGCCACATGCACCTTACCTGTTTTTTATGGGCGTGGGCGAATTCTCCATTATTAAAGACAGCTACAAAGGCAAAGAAGTAAGCTACTACGTAGAAAAAGAATATGCCCCTGTTGCCCGTACAATTTTTGGACACACCCCCGAAATGATTAAATTCTATTCTGAAAAATTAGGCATAGAATTCCCCTGGCAGAAATACGCACAGATAGTTGGTCGTGATTATGTAAGCGGCGCTATGGAAAATACCACGGCAACCTTGCACCAGGAAAGCGCTTATCAAAATGCAAGAGAACTTGTTGATGGTGTGGGTTGGGAAAGTACCATTGCTCATGAGTTATTTCACCAATGGTTTGGAGATTTGGTAACTGCTGAAAGCTGGAGCCATATTACTGTAAACGAAAGCTTTGCCAACTACAGCGAAACTTTATGGGATGAGTATAAGAATGGAAAAGACGCCGGCGACATGCAAAACTACAATGATATGCAGGGGTATTTACAGGGACCAGGAAATCCTGCTAAAGATCTGGTACGTTTTCATTATGCAGATAAGGAAGATGTATTTGACGGCGTAAGCTACAACAAAGGTGGCCGGGTTTTACACATGCTGCGTAATTACGTGGGCGATGATGCTTTCTTTAAATCACTAAACAATTATTTAACTACTAATAAATTTAAAGCAGGCGAAGCCGGTATGTTGCGTTTGGCTTTTGAAGATATTACCGGAAAAGATATGAACTGGTTCTGGAACCAATGGTATTATGGCAGCGGCCACCCTATTGTAAAGATTGATTACAATTATGATACACCGGGCAAAGCCATGGTAATTATTGAGCAGACACAAAAAACTGATAAAGTTTTCCGTTTGCCTTTAGCCATTGATGTGTACACTGGTGCAGCCAAAAAAAGATACAATGTTTGGGTTGAGAACAAGATTGACACTTTTAGTTTTAACTACAACCAAAAACCCGACCTTATTAATGTGGATGCTGATAAAGTAATGTTGTGGGTTAAAACAGATAATAAGTCTGCTGAAAATTATGTGCACCAAATAAAATATGCACCAAACTATTTAGACAGAAAAGAGGCGCTGGATTATTTTGCCAAAAAGAACATGCCCGAACTGGCAAACGGCTTAACCGATAAATATGCTCCGTTAAGAAGAAGCACAATCGCAAAACTGGAAAAATCTAAAATTGCAGAAGATGCAAAAGTGATGGAAACCATGGAAAAGATTGCCAATACAGATGCAGACAGGAGAACAAAAGCTGCTGCCATTGGTTACCTGGCAAAAACCAGCAATGCCAAATACAAAGCACTTTACGAGAAGAATATTAACGACAGCAGCTATTCGGTTGCCGGTGCGGCTTTGGAAGGATTGATCGGATTAGAACCAGCAAGGTCTTATGAGCTTGCAAAAAAATACAGCAATGATGCAAAGGGCGATCTGGGAGATGTAGTTAATGAAATCATCATTAAAGACGGCACCGAAGCTGATTTTGATTTTATTGCAAAACGCTTTGATGAAATGCCATTAAGCCAGGAAAAATTACAGGCTGTTTCAACTTTTGCAAGCTATCTTGAAAAAGTACAAAATATAGCCAACGTTAAAAAAGGGATTGATGCAATCACAAAATTCCGCAATGCCGTTCCTGAACAATTCAGGGGTTTTGTTGACCCAATGATTAAAGGCGCTTTAACCAAATTAGGAAAAGCCAAAGGAAAGGAAATTGATGATTACATTACCAATGGATTGAAATAAGAGAAATCCCACTATTAAAAATGCCTCCGGTTTTCGGAGGCATTTTATTTTATACTGTTTTTTTTATGCTTACCAACTTCCGCTTGCACCTCCACCTCCAAAACTACCGCCACCAAAACCTCCAAAACCACCACCCGAACTTCCGCCGCCGCCGCTCCAGCCACCACCGCTTCCACTTCCACCACCGCTTAACATATTTGCAATAGTCCATGCTGCGAAGCCACGTCTGCTCATAAACGAGCCCCCGCCACCTTTTCCGCCCGAAATGGCAAGAAAGATCACTATGATAACAATAATGAAGATAATTCTACCTAATCCTCCTCCCTTGCCTTTACTTTTATTGTAACCTTCAGGAGCCTTATATTCGCCTTTTACAGCCTGTATAATAGCATCAGTACCTTCTTCTATTCCACGATAATAATCATCGCCCTTAAAGTTGGGTACAATCACCTCATCAATAATATGCTTTGCTGTAATATCAGGCAAAGCCCCCTCAACCCCATACCCTGTTGCAATATTTAATTTGTGATCGTCCTTAGCAATAAGTAATACAACACCATTACTGAATTCTTTCCCACCTACACCCCATGCCCTGCCCAGCTTTACATTATAATCTGAAATTTCATTGCCATTCAATGAAGGTACAATTACAACAGCTATTTGCGTTGATGTACTGTCATCAAATGCAACCAATTTATGCTCTAAAGCCTGTTTCTGATCAGCAGTAAGTGTATTGGTAAAGTCATTAACCAGCTCCTGCTTACTTGTTCTTGGCGTAAGCAAACTTTCCGGATTAAATGTGCTTTGTGCAAATGTTACAGCAGCAAGCAGTAACAGAATAAATATGGAGAGATATCTTTTCATTTTTTGATTATGAAGCCATGTGTTTTTTATTATTTGCCAAACACAATTTCATCAGGCAATTCATTTTTATCTTCTGTTGGATTATAAGGAAATTTTTCTTTTAACGTTTGTCCGATTTGTGCAATACATTGCTCAATACCATTGCTGATATTTTCCTTCGTGAATTGAGATAGCATGCCTTTAACTGCCGCATCCCAATACTCTGCACCCGCTTTTTGATAAATCCCTTCATCGGCATACAAAGCCAATTGTTGATCCTTCATAGCAATATACAAGAGTACCGCATTGCGGTGTTCGGTCTCCTGCATTTTTAATTTGAAGAAAATTTCAGCGGCCCGGTCAATCGCATCTACATAAGCATTTTTGCTTTCTACATAAATCCGAATTTCTCCACTGGTCTCCATTTCGGCCATGCGTATGGCTTCTACAATCTGCTCTTTATCTTTCGCAGAAAAAAATTCTTTCTTTTTAAATAAAGAAAACATGCGGAAGTTTTTAAAACAGATAATCCATCTTAACAAAAGATGGATTATCTGCAAACATGAATTATTTTATATCAAACTTGATATCTGGATTTTTTTCACTGCCGGCATCAGCCTTGTAAAAAGGTTTTTCTTTAAACCCAAAAATACTTGCCAGTAAGCTTTTAGGGAAACGCTTCACTTTTAAATTATAGCCTTCGATAGATTTATTATAGTCCTGGCGGGCTACATTGATACGGTTCTCGGTTCCTTCAATCTGAGTCTGAAAATCCCGGAAAGCCTGGGTTGTTTTCAAATCGGGATATGCCTCAAAAGATGCAATCAATCTGCTGAAAGATCCCTGCAGGTTTGCCTGTGCTTTTTGATAAGCTTCCAGTGAAGCCGGATCATTAATATCAACATTTATGGAAGTAGCTTTTGCCCTGGCTTCAACAACTGCTGTTAAAGTTGATTTTTCAAAATTTGCAGAAGCTTCAACAGTTTTGATGATGCTGCTGTATAAATCGGTTCTGCGCTGGTAATTGGTTTCCACGTTACTCCAAACTTTTTTTACGTCCTGGTCGGCCGATACTAAACCGTTGTAGCCATTACAGCCCCAAAACCCGAGAATAACCAATACTCCCAGTAATATCAATAGTCCTTTACTTTTCATGATGTTTGTTTTAATGTTAAGAAGTTAAAAATAATATTTTTTTAAGCGGATTTATAATTAATTATTATGGAACTAAAAAGTAACCCAAATGAACTGTTAAACCGACCTCATCCTAAAAGAGCTATCGCTCGTTCCTTTTCAGGAACTCAAAAGGAGAAGGACTTTTAGAACAGCATGCTAATCTTTAATCGCTGCTATGCCCGGCAAAACCTTTCCTTCAAAATACTCCAGCATGGCGCCGCCGCCGGTGCTTACATAACTCACTTTATGTGCCAGGTTAAATTTGTTAACTGCGGCTACACTATCCCCACCGCCAACCAGGCTGAAAGCACCGTTGGCCGTAGCTGCTGCCACTGACTCGGCCACCGCTTTTGTACCTGCCTGGAATTTATCCATTTCAAAAACGCCCATGGGCCCATTCCATAAAATAGTTTTCGATTTGCCGATAATTTCATTGAATATACCAACTGCTTTCGGCCCAATATCCAGTCCCATCCAGCCATCGGGAATGGCATCGCTTGGGCGCACTTCGGTATTTGCATCGGCAGCAAACTTATCGGCAATTACCGAATCTTCGGGCAAATGAATGCTTACATTTTTTTGTTTGGCTTTTTCTAAAATATCCAGTGCAGTTTGCAAACGGTCATCTTCGCAAAGCGAAGCACCAATCTTGCCTCCTCTTGCTTTTAAGAAAGTATAAGCCATCCCGCCACCAATGATGATATCGGTTGCTCTTTCGAGCAAGTTTTCGATAATGAGAATTTTATCTGAAACCTTGGCCCCACCAATGATGGCACAAAAAGGCTTTTCTGCCTGGTGCAACACTTTTTCGGCACTCGCCACTTCATCATTCATCAGCAAACCAAACATTCTTTTATCTGCAGGGAAAAATTTGGCAATAATGGCGGTGGAAGCATGCGCCCTGTGTGCGGTACCAAATGCATCGTTCACATATACATCGCCCAGCTTGCTTAATTTCTCAGCAAAAGCTTCATCGCCCTTTTCTTCTTCTTTGTGAAAACGAAGATTTTCCAGCAATAAAACCTCACCCGGCCTTAGCATAGAAGCCGTAAGCCCGGCCTGCGTTCCCACGCAATCATCAGCAAAGAAAACCCTGGTGCTGCCATCACCAATCGAAGGATTGGTATGCCCTTCATTCAATAATTTATAGAGCGGGTTTACCAGGTGCTTTAAAGAGTATTTATCTGCGGGACCATCTTTCGGGCGGCCAAGGTGACTCATCAAAATTACGCTGCCGCCATCTGCCAGCACTTTTTTTATGGTTGGTATGGTTGCCGTCATACGGGTGTCATCGGTAATGTTAAAGCTCTCATCCAATGGAACATTAAAATCAACACGGATAAGGGCTTTGTGGCCGGCAAAATTAAAATCTGAAAATTTACTCATGATCAACTGATTATTTAAAATAAAAACCGCAGAGAAAAAGAGAACCAGAGTTTACGCTGAGTATCTCTGCGAAATCTCTATTTACTCACTTTCTGTGCGGTTAAAAAGTTTTATTTAAGATCCCGTCTTCCTTATGAAGGTAGACGATTGTAATGACATCTTATTTTATTAACCCTGCAAAATGATGCACTGTACGCACCAGCTGGCTCACATAGCTCATTTCGTTATCATACCAGCTAACGGTTTTCACCATTTGCTTATCTCCCATAGTCATAACCTTGGTTTGTGTTGCATCAAATAAAGAACCGAAACGGATGCCGATGACATCGCTACTCACGATCTCGTCTTCATTGTACCCAAAACTTTCGTTGCTGTTTGCCTTCATGGCGGCGTTCACTTCGTCGGCAGTAACTGTTTTTTCTAAAATTGAATACAGTTCGGTTACAGAACCTGTAATTACAGGCACCCTTTGAGCGCCTCCATCTAATTTACCTTTTAATTCAGGCAAAACCAGGCCAATGGCTTTGGCAGCACCTGTACTGTTAGGTACAATATTGGCCGCAGCGGCTCTTGCCCTTCTTAAATCACCTTTTGGATGCGGAGCATCCAGTGTATTCTGGTCGTTTGTATATGCATGTATGGTGCTCATGATACCCGTAAGAATGGTAAAATTATCATTCAGCGTTTTAGCCATTGGCGCCAAACAGTTTGTTGTGCAGCTTGCGCAACTGATGACCGTTTCGCTGCCATCTAAAATACCATGATTAACATTAAACACAACGGTTTTAAGATCCCCTGTTGCTGGAGCAGAAATTACTACTCTTTTTGCGCCTGCAGTTAAATGAGCTTCGGCCTTTGCTTTATCGGTAAAGAAACCGGTACACTCAATAACCACATCAACATCATGATTGCCCCATGGAATTTGCGCCGGATCTTTTTGTGCATATATTTTTACTTCGTCACCATTAACAACGATTGCGTCATCGGTGCTTTTTACATCCTGGCCAAAACGGCCCTGGGCGCTGTCGTACTTTAATAAATGTGCCAGCACAGCCGGGCTGGTTAAATCATTGATGGCAACCACATCAATACCTTTCATATCGTATATCTGACGATAAACTAAGCGGCCGATGCGACCGAACCCGTTAATAGCAACTTTTACTGTACTCATGTTCAATTAAAAATTAAAAATTATGAATTGCGAATTTGCGTTGCAAAAGTACATTTTGTGCAACATATAAACCGGGAATTTTTACAAACGATTTAAATTATTTGGTTGAAAAACTGCCGAACGTTATCTTTGCCGTCCTTTAACAGGAAACGCCGCGTTGGTCAAGGGGTTAAGACGCCTCCCTTTCACGGAGGAATCACGGGTTCGAATCCCGTACGTGGTACTGATTTAAAATTGAAACCCCCGACAGCAGTAGCTTTCGGGGGTTTTTGCTTTTTAAAGGGACTCCAAAGGGGTCTTCGTTTATTGAAGCAAATCTATGTAATTCAATCGCTATTTTCCAGCATCAAACTTTCTGAAGATCGTTTTTACGCTCTTATCAATTTCTTTGCCGGTCATTTTGCGGCTTTCAATTTCAGTGGTTGTCCAGCCCTGCCAAACGGCCTTATCGGTTTTGTTATCAATCATAGTAATGGTAACTGTACCTTCTTTAACCGTTGTGGTGTAGGTATCATAACCGGCAAACTGGCCGGGATAATAATAGGTATTTACCCTGCCGGTGTAGCGATTGAAATAACTACGGGTATAAGATGGCGAATAAACGGCATCATTCTGTTCTTTTTGGTTCCTTTCTACCAGCAGTTCATAGTTAACCATAATATCCGGGTTTGCACTCACTTCCTTCCAGCCAATTTTTTGCAGCTGGGCATTTACCGAATTCCGCACATTTGTTTCAGTAAGGCCGTTACGAAGTGCCTTTTTGCTTTCTGGTTTCTCTGCCCAGGCGTAGGTTTTATATTTACTAAAATCAACTGTCTTATCTTTTTCTATATGGGCGGTACCGGCACAACCAGTAATAAACAGCGCTGCCGATAAAGCAACTGCTGCAACCCAAATCATTGATCTCGTTTTCATAATTATTCTGTTTTATTGTTTTATAGAAGAGGTTATATTCATTAGAGGCAAAAACTATGCTTAAGATAAAACCTGAAACGTAAAAATTTAGTGAAAGAAAGATCAGCAGCTTATTTCCGCTTAAAACCAGCTTAAGATCGGGAAAATGCCTTAAAAATTCCACTTTTAGGGTATTGCGAAAAGAAAAGCCACGCTGTAATTTTATCTCCTCATCAACCAGTCTTATTCACCTCAAATTTTAACAATTATGAAAAAAATATTTTTGAACTGTTTTTTCAAAGGATTAAGCAAACCCATAATGCTGTCAGCCTTGTCTGTTTTTATGCTGGCTGCATGCAATAACAGTAATAAAGAAAACAGCACAACCAATGGTGCCGCTGAAAAACAAAAAACAGATTCGGCTGTTGCACAAAAAAGTAAACAACCTGATATGAGCGATCTACTCACCATCGCCCTGATGACTGAAGACCGCGATGGAAAAAATATTGAATTTCGTTTTTATGAAAGGCAGGCCATTTACAAGCTTGACAAAACAAATAAGACTTACAGCAGTAATATGGGGTTGCTGAATGAAGCATTAAAAAACAATACGCCGGTAAGATTCAGTATCAACCCCGGCTCGCTTGCTGTAACAAGCATAACCAAGGCTACTGCAGAAGAAATAAGGGCTTATAATACGGGTGAAGGACTCAACAGCACTTCCATGAAAATTAAAGGAACTGCCCCGTTAAAAATTGATGTCACAAAAATTGATACTTCTATTTTTAACCGGGTTGATTATCAACTCAGGTTCCCGGTTTTTAAATTATGTACTAATGTTGTACCCAACTATGCCACACTGGTTGATATATTTAATTATTGTGCCGGCCAGGGTTGTAACAACCCTCCACCATACACCATCACCAACTGCATTCCTTTTCAATATGTACGGGATGGTTGCTACGCAAGGGCACATAAAATGCGCCAGATGATCAGCAAAAAATACGGGTACTGTGTTGAGAAGGTTTTTAGTTTTGCAGAAGGATATCCCAACAAACTGGCTGTAAAAGCAAACATGTGGGGTGGTTGCTGTGTTGAATGGTGGTACCATGTAGTACCTCTGTTACGACTGAATGTAAAATATAAATCAGGCATCACTTACCAGGTTTGCTATGTAATTGATCCGGGCATGTTTACAACACCGGTAACCCTTTCTACCTGGTTGCAGGCACAGAAAAATACAACCTGTAACCCAAATGCAAACGTAACTTCATATAGCATACAACCGGGTTCGGCATACTGGCCAATGGGGAGCAGTGCATCTTTTGGAACCGACCCCAACTACGTAAATACCGAAGCTACTTTAATAAATTATAAAACCTGGATCACCTGCAATTAAATATGCCAAATATTTCGCCATACTGTATTAAAATAAGCCGGGGTTGTAAAAGATACAACCCCGGCTTATTCTTTATTTTTATGATGCTTTCATTGGTGAGTATGGCAAAAACAAAACCGCAAAATATTTTAGCCGACACAATTCCTCCGCAAATATTAACGGTAGCAAATATCGTTGCCCCCATAAATAATCACGAGTTTTACGAAGTTACTTTTTACCAATCAGCCAGGTTTTATAAACTAATGCGTACAAATAAAAACTGTAAGCAGGCATTATTACTGCTGAAACAGTCAAAGAAAACCAATAAACCCGTAGTGGTAATTCTTACAGGAAAGTCCGGAGATATTATAGACGATGTTAAACGGCAATAAAATCGCTTTACTTTTTCAGGCTCATCCGCATTAATGCCAGCATAATATCACAATCTTTTTTATCTTTTAACGCCGCAACCATTTTTTTTGCAACCTCCTGCTCGTCGCTCGATGGTGACTTAAACTTTTTGTCAAGCTCTTTAAGGCAATCATTTATGGGCGAACCTGTTTTGGCAGTTGACATCAATGCCGCATTTACTTTTAATGCAATTGAAGGATCAAGATTTTGCAATTCTTTTGTAAATACCTCCTGCGGATTTTCTGCAGCCGCTGCTTTTTGAAAAACACCGATAGCTTCAGGAGGTAATGAATCTTTAAGCATGTTAAAGCAACCACACATTCCGGTGGCTATTTCAGCATCCGAACCTGATGATTTACAACTGCCCATAAATAAAGCTGCAGCCGCCAGCAAAAACAAACATGTACGTTTCATATTAGTTGAGTTTTGGTTTAAATTAATTTACATTTTCACACAGCATTTATTCACCATCCAGACCATTAAATACCGCTAAGGTATTAATAAATGCTCCACCAACATAATCCTCCCGGATAAATACATAATCGGGCAACAGATAACACTTGCCGTCGCTTCCTTTATATGCAGCTTTGCACTGAGTCCGCGACCTGTAACAATTCCGGTGAGTGAATTACGAAGTGTGGTCCAGCCATTTTGAGTAAGTACGGCTTTCAATGCACTTACCTTATGGGCATCTTTGTATAACTTATTAAATCCAAAAACAACAAAGGGTGATGATCGCTTTTTTCAAATGAGTTAATTGATTTTCTAAAATCTGAAAATGGCTTACCCATGCCAGGCAAGCCATTTATCAGATCCTTGTTTGTATGTCAGTTTTGGAATCCCGTTTTAAGGCTGAGTATGGCTTACCTAATTACAGGTAAGCCATTTTCAGTTTCATTATTCTTTTATCAGTCTCAACAATTCCTTATTGCCGCTTCGGTCTGTAAGCCTTAACAGGTATAAGCCTGCGGGCATTTCCGTAATATCCAGCTGTAAAGTTTTTGCTGAAACAACCTTTGCACTTTTAACAGCAAGGCCGCTTGTAGCTAATATATCATATTGTACGGGACTAAACCCGCCGTTAAAAGACACATTGAATTTTCCGGACGATGGATTTGGACCAACAGTGATTGGAGCCTTTTCTTCCGGAACTTTCACATAAGGTGTTTCTGCTTCGCCGGAAAATGCAGTAGGTGATACCAGGTTCAGATAAAAATCATTGGTCTCGCCACGGCTACCAGTAAGGCATGGCACTACGGCTGTTGGCTGACGAAGCATTACAACCCGTATTGCCGTAATACCTGGTGTTGCAGTAGCTGGAATGTTAACTGTAAAATTATAATTGCCTCCATTTGTCATCGCTGTTTGTCCTGACACTTTTTCACCGGCATCAGTGAAGAGGCCATTACGGTTATAATCAATATACACTGCATAATATTCATTGCGGCTGGTTGCGCCTGAAAAACCTGCACTAACAATACCTGCAATACCGGTTGTACCAATGGTTACATTCAATGGATTATAGGTTGCGGCTGCATTAAAGTAACCGCCCGGTTCAGGATTTATTCCATAGCGCTCCATGGTACCAAATTTGAAATAGTCTATCCACTCCTGATTATTGGTGCCTGACGAAGCACAGTATGTAGTGAATGATGCAGGGCTGCTGTATGCACTGGTGCCTGAAGCACAAACCATTTGTACCTGGTAGTTATAGGTAATGCCACCACCAAGGCCAGAAATATTAATACTGTTTGAAGTAACTCCTGTAACTGTCATCCAGGTAGTAAAGGTTGATTTTTTGTATTGAAAATTATATGAAAGTGCACCCGGAATAGCATTCCATTTTACAGTTACAGAAGTAGGTGTAACGGTAGTATGCGTTAAGCCTGTGGGTATTGCATTGCAAAGTGTGGTAAAGGAAGTTTGAACATAGGAGCTGTTAACACTGTATCCATTCAAACGCACACGAACATCATATACCCTGCCTGGCGCAAGGCCGGTTAAAGTTTTAGTAAATGTTGTTGTTGAAACAGCATTAGCAACTGTCCAGCTGGTTGCAGTTGACAGTTTATACTCAACAGTAAAACCAAAGGGTGAATTGTAAGATGAGGAAGGAGCCGTCCAGTTAATAACAGCTGAACTGCCGGTAATACCAGAAGTTGAAATAGAAGATGGC
>Ga0302321_100005390_pt1 | contig 11195 bp, 8 predicted proteins | sample Fen_T0_1_FD_202505 | JGI IMG/M metagenome (GOLD analysis project Ga0302321, IMG submission 202505) | Peat permafrost microbial communities from Stordalen Mire near Abisko, Sweden - Fen_T0_1 | ecosystem: Environmental > Terrestrial > Soil > Wetlands > Permafrost | place: Sweden: Abisko...
CCGGCATCGTCCTCGTCGCCGGCGGCGTCGCCAACCACAGCTCGGATTCGCTCTGGTGGGTCACCCTGGGGGCCGGCGTCATCTCGATCATCCTGGGCATCTGGGCGCTGCGCCGACCCGGCCTCACGCTCACCATCATCATCGTCCTCGTCGGCATCTGGGCCATCCTCATGGGGACCCTCGAGATCGTCGCGGCCTTCGAGGTGAAGCGACTGCCGAGGCACTTCGACGAGATGCGCAGCACCACGCCATAGACGACGAACGGCTCACCGCTCGAGCCGCTCAAGACGGGTCGAGCTCGATCACCACCGGAGGAATCACATGATTGACAGCGCAAGTCTTCCCAACAGGCCGCACACCTCGTCACCCATCGATGGTGCCGCACCACATGCGTGGTCAGGCCGAGGGAGAGTCGCCGGCCTCGCGCTGGTGTGCCTCGCCCTGGCCACTCTGACCGTGGCTGGGTGCAGTTCGAAGAGCGGCAGCTCCGCGGCGTCGACGACGTCGACGACGGCCCAATCGGTCACCTCGTCGACCTACCCGGCTGGCAAGGAGGCCGTCTGCCAGGCACGGGATCAGCTCAAGACCTCGATCACGGCGTTGACCAAGCCCGCGTTGCTCACCGGTGGTTCCGCCGCGATCAAGACCGCCGTCGATCAGGTCCAGACCGATCTGGATGCGCTGAAGGCGGCGGCCAAGACGGACTACCAGCCGCAGGTCGACGCGCTGCAGACATCGGTCAAGCAACTCCAGACCGATGCGGGCAACCTGGGCAACGGGAGCATCGGACAGAACCTCACGACCGTCGGCACCGACATCGCGGCCGTGGGAACGTCCTCGACGGACCTGTTCACGCAGCTCAAGACGAGCTGCGGATCCTGAAGGGTCAAGCGATTCCCGACCGGGCTCTCAGCCCCGGTCGGGGTCGCTGAGGTAGTCGCGCAAGGAGTCGTGGCGTCGGCGGATCATGCGCAGCCCGATTCGGTGGCCCCCGAAGAACAGCCCCATCGAGACCACTGCGGCGAGGGCGATCCCGCCCGCGAAGTGCGTGGTGGGCAGACGATGGCTGAGCCCGTTGGACGACAGCATCGACCACAGCACCAGGCTCGGCGCCAACACGACCACGGCGAGGGCTGGCACGAGCCCGTAGGGGACGAGGAGCAGCGCGACCCACCGCACGATCATGTGGAACCAATCATGGCGGTGCTGCCATCGGAACCGCAGCTCTCGGGGGTGATAGGGCCACACGATGCCAACCCATCCGGCGACGCCCAGCGTGCCGAACGGGACGATGGCGATCGCGGTGATGCTGAGCACCGTCGGCGGCCAATCGTGATGGACCTCGCCGATGATCCACGCCACCACCGTGCAGAACGGGGCGACGAAGCACCAGAGCGTGAGGTTCTGGGCGTAGAGCAGACGACGGAGCATCGCCGGGTCATCGAGCGCGGCCAGCACCCGTTCGCGATCGGGGGCGAGCACGTTGGTGGCCGGCACGTCGGAGTACATCCACCCGGCCATCACCATCGCGAAGGCGAGCGGTCCGTGGAGCGTGAACAACCAGTCCAACCACTTCGTCGGCAGCAGGAACCACGCGCCGGCCATCAGCAGCCCGTTGAAGATGACGACCCCGGGGACGGTGAAAAGGCCACCGCACCGCCTCTCGAAGCTCGATCCGCAGCGGCGCACGAAGCGACGTCGGAAGCCCATCGACCGTCACGACCTGCGCCATCCCGACAGCCTCGCCGATATTTCGTCACCTGGCAGCGGTAGGAGACGTGGGATCTTGCCCCTATTTTGCCCCCACAACATGGGGTGCAGACGACCGCAGGGGCCGCATGGGGGCAAGCCGACGCGACAAAAGCCCTGCTCAGCGGGGGTGTGCGGGATCGATGCCCCTTTGCCAAGGTGAGGGTCGCGAGTTCGAATCTCGTCGTCCGCTCCAGAAGTGCAGGTCAGGCGCCCTTTTCGGGGCGCCTGATTCGCGTCCTGGGCCATCCCGGCGGCGGATCAGTCGGTCGGATTTGCTGACAGGCCATCCGCTGCGTCGTCGACTGGAGCGAGTCGGCCCGAACCGAGGACATCGTCGGTGTCGAAGTGGCACGGCATCGGTCCCGTTCCGACAACCCGGACCGGTCGCTGGTCGCTGGTCGGGACCGGCGGCGCCTATCAGGGTCAGCCGAAGTCGGTTCCTTCCAGCGGTGTCGAGGGCTTGAGGTCGGGGAGGCGCATCATGCGGAAGGAGTTGGCGAGACCGAGGAGCCCGGCGAGCAGCGGGACGAGGAGGGCGACCTGCAGGGAGAGGTTGCGGGCGTCGTTGTTGATGGCGAGGATCTCGGCTTCGACGGCGGGGGGCTGGCCACTGATCTGTTCGTCGAGCTGGGTGTTGCTCATGACCTCGGCATCGTTCTCGAGGGCGGCGGAGACCTGTTGCTGTTGTGCCGGCGGGATGATCGGGCTGTTGTCGACCTGGTGGGTGAAGCTGAGTGAGAGCGCGGCGAGCATGAGGCCGCCGGCCATGGCGAGACCGAACGAGAGCCCAAATGAGCCTGCGGCGGAGTTCACGCCCGCGGCCTCGCTGATGCGTTCCTCCTGGATGGGGGCGAGCGTGTAGTTGTTCAGTTGTGAGACGAGCAGGCCCAGGCCGCTGCCGGTGATGATCAGTGGGATCACGAGGTACCAGCCGCTGTTCACCCGGGGGACGAGCGGGATGATGAGCGCGATCCCGACGCTTGCGAGCAGGAACCCGATCTGGATGATCGAGGCGGGGCGGCGATCCCCGGACTTCCTCCCAGCGATCATCGCGACCGCGAACATGGTGAGCGACAGCGGCGCCAGCGAGAGGCCGGCCTGCATGGCGTTGTACTCCAGCGTCATCTGCAGGAACAGTGGCAGGGCGATCATGGCGCCACCCAGGCTGACGTTCTGGAGCATCACACCTGAGATGCCCGCGGTGAAGTTCGGTACCCGGAACAGGTCGGGATCGATCAGCGTCTCGCGGCCTTCGCGCTTGCGTCGCACCAGCCACCACGCGAGCGAGCCGAGCGCCACGGCGCCGACGGCCATGAGCGCAAGGACGGCCTCGCCGCCTTCTTGCCAGACCAGGATCCCGAGCACGACACCACCCATCCCGAGGACCGACAGGACCGCGCCGACGATGTCGACCTTGCGGGAGCCGGTGTATGGGACGTCGCGGACGAGCCGGATCTGGGACAAGACGACGGCGATGATCACGACCTCGAGGGCGAAGCCGACACGCCAGGAGAGGTAGGTGGTGACGAACCCGCCGATCAGCGGGCCGATGGCGGCGGCGATGGCGGCGGCCGCGCCGACGAGGGCGTAGGCCCGCTTCTGGGCGGCGCCGGTGAAGTTGCCGTGGATGAGCGATTGCATCGCGGGCAGCAGCAGGGAGGCGCCGAGCCCACCGATGATCGCCCAGAAGATGATGATGGCGGTGAGGCTCTGGGCGAGGGTCATGGCAAGTGCGCCGACGGCGTACGCGCACAGTCCGATGATGTAGGCGCGCTTGCGGCCGATGAGGTCGCCGACCTTGCTGTTGATCAGGATGAACGCGGCGGAGACCAGTGCCTCGAGCGCGATGGCGGACTGGACACCGCTGGCGGTCGTGTTCAGGTCGGTGACGACCGCGGAGATCGACACGTTCATGAGTGACGTGTCGACGACCAGGACGAACATCGCCATGGCCAATAGCAGGGCCAATCGTGGATTGCCCTGGTCGTCCTCGAGGTCGGTCACTGGTCTCGGGCCTCGAGCGGGTCGATCCCGCGGGCGACGGCGACCAGGTCGCCGATCGACACGTCACGGGCCTTCCGGCGCTCGGCGGCGGTCAGGTTGCCGTGGGGGACGAGGAGCCGCAGCCCGCGGGGATGGATCTCGAACTCGAGCGGGGTGTCGAGCTCCAGCGCTTCGCCGTCGACGCCCGCGAACGCGCGGCCCGAGCGGGACCGCACCTCGAAGCGCTCTGTGGTGAACTCGTGCCAGTGTCGGCTGCGGCGCCGTTGGCCGAGGGCGGACATGGCGACGACGCTGGCCGCCTCGGCCCCGGTGGCAGCGGTGATGGCGACGACTCCGAGGGTGCCCGTGTCGAGGCGACGGCGCTGGGACGCGTCGAGCGTCGCACCGAGCACGTAGGGGTTGTTCGACACCTGGATCAGGTAGGCGCCGTCCACCTCGGCACCGTCGGGTTCGGTGAACTGGAGATCGAACGGCTCCTGCGCCCGACCCAGCATCTCGGGGAGCGCCGCCTTGGTCGTGTCGACCTTGGCGTCGCGGTAGCCCTCCTGCTGGACGATTGTGGCGTAGATCCCGAGCGACACGTTGTTGACGAACAGCCGGTTGCCCACCGTCGCGTAGTCGATGCGGCGCTCGACGGCGTCGCCGAACGCGTGGAGGCTGCCTCGGGGGTCGTCGCGGTCGATGCCCAGGTCGAGGGCGAAGTGGTTCCGGGTCCCGGCCGACACGACGACGAACGGCAGCCCGTGCTCGACGGCGATCGAGGCCACCAGCGCTTGGGAGCCGTCACCGCCGGCCATGCCCAGGCAGTCCGCACCGCGGGCGACGGCGTCGCGAGCGAGGGTTTCGAGGTCGAGGCCGTGATCGAGCATGACCACCTCCACACCCAGCTCCCGAGCGAGCTCGACGAGTCCGAACTTCTCGACCTTGCCGCCGCCGGACCACGGGTTGCACAGCAGCACCGGATGTCGGGGCGGCCCGACTGACGACGGCCGGCGGGCGTCACGCTCGTGCAGGTCGCTCACCAACGCAGCGCGGCTACAGCCCACCATGACCACAAACAGGGCGGCCAGCACCACGAGGCGCAGCACGGGCAGGTCGGCCTCAGGCGTGGCGTTGAGGATGGCGATGACGACCAGCACCGCACCGACGGCAGCCCCGGCGATGCCGATGGCCCGGCGTGGCATCTGCTCGGTGATCACCCACCAGGCACCGGCGGCGAGCAGGGCCAGACCCACCAGGCCCAGCAGCAGAGCACCCACGTGCCGGGCCGCGAACACCGACGTCGCCACCACGAGCACCGCGCCGGCGACCAGCGACGCCACCGCCAACACCCGCCGACGCAACCCAACCCCGTTCTGGCGTTCCATAGCTTGCACCCACTCCGGTTCCGTTCGGCCAGGTCGGGCCCAGGTGCGCCGTGATCCTGGGTCCCCCGAACCGCGCCTCTGCCTACACCTGTCCACATTGTGGCCGGGTGCGCGAGCCGAAACAGGGCAGAAGGTCCCATGCTCGCCCCACCGCCCACCCCGCCAATCGCGACCTGGGGCGCAGTTGGGACCTTGGCCCCTGGCAATCACACTCGGCGAGCCCGCACTCTGCGCCTTCATGACTCCTCGCGTCGTTGTCGCCAGCCGTAGGGTCGCGAGGTGAGAGTCTCGGAAGATCAAGGGCCTCCACGGCGAGGACCTCGCCGCCCCGAAGGCGCACCAGCTGGTCCGGAGGCGGTCCGCCGTGCGCTGCTCGACGCATCTGCGTCGCTGTTCGCTGAGCGGGGCGTCGACCGGGTGTCGTTGCGCGATATCGCAGCGGAGGCCGACGTGCAGCTCTCACTTATCAGGCGCTACATCGGAACCCGTGACGAACTGGTCCTGGCGGTGTTCGACGATCTGTCCGAGCAACTCGCTGCTGAGGTGTTGGCCCACCCGCTGGAGATGCAGGGGTTCGAGACCGACACCGTCATGGGCAAGTGGGTGCGCATGGCGAGTGCGCTCGTGATCGGGGGCCGGTCCTTGGCCGGAGGCGACGGCTTCAATCCAGTGCTCGCGATGGCCGAGACGCTGGGGGAGGGCTACGGGCTCGAGCCCGTTCCTGCTCGCCTGCGCGCCGCGCAGATCGTGGCCGCCGCGCTGGGTTGGCGGATCTTCGAGGACTACCTCATCGCCGCCGGCGAGCTCGAGTCCGTGCCAGTCGCAACGCTCCGCGACGAGCTGGTTCGCTCCGCCCGTCGCCTGGGGGCGACGCCCTGGCCGTCGCCGCCGGACCCGCCAGTGCAGGTGAGCTGAGCGTCCGACCCCAGTTTGGGACCAAGTGCCCTGGGCGGACCCGCCCCGAGGCGCGCCCAATGCACACAGACGTACACACAGGGTGCTGGCGGTCGCCGCACCTGCAGCCGATGCACGGTTCGCAACTTCGTGGCCTTGCCGCGCGGGTGGGACGCACTCGCTTCCGAAGGGACTGACGACCGATGAGCAAGAAGTCGAAGAAGAAGGCCAAGCAGGACAACAAGGCCAAGGCGACGGCGAGGCCCGTGGCCTTGGTGCCGCCGTCGACCATCGACGAGTTCGATGCCGCCAGCGCGGCTCGGCCGAAGATGAAGAAGAAAGAGTACGAGGTGGAGATGCGTCGGCTCCAGGGTGAGCTGGTGGCCATGCAGGAGTGGGTCATCGGGTCCGGGGCGAAGGTCATGGTGGTGTTCGAGGGGCGCGACACCGCAGGCAAGGGGGGCACGATCCGGCGGATCACCGAGCGGACCAACCCGAGGGTGTTCAAGCATGTGGCGCTGCCCGCGCCGACCGATCGGGAGCGGTCGCAGATGTACATCCAGCGCTACATCACCCACTTCCCCGCGGCTGGTGAGGTCGTGATCTTCGATCGCAGTTGGTACAACCGCGCCGGCGTCGAGCCGGTGATGGGGTTCTGCACCCCGGAGCAGACCGAGCGGTTCCTCGGCCTGGTGCCCGAGACCGAGCGGGCGATCGTCGAGTCGGGGATCATCTTGATGAAGTACTGGCTCGAGGTCAGCCCTGATGAGCAGACCCGCCGGTTGGAGAGCCGGATCGATGACCCGCGCAAGATCTGGAAGCTGTCTGACATGGACCTGAAGTCCTACGCCCGTTGGTACGACTACTCGCGGGCTCGTGACGCCATGCTGGCGGCCACCGACACCTCGTGGGCGCCGTGGTTCATCGCGAACAACGAGGACAAGAAGCGGGGCCGGCTCAACCTCATCTCCCACCTGCTCAGCCGCGTCCCGTACGAGCCGCTCACCCTGCCCGAGGTGAAGCTGCCGAAGCGGCAGGAGGCCGGCGGCTACGTCGAGCCGAACCTCCCCCTGCACTACATCCCGCAGCCGTTCTGACGGGTCGACCAGCGACAGCATCGAAGGATACGAGAGCGATCATGACTGACACGCGACAGGAACCCACGGGAGCCATGGTCGGGTCCGAGCGGTGGTACGCACTCTCGCCTGACGAGGTCACCGAACGGCTGGGCGTCGACCCGGCCAGCGGCCTGGCCGCGGCGACGGCCACTCAGCGATTGCAGGCCGACGGCCCCAACGCCCTTCCAGCCGAGGCGACCGAGCCGGGTTGGCGGCGCTTCCTCGACCAGTACGCCGCCTACATGCAGATCATCCTGCTCATCGCCGGCGGCCTGTCGCTCGCCATAGGCGAATGGAGCACTGGCGCGGTGCTGCTCTTGCTCACGGTGTTCAACGCCGTCGTCGGCCTCCGCCAGGAGGGCAAGGCCGAGAGCGCGATGAACGCCCTCAAGTCCCTCACCAAGCAGACCGCCCGAGTGCGCCGTGACGGGGTCGAGTCGGCGATCCCGGTCGAGGACGTCGTCCTCGGCGACATCGTGCTGATCACCGCCGGAGACAACGTGGCCGCCGATGGCCGGATCATCGCCGCCAGCGCGCTCAGCATCGACGAATCCGCCCTCACCGGGGAGAGCACCCCGGCATCGAAGGAGGCGACCACCCTCGACGACGCAGAGGTCGGCCCGGGTGACCAGAAGAACATGGCGTTCATGAACACCCCGGTCACCCACGGCAGCGGCACCATGATCGTCACGGCCCGGGGCGCCGACGCCCAGGTCGGCAAGATCGCCGGCATGCTCGCCGGGACGGCCAAGGAGCAGACGCCTCTCAGCAAGCAGCTGAACACGATGACCCTGTGGATCGGTGCGGCCGCCCTCGGGACCATGATCGTGATGTTCAGCCTCGGCCTGTCCAGAGGCGAGTCGTCCGACACCCTGTTCATCACCGCCATCGCTCTGGCCATCGCGGCGATCCCCACGGCGCTGCCGACCGTGCTGCAGGTGATCCTCTCGGCCGGGGCCAAGGAGCTCGCCGGCCAGAACGCCATCGTCAAGGACCTGGGGTCGGTGGAGACGCTGGGGTCGACCTCCGCCATCAACTCGGACAAGACCGGCACGCTGACCATGAACCAGATGACCGCCGTCGAGCTCGTCGACCCCGTCGACCGCTACACTATCTCCGGCGTCGGCTACGAGCTCGACGGCAAGGTTCAACACGCCGCTGGCACCTCTGCCTCCATCGATGACGCCGTCATCCCCTTCATCATCGCCAGCGACGCCAAGCTCGTGAACGGGAAGGTCGTCGGTGACCCGACCGAAGGCGCCCTGCTCGTGCTGGCCCACAAGGCCGGGCTCGACATCGAGGCCAGCCGGGAGAAGTTCCCGCGCCTGGCCACGCTGCCGTTCGACCCCACCTACAAGCTGATGGCCACCTTCAACACGACCACCGATGCGTCAGGCAAGGACGTCGTTCGCTGCTTCGTCAAGGGCGCGGCCCCCGCCGTCATGGACCGCACTGCGACCGCCCTTGCCGCGGGCGCCAGCGTGGCGTGGGACGAGAGCCTGAAGAAGCGGGCCGACGACGCGGTCACCCGCATGGAAGGCGAAGGCCAACGAGTGATGGCCGCCGCCTTCCGCGACCTCGACCCCGCCACCTTCGATCCCGAGGGTGACCTCCTCGGCCACGTCATCAACCTCGAGATGGCGTCGATCGTGGCCATGGTCGACCCGCCCCGCGAGGCGTCCATGGCGGCGGTCCACGACGCCCAGGCGGCCGGCATCCGGGTGCGCATGGTCACCGGTGACGATGTCACCACCGGCGCGGCCATCGCCCGACAGCTCGGCATCCTGGGTGAAGCGATGCTCGGCACCGAGTTCGCCGCCCTCAGCGACGAGGAGCGCCTCGCCCGCATCGACGACATCGGCGTCGTCGGACGGGTCGCCCCCGAACACAAGGTGCTGCTCGTCGAGACCCTGCGCAAGAAGGGCGACGTCGTCGCCATGGCCGGCGACGGCGTCAACGACGCCCCGGCGGTCAAGGCCGCCGACATCGGCATCGCCATGGGCACCGGCACCCAGGTGGCCAAGAACGCCAGCCGCATGATCCTCTCCGACGACAACTACGCCACCATCGTGCGCGCCGTCCAGGGTGGTCGGAAGGTCTACGACAACCTCAACAAGTTCATCCGCTTCGTGATCCTCGAGCTCGTGGCGTACATCATCACGTTCCTCGGGGCCAGCATCCTCAACATCGCCGCCGGCCAGCCGTTCTCACCCTCCCAGATCCTCTACATCAACTTCCTGGTCAACGCCCCGCTCGGCGTCACCCTCGGCATGGACCAGGAGGCGGCCGGCCTCATGAACCGCAAGCCACGGCCACGCGACGCGTCGATCATGACCACGGGCCTGCTCACCACCGCCGGCCTCGTCGGCCTGTGGATGGCGGCGTGCACGCTCGCCCTCATCAGCTATGGCACCCACCACTACGACAGCGTCGCCATCGGCACCTCCATGGGCGTCACCGCCTTCTCGCTGCTCCTCATCACCGCCGCCTTCCAGGCCCGCAGCGTGACCGCCACCACGTTCACCGCCGAGACGTTCGACAACCGCCACCTGAACTGGACCGCCCTGGCCGAGCTCGTCCTCGCTGTGCTCATCACGCAGATGGACGTCCTCCGCAGGATCTTCGGCACCGTCGAGCTCTCGTTGCAGCAGTGGGCTCTGGCCCTCGTGCCCGCGGTGGCGCTCCTGTTCCTCTGGGAGCTCGGCAAGCTCATCGCCCGTCGCGGGACTGCGGAGACCCACGACGGGGCGGCCGCCCGGTGACGGAACGATCGGGTCCTCAGGGTTCGATGCGGTCGGCGGTGGCCGGCAAGGCACCGTCGCAGAGTCGATACGTCGAGCCGGACACAAGGGCCGAAGTGATGCTGGCCATCAGAGGCCTGGTCTGATGGGGGCATCCGGGAGCGGGATCATGTGCGGGAGCGAGTTGGGCGATGCCGTTGACCTCGACGAGCCAGCCATGGGGGCTGTCGTCGGCGAGTGAGTCGACTGCGAGCACGACGACCGTGTTGTCGACGGCGTCGGCCAGTTCCTCCTGGTCGCCCAGACAGAGGATCACCCGGTCGTCGTCGAGTGTGAAGTCGAGCGTGAAGCGGACGGGCACGATGCGTGGAAGTGCGCTGATGGTGACGGCCAAGCGTCCGATTCCACCGGCACTCAGGAGGTGCCAGCACTCGATCTCGCTCAGCCCGTGCGGTGATGGGCCGAAGAGCATGGTCACAGCTATACACGTGCCGCGTCGGGGGACCAGAGTCGTAGTGCCCCGAAGGTGGCCGGGGAGTAGGTTGAAGGGACACGACCATCGCTCGATACAGACGCCCCGGACCCCGGCTGCTGCCTCCCCCGGTGACCAACCGGAAGGACTCCCTTGGGTGCCCGATCTCCGCTGCTGAAGTCCCATGGTGATGATTTCGCCTGGTCGCTCCTCGATGCTGCCCCGGACGCGACGCTCGTCGTTTCCGCGACAGGCGAGATCGTGTTCGTCAACGATCACGCCGCCGCCTTGTTCGGTTTCGACCTCGATGGGCTCCTCGGGCGGGTCGTCGAGGACCTCCTGCCCGAGGCGTTCGCGGCGGTGCATCGAGCGCACCGAACCCGCTTCCGAGCCGAACCCACCGTGCGGTCGATGGGTGCGGGGCTCGATTTGCGGGCCCGGAGGTCGGACGGCTCCGAGCTGCCGGTGGAGATCAGCCTCAGCCCCCTGCGGCTCGGTCACGAGGTGTTCGTCGTGGCCGGTGTGCGCGATGTGACCGAGCGGGTCGAGGCCGAAGACCAGCTGCATCGGGTCCTGCGAACGCTCGACGCGACCGATGACGGGGTGTTCATCTTCGATGCGAGCACGCTGCGCTTCTCGTTCGTGAACGAAGGCGCGGTGCGACTGGTGGGCTACAGCCACGACGAGCTGTTGAGGATGACCCCCTTGCACCTGAACCCGCACACGGACGACGCGGAGTACCGGCGATTGGTGGCGGCGCTGCTCGACGACGACACCGCGTCGATCGTGCGGGAGGCGACGCTGTTGCGAAAGGACGGCTGCGAGGTGCCGGTCGAGAAGACGCTCC
>Ga0302321_100005391_pt1 | contig 11192 bp, 9 predicted proteins | sample Fen_T0_1_FD_202505 | JGI IMG/M metagenome (GOLD analysis project Ga0302321, IMG submission 202505) | Peat permafrost microbial communities from Stordalen Mire near Abisko, Sweden - Fen_T0_1 | ecosystem: Environmental > Terrestrial > Soil > Wetlands > Permafrost | place: Sweden: Abisko...
CGATTGCGTCCTGATTGCCCCACACGACCTCAGCGAGTTCGCCGCGGTCAACGCCGGACTTGATCTCCTGACAATATAGCCCGATACCGCGTTGCACGTAGAAACCGTAGGTCCGGCAGGCAACCGGCCGTTGCGCGTAGACCGGGCAGGCACCGCTGGCCTCGTCGAGCAGTGGGCAGACGACGGGCGCCGAATTCTGCCCTCGGACGTTATTCATTTTGCGGCGGATGTTTTCGAGCTGATCGGGCGGCAAGGCCGCGAACGCCGGCCGCAACATCTCCCATTCGCCCGCCGTCAGTTGCGGCAGGCGGGCGAGCTGTCGACAACAGGCGTCGCAACCTTTGGCGCAGGGCCAGTCGGGATGCGTCTCGCGTATGTCGTGCACGCGGGTATCGATGTCGGCAAGAAGGGTTTGCGGCGTCTTCATATGTGCCGATCAGTAGATGAAGGGAATCAGCTTGCGTACGCGCGAGCGGTACGCCGCGTATTCGGGAAAGCGCTGCAGGAGCCAGTTTTCCTCGCGCCGGGTCTTGATGTCGAAGAAGAGGACCGTCAGTGCGGCGAAGACGAGAGTCAGCAATCCCTCGACATGGAAGACCCAACCAAATGCCAGCAGAATGACGCCGCCGTACATCGGATGCCGGACCACGCGGTACGGGCCGGACGCCACGAAGGAGGCGTCGTCTTTCGGATGCGGCAGCGGCGTGAGATTCGATCCGAGATTCAGCGCCGCGGCGACGGACAGTCCCAGTCCGAGCGCCATGAGGACGATTCCGGCGCTGGACGACACAGCGCCCGAAATCGGCCAGCTTAGGCCCGGCACGTCGCGCGGTCCCCACAGGATCAACACGAACAGGAGAACCTGCGCAACAACGTACCACTCGCCGCGCGGGCCTCTCCACCAGGGCGTTTTCGATGTGTTCATGGATGTGCTCCCGCTTTCATTTTAGTCCGCTGACGCCCTTTGGCTCGTAAAGCCGCCGAGCGATTCTCTCCGCGACGGGCAAAGCCTTATATCATTCGCTCTTTTGCGCGGCAATCACCTTTCGCGTCAGGACTCAATCCACCAACATGAATACAAACACACGCGCTATCCCCGATTTCTCCGGTCTTGAACCCGCAATTGTCTGGGCGCATTTTGCTACTCTGTGTCGCATCCCCCGTCAGTCGAAGAATGAGGCCGCACTGCGCGAGCATCTGCGGCAATGGGCCATCGAGCGTGGTCTTGAATCGACGGTCGACACGGCCGGAAACTTGATCATTCGCAAACCGGCATCAAAGGGGCGCGAATCCGTTCCGGGCACGATCCTGCAAGCGCACCTTGACATGGTCTGCCAGAAGAACACTGAGACTGTGCATGACTTTTCGCGCGACGCTATCGTGCCGGTGCTGCGCGACGGCTGGCTGCGCGCCGAGAACACGACGCTGGGCGCCGACAACGGCATCGGTGTGGCGCTGGCATTGGCCGTGCTCGAAGACAGTTCGTTGTGCCACGGCCCGATCGAGGCCTTGTTCACCGTCGATGAAGAGGCCGGTATGGGTGGCGCTCGCGGTCTGGCGTCCGACATGTTGAGCGGGCGTTTGATGCTCAATCTGGATACCGAGGAATGGGGCGAGTTCTACCTTGGCTGTGCCGGCGGGCTCGACGTCAATGTGTCACGCAGCGGTACGCCTGAGGTGACGCCGCCCGGTTACTCGGCCTGGCGGATCACGCTGAACGGACTGCGCGGAGGACACTCGGGCGTGAATATTCACGAGGAGCGCGGCAACGCAATCAAGCTACTGGTTCGTATCCTGAAGGACCTCGACGCACCGCTGTCTTTGCGCCTCTCGCGTCTGGACGGCGGCACGGCGCGCAACGCTTTGCCGCGCGAAGCTTTCGCCGAGGTGTGCATCGCGGCGGATCAGGAGGCCGTGCTGCACGCGCGACTGGCCGACTGGCAGGCGCGCCTCGTGCGCGAATTGCACGGTGTCGATGAAGGCGTGCGCGTTTCAGCTCAGCCGGCGCCCGCTGCGCAAGTGATGTCGGCGCACGAGCAGGCCGTCTGGCTGGCCTCGCTGCATGCCGCGCCGCATGGCGTAAAGCGCATGAGCCGCGCCTTGCCGGGCGTCGTAGAGACCTCGTGCAACCTCGGCATGGTGGCGTTGACGCCGGGCGAATCGTCGTGCAATTTCCTCGTGCGCTCGCTGGTTGATGGCGGCGTCGAGATGCTCGGCGACGAAGTCCTCAGTCTGTTCTCGCTTTCTGGAACACAGGCCTCGACCTCTGGCTACTACCCCGGCTGGGCGCCGAAGCCCGACTCGCCTTTGCTGGCTTTGTGCCAGTCGGTCTACAGCGGTGCTTATGGCCACGACGCGAAGGTGCAGGTCATTCACGCCGGTCTCGAATGCGGCCTGATCGGCGCCAAGTATCCGGGTCTCGACATCGTCTCCTTCGGCCCGACCATCCACAGCCCGCATGCGCCGGGCGAGGCCGTTGAGGTTGAATCCGTTGCCCGCGCCTGGACGCTCCTCACGGCCATTCTTGCGGCCATCGAGTAGCTACGGTTTTTGCTCGCTTGAATTCTCTCCCGCAAATCTGTGGGTAAGCCTGTGGGTTGGCACTGAAACAGTCGGCTAAGCCTCTGCTCGGACAATGACTTGGCGCACTTGCCTAATAATCGGGCAATCAGATTTCAGAAAAGGAGATGCGCACGGCGCGGCGCTTGGGTGCAAAATAACGACACACAAATAAGGGAGCCGAAATCCCGCTCCAAATGGATTCGGTAGGCATTTTTCCAGCCACGCCTGATTCGAATAACAAGGTGCCCGGAGATTCCGTTCCGGGTTTTGTACTTTTTGCATTGTGTCTTTGGAGGGGTCGATGAAAAAAACAATCCTGTTTGCAGTTGGCATGACGTCCGCCGCGCTGGCCTTCGGTCAAGCGTCTGTTGGGGCCTACACGACGCTGGAGGAGCCGCTGGCCAAGCAACTCTTCGAGCAGTTCGAGAAAGAAACCAAGATCAAAGTCAATTGGCAACGTCTCGCCGGTGGCGAAGTGGAAACACGCCTCGAAGCCGAGAAGGCCAATCCGCAAGCGTCAATCTGGGTCGGCGGTGTTGGCCTCAATCACATGAGCGCCAAGGCTAAGGGGCTGACTGCACCGTATAAATCGCGCCTGGCAAGCAACACCAGCGAACAGTATCGCGACAAGGATAATTTCTGGATCGGCCTGTATGTCGGCCCGCTGGCCTTTATTACCAATGAGAAGATCGCCAAGGAGCAGGGGCTGACGCCACCAAAGTCATGGAACGACCTGATCAAGCCCGAGTTCAAGGGCAAGATTCGCGTCGCCAACCCGACCACGTCGGGTACGGCCTACAACATGATCACGACCATCCGCTATGTTTTCAAAGGTGACGAAGAGAAGACATTCGATTACCTGAAGAAGCTCGACACCAGCATCGACCAGTACACCAAATCCGGTGCGGCCGGCGGCAAGAGCGTCGCGATCGGCGAGATTCCGGTAGCCATTGGTTACGCCCACGATATGGTCAAGCTGAAGGTCGAAGGTGCGCCAGTCGTCATAACCATTCCGTCTGAGGGGACGGGCTACGAAGTGGCGTCAATGTCGCTGGTGAAAGGCGGCAAGGATGCGGTCAACGCCAAGAAGCTCTACGACTGGATTCTCTCCAAGACCGCGCAGGACATCATCGGTCAATGGTACGTCGTGCCGCTCTCGAAACTGGCAACCAGGAATCCCGTGGCCTTCAGCCTTGAAGACGTAAAGACGGTCAAGCAGGATCTGGAATGGGACGCCGACAACAAGAACCGGCTGCTTGACCGCTGGACCAGCGAGATCGGTTCGAAGCGCTGATTTGTTGGTTTGGCTACTGCTCTGACAACGACCCCGGAACACTGATGTGTTCCGGGCGACTTTACAGCCCGGAGATTTCTTCTGTTTACCAAAAAGCGAATTCTCGTTTTTATCATTTCTTGTCTGGTCTTTCTGGTCATCGACGCCTGGATGTTTTCCGTGCTGCGCGACAGCCACGAGAAAACTGTTCTGCAGGACAAAAAGGAACTGCTCGTTGCGCTGACGCGTTCGGCACCTGGGGAGAATGCTGACGTAAAGGCATGGCTTGGCGAAGCGGGGAAGGCTTATCCGGCACTCCACCTTCTCTATATCCACGGTATTCCCGGTGTCGACGAAGTACAGGAATACGCGCTCGACGCCGGTCTGAAGGAGCTCTGGAGTGCTCGCAAGGACGAGGCGGCGTTCAAAACCGGTATCGAAGCGGCGTCCTATCTCGAAACCTTCGTTGTCCCGGATGCCGTGCGCCTCGGCTCGGGCGAGTCGCTGCTGGTGTTCGCGCCGGTCGTCAATACCGAAGGCGATACGGCACTCGGCATCGTCGTCGCCGCCATCGACGAGAGCATTCTGACGTCGTTCAACAATCTCACGTACGCCTTGTCGTTGATCGCCTTTTTTGTCTTTGCGTTGGGTTTCGGCATTGCCTCGTTTTCTCGCGATCCGCCGACGGGTTATGCCATATTGGTGCTGTTCTCCATCGTTCTGCTCTTTGTCGCCTATCCGCTTTTTGAGGCGCTACGCCTGACCTTCGTTCACGAGGGGCGGTTTTCGCTGGCGATCTGGAAAGATATTCTGACCAACCGCCAGTATCTCGGTGCGCTGGGCGGATCAATCAAACTGGGCGTGTTGACCGCCACGCTGTCGACGATCATCGGTTTCATCTTCGCGTTCTTTGTGACGCGGACCAGTCTGCGCGGCAAGAAGCTGGTGACGGCACTGGCGACCTTGCCGGTGATTTCACCTCCCTTCTCGCTGACGCTGTCGATCATCTTGCTGTTCGGTAATAACGGGCTGATCACCAAGGGACTGCTGGGCCTTGAGAACTTCACCATCTACGGCCTTGGCGGGCTGGGGCTGGTGCAGACCATCTCGATGTTCCCGATCGCATTCCTGACGCTGGTCGGCGTGCTCGACGCCATCGACTCGACGCTGGAAGACGCGAGCCTCGATCTCAACGCCTCGCGCTGGCAAACCTTCATGCGCGTGACGCTGCCGCTGACCATGCCCGGCATTCTGTCGGCATGGCTACTGGTGTTCACCAACTCGCTGGCCGATTTCGCCAACCCGCTGCTCTTGTCGGGCAACTTCCGCGTGCTGTCGGTCGAGTCCTACATCGAGGTCACCGGCATGAATCGTCTCGGCAATGGCGCCGCGCTTTCGATCCTGCTGCTCCTGCCGACGCTCACGGCCTTCTTCGTTCAACGCGCCTGGGTCGCCAAGAAATCCTTTGTCGTCGTCACCGGCAAACCGTCGGGGCGGCTCTCCGACCTGGCCTCGAAGCCGACCCGTCTGTTCCTTCTCGGTTTCGTCGTGCTAACCAGTGTGTTCATTGTGTCGCTGTACGGCACCATCGTCGCGGGTTGCTTTGTAAAGAACTGGGGCATCGACTACAGCTTCACGACGTCGAACATTGTCGAAGCTTTGCAACGCGGTAAGGAGGCGATGATTTCGACGATGACGCTGGCCGGCATCGCGACGCCGATTGCCGGCTTCATCGCGATGATCGGCGCCGTGCTGGTGGTGCGCAAACAGTTCCCCGGCAAGCGCATGCTCGAAGCGCTGATGATGACGCCCTTCGCCGTGCCCGGCACGCTGATCGGCATTGCCTACATCCTGGCTTTCAACGAGCCGCCTTTCCTGCTCGTCGGCACCGGCGCCATTCTCGTCATCTGCTACGTCATCCGCGAACTGCCGGTCGGGCTTGAAGGCGGCGTCGCCACGCTGCGCCAGATCGATCCGGCTATCGAAGAGGCGGCGTCTGACTTGGGCGCGGATCAGGCGACAGTATTCCGCACGGTGATCCTGCCGCTCATCCGGCCGGCCTTCATTTCCAGCATGTCGTATACCTTCGTTCGCTCGATGACAGCGGTCAGCGCGATCATTTTCCTGATCAGCGCACGCTGGTATCACATCACCATTCAGATCTACAACTTCTCGGAAAACATACGTTTCGGGCTGGCCAGCGTCCTCGCCACCGCACTCATCATCATCGTTCTCACCGTGTTCGGTCTGATGCGGCTGGTGGTGAAGAAGAGCGAGCATCTCGAGAAAACCGTGAGCGTTCAGTAAGGAAATAAGAGGTATACATGGAGAACAAATCCGTACCGGTAAGTCTTGAGCAGGTGAGCAAGACCTTCCGCGATCCGAAGAGCAAGTCCGACGTGCATGCCGTGCGCGATGCGCAACTGGCCATCGCGGGCGGCGAACTGGTGACGCTGCTCGGGCCTTCGGGCTGCGGCAAGACGACCATGCTGCGCATGATTGGCGGCTTCGAGTTGCCGACGCAGGGGCGGATTCGTATCGGCGGCGAGGATGTCACCTACCTGCCGCCGAACGCACGCGCGACGGCGACGGTATTCCAGTCCTACGGTCTGTTTCCGCATCTCGACGTCTTCGACAACGTCGCTTACGGCTTGCGCGTGCGCAAGGTTGCGGCTAGCGAGATCGAAACGCGCGTGATGGAAGCGCTGGCTCTCGTCGGCCTCACTCCACTCGCCAAACGCGCGCCAGGGCGTCTTTCTGGCGGCCAGCAGCAACGTGTAGCACTGGCTCGCAGTCTCGTCGTCCGCCCGCAGGTTCTGCTGCTCGACGAGCCGCTGTCCAATCTCGACGCCTTGTTGCGCGAACAGATGCGCGTCGAAATTCGGCGTATCCAGAAGACGCTTGGGATCACGGCGATCTACGTCACGCATGATCGCGTTGAAGCCATGAGTCTTTCCGATCGCGTCGTCGTCATGAGAGACGGCGTCATTCAACAAGTCGGGCCGCCGGCGCAGATTTATGAGCGTCCGGATTCGCAGTTCGTTGCTGGCTTCGTTGGCAAGGTTGCTTTCTTTCCGGTCGATGTCGTCGATACGCCTGCCGCCGGGCCGGTGGCCTGTACGCTCAACGGCCGACCGGTGTTGGCTGGGTCGATGGCGCCGGGCGTCGGCAAGAAAGCGCTGCTGATGGCACGTCCGGAATCCCTGCGGATCGGACATCCGGGGGAGGGCGCCTGCGACGGCACGGTGACGACCAATGTCTACCTAGGCTCCAGCGTGGAGAGTTTTGTGGCGACGGAATACGGTGAAATCCTAGTCCAGATCGATGACCCCTCGATGAGCCGGGTGCCGGCCGAAGGTTCGCGCGTCTCGATTTCCTTCGACGCCGCACGGGTTAGACTATTGCCTGTTGTCAAAGATTAACCAACCAAGGATCGTTCATGTTTTACGGCGTTACTGATGTTGCGACTTTCATTGCGGGGACGATATTCATCGTCCTGCTGCCCGGCCCGAATTCCCTGTATGTCATGTCGGTCGCTTCACGTTTCGGCGTGGCGGCAGGCTATCGCGGTGCCTGCGGGATTTTTGTCGGCGATGCGTTTCTCATGCTGCTGTCGGCGACGGGAGCTGCTTCTCTGCTGCAAACCAATCCGCTGTTGTTCATGGTCGTCAAGTACGCGGGTGCGCTCTACCTGGCGTGGATGGGAATAGGGCTGTTCCGCGCGGCCGTGGCGATCTGGCGTAGCCCGAACAATTCTGCGGGCGAAGCGCCAGCCGCCGTCGAAGAGTCTGGTGCGTCCGATACCTCGCGTCCATTCCATACGGCACTGATCATCAGTCTGATGAATCCGAAGGCGATCTTGTTCTTCGTTTCCTTCTTCATCCAGTTCGTCGATCCCACTTATCCGCACGCCGCATTGTCGTTTTGCATTCTCGGGCTGATCGTCCAGTTCTTCAGCGCTCTCTACCTGTCGGCGCTGATTTTCGGCGGTGCGCATCTGGCCATGCAGTTTCGTCGCCGGCGCCGCTTGTCGGCTGTTGCTACGGGCGGTGTCGGCGGGCTGTTCATCAGTTTCAGTGCCAAACTGGCGAGCGCGACCTTGAGCTAGCGCTTCACGGCAGGCGGCAGAAGCACTTCCGGCCACCATCGCTGTCTATTGCCGTGTTGACGCTCTGGTCACGAAGGGATGCGCATGCGCAGATCGAAAATCCTTGTAGGAATGGTTTGCCTCCTGATCGCGCTGGTGGCGACCGCGGCTGATTTGCCGCTGGAGCGCATCAAGTTGCCGCCAGGATTCGCCATTGAGCTGTGGGCGCGCGTCGACAACGCCCGGCAGATGACGCTGGGGCATCACGACAAGCAAGGCGGTACGCTCTTCGTCGGATCGATGCGCGCGGGCAAGGTGCACGCTGTTCGTTTCTCTTCCGATTACGCGGTGCAGGGTGTTATCCAGATTGCCAGCGGCTTGCAGCTTCCGGTCGGCGTGGCTTACAAGGACGGCAGCCTGTATGTATCGGCGGTGAACCGCATCCTGCGTTACGACGATATCGAGCGGCATCTCGACCAAGCACCGGCGCCCGTCGTGGTGACCGACAAACTACCCGGTGACACGCATCACGGCTGGAAATTCATCGCCTTCGGACCGGACGGAAAGCTTTATGTCCCGGTCGGCGCGCCATGCAATATCTGCGAACCCGACGCGCAGCGCTACGCCAACATCCTGCGTATGAATCCCGACGGCAGCGGTACGGAGGCCTTTGCCCACGGTGTGCGCAACAGTGTCGGTTTCGACTGGCAGCCCAGCACAAAGAACCTCTGGTTCACCGAGAATGGCCGTGACATGCTCGGCGACGACCTACCGCCCGACGAACTCAACCACGCACCGCGTGCCGGCATGGATTTCGGCTATCCCTACTGCCACGGTGGCGATTTGCCCGATCCCGAGTTCGGCAACAAGCGACGCTGCGATGAATTCACCGCTCCAGCGCAGAAACTCGGAGCGCATGTCGCTGCCTTGGGCATGCGCTTCTACACGGGGGCGATGTTTCCTCCCTCCTATCGTGGACAGATCTTCATTGCCGAGCATGGCTCGTGGAACCGCTCGAAGAAGAACGGTTACCGGATATCGCTGGTACGTGTTCAGGGGGATAAGGCGGTCGCCTACGAAACCTTCGCCAGCGGCTGGTTGCAGAACGAAAGCGCTTGGGGACGACCGGCCGACGTACTCGTTATGCCCGACGGATCACTGCTGGTGTCGGACGATCAGGCTGGGGCGATCTATCGCATCATCTATCGAGGTTGAGTTGGGTGCCTGCTACATCGTCTTGCGTGCGCGACGCTGAGCGCTGCGTGCATGCGGTAACCAGCCGTGCCAGTGCCAGCGTGCCATCATCAGCAGGCCGCGACACCATTCGTCGGCGGCATAGACGATGAAGATGCCGGGCAGGCCGAAGGCACGCCCGAGGAAGTAGGAGCCAATGCCAAGAACGATGAAGTAGGAGCCGATGGAGGCCGTCACCGGATAGATGGCATCGCCCGTGGCGCGCAGTGCGCCGGGCAGGATCAGGTTGAAGACGCGGCCCGTTTCCAGCGCGACGGCAATCCACAGCAAAGTTTGCGCGGCATGGATCACCTGCGGGTCGCGCGTGAAGATGCGCATCAGCCAGGGGGCCGCCAGCGCTGCCAAGACGGCGACGGAGCCGGAAGCCAGGATGCCGCTGCGTAGTCCCTTGAGAATCAAGTCCTGGGCTTGACGGAAGTGCCCGGCACCGATCAGGCGACCGACCATGATCTCGCAGGCCCAACCGATCGACAGGCTGATCAGGAGGACGTAACGCAGCAATTGCAGCACGTAGGAATGCGTGGCCAGCGCGACGACGCCCAATCTTGCCGTGGCGGCAAGCGACACCATGAAGGCGGCACGGTAGCCGAGTTCGCCCGTAGCGCCCGGTATGCCAATGCGCAGCACCGGGGCCAGAACGCGCGGCTGGAACACCCACCAGTCGCGCCAGGTCGGTACCAGCGCCAGGCGTCGGCGCCAGAGAATCAGATGCAGACATAGACCAAGCGCGCGGCTGATCACCATCGCGACGGCAAAGCCGTAGAGCCCCATGCCGTCCCAGTCGCCGACTCCGAGCATCAGCGGGATGGCCAACGCCAGGTGGGTGCAATGTATGGCGATCATGACGCGCAGAGAGTCGCGCACATGCAGGTGGGCGCGCAGGATCGACGCCATGGTCAGGTTGTAGGCGTCGAGCACGGCGGCCGGAGCCAGCAACTGCAAATAGGGGGACACCAGCGGCAGAATTTCTTCGGGCGCGTTGAGCACGTCAAGGGTCAGGTCGTTGGCAAGTAACAGGAAGGTCGCGACCGAAAGGCCGGCCCATGAGCAGGCACCGAGCCCGGACAATGCCGTTTTCCGCGCGCCTTCAGTCTGCTGGCCGCCGAGAAGCTGTGTAATGACCACGCCCATGCCAATAGCCAGGACACGAAACAGGACGTACAGGGTCTCGAGAATCTGGTTGGCCAACCCCAGGCTGCCGGCGGCGCCGTCCGAGGTCTGCGACGCCAGCCACAGGCCAAGAATTGCGACGGTATAGGTCAGCAGGAATTCGCCGAGTATCGGGCCAGCGATGGCATTGAGCCGGGGACGTTCAGGGAATTCCATGCGGGAGCGGGCAATTAGGGGGTCGGGTGAGTCTGCTGCCACTCTAGTGGGCTATCGTGACAATGGCAAACGAAAACGCGTTTGCCGGCGCGCGGCTATCGTGTGTTTAGTAACTCTCGTTGAAGCCGCGAATTTGTCGCCGCGCCTTCTTGGTCGGGCGACCGCGCAGATCGCTGCCTGGTGTCGGTGCGAGACGCTGCGCTTCGCGAATCATGGCGCGGCGGGCGCTGCTTTCGGGTGTTTCGGTATACAACAGTTGCGCTTCGCTGGCCGGACGGCGCTGATCATTGAGGCAATTGATGACAACAGTCAATTTGACGTCGCCAATGGCAAGGTCGAGCGTGTCACCGGAATGTACGTCACGCGCCGGCTTGACGGTGGCGCCGTTAAGCTTGATGTGGCCGCCGTGGATGGCTTCGGTGGCCAGAGAGCGCGTTTTAAAAAAACGCGCCCCCCATAGCCATTTGTCGATGCGCAGGCCGGTGAGCGGCGGTTTTTCTGAAGCGGCCATTTAGTATCGCCTCAGTTCTGACGAGAAGAATCAGTCAACGATGCTTTCGAGTGCGTAAAGCTCTTCAATCGTTTCACGACGGCGAACCAAATGAACTTTTGCGCCATCGACCATGACTTCGGCCGCCCGCGGGCGAGCGTTGTAGTTCGAGCTCATGGCCATGCCGTAAGCGCCAGCCG
>Ga0302321_100005393_pt1 | contig 11192 bp, 8 predicted proteins | sample Fen_T0_1_FD_202505 | JGI IMG/M metagenome (GOLD analysis project Ga0302321, IMG submission 202505) | Peat permafrost microbial communities from Stordalen Mire near Abisko, Sweden - Fen_T0_1 | ecosystem: Environmental > Terrestrial > Soil > Wetlands > Permafrost | place: Sweden: Abisko...
TATTTTAGAGCCTATAAAGAACTTTTCTAGGACCTATTAATCCAATACGCGGACGCCGGCCTGCTCATCCTCCAATCGCCACTTGCCAGCCGCCGCCGCCGCCACCTAAATCAACCTTTTAACGCATGACGCCGGCTTCCGCTCAAATTCCCACCCACGTCGCCATCATTATGGATGGCAACGGCCGTTGGGCCAAGCAGCGCAAACTCCCGCGCATCGAGGGACATCGCCGGGGCGTTGAAACCGTCCGGGCCATCATCGACGCCGCCCGCGAACACGGTGTAAAGTTCCTCACGCTCTACGCTTTTTCCGTTGAGAATTGGAAACGCCCGCAAGACGAGGTCGCCGGCCTCATGACCCTGCTCGACTATTTTTTGAAGCGGGAAACCAAAACCCTCGTCAAAAACAAAGTCCGTCTGCTCACCATCGGCCGCGTTGAAGGCATGCCCGAAGCCGTTCGCGAACGCCTCACCGCCGCCAAAAAAGCCACCGCGCATTTCACTGACCACACACTCGTTCTCGCGCTCAATTACGGTTCGCGTACCGAGGTCCTCGATGCCGCCCGCGCGTACGCACAGGCGATCGCCACCGGCAAACAAGAGGCCTCCGACGACTCGTGGGAATCCTTCAGCCGCCATCTTTACACGGCCGACATCCCCGACCCCGATCTCGTAATCCGCACGTCCGGCGAAACCCGCATCAGCAACTTTCTCCTGATGCAAAGCGCCTACGCCGAATTCATTTTCACGCCCGTGCTTTGGCCCGATTTTTCCAAAGAAGAATTCGCCGCCGCCCTCGCCGAATACGCCAGCCGCGAACGCCGCTACGGCCTAACCAGCGAACAAGTGAAACCCGCCAAGAAAGCCTGACGCTCCGCCGCCACCCGCCCATTTTCAACCCACCCGCACCTTGCTCAAACGCACTCTCAGCACCACCGCACTCTGGTTGATCATGTTTGGCCTGCTCTATTTTTTTGGAGCCAACGGCGCTGTCTGGATCGTGGCCGGCATCACGGTGCTCACCTTGCGCGAATTCTACGGACTGCTCAAACACATGAATTACGAGCCGTTCGACAAACTCGGCATGACGCTGGGCGCAGCCGTGATCCTCGCGCCGTATTACCTCGGCAAATACGGCGTCCAAACCATCGATCTACTCGCCTTTGCCGTCATCGCGTTTTCCGTCCGCATCCTCGGCGAACGCAATCCCCAGAGTCGTGTTGAAACCCTCGCCGCCTCACTCTTCGGCCTCATCTACGTGCCGGCAATGCTGCAATATCTAGTCCGCATCGTCCAAATCCAAACGCCGCGGCCGCAGACCGGCCTCATTCTCTTTCTTTGGGTGATCGCGGTCTCCAAATTCTGCGACGTCGGTGCGCTCCTCGTCGGCACCGCCATCGGCAAACGCCGCATGGCCCCCGTCATCAGCCCGAAGAAAAGCTGGGAAGGCGCCGTAGGCGGCCTGCTCGTCTCCGCCCTCGTCGGCGCCGGCATCGCCACCTGGGCTCACACCTATCTCCCGCCCACCTTTACGCCACTTTTTGCCGCACTTATCGCTATCCCTATTGCCGCGCTCGGCATCGTCGCAGACCTCGTCGAATCCATCATCAAACGTCGCGCCACGATCAAAGACTCCGGCGCCACCATCCCCGGCATCGGCGGCATGTTCGATGTCACCGACAGCCTCATCCTCACCGCACCCGCAGCCTTCCTCGCCTTCAGCTTTTTATAAGTTTCTCGTCGTGGTCACGTCTCTCTCCTCTCGCAAACGCGTCGTCCTGCTCGGAGCCACTGGCTCCATCGGCGAAAACGCCTTGCGCGTCATCGCCGCCCACCCCAACAAACTCGAACTCGTCGGCATCGCTGCCCGAACCAACTGGCAGAAACTCGCCACCGTCGCCGCCGAATTTCGCGTGCGCCACGTCGGCCTCTTCGACGAAACAGCACGCGCCGCCGCAAAAGCCTCCGGTGCCTTTGCCCCTGGCACGCAGTTATATGGCGGCCTCGCCGGCCTCGTGGAACTCGCCCAGCTGCCTGAAGCCGACACCGTGCTCGTCGCCGTCGTCGGCACCACCGGCCTCGAACCAGCCCTCGCCGCCATCTCCGCCGGCAAAGACCTCGCCCTCGCCAGCAAAGAAATCCTCGTACTCGCCGGCAAGTTCATCATGGCCGCCGCGCGCCAGCACCACGCGAAACTCCTACCCGTCGACAGCGAGCACAACGCCGTTTTTCAGTGCATCGAGGGTCACCCCGCCGCGAGCGTTTCCCGCATCATCCTCACCGCTTCAGGCGGCGCCTTCCGTGACTGGCCCACCGAACGCCTCGCCCAAGCCACCGTCGCCGACGCGCTCAAACACCCGAACTGGTCAATGGGGCCAAAAATCACCGTCGACTCCGCCACGCTCGCCAACAAAGGCCTCGAACTGATCGAAGCCCAGTGGCTCTTCGGCCTGCGCGCCGAACAATGCCAAACCGTTATCCATCCGCAAAGTATCGTGCACTGCCTCGTCGAGTTCTCGGATGGCGCCATGCTCGCCCAACTTTGTCCGCCGTCGATGACGTTTCCCATCCAGCACGCACTGCTCCACCCAACCCGCGCGCCCGGCGTCGAAGCTCCGCTTGATCTCGCGAAACTGTTTTCCCTAGAGTTTCGCCCGGTCGAAGAAAACCGTTTTCCCATGCTGCGACTCGCGAAACAGGTGATGCACGCCGGTGGCGTTGCCCCAGCGGTTTACAACGCCGCCAACGAAATCGCCGTCGCCGCCTTCCTTGAAGGCCGGGTGCCGTTTCTTGCGATTCCGCGCATCGTCGAGCAAACTTTACAGAACATTTCTAACTTTGAACCCGCCGCTCTGGCCGATGTCCTCTCTGTGGACGCCACCGCGCGGCGCACCGCTCAAACTTTCCTTGGCGCGGTGACCTAAAAATTCTTTACCACGATGGAGCTGATCCAATCTCTTTTTTCGAACGTCTGGGCCGGCTTTCTCGTCGTCCTGTTTTTCGGCGGCTCAATCTTCGTCCACGAGCTCGGCCATTTCCTCGCCGCCCGCTGGCGCGGTATGCACGTCGATCGATTCGCTATCGGCTTCGGCCCGAAAATCTTTTCCTGGCGTGGCAAGGACGGCGTCGAGTACTGCCTGTGCTGGCTGCCGCTCGGCGGCTACGTTGCGCTTCCGCAACTCGCCGATATGCGCGCGATCGAAGGCGAAACGTCCGCTGAAGTCGCCAAGCTCGCACCGCCTTCATACTTGGATAAAGTCATCGTTTCCGCCGCCGGCGCGGTGTTCAACGTGATCTTCGCCTTCCTCCTTGCCTGTTTCATCTGGATCGGCGGACAGGAAGCACCCATCGACCCGCAGACGAATCGCATCGGCGTGGTTTTGCCCGAGATCGAATCCGCCAACGGCAAAATGTCCCCCGGCCCCGCCTTCATCGCCGGCCTGAAACAAGGTGACCTCGTTACGGCCGTTGACGGAAAATCCGTCTCCTCAATCGGTGATATTCAATCGCTCATCATGCTCGGCTCCGGGCGCGGCCCCAACGGCGAGCCCAAAGTCGATCTCACCGTTCAGCGCGACAACGGCGAAACCCACATCGAAGTTTTCCCTGTCTTCGTGAGCCAGGAAAAGATCCGCGACATCGGCGTCGAACTAGCTGGTACCGTCATAATCAAAACCGTCCTCGACGCCAGCCCCGCCATGCAAGCCGGCCTCAAACCCGGTGACACCATCACGCATCTCGATGGCGAATCCGTCAGCTACGCAGGCTTCGTTCAACGCTACCTCCGTACCAAGCAAGGCGCACCCACGCAGGTCACCATTCGCCGCACCGACGGCGTGCAAACTCTCCTCGTTACCCCGCGCAAAATGATCGATCCGGAAACAAAACTGGCCGTCTTCCGTCTCGGCGTTTCCCTCGACGCCTCGATCCCCTCGCATCTCGTTCATATTCCACCCTGGGTTCAAATCGGCGATCACGCCCTCGGTTTCTGGCGAACGCTTGAAAGCCTGATCAGCCCCAAATCCGACGTCGGCCTCTCCAAAATGAGCGGCCCAATCGGCATCGCCAAAGGCCTCCACTCCCTCGCACTGTTCGATTTTCGCTGGGTGCTCTGGTTCACCATTTTGATCAACGTGAACCTTGCGATCTTCAACCTGATGCCGATTCCCGTGCTCGACGGCGGCCACATCCTCTTCGCCACCATCGGTAAATTACGCGGTCGTGCCCTGCCCATCGACTTCATCGCCACGACCCAAAGCATCTTCATCGTGCTCCTGTTTTCGATGATCATCTATGTCAGCTTTTTCGATGTACGCCGCATCATGCGCGACAACCACTACGAAAAACCCGCCAAGGCCGCGCCGGCCGAACCACAGGCTACGCCACCCGCCGCCCCCGCTCCGGCCACACCGTAGTTTGCGAAACGCAAAACTGTTCTCCTTATCTTTCTCGTTCTCTTTCTCCTCCGCCTGCATCTGAGAAAGACGAAAGATAAAGAGAACGAGAACGAATAAAGATTTCGATCGACCACCATGTCCTACTGCGCGTCCCGCTTCCAAACCCTCCGCCGCGTCACTCACGAAGTCAAAGTCGGCACCGTTGGCGTCGGCGGCACGAATCCGATTCGTATCCAGTCCATGACGACGAGCGACACCGAGGACATCGCCGCCACCGTGCGTCAGTCCATCGCCCTTGCCGAAGTCGGCTGCGAAATCGTCCGCGTCACCGCGCCCAACGTTCAAGCCGCGAAATGCCTCGCCGCCATCCGCCGCGATTTTTCCGCCGCCGGTTTCGCGCACGTGCCGCTCGTCGCCGATATCCACTTCCTGCCCACCGCCGCGATGGAAGCCGTCGAACACGTTGAGAAAATCCGCGTCAACCCGGGCAACTACGCCGACAAAAAGAAATTCGCCGTCCGCGAGTATTCAGATTCCGACTACGACCAGGAGCTTCAGCGCATCTACGAAACCTTCACCCCACTCGTAAAACGCTGCAAAGAGCTCGGCCGCTCGCTCCGCGTCGGCACCAATCACGGCTCGCTCAGCGATCGCATCATGAATCGCTACGGCGACACCCCGCTCGGCATGGTCGAAAGCGCGCTGGAGTTTCTCCGCATCGCCGAAGCCAACTCCTACAACCAAATCATCCTCTCGATGAAAGCCTCGAATCCGAAGGTCATGATCGAGGCCTACCGCCTGCTCGTGGAACGCATGCAGCAGGAAAAAATGCTCTACCCGCTCCACCTCGGCGTGACCGAAGCCGGCGACGGCGAAGACGGCCGCATCAAAAGCGCCATCGGCATCGGCAGCCTTTTACTCGACGGTCTCGGCGACACCATCCGTGTCTCGCTCACCGAAGACAGCGTCTACGAAATCCCCGTCGCCCGCGCGCTCGCCGACAAGGCGATGTCGCTCTGGGAAACGCCAAACGCCAAAACCCAAACGCCAAATACTCCGCAACACGACTCCATCGACCCATTCCACTTCACGCGTCGCGAAACCACCGCACTCGATCTCGGCCCTACCTGCAAAACCGGCCCCGAACAACCACCCCGCGTCATCGTACGCGCCGCCTCGGTCGCCGAACTCAGCCGCACGCTCGAACAGCTCGCCATGCCCAAACTGCATGACACCCCCGCCGAAGGCGTCCTCGTGCCAATCGCTTCGGCTGCCGATCTCACCTCGCTGCAATCGAAAATCGGAACTCTAAACTCCAAAATCTTCCTCGTCCTCGACCTAGCTCCAACGATCACTCCAGCCGACTTCGCCCCCACCACCTTTCCGTCATCCGCCCGCATCGTCCTCCTTCGCTCCTTCGGCCCGACCGACTCCTCCGACCTGCGCACCTGGGCCAATCTCGCCCGCCAATCTCGCCACACGCTCGCCTGCGAAATCGCTCCCGACGCTTTCCCCTCCCTCGCCGAAACACTCCGTACCCTCGGTGACGCGAATCTGCTCTTCACATTATCCTCGCTCGCGGCCGATGGCACTGCCCGCCACGCCGTCGGCGCCTACCGTCAGCTAGCCGAACAACTCCGTACCCTGAATTCCCGCGCGCCGCTCTGGATTCGCAACACCACCGGCACCGCCGTTCACCCCGGCCCCGACTTTCTCTCGCGCCTGCTCGAAGCCAGCATCCTCACCGGCTCCCTACTCTGCGACGGCCTCGGCGATTTCATCAGCATCGAGACCGAGCCCGAACCTATCCGCAGTACCACGCTCGCCTACAACGTCCTGCAAGGCGCCGGTGCGCGCATCTCAAGAACCGAATTCGTCGCCTGCCCCAGCTGCGGCCGTACCCTTTTCGATCTCCAAACCACGACCCAGCGCATCCGCGAAAAAACCGGCCACCTCAAGGGCGTGAAACTCGCGATCATGGGCTGCATCGTGAACGGCCCCGGCGAAATGGCCGACTCCGATTTCGGCTACGTCGGCGGAGCTCCCGGCAAGATCAACCTCTACGTCGGGAAAAACTGCGTGCAGTACAACCTCCCGCAAGCCGAGGCCGACGACCGCTTGATCGCGTTAATCAAGCAACACGGCAAGTGGATCGAGCCCCGTCCGGCTCACTTGATTTAAGAGTAAATCAAAACGGTCACGACGCCGTTTTTACCTCCGAAAACAGCTTCCGCGTGACTCATTTGTCACCGCTTTGTAACCAAAAAAGCACGACAAAAACAGACCTGAAAAACGTGTAATGCTTCCGCCCCTACACGCAAAAGCGCGTTATGCCCGGCACGCGGTCGCTCCCGCCGTGGCAACAAAAAAATCACAGAACTTATGCTCAAAAATGTTGTGAATAACTTGTCGGAAAGTTGCTCTTGTAAGCAGAAAACTCTTCGCTGTTACTCGCCCACTCAACCACCGCCTGCATTGGTCGGGTCGTTCTTTCTCACCTCTTCGTCTACGTTGCCGCCGCATCACCGCCGAGCCCACACCTATATCGATGGTCATCAATTACTTCTAATCCGCTTCCTTCGTACTACCCCGCTTGATGTTCCTCTCCCATTTTCTCGTCGTTTTAGAGCTCCCAACGTCAGTCGTCCGATGTGTTGAAAGCTCCTCCCGGTCATGCCTTGTGAATAATTATCCAGATTCCACCGGACATGCCCACCCTGTCATCACCTCCCAGCAATCTCTGGGAGACCGTAAAAAGCGATTTTAAAGGCCTCTTCCCCGAAGACGTCTTTAATCTTTGGTTCGAACCCATCGTCTGCCTCGAAGCCGCCGAAGACCACCTCACTCTGGGCGTTCCCAACGACTTCGCTCAAATCTGGATCAACGACAATTACCTCGAGCTAATCACCCAGCGCCTCCGCCTCAGCACCGGACGCGTCATCACCGTCAAACTCAAGAAAGTCGACAACGGTCACGGTGCCTCACAGTCGCCTTTCCAAAAAGACGGCGATCAATCCTCGTCCAATGGCAAAGGTTCCCGCGCCGCCCAGCCCGCCCGCCGCACCACCCGCTACGACGAACGTAGCCCGGCCTCCGGCTCGCTCAATCCGCGCAACACGTTCGAAACTTTCGTTGTCGGTAACAACAACCAGATGGCCCACGCCGCAGCCCTTGCCGTTGCCCAAGCCCCCGCTCAAGCCTACAACCCGCTCTTCATTTACGGCGACACCGGCCTCGGCAAGACGCACCTGATGCACGCCATCGGTCACGCGATCCTGCGCAACAACCCGCACGCCCGCATCGCCTACCTCTCGACCGAGAAATTCACCAACGAGTTCATCCAGGCCCTCACCGAGAACGCGCTCCCGAAATTCCGCCAGCGCTACCGCAGCGTCGACGTGCTGCTCCTCGATGACGTTCAATTCCTCAGCAACAAAGAGCGCATCCAGGAAGAATTCTTTCACACCTTCAACGACCTCTTCGAATCCTCGAAGCAGATCGTTCTCTCCAGCGACCGCCGCGCCAGCGAAATCGCCAAACTCGAAGCCCGCCTCGTCTCCCGCTTCGAATGGGGTCTGCCCGCCGATATCCAGGCGCCCGACTTCGAAACCCGCGTCGCCATCCTCCGAACCAAAGCAGCCAATCTAAAGTTCGACCTGCCCCCGGCCGTCGCCAACTTCATCGCGCAAAACATCTCGAAAAACATCCGCCGCCTCGAAGGCGCGCTGATCAAAGTCGCCAGCTACACCACGCTCACCGGCAAACTCATCGACCTCCCGACGACCGAGATGCTCCTGCAGGACGTCCTCATGGAGCAGGCCCAAAACCAGCTCACGATGGAAACCATCCAGAAGCGCGTGGCCGACCATTATCAGATCCGTCACAGCGACATGACGAGCAAGCGCCGGCCTAACAACATCGCCATCCCCCGCCAGATCGCGATGTACATCGCCCGCACCCTAACCAAGCACTCTCTCCAGGAAATCGGCGACGCCTTCGGTGGTCGCGACCACGGCACCGTCATCCACGCCTGCAAAGCCGTGGACAACATGATGGAGCAAGACTCCACCGTGCGCGGCAGCGTCGAGTTCCTAAAAAATCAGCTCTCGCGCTAAGAAAGGGCGACGGTCTCGCTCGACAGGCCGTTCGACCGGCTCAGGCCCTGAGCGGAGCCGAAAGGCTCGGGCCCCTGAGCTTGTCGAACGGGCGTCGTCGCCGGTTCGAATGGTGGGCCGGACCTCGTGTCCATGCCGGTTCGACCGCCAACGTCCGTGCTGTTTCAACGGCGCTTGTCACGCTCACGTTATCTCGTAAACCTTTCCGTTATGACTCTCACGCCTGAGCAAAAACAAGCCGTCTCCACCTGGGTCGCCGCTGGCGACAACCTCTCCGCGATCCAGAAAAAGCTCTCGGAGCAGTTCAAAGTTTCCATGACCTACATGGACGTCCGCTTCCTCGTCGACGACCTCAACCTCGCATTGAAAGACCCAACGCCCAAGGTCGATACCAGCGACATCACCAAAGCCCAGGCCGCTCGCCCCGCTGCCGAAAAACCTGCCGAGAAGAAAAGCCTGCTGGAAAAAGCCAAAGAGAAGCTCGGCCTCTCTTCCAACGACGCCGAAGCAGGCACTCCGCCGCTCCTCCCCGGCGACGAGGAATTCCCCGAAGAAGCCGATCTCGATCAAGCTCTGCCGCCCGACGCCGGCCCGAGCACCATCAGCGTCACCCTTGACAAAGTCACGCTCCAGCCCGGAGCGATGGCCAGCGGCACGGTGATTTTCAGCGACGGCGTATCCGGAAAGTGGATTGTCGACAACTACGGCCGCCCCGGCTTCACCGAAATCAGCCAACCCGGCTACCGCCCGTCGGCCGCCGACGCCCAGGCCTTCATGCAAGAACTCACTGCCGCCATCCAAAAGCGCGGGTATTGAGGGCAGGTTGCCAGGTATTTCCGATGGAGGGCGACGCTCCGTCGTCGCCGGTTCGACTGGTCTACTTCGCCGCCGCCAGATTCAAAACCACGGCCACCGGCCGGTGATCACTCGCGACCGCAGTCTCCCGCACATCGCAAATTGTTACCGAACCACCCACCACCGCTGACTTGAGCGCAGCCGACACCAACACATGGTCCACCGTGCTGTACGTTTGCTCCTTCCGATAGAAATGCGTCCAGACTTCCCCATGGCTGTCCACCGCCGGGAGAATTTGCGCGATCTCCGTTTTCCCTTTTTCCACGAGCGCCCGCAGCGGTTTGCTCGCCGCACTGTCGTTGCAATCGCCCACAATTAAGAAGCGCGCCTTCGCCGGCTCCGGAAAAACTTTCAGCACCTGATCGCGCACCGCCGTCGCCTCGCCCAGCCGGCGAATCGCGGAATTTGGATCATCCGGTCGGTCCGTGAAACGACTTTTCAGGTGAACAATAAAGAGCGCGACCTCGCCCGTATCCGTCGCAAACCGCACTTCGAGCAAACCGCGTTTCACCCGTTCCTTCGTCTTAAAATACGTGAACGTCAGCTCGGCATGCTTCGTCACCGCAGCAAAAGGACGACGCGACAACACCGCGACATGCCGGTCGGCATCGCCCGCCTCCAACAACTCCGAATACGGATACGCACAACCCTCCCGCGCCAGATCCCGCTGTAGCTCCTCCAAATACGGCCGCGAGCCCATTTCCTGCAACGCGATCACATCGGCGTTGAGGCTGCGAATCACCGCACGCAACGCCAGCTTGGCCGCCTCCGGCTTCGGATAGTCCTGCCGATAGGTTCCCTCCACCATGCGATTGGTCGCCAGATAGTTTTCGATATTGTACGTAGCGATAGTGAGTGGATCGGCTGATACGCACAGCGCGAGCACCACCAGCAGCAACCCGAACCTGCTCATCCGCCCGAGCCGTTTCATTTCACGTTCGCCAGCGCTTCTTCGCGCTCCACCAACGTCGGATGCGAGTAATAGAATCCGCTGTACCAGCGATGCGGCGTGAGATTGCTCAGGTTCTTTCGCGCGAGCTGACGCAGCGCACCGATCATCGGCGTCGCTCCACCCACCGCCTCACGAGCAAACGCGTCGGCCTCGTATTCATGCTTGCGGGAGAAATAATTCCCCACCGGCGTAAACCAAAACGTCGCCAGCCCGCTCAGCAGACCAAAAAGCAAAAACGCCGGCGCAATTTCACCCGCCGGCAGACCAAACGCCGTGTTGAACCACGGCTGGTTCGCCAACCACGCAATCGCGGCAAAACCGCCGAGCATCAGCACCGCGCTCACCGCGATCATCTTCGGCACATGCCCGCGTTTGTAATGGCCAACTTCGTGTGCCAGCACCGCCTCCAACTCCTCCGGCGAGAGCTGCGCGATCAGTGTATCATAAAGTACGATACGGCGAAAACGGCCGAAGCCCGTGAAAAACGCGTTCGAATGTCCCGAGCGCTTGCTCCCGTCCATCACCTGAATCGTCGAGGCACGAAACCCCGTTCGCTCCGAAAGCGCGAGCAACCGCGTCCGCAAACCACCCTCCGGCAACGGCGTGAGTTTGTTAAACAGCGGCATGATCAGCTTCGGATAAAGCACCAACATCAGAAGTTGAAAAACGAATACCAGCGCGAAGCCCCAGAGCCACCAAGTCGCCCCCGCCAATCGCACCAGCGAAAGCAGCGCCCACAGCAACGGAAAGCCGATCGCGAGACCAAGCGCCATGCCCTTGACCTTGTCCATGATCCACAGACCCAGAGTGCTCTTGTTGAAACCAAATTTTGCCTCCAGACGGAACTGCCCCCACCAATCCAGCGGGATCGACG
>Ga0302321_100005394_pt1 | contig 11191 bp, 9 predicted proteins | sample Fen_T0_1_FD_202505 | JGI IMG/M metagenome (GOLD analysis project Ga0302321, IMG submission 202505) | Peat permafrost microbial communities from Stordalen Mire near Abisko, Sweden - Fen_T0_1 | ecosystem: Environmental > Terrestrial > Soil > Wetlands > Permafrost | place: Sweden: Abisko...
CACACTTCATCTGCTCGACCTGAAAACAGGGAAGCAGCGCTCGATGCCCGAGCTTCCGGCTGGCCAGATCGGTTCGCTCCGTTGGCACGAAAACAATCGCGACCTCGCCTTCAGCCTGAATTCGGCGCAATCGCCTTCCGACGTTTACTCGGTTGATGTGCAGTCGGCAAAGCTGGAGCGCTGGACCTACAGCGAAACCGGAGGCATTCCGCCGCAGAACTTCGTTGAGCCCAAACTGGTCGAGTGGAAGAGCTTCGACGGCAAACAAATTTCCGGCTGGCTGTATGCACCGAAAGTGAAGCCGGCTTCGGGCAAGTATCCCGTCGTGATCAACATTCACGGAGGCCCTGAAGGCCAATCGCGGCCCGGATTCCTGGGACGCTCCAACTACCTCATCAACGACCTAGGTGTTGCGGTGCTCTTTCCCAATGTGCGCGGCTCCACCGGTTACGGCAAGACGTTCTCGCTGCTGGATAACGGCGTCAAGCGCGAGGACACCTACAAAGACATCAGCGCGTTGCTCGACTGGATTGGCCAGCAACCCGACCTCGACGCCCAGCGCGTGATGGTGACCGGTGGCAGCTACGGCGGACACATGACGCTCGCCGTCGCGACGCTCTACAACGATCGCATCGCTTGTTCCGTCGATATCGTCGGCATCTCGAACCTCGTCACCTTCCTCGAACATACCGAGGCTTATCGCCGCGATCTACGGCGTGTTGAGTATGGCGACGAGCGCGACCCCAAGATGCGGGCTTACTTGGAAAGCATTGCCCCCATGAACCACGTGCAGCAGATCAAGAAGCCGATGATGGTGGTCGCGGGTGTGAACGACCCACGCGTGCCCAAGAGCGAATCCGACCAGATCGTGAAAGTGCTGGAGCAGAACAAGACTCCAGTCTGGTATCTGGCGGCCAAGGACGAAGGCCACGGCTTCGCGAAAAAGAAGAACGCGGACTTCCAGTTCTACACAACCGTGCTGTTCATGCAGAAATACCTACTGGGGCAGTAATGGAAGAAGTATTCACCATAGAGGCACGGAGGACACGGAGAAGTTGTAAGCCAACTTCGAGGGGGAATCTTGTGCCTCAACCAGCAATCCCCTCAAAAATAAATAGTGATACGTAACTACTACACAGCAACATAAGAGTAAAAGCTTTGTAGTCAGATATTTAATATATGACTAGTAGTCATTATTATAGTTATATCACTGTACTAATGCAGTTGTGTATAGCACTAGAACATCGGCGGATTCAGACCTATTTTTACTTGTCAAAGACCTGGCATCGCCAGCGCACTAGGCGCGGGGAGACACGAGTATCCGGCCTCACTGAACTCGTATAGCGCGACCCGGGGGACGATTGCCAGAAAAATCGCGAGGGCAATAAAACTAAAGTAACCACGGTCGGAGTGAGTTTCTGGCACTCGAATTGGTTGAGTGCCAATCTTGACACCATCCCTCCGGCTTCCTAGAATAGAATTGCGGTCGCGTCTGCCCGTTTAGTGCCTAAATAGTTGTAAAATAATGGGTTAAACGCGATCGGGAGAATTAATGGGCCAAACTCCGGGTATCGGTAAACGCGAACGCGAAATCCTGACCGCCATTGTCGAGACCTACATCACGACAGGCGAGCCGGTAGGATCGCGCACCTTAGCTCGCTCGAACCGCGAGAGTTTAAGCCCGGCCTCGATTCGGAACGTTATGTCCGACTTGTCGGAGGCTGGTTTTCTGGAGCAGCCGCATACTTCCGCGGGCCGGATACCCACCGCGCAAGCCTATCGCTACTACGCAAATCAGCTAACTGGTGAGGCGACACTATCTCCGGCCGACGAGAGCCTGATCCAAGGCAACCTGCAAGGGCTAACCGACGTGCAGGAATTCATGGAGCGCACGTCGCACGTGCTGTCGTTGATTTCGCATGGCGTGGGCGTGACGGTGTCTTCCGGCTCGGGACAGCGCAATGCGTTGGAGCATGTGTACTTTCAGCGCCTCGGGGACAAGAAAGTCCTGGCAGTAGTCGTCATGCGCAACGGACTGGTGCGCGACCGGGTGTTGCGCCTGTCAGACGAGCTGACCGTCGGCGACTTGGAAGTGGCGGCCAACTACATCAACCAGAACTTTCGCGGCTGGGAGATGGAAGCCGTCCGCGCGGAGATTGCCCGCCGTGTGCAGCAGGAGCGTACCGAGTACGACCGTCTGATGAGCTCCGTCGAGCAGTTGTACGCCCAGGGTGCACTAGCGCCTGAAACTGCCTCGCAGTCTGTGTTCGTGGAAGGTGCGTCGAACCTGGTGATCAACGACCAGGATTCGGAACGCTTGTGGCAACTACTGTCCACGCTGGAAGAGAAGCAGCGGATCGTGAGCTTGCTGTCGGCCTATTTAGATGCACGCCAGGAAGCGGTGCGGGTGGTTGTGGGTCTTGAGGATGCCGTGCCGCATCTAAACAACTTCGTGCTGATTGGCGCGCCGGCGCGGGTGGGGAACGAAGTGATGGGTTCGTTGGCGGTGATCGGCCCGACCCGGATGGATTACGAACACACTATTAGCGCAGTGTCATACATTGCGCGCATGTTTGATGAATTCTGGAATGAGAAAAGTTAGAGATTTGTATGGCAACCGATAAAAAAAATGGAGACGCGACGGGGTTGGATCTGGAACACGAACTGCCCTCGGCGGAAAATGAAGTTGCGCCTTCGGCAGGCGAGATGGAAGGCGAGTTAGAGACGCTGCGCGCCGAGCGCGCAAGCTTTCTGGACCGCCTTGCCCGGCTGCAGGCGGAGTTCGATAATTATCGCAAACGCAACGTAAAAGAGCAGCAGGACTTTCGCGACTATGCGCTGGTGGATGCGCTGCAATCGCTGTTGCCGATTCTCGATAGCCTCGACCGCGCGCTCAAGACTGATGCGGTGTCGCTGCAAGACTTTCGCTCGGGCATCGAGCTGATTGATAAGCAGTTTCACGACGCACTGGCGCGACTGAGTGTCGAGCCGATTCCCGCCGCGGGCGAGGTTTTTGACCCGAACCTTCACCAGGCGGTGCAGATGGTGGAAACGGACGAGGTGGAAGACCACCACGTGATCGATGAACTGCAGCGCGGCTATCGCATCAAAGACCGGCTGTTGCGTCCTGCAATGGTGAGAGTGGCGGACAATCCGAAGAAGTAGGGCGCTCGAGTGAGCCAAAGTGAAAAGCGGATCCCCCGCCGACCAAAGTCGGCGAGGGATGACAAGAATAGGGGACTGATCGGCGCGACTGAAGTCGTGCCCTAACGCAAGGAAATAAATCTGGCTACCAACGTAAAACGCGATTATTACGAGATCCTGGGCGTAAGCCGCACGGCCACGGAGCAGGAACTCAAGAGCGCCTACCGCAAGCTGGCGATGCAATATCATCCTGACCGCAATCCAGATAACCCCGATGCGGAAGAGCAGTTCAAAGAGTGCGGCGAGGCTTACGCGATTCTGTCTGACGCGGAAAAGCGCGCGCGCTATGACCGCTTTGGGCACGCGGGTGTTTCGGGCAATGGCGGCGGTGGAGGCGGGTTTGATCCGTCCGGCTTCGTCGATGTGCAGGACATCTTCGGCGATATCTTCGGCGACATGTTCGGCGGGGGGGGGCGCGGAGGCCGGCGTTCACGTGCGCAACGCGGCGCCGACATGCGTGAAGACATCACGCTGGAATTTGAAGAGGCGGTCTTCGGCGTCACCAAGCAAGCCAAAGTGCGGCGACTGGAAGAGTGCGACCAGTGCCACGGTACCGGGGCCGCACCGGGTAAGTCTCCGATCACGTGCACCACGTGCAACGGCCAGGGGCAGGTTCGCTATCAGCAGGGCTTCTTCGCGGTGGCGCGGACGTGCAGCACGTGCCAGGGCAGTGGCAAGCTGATTGTCGATCCGTGCACGCAGTGCCGGGGCCAGGGAAGAGTGCGACGTGAGCGTACGGTGACGGTGAAAGTGCCGGCCGGCGTGGAAGACGGCCAGCGCATGTTGTATTCGGGAGAAGGCGAGGCGGGCGCTGCAGGCGGACCTTCGGGCGATCTCTACGTCGTTCTGCACTGTAAAGAGCACGAGTTCTTCGAGCGCGAAGGCAAAGACCTGCACTGCGTGGTTCCGGTGTCGGTGGTGCAGGCAGCGCTGGGCACGCAGATCACGGTGCCGACGCTGGAAGGCGAGCACGAGCTGAAGATTCCTGAGGGCACACAGACCGGCGCGACGTTTAAGATTCGCGGCAAGGGCGTGCCGGAGCTGAACGGCCGAGGTCGCGGCGACATATTTGTGCAAGTGAAAGTACAAACGCCTACCAAGCTGAATAAACGCCAGCGCGAGCTCCTGGAGGAGTTACAGCAGACGCTGTCGGTGGAGAACAAGCCCGTCAGCCGCACGCTGTTGAATAAAGTGCGGGAAATGTTCAACTAGCGCGTCGCTCTACCCAAATCCCTTGGACAATTGGCTTCGCATCTACGCGTGGTTCCTGCTGGCAGTGACGGCGCTGCCGGCCGTTGCGCGCCTATTACGGCCTCGGGAGCTGGCGCAAATCATGCTTGCCCGCTACCAGAATCCGAAGCGGCGGAAGCGGGCGAGGATCGGCGGCGTAATCTATTTGGCGTTGGCGCTGTTGGCCGTGCCGTTTCTGTGGCGTTCCGCCTTGCATCAGCAAAGATGGCTGATCATGGCGCTGCTGGTGGGGGCCGTGTCGGCCGTAGAGTTCATCTGGAATAGTCGAAGCTTCGACCAAGGCGAGCTTGAGAAGCAAAACCGCTACTTCGGCGGGGTGTACGCTGCCATCGCCATCGCTGTTGCCTTGCTGCTGCTCACACGATGACCCGACGCCGCTGGATTGCCGATGAAGTTGCGGGAGACCGTGCCGCTCTGGGAGGCGAACATGCTGCGCATCTGTCGCGAACCCTTAGGGTGCGAGTGGGGCAGGAGTTCGAGGTGGCGTGCGGCGCGAGCGTTCGGCTTGGAACCGTGGCGAGCGTGAGCGAAGACCGCGTGGAGTTCGTGCTCGGCGAAGAAATTTCGGCGGTTGCTTCGGTGCCGATTAATTTGCTGCTGGCGGTGTTCAAGTTTGACCGCATGGAATGGGCGATTGAGAAGTGTACTGAGCTGAACGTGTCTTCGATCATTCCCGTCATTGCCCGGCGAACGGAAAAGCATCTCGCCTTGGCCGCCGAGAAACGCGTAGAACGCTGGCGGCGCATCGCGCGGGAAGCGTCGGAGCAATCGCGACGAATTGAGGCGCCCAAGATTGGCGATCCGATCAAGCTGGCCGAAGCGCTGAACCAGGCGGCAGAGTTGCGGGTTGTGCTGGCGGAGACGGAACGCGAAGCAGGATTTACCGACATCTTGAGTGAGACGGCGAGCGGCGGCTCCTTGGCGTTGGCGATTGGACCGGAAGGTGGCTGGGCGGGCGATGAACTAGAGGCATTCCATAAGGCGGGATGGATCTCGGCGTCACTGGGAACGACCATTCTGAGGGCAGAGACGGCGGCAATCGCAGCGCTGGCGATTGCGCGGGCGGAATTGGGCTAATGCTGGTGCGGTACGATAGGGGACTGCATGAATAAGCGTCCCATCGCGGTCACGATTCTGGCCTATCTGCTGATTGTGATGGGTGTGGTTGGGATTGCCTATCACTTCGGTGAGTTTAGAAGTACCCCACCGAGCGAGTATCTGTCGGTGCTTTTTGTCCGCCTGCTGGCGATTGTCTGCGGAGTGTTTCTGCTGCGAGGCAACGGATGGGCGCGCTGGCTGGTCATGGCATGGATTGCATTCCACGTCGTGGTGAGCTACTTCCACTCCATACAGGAAGCAGCGATGCATGCAGTCATACTCGTGGCGTTTGCCGTAGTGCTTTTCTATCCCGCCGCGAGCCGGTATTTCGGTGCTGGCGCGACCGATGGCGTCTAGCGACCCGTTCAAAATTCAGCCGAAACTCTTGAATTCTCCGACTTGTACGGCGTCACCCGGTAGCGCATAATATGGTTTCGCTTTTTCTTCGTTAGGAGGCCACGGTGAAAGCAGCCGGGCAAATGCATCTTTTCGGCAAGCCGGAACAGCACGACGCCATCGAAAAGGCCAAAATACTTACCCCCACACCAGAGCAACTCTCGGCCATAAAGCATGTGCATGGACCGATGCTGGTGGTCGCGGGCGCAGGCACGGGGAAGACGACCGTGCTGGCCAGCCGCGTGGTTCGCCTCATCGAAGAAGGGCTGGCAGAACCTAGGGAGATCCTGGCGGTTACTTACACGCGCAACTCCGCGAGCGATCTGCTGAAACGCATCGCACGCCTGTGGAAGGGAAGCGATGGCCCGGCCACAGTCAGCCAGGTTGCGGATTCGGGCCTGAAAGTCGGCACCTTCCATGCCTATTGCTACCTGCTGCTGCGCAATGCCGGCCAGGGGTTCGACCTGATCGACGACCAGGACCTTTACGTATTGCTGCGGCGGCGGATCGAAGATCTCAAGTTGCAGTATTACGTGAAGGCCGCCACACCGGGGGAGTTCCTCGAAGGCCTTACCAAGTTCTTCAAGCGTTGCCATGACGAATTGAAGACGCCCGATGACTACGACGCGTACGTTGCAAAGCTGGAGAGCAAACAGATTCCGCTGCCCCGCGTGAGCCGCGGCAAAGACGCGGAAGCGATGCCGGAAGATGAGGTGCTCGGACGCTGTCGTGAGATCGCACGGGTGTTTCGGTACGTGGAAGACATGCTGGCTGCGGAAAACCTGGGGACCTACAGCCATGTCATCACGCGCGCCGTTGCTTTGTTAGGCGATCCCGAACGCGCGGAGCATCTGGAGCGGGCGCGGCAAGGTGCGCGATTCGTTCTCATCGACGAGTTTCAGGATTCCAATGTCGGGCAAATTGAACTGACGCGCCTGTTGGCGGGTGAGACTGCGAACGTGTTCGCCGTAGGCGATCCGGACCAGGCAATCTACCGTTTTCGCGGGGCGACGGCGGGTACTTTCGATCACTTTCTGCGGACTTTTGGCGTTGCTCGCGTCAGGCGAGTGACCATGGCCGAAAACCGTCGCTCGACCGATTTCATTCTGCGCTCAGCGTACTCAGTGATCGAACGTAATCCTGAGATAACCAGCGTCGAGTTGCCGGGTGGTGAGCGGTGGGTACGGACGCCGCTGCAGCACAGCCGCACGAAGGCCGAGCCGAATCCGGTCCCCTTGGTACAGATTCGCGGATGGGACGATACCGCTTCGGAAGCGAGCTTCGTGGCGCGAGAGATTGTGCGTCTTCGGGGGGAGGGGGGGCGTCCGTGGCGCGATTTCGCTGTCCTGTATCGAAACCACAAGAATCGCAACGAACTGGTGGAGCAGTTGATCGAACGCGGAGTTCCTTTCAGCGTGACGGGCCTCGACCTGTTGCAGACCACTGAAGTACGGGACCTGCTTGCAGGGTTGCGGGCAGTAGTTGGGGGCGACGATGTGGCGCTGCTGCGCGTGGCGGCGTTGCCCAGGTTCCAGGCTGATGGAGCGGAGCTTCGTACAGCGCTTGCCACGGCGGAAGAATGCCGGCTGGAGCCGGTGTTGGAGCGGGTTGCTGGAGGCGCGGAGGTCATCACATCCTTGCTTGAAGCGCGGCACAAGGTGCAGCGACTGCAGGGCCGGGCACTGGCCGCTTGCGGGATTGTGCAGCAGCAGTTTGGCATGCCGGCGTCGGCGAACACCGCGGAGTTCACGGAATTTGTGCAGGCTTGGAGCCGTAAGCCGCGCCAGATCGCGGGCGAAGGCACCTTAGGCCAATTTCTCGATTATCTGGAGTACTTCATCGAAGCCGGCGGGCAAATTTGCGCACCGGAAGAGATGCAAGACGACACGCCAGCGGCACTGCAGATGGAACTGGGGCAGACTTCTGCGTCACAGGCGAAGGATGGTGACACTGTACAACTGCTCACGGTGCACGCGGCGAAGGGGTTGGAATTCCCGGTAGTGTTCGTGTTGAGAGTGATGAATAGGACATTTCCGGTGCAATACCGGGAAGGTCTGGTGGAGTTTCCTGATGAGTTGCGCGATCCGGACTCGCGCCTGGCGGATGACCCGAAGAATGTTCATAGCCAGGAAGAACGACGGCTGTTCTACGTGGCGGTCACTCGCGCAGAAGACCAGCTCATTCTCTGCGCGAAGAAAGGGAAAGGGAAGGACCCGACGCCGCCAGGATATCTGCGAGAGTTGTTGACTGCCGGTGCGGGATCGATTCCGAGATTCGCCGAATACGCGCTTGTACCGGCGGAGGAGAGTATTAGACGAATCGAGGCTGCGGCGGGGCCCATGACCCGCCTCGCCGAGTGGGTGACGTTACCCGCTCTGCCGCAGACGACAAGCAGGCGATTGAGCGCGAGCGCGGTCGAGAAGTACGAGCGCTGCCCGCTGAGCTACAAACTCGGGCTCGAATGGAAGCTTTCCGAGGAGCCAGCGGCGAACCTGCAATTCGGATCGGCCATGCACTTGGCACTGCTGGCGTATTTCGACGCCGTGCGCAAGGAACGTCCCATGTCTGAGGACGAAGTGGTCAGCTATTTTCTCGAAGAGTTCGGGAAGGCGAAGATTGACGATCCCACCCAGCGGCGCCTTTACGAGCGTGACGGCGACCTCCAGTTAAGAAGGTTCCTCGCATCGCCAGCGGCGATCCCTTACGGCAAGGTGGCGCTGGTAGAGCATAAGTTTGCCACCGAGCTGGCGGGCACACGGGTCGGAGGGCGCATCGATCGCGTGGACGAAGACGACGACGGTTACGTGATTGTGGACTACAAGACCGGCAGGCCTAAGCAGCAGGATGTAGCTGACAAGAGTCTGCAATTGTCGACCTATGCGCTGGCGATGAATGCCAAGAAGCCAGTGAAGCTGCTGATCTTCCAGAACCTGGAAGACAACAGCACCGTGACCACAACGCGTCCGGTGGAGAAGTTGAGAGAGGCTGAGACCAGGATCGCCACGGTCGCTCAGGGAATAGCTAGTGGCGACTTCGATGCTACCGCGGGGACTCACTGCGCGTGGTGCGGGTATCGCACCGTCTGTCCCGAGATGGAAGTCAGACTGCCCACCGCAAAGGGTAGGAATGGCAGTGGAGGGTAATCAAGAAGTTTTCCCGGCAGAAACTGTGATGAAAAAGTTAGGGGACGCTTGCGCGTCCCCGTTGTGTTCGGTCTGAAGAAAAGTTACTTCTTTTTCTTCTTTGCAGCCTTCTTCGTTGCGGGCTTCTTTGCAGCCTTTTTCTTGGTTGCCATGTTGTCTATTCTCCCTTTCCATTCTTCATGGAACATTGCGATATCACTTCATCGCAATTTGTTCTTTGTATAGAGTCATCGAAATAAATAGTCAAGAGAAAAAAACGCGAGAGGTTGCGCTTCTCGATGACGCTTCTCGTCATTCGTGTTGACGTGCGCGTCGTCGTTGATGACGCATCTCGCTGAAGATTGCAGAGCGAGATTAGCGAGGTCGCTGGAAGCCATATAAACACTGGCGATTCTCATCGCGCAATCCTGCGCGCGTTGAGCAGCACGAAATTCTCCAGCGTGCGTGCTCTCGTTGTGCATCCGAATGTGCAGATGCGTCAGGGCAAAATATTTTTTCGCGAACCGGAATATTTTTGGCTCGCGATGATGATTTTGCTCGACTGCGCGATGTGTGTGCAACGAGTTTTGTTGCATGAAACACGTCGCAATTCACTGTCAGGCGCGACTGCGAATTCGTCACTTCAGCAGTCGCAAAACGGCGCCGCTCAAGGCATCGTGCCAGGCGTGGGCAATCATTCCCGGACGCAGACTCTTCCTCCACCATGCCAGCAGTCCGAACATCAAACCGTAGAGTGCGAGCAGCAACATGCGTGGGCTGCCCTCGTAGCCGTGAGAGGCGCCGAAGACGATGGCCGACAGCGCAACGCCGCCGAGCATGGTGTGAGCGACTGCCGCGAACTGCCGCTGCAGGTAGCCGCGGAAGATGATTTCTTCGCAAAAGCCCGCAGTCATGCTGACGCAGAACCAGACGAACAGTTCCAACCGCGTGCCGGGAACGAGGAAGCCAAGATCGCGCCGCATGTCGTCGAGTCTTCCGGGCTGGTCGAGGTGCATAAGCCGGCCGCAGATACTCAGAACCACGATCGCGAACAGCCAGAATGCTGCTGCGGTGACGACATCAATCAGAAATGCTTCGAAGTCCGGCCAGCGTCCGCCGATCAGTTCGCGAAGCTTGATGCGCTTGCGAATGCCGAAGTAGACGAACCCGGTGAAGATCCACTGCCAAGCCATGGCCGCCAGATATTCCCGGATCTTGCCGTGGCCGCTAAAGCCACGCAAGCCGCGCGATCCTGCAAACGACGTGCCGAGAAGCACGACCACCACGACGGCTGTATGCCACAGGGGTGCAAGCAGCGGAAGGGTGCTTGTGGGCTGGGTCGGCATCTGGGCTGGATTGGAAGTATCGGGCAGCAAGTTGAGTTCATCTTATAATGGTCGGTTTGCCATTCTGATTTGTAAGGAGCAGGGAGCATGGCTCTGGAAGATGTTGTTATCGTATCGGCGGTTCGCACGCCAATTGGGAAGTTTCAAGGTTCGTTGTCTGATCTGAAGGCCACTCAACTGGGAGCTATAGCCGTTCGTGAGGCGGTGAAGCGTGCCGGAGTTGATCCCGCCAAGGTTGACGAATGCATCATGGGGAACGTGGTGGGTGCGGGGCTGGGGCAGAATCCAGCGCGCCAGGCTGCGCTCGGCGGCGGACTCGATTCCGGCGTAGCGGCCATGACCATCAACAAAGTGTGCGGCTCCGGACTGAAGGCCGTTGGTCTAGGACAGCAGGCCATTCAGACCGGGAACTCCGAGATTGTGGTCGCCGGCGGAATGGAGAGCATGAGCAACACTCCATATCTGTTGCCCCAGGCCCGCAAGGGCTATCGGCTGGGCGACGGCAAGCTTGTTGACTCCATGGTGCACGACGGTCTGTGGGACATTTACAACGACTACCACATGGGTAACACCGGCGAGAACGTCGCGGAGAAATACAAGATCACGCGCGAAGAGCAGGACGAATACGCCGTGAACTCGCACCGGAAGGCGGTGGCGGCAATCAAGGAAGGCCGCTTCGTCGACCAGATTGTGCCGGTGGAGTTGCCGTCGAAAAAGAAGGGCGCGCCGCCGCAGATGTTCACTACGGATGAGTCTCCGCGCGAGGAAACGACT
>Ga0302321_100005396_pt1 | contig 11190 bp, 9 predicted proteins | sample Fen_T0_1_FD_202505 | JGI IMG/M metagenome (GOLD analysis project Ga0302321, IMG submission 202505) | Peat permafrost microbial communities from Stordalen Mire near Abisko, Sweden - Fen_T0_1 | ecosystem: Environmental > Terrestrial > Soil > Wetlands > Permafrost | place: Sweden: Abisko...
CAACCGGAGACCTCCGGTACTCCCTGCCCAGAACCCAGAGAACCTGCGCCCGAGGAGACGGTGTTGACAGATCAGCTGACCACGCCGGTGATCACCGCCACCCTGGTCCTGTCGGACGTCACGAAGACCTATGAGGGCGTGGCTGCACTGACCGATGTCTCCTTCGATGTGCGACCCGGTGAGGTGCATGCCCTCCTCGGCGAGAACGGCGCCGGCAAGTCGACCCTCATGAACGTCGCATCCGGCACCACCCAGCCCGACTCCGGGACCATCTCCGTGGGCGGCGAGCTCGTGACAGCCCTGACGCCACCGCTCGCGGCCAGCCTCGGCATCGCCATCGTTCACCAGCACCCGGCCGTTCTCGACGACCTCACCGTTGCCGAGAACATCCGGCTTGCGGTGCCCGCCCCGTTTCTCAAGGGCGCAGGGTCGCAGAAGCAGGCCATGCAGGCCATGCTCGACGACGTGCGGTCATCCGCCAATCTTGAGGATCGCGTCGGCAATCTGAGCATCGCGCAGAAGCACCTGCTCGAACTCGCCAAGGCCCTCGTCGTCAAGCCCAAGGTGCTCATCCTCGACGAGCCAACGGCGCCGCTTGGGCAGGAGTCCGTCGACCTCCTCTTCGATCGAGTACGCGCCGCCGCAGCTGCTGGCACGGCGATCGTCTACATCACCCATCGCCTTGCCGAGGTTCGCGTCCTGGCCGATCGCGTCACCGTGCTGCGCGACGGTAAGTACCGCGGCACCTCGGACGTCGCGGATGTCACCGATGACCAGCTGCTCAACTGGATCGTCGGCCGGCAACTGGAGTCCACCTTCCCGCCCAAGCACGACGGTGGTGTCACGACCGGCGAGTACCTGTCGATCGCGAACCTGACGGGGGATGGCTTCACCGATGTCAGCGTCACCGCCCATACCGGTGAGATCGTGGGAGTTGCCGGGGTGGTGGGCAACGGCCAGAGCGAGCTGATGGCGGCGCTGGCGGGTCTGTCCCGCTTCGACGGCACGATTCGCATCCACAGTGAGCCGCGCACGGCCAAGGACCAGCGCGCCCGAGCCGCCTACATGCCTGCTGACCGACATCGTGAGGGTCTCATGATGACGCTGTCCGTGCGCGAGAACGCGGCTGTCGTTGCGCTCAAGCGATTCACCACGGGCCTGTTCGTGAGCACCAAGGCCGAAGTGGACGACGTCGGCCGGGAACTCACCGAGCTGGATGTCAAGGCACCCAACATGGACGCGAATGTCGCGGCCCTGTCGGGCGGAAACCAGCAGAAGGTGGTGATGGCGCGGGCGCTGCTCTCGGAGCCCTCCATCGTGATCGCTGACGAACCCACCCAGGGTGTCGACGTCGGTGCCCGCGCCGAGATCTACCGCATCCTGCGCGAGGTGGCCGAGGACGGCACGCCGGTCATCGTGAACTCCTCGGATGCCAAGGAGCTCGAGGGCCTCTGCGATCGCGTCATCGTGATGTCGCGCGGGAACGTCGTGACGGAGCTCTCAGGCAGTGACGTGACCGAGCAGCGGATCGTCTCGGCCGCAGTGAGCGCAACGGCCCACGCGAAGAAGGGCGAAGTGCCTCAGGCCGCGCGGTCAAGCCGTGTCAAGAGGTTCCTGCAGGGCGACTACTCACCGGTCCTCATCCTCGCGCTCGTGATCATCGTGCTCGGCGCGTACGTCTACTCGCAGAATGGCCGATACTTCACGGCGTTCAACATCACCGCCATCCAGGGACTCGTCGCGGCCCTCGGGTTCATCGCCATGGGCCAGACCATCGCGCTGATAAGCGGGGGTATCGACCTGTCGGTCGGGCCCCTCGCCGGATTCCTGGTCGTGCTGTCGTCCTTCTTCGTCAACAACGACGCTCCACTGAGCCAGATCATGCTCGGCTTCATACTGATGCTGCTGGCGGCGGTGATCACGGGCACGATCAACGGATTCCTCATCAGATACGGCCGGTTCACTCCCGTCGCGGCCACACTGGCGGTGTACATCGCGCTGCAGGGGTTCAGCTACGTGCTGCGCGACGGACCGGACGGCATCATCAACTCGTCCGTCACCGGTGCGGTGAAGGCGAAGATCGGCCCGTTCCCGGTCGCCTTCATCCTGCTCGTGGTCTTCGCCTTCGCCCTGGAGTTCGCCCTGCGCTACAGCCGATGGGGCCTGACCCTGCGGGCCGTCGGATCGAATGAGGAGGCCGCGCGGCGGGTAGGTGTGCGCGTCAACCGCACCGCGATGCTCGCCTACGTGTCGGTCTCGCTGTGCGTCTTCCTCGGCGCGATCCTCCTGATGGCCCAGACCGGCATCGGTGACCCCTCGCAAGGCGCCAACTTCACGCTGACGTCGATCACAGCCGTCGTCCTCGGAGGCACGAGCCTGCTGGGCGGACGCGGGACCTTCATCGGCACGCTGCTGGGTGCCGGACTGATCATCCAGGTTCTCAACGCCACGAGCTTCCTCGGACTCGACCAGTGGTCGACGTACTTCTTCCAGGGGATCCTCATCGTCGTGGCGGCCATCGTCTACAGCCAGGTGCGCGGCAAGCGCGCCGTCGTCTAGATCCGATCGGGAAAGGAAGCCCAACATGCTCGCAGCACGGTTCTACGGCGCCAAGGACATCCGCATCGAGGAGACCGCCGTACCGACGATCAAGGCCGGGGATGACGTCCTCCTGGAGATCGCCTACTGCGGCATCTGCGGTACCGATCTCCACGAGTACCTGGTCGGCCCGATCGTCACCCCGCTCACGCCACACCCACTGACGGGCGTGAGCCTGCCGCAGACCATGGGCCATGAGTTCTCGGCCAAGGTCGTCGAGATCGGTTCCGACGTGCGGGATGTGAAGGTGGGCGACCGCGTGTCGGTGTGCCCGATCATCACCTGCGGCCGGTGCTACTACTGCCGGCGCGGCACGGGACACCTGTGCCTCAACATGGCGTGCACGGGCCTGAGCGCTGAGACCGGGGCTTTGGCGAACTTCGCGGTCGTGAAGGAGACCCAGGTGGCGGTGCTCCCGGATACCGTCTCCGATATCGAGGGTGCCGTCATTGAACCGGCGGCGGTTGCCGCGTACGGCGTCGACTGGGCCGGCGTGACGGGCGGCGACATCGTGCTCATCACCGGCGCCGGCCCTATCGGTGTCCTGTCGGCGATGTACGCCGACGCGATCGGAGCGGCGACCGTGGTCATCGCCGAGCCGAATCCGAACCGGGCCAATCTCGCCCGGGCGATGGACATCGGCCCGGTCGTTGACCCCACCCAAGACGGTTTCGCGGATCTCATCGCCGACCTGACCGGCGGCATCGGTGTCGATCTCGCGGTCGAGTGCTCGGGCACCACGCCGGGACTGAGCACGGCGGTGTCCCAGACCAAGAGGCGCGGTCAGGTGGTCCAGACCGGACTGCACACCAAGCCGGCGACGGTGGACATGATGGAGGTCGCCAACCGGGAGATCATCATCAAGGGCAGTTGGTGCTACAACCTCACCGACTGGCCGCGCATCATCCGCCTCGTCGCAGCCGGCAAGTACCCGGTCGCCAAGGCGGTCACGGCCACCATCGATCTGGTTGACGTCGTGACGAAGGGCTTCGATGTCCTCGTCGACCCGACCGGCGACCAGCTCAAGGTCCTCGTCAACTCCAAGTAGCACCACGTCCCATCCGGAGGAGCAGCCATGGCAATCGAACTGCAGGCGGTCCATCACGTCGGACTCGTCGTCAAGGACCTCGACCGGTCCATCTACTTCTACCACGACATCCTGGGCCTGCCGTTCGCCAACGAGGTCACGCCCTGGTTCGATGGACCGCAGCTGGAGAAGGGCGTCGGGGTGCCCGGGGCCACGCTGCGCCAGACCAGCCTGTGGGTGGGCGAGCACTCGACGATGGAGCTCATCGAGTACGGCAATCGGCCGGCCGACAACACGACCCATATCCCCAACAACTACCTCGGGGCGGCGCACGTGTGCTTCAAGGTGGCGGACATCGAGGCGACGAAGGGCGAGTTGGAGAGCAAGGGCGTCGTCTTCTACTCGGACGTCAACGTCGTGGACGAGGGTCCGCTGGCTGGCTGGCGCTGGTGCTACTTCAGCGATCCGGACGGCCTGGCCCTCGAACTCGTGCAGATCGCCTACTACCTGAAGGAGGAGCGGGAGAAGGCCATCGCCGAGTACCTGACCACCCGACCCACTCTGGCCGAGATCGAGGCCCGCCTGTCCTAGGCGTTCTGCTCGGCACACGTTGACCGATAGATGCACGTAGTGTTAACTAATACTTAACAGGGCACCCGCCCTGATCAGCGCAGGAGGTTCCGATGGGCTCGCCGACTTACGGGAGCATGAACGTCGACTGGGAGAACCGGCTCGACATGGCCAGACTGCGCGAGCAGCGGCTCGCCCGGCTGAATGCCGCCTTGGCGCAGTCGGAGCTGGGCGCGCTGCTGACCTTCGACTTCAACAACATCCGGTACATGACGGGTACGCACATCGGGACATGGGCGATCGACAAGCTCATCCGATTCTCCGTGCTGCCTCGCGGTGGCGCTCCGGTGCTGTGGGACTTCGGCTCGGCGGTCAAGCACCACCGACAGCAGACGCCATGGCTGGACTTCGACTATGCGGCCAGTCACACCGATGCCGGGCTCAACGGCCACGAGCGGCACCACAATGCGGTGGGACCGACCGTCGGCCCAGATCAGGTCGGCGGCGGCGCTCGATACGGGATCTCCACCCTGCGCGGCACGATCGGGCCCGGCGCCAAGCGGGCGGAGGACGTCGCGAGGAAGGTGTACGAGGTTCTTGCCGAGCGGGGGCTGCAGAACGAGCCGATCGGGGTCGACATCATCGAGATGCCGGTGCTGTTCGCCATGCAGGCGCTCGGCCTGAAAGTGGTGGATGGTCAGCAGGTCTTCCTCGAGGCGCGGCGGATCAAGACCGAGGATGAGATCGGACTGCTGACCCATGCTGCCTCGATGGTGGACGCCGCCTACGAGGAGCTGTACGAGTTCCTGCGCCCGGGCGTCCGAGAGAACGAGTGTGTGGGCCTTGTCGCCAAGACGCTGTACGACCTCGGCTCGGAGCATGTCGAGGGCGTCAACGCGATCTCCGGCGAGCGGTGCTCACCGCATCCGCACGTCTACAGCGACCGAATCGTGCGGCCTGGCGATCCGGCCTTCTTCGACATCCTGCACAGTTACAACGGGTACCGGACCTGCTACTACCGGACCTTTGCCGTCGGGAGTGCCTCGGTGGCGCAGCGCGACGCGTACAAGATCTGCCGGGAGTACATGGACGTAGCGATCGAGATGGTCAAACCGGGCGTCACGACGGCGGACATCTGCGAGCTGTGGCCCACGGCTGAGGAATTCGGCTTCCCCTCGGAGGAGGCGGCCTTCGCCCTGCAGTACGGGCACGGCGTGGGCTTGAGCATCTGGGAGCGCCCGATCTTCAGCCGCTACACCTCGTTCGACGCGCCGGAGGTGCTCGAGGAAGGAATGGTCTTCGCGCTCGAGACCTACTGGCCTGCGAAGGACGGCTGGGGTGCCGCGCGCATCGAGGAGGAGGTCATCGTCCGCAAGGATGGTGCGGAGGTCATCACGAAGTTCCCGGCCGAGGAGCTGCTCGTAGCGGGAAAGCGCTACTACACCGCGAGCGGACCGCTGAACACGCTGCGCGACTCGCAGTCGCACCGGAACACGTCCACCCATGCGGAAGCCGAACTCGCCAGGGAGTCGAATGTCTGACGTCATGGTCGCGCCGGCGACCACGGAGCGGCTTGAGGCCTACTACCGGCAGATCCTCGTGATCCGCGGGACGGAGAAGGCGGCGTTCGACCTCTTCATGAGCGGTCTCGTGAAGGGCACGACGCACCTTGCCGCCGGTCATGAGGCGGTCGCCGTCGGAACGAGTGCGGCCCTGAACCCCGACGACTTCGTGTGGGCGACCTACCGCGGGCACCATCACGCCATGGCTCGCGGGCTGAGCGCCGAGGCCTGCCTCGCCGAGCTGATGAGCAAGGTGACCGGCTCGTCGCAGGGCAAGGGCGGCTCGATGCACCTCACGAGCGCCGAGAACAACATGATGGGCTCGTACGCCATCATCGGCTCGCATCTGCCCATGGCGGTCGGCTCCGCCTGGTCGTCAGTGCTGCGCAAGTCCGGACAGGTGTCGGTGGCGTTCTTCGGCGACGGGGCGACGAACATCGGCGCCTTCCACGAGGCGATCAACCTTGCGGCGGTGTGGAAGCTGCCGGTGATCTTCATCTGCGAGAACAACCTGTACATGGAGTACACGCCGATCAGTTCGGTTACAGCAGTGGAGCATCCGGCCGCCGATCGGGCCGCCGCGTACTCGCTTCCGAGGATCGTCATCGATGGCAATGACGTCATCACCGTGCGCGACGAGGTTGCCAAGGCGGTTGCCAAGGCCCGAGCCGGCGACGGTCCCAGCATCATCGAGTGCATGACCTACCGGCACTACGGTCATTCGCGCACCGATCCGGCGAAGTACCGGCCGGAGGGCGAACTCGAGCAATGGCTCATGCGCGACCCCGTGAAGGTGCTGCGCGAGCGGCTGGTCCAGGCCGGGGTCGACGAGGGCGAGATCACTCGCATCGAGACCGAGTCGCAGCAGGTCGTCGACGACGCGATCGAGGCTGCCAAGAACGCACCGCTGAGCGACCCGTCCGAGGCGTTCACCGACGTCTGGGCCGATGGAGGATCACAATGGCGGAACTGATCACCTACCGCGATGCCGTCTCGGAGGGCATCGCCCGCGAGATGCGTCGCGACCCATCCGTCGTCTGCATCGGGGAGGACATCGGCGCCGCGGGCGGAGTCTTCAAGACCGCGGCCGGGCTGTTCGACGAGTTCGGTCCGAGTCGCGTGTGGGACACCCCCATCAGCGAGCAGGCGATCGTCGGCGCGGCGATGGGTGCGGCCATGTCCGGCGTGCGGCCGGTGGCCGAGATCATGTTCTCGGACTTCCTCGCCTGCTGCTGGGACTTCATCGCCAACGAGATGCCGAAGGTCCGGTACATGACGGGCGGTCAGGTCAAGGTGCCGATGGTGGTGCGCACGGCGAACGGCGGCGGCCTCGGTTTCGGCGCCCAGCATTCCCAGGCCGTCGAGAACTGGGCGTTCACGGTGCCCGGGCTGGTCATCGCCGCCCCGTCGACGCCGTCCGATGTGATCGGCCTCATGGCCAGCGCCATCCGGAGCGATGACCCTGTGCTGTTCTTCGAGCACAAGGCGCTGTTCGCCTCCAAGGGGGAGCCCGCGCCCGAGGGTCATGTCATCCCCTTCGGGCAGGCGAACGTGAGCCGCACCGGTTCGGACATCACGCTCGTCGGCCTGGCCTGGTCGATGCCGATCGTGCTCGAAGCGGCCGAACTCCTTGCAGCGCAGGGAATCTCCGCGGAAGTCATCGACCTGCGCACCCTTGTGCCGTTGGATGCGGCGGCGGTGCTCGCCAGCGTCGCGAAGACCAGCCGGATCCTGATCGTCGAGGAGAACCCCTATCAGGGCGGATGGGGCGGCACCCTTGCCTCGATCGTCGCGGATGAGGGCTTCTACGACCTCGACGCGCCGGTGAAGCGACTTGCTGCGGCGTCGGTGCCGCTGCCGTTCGCCACCCACCTGGAGGACCAGGTGCTGCCCTCGGTGGCCGCGACGGTCGAGATCGCCGCGCAGATGGTCAACAGCTAGCCGCGTTCCACCCGCAGGCAGGGAGAGTCACCGTGGTCCATGTCGTCATGCCCCAGTTCGGCGAGACCGTCGCCGAGGGCGAGCTCACGCGCTGGCTCGTCGGGGTCGGGGATGTGGTCGCGGTGGACCAGCCGATCGCCGAGATCTCCACCGACAAGGTCGACACCGAGGTGGTCGCCTCGGATGCGGGGACCGTCACGGCCCTGCTTGTCGAGGTCGGCACGGTGGTCGAGGTGGGCGCCCCCCTGCTCGAACTCAACGGGCCCGACGCTGCGACTGACGCGCCAGCAACGCCTGCTGCGCCGGCAGCGATCGCACCGGTCGCCGCGGCGGCTCCGGCACGCATGGAGGCGGGTCGCCCCAGGTCCACGCCGAAGGCGCGGCGCCTGGCCCGTGAGCTGGGCATCGACCTCACCGCGGTCGCCACCACCGGCGGGTTCGTCCGCGCGGGTGACGTGGAGGCGGCGGCAGGCAGTGTGGCCTCGGTCCCGCCTCCTGCGACACCGACGGCTACCGCACCGGCCGCCGAGCTGACGGCGAAGCCTGCTCCGACCATCGCGCCCGAGGGCACGTATCTCGTGCAGCACCCACGGATCAGGCGCATCACCGCTCAGCGGACCCGCGAGTCCCTTGCGACGTCTGCGACTGCGTGGAGTGTCACCGAGGTCGACTATGCCAACGTCGATGTGTCGCGCAAGGCCCTGACCGCCGCGTGGAAGGCCCGCTACGGGTCGTCGCTGACGTACCTGCCGTATGTGCTCCGGTCGGTCAGCCTCGCCCTCCAGGCGTACCCGCATCTCAACGCGCAGTATCGCGAGGATGCGCTGATCGTAAGTGAGTCGGTGCACCTCGGGGTCGCGGTCGACCTGGGTACCGGCGGCCTCACGGTTCCGGTGATCCGCGACGCCGACCGGCTCAGCGTGGCGGATACCGCCGTGGCGCTCACGCGACTGGCGGGTGCGGCGCGCAGCGGCACGCTGTCACCGGACGACATGGCCGGCTCGACATTCGCGGTGACCAACAACGGCAGCTTCGGCAGCGTTCTCACCATGCCCATCATCAACCAGCCGAATGTCGGCATCCTGTCCTTCGATGCCGTCACACCGCAGCCGAGCGTCGTGACGCTGCCGGACGGGACCCTCGGGATCGGCATCCGGCCGAAGGGCGCGCTGGCGCTGTCGTGGGACCACCGGGCGATCGACGGCGCGTACGCGGCGTCGTTCCTCACGCACGTCAAGTCGCTGCTCGAGACGACCGCCTGGTCCGTCTCCCTCCCGCAGTAGCCCGCACCCAACGATCGCGGAAGGCAGCGCATGGACCTCGGCAACGGACTCGGTCACCTGACCTACTCGACCCTGGTGCATCCCGGCGACACCTGGGACGAGATGCGCCACAGCCTGGAGACGTACGTCCCGGAGGTCAAGAGCAGGTTCTGTCCCGATGCGCCGATGGGGGTGTCGCTGCGCATCTCGAACGCCTCGGCCGAGCGGCTGATCAACGATCCGGGTGAGCGGGCCTGGGTCAAGCAGTTCCTCGACGACAACGATCTGTACGTGTACACGGTGAACGCCTTCCCCTATGGGCCCTTCAAGGGCGAACGCGTCAAGGAGCGGGTCTACGAGCCGGACTGGACCACCCCCGAGCGCACGCAGTACACGATGAACGTCGCGACGATCCTGACCGAGATCACCGGGTCGGACGTGGAGCCCACGATCCAGACCGCGCCCCTGGCATTCCGCCCGAACGTGGGCGACCAGGCCTACGTCGACGCGTTCACCGACAACCTCCTGAAGGTCGTGGCGTTCCTCATGGAACTCGAGCAGCGCACGGGGAGACGCGTGAAGCTCGCGCTCGAGCCCGAGCCGTACTGCTTCCTGGAGACGATCGAGGAGACCGTCGAGTACTTCGACGCCTACGTCTACACGCTCGACGCTGCAATCCGCGTCGCCGAGCTGAGCGGCCAGCCGCTCGCCGAGGTCTTCGGCGGACTTCGACGGCATCTGGGCGTCGTGTTCGACATCTGCCATCAGTCGGTCGAGTTCGAGGACATCACCGAGGACCTGCACCTGCTCATGCGTGCCGGCATCCCTATCTACAAGCTGCAGGAGGCGGCTGCCTTGCTCGTCGAGGAGGTCACGCCGGAGATCGTCGCCGAGCTCAAGCGCTACACGGGCACTATCTACCTGAGCCAGACGACCGAACTCCGCGACGGCACGCTCACCCGGTTCCTGAACCTCGAGGACGCCATCGCGGCGTACGAGCAGGATCCGGGGCCGCGCCAGTGGCGCACGCACTTCCACGTGCCGGTGTTCCTCAAGGACCTGGGGCCCTTCCAGACGACGCGGGCAGGTATCGACGCGGCGCTCGCCGTGCACGCGCGCACGCCGCTGTCGACGCATCTGGAGATCGAGACCTACACCTGGGATGTTCTGCCCGACCACCTGAAGACGGGGGACATCACCGAATACGTGGTGCGCGAGCTCGAGTACGTCCGTGACGAGCTGATGCGCCAGGTTGACGCGGTGGCGCGCGAGTCGGCGCCAGAGGTGTCGGCATGACGAAGTCCGGGATCCTGTACGTGGCCATCTCCGAGTACCTGGTGCCGCGCGAGGAGGTCATGACGCATCTCGATGAGCATCGCGCATGGGTGAAGGCGGCATACGACGACGGCGTCATGCTCGCGTCGGGTCCCCAGGATCCGGGCCCCGGCGGCGTGCTGATCTACCTCGCTCGCGATGTCGAGGAGGCCGAGCGCTTCATCACGTCGGACCCCCTGGAGGTCAGGGGCGTGGTGAAGTACCGCGTCACGGGATTCCAGCCCACCTCCGACCCCTGGCGATCGCCCGCCTACGACGCCTTCCTCGGCGGCTCGAACGGCGCCTGAGTTCGTGCTCGAGGCCGCCCAGCATGCCGCCGATGGCAGGATGGCATCGTGAGCACTCCGGGTGACGACGACAGCGACGGCCCATCGGCCTCGGTCGTCCCGATCCGTCCCGTGCCCGGGCGCAACTGGCTGGCGCAGTGGCCCATCGTGCTGGTGCTGGCGGGCGTGTCGACCGCGATGGTGCTCATCGGGCTCAACTACTTCCGGCGGGGCTGCGTCGTGCTCTCCGCGAGCGTGCTCCTGGCCGCGTTCCTGCGCATGCTGCTGCCGGATGCCGATGCCGGCATGCTCGCCGTCCGCTCCCGCAAGATCGACGTGCTGATCCTCGGGATCATGGGCGTCGGGCTGACGATCTTCACGTTCTGGGTCCCGGCACCGAGCTGAGCCCGACGAACGCAACTGAGGCGGAAGGAGCCCCGTGACCGACGCGTGCGACATCGCGGTCATCGGCGGCGGCATCATCGGTCTGGCCATCGCCGATGCCTGCCTGACGCGGTTCCCGGGTGCGTCGGTCGTCGTGCACGAGAAGGAGACGGGTGTCGCCCGTCATGCGTCCGGACGCAACAGCGGCGTGCTGCACGCCGGGTTCTACTACGCGCCCGACTCGA